>Ga0194113_10011876_pt1 | contig 10265 bp, 10 predicted proteins | sample TA2MahC200mmetaG_FD_146193 | JGI IMG/M metagenome (GOLD analysis project Ga0194113, IMG submission 146193) | Freshwater microbial communities from Lake Tanganyika, Tanzania - TA2015017 Mahale Deep Cast 200m | ecosystem: Environmental > Aquatic > Freshwater > Lake | place: Tanzania: Lake... | reverse complement strand
TTGAAGCATTGGAGCCTTGGAGTGCCATGTCTCCAACGCAGAAGTGCCCCAATGCCCCATGTCTCCAGTGCTCCAATGCCCACTTACCCACTTACCAAAACCGGAAGCATCAAGCCTAAACCAGTATTATGCCAAACAATTTTTTCAACATTTCTGTCTCCTTTCTCAGAGTGTTTTGTAGGATAATTACAATTCCGTTAATCCTTATGCTCTATCTTTATAGCAAAAATCATGCCAACTTTTCTCATCCCTTACAAACACTGGGTTTCTGAAATTTAAACGAACCTATTGCCTTTCAAAATACCCCCAAAAGTGTCAAGTTTACCGACACCAAATTAATTTTTTTACAAAAAAAATAGCCTTTAGCCCAGTCACCATAAGGCTTGGGACGATTGTCAAAAAGTGTCAAGTTTTCCGACACCAATTTTGGAGGGAATTTTTGGCATGAATTTTGCGTAAATGAAAGAACCAAGATCCTTGAGTAGGTGCTATGCAGTGCTGATTAAACAAATGCCGGCTCGCCTTGCACTTCTTCGTTGATGAGATTCGGGGCGATTTCCAGTTTATCTTTATCTCCTTCAAGCAACAGCCGCAGACTTCTTCAGCGCCCGCGATACCGCCTGCGGCATAAAGAACCGCGTCAACATCACATAGGATTTTCAGCGATTCAATCCCCGTCACAATCGTCCCTGTGACCGCCATTAGCAAAGGTATTCGCTTATATAAAGTAATTTTGCAGCGCCTTTAGCTATCAATCATTTCGCTTCTGAAACTGTTAATATGACTTCCGTGAGGAGGAAATCAATATGCCAACACTCAAGGATAAGTTCTTGGGGTGTATTGCTGGCTCATGGGTAGGCTCATCTCTGGGCGCAGCCAAGCAGGACGCTAAGCGCGGGGACAGTAGGTAGGGTAGGCATCCATACGCATCAATAAATTCCACTCTCTTGACGAGAGGGGTAAGGGGAGAGTGAAAAGAGAGCGCATACGCATCAAGTTAAGGATAGATGAGTAGATGACCAATTTATTACACCGATCTAAAGCTGAAACCTGAAGGCACGGTGCTGGTTAGAATAACATTGACCAACACCGTTGCTTGATGTCCCCCCGGGAGTCAAGATAATTTATAATACAAATTAATCGAACGGAAGCGCTCACGAGTCAGATGCGACATGGCGCCATTGTGAATTTCTATGTTACATGCCGCTGCAACTTCATAATCTGGATATTGTTGGCTCATGATTTCCTTTACCGGGTCGATGTGTTCCTCAATTGCCTCCAAGATAATGTATCCATCTTCTTTTGCATAAGGCAAAAGTCGTTTTAATCGCTCCGCATAAACATCATATCCGCCATACATTCCAAGATACATAACGAAATCAAAGGACTTAACCGTGAAGCGTTCATCCTCAAAAAAATCTTCAAAAGATAGATGATAAAACTCAAAACACTTCAGCGCTTTATACGGTATATGCTCGGCAACATGCTGAGAGTTATCGAATGCTATGTAACGACTCATGCTATCTTGCGGCAGAAAAGGCATTATAGGACATAACCCACACGCCGCATCCAGAATCGTATAAGGTTCTGATTCTCGGAATCCCGTTGCGCGGGACTTTCGACCAAACGTCTGAATATATCCTGCAATTGCAGCATTTCTGGGCGACATGCCCGCGGATTGTAAATAATCGTAACCACCAGAAGACCATTCATAACGCATAATATCACCTACTCTCAGTGCGTAAAGGATTAGGTAATTTCTATTTAAAGTTTACTTTTTTCCTCTTATTTTTGTAATCAAACTTTTCTTTCTGAAAGAAAAGTTTGGTTACAAAACTCTCATCACAAACCGTGATACGTGATACGTGATATGAGGTTTCATCACTCTTCACGTTTCACGTTTCACTCTTCAGAACATCAAAACAAAGAATCATGAGGTTTATCGATATCCTGGTAAGGAATTTCGGTTTCCTCTGATTCCTCAATAATTTCCACATCAGCTTGCGCAGCCTCTACTTGCCTGATGCGAGAAATCAATTCCTTAAAACTCTCTGGATTCTTCTCTACGATACTCAATTCTTTAGACAACTGCGTCCATTGGGTTTCAGTCATATCATCGCGAGAGGTCACATTATACCGTCTTTTGACATAGCCCCAGAAATCCGTTTGACTTATGCCCTGTTGTTCTAATCGCTCTCTAAGTCTATTAGCCATGGTGAATACGGATTTTTGCGCGCTGTCAGTTTTATCTCCTGCAGGCCGTTCCGCTTGCGGAACTCCCAAGGCCAAAGTTGTTTGCGCCTGGATGCTCGCCGGCCTTTTTCCATGCAGGTAATAATTTAAAATTTCTTTAATAATTGGCACCGGAAGCAATTGCTTGATAGCGTTACGCTGAGCTTTATGAATAGCCTTCGTAAACGCAAATGGGTCATCTTTGCCGCCCGTTTTTTTAGCTTGTTCAAAAGCGCCATATCTGGACGAACCTGTAAAACTATCCGTCGCTTTGACAATAGCTATCCACGAATTTTCCTTCTCTTCAAATTGTATATCCTCGACGACAATCCCACCGCGGCGGTTGGCGGCTTCATTAATTCCTGCTAAAGTTAAGCCCTCAACTACTCGTCCACCTTGCTTGAAAGAATATACATAATCTTGAATAGCCTGTCCCGTCATCATCTCAACAATCGCTTGGTCATCCGCCTGGTCAATCACTTCATATTCCACCGACGGCGCCAGTTCATGTTTTTCTTTCTCTCTATCATTTTCTGCCATTGGATATTTTTCCCTCCTTGCTCTATTTGGTAATTGGAAACTCAACCTACAAATCTTTCATTTTAACCACGTCTCATTGCATTAAGCATTCGCATAAACTCTGGCATGTACACGGCATTGTCATGCCAGGTTCTTGCGGTCACAAGGTTGCCTGACCTTACCATCGGTTCATCGACAAAAATTCCTCCGCATATTTCCACGTCGAATCTGCACTTGGGTACTGTCGTCAATCTCTTGCCCCGGATTACGTCTGCCGCGGCAACGATTTCTGCGCCATGACACACAGAGGCAACCGGCTGGTTATGTTCGAAAAAGTGGCGAACAATCCGTAGCAAGTCTTTATCATATCGTATGTATTCCGGGGCGCGCCCACCTGATAAAAATAACCCGATATACTCCTCCGGCTTCACATTACTAAAGGCAATGTCCGCCTTTAGATGATAGCCAGGCGATTCACGAGTGATGTCCCATTTTGAATCCGGTGGGATTTCATGCATTACGAGGTGATAAAGACGCTTTTCTGGGCCTGCCACAACCACTTCGTAGCCATCCTCCTGTACCCGAAAGTAAGGGTAAAGTGTGTCCATTACTTCGGCTGCATCACCGATTGGGAATAATACTTTGTTCATGTCAGTTCCTCCTTAATTTTCCAGACTTCCGAAGTCTTCGAGACTTCGGAAGTCTACTACAATCTCACCAAGCGTTTAGTCGTAAATTATAACATACAGGAACGACAATTTTAAGGAAAAAATGATTCTGATTTTGACAAAATTACGTTGCTGATTTTCCCCAAAAATGTTATTATAAAGGTAGTTAGGTAACCCAATTTTTCTTTTTTTGCTCTTTAAGAAAAGTTTGAGCAAAAGAAACACTAAGGAATAAAGTAAAATGGTAAGAGGGCAAAATGGTAGAAAAATATGGAGGTGCATAAATGCAAGATGAAAAAGACATCTTTAGAGTGATAGAGAGACATAAAGCATTTTGGGAAATGGAGGAAGTTGAAAAACCGCTGATGAGTTTGGGCCGTTACAGTCAGTCGACGAGTAGCAGTCCACCAGAGGAGGCTGTATACATAACTCCGGGTGAAATAGACGCACAACGATATGTCGGAGATGGCCCGGCGTCAGCAGTTAGCGGCGATTTCATGCACGGCGCTACACCGCCTGGGTTCTGCTGGATGGAAGCTATCATGGGCTGTCGTATTCTTTTAAGCGTCGGCAGTGTGTGGTCGGAACCATTCCTGGATGATTGGAAGGATTTAGAAAATATTCGGCCATCTAACGACAATCTATGGTTGGCGAAATTATTGGAAATCACTCAATTACTGGCAGAGAAAGCAAAAGGGCGCTATCCGATTGTTCAACCGCTTTTCCGTGGCCCTATCGACATGGCAGCGGCAGTGCTGGGAGATGAACGAACATGCTTTGCTGTCTACGATTCGCCCAACGAGTTCCGTCGGCTGCTTGAAATCTGTACCGATACATTCATCGAAGTCGCCAAAGCGCGTCTGGCGCTGTCGCCGCCATTTTATGGAGGTTACCTCTCAGGTTATGCCATCTGGGCGCCGGGTACTGAAGTCAGAACACAGGCGGATAATTCTGCGCTCCTTTCGCCGTCGATGTATAAGGAATTTCTCCTGCCATGTGATGAGCGCATATTCGATAGCTTCGACTATCCGTTGATTCATCTGCATTCAGGAAACCTACATATCGCCGATGTGCTGCTTGAAGCGGAGAAACTGAAGGCGATTCAGGTGAGTTTGGACTATCCTGCAGGTCCGTCTTTTGAAGAAAGTTTTCCAATCCTGAAGAGGATTAATGAACGAAAACCACTGATTATCAACGGACCGGTCACCGAAAAAGAGTTGAAGCAGTTGTTGGAAACATTATCGCCACACGGGCTGTGTATAGCAGTTTCGGTACGCGAGGAGGATGAGTAAATGCCAGAAACCCGTTTTCTCCGAGAAAACGGGTTTCTGTTAATTTGGAGGTGAATTAACAAATGGTTGAAAAGAATGAAACCAGAGCGGTTTTAGGGCTCTCAAAGATTCTGGAAGAATTCGACTATATTCCAGGGAAAATTAATGCCAGAATAGTTAAAGAATATGATGGAAGAGATGTTCTGCAAATCAGGGACCCTGCTGGCCTCCACCAATACGAAGTCGATGGTAATCCATTAGGAATAACGGTGGATAAAAGATTTGAATCATATCTTGATTACTTAGAACATCTGCTTAATGAATACATAAATGAAAAAGGTAGCGACGAAGGATTTTATATTAAAGCGGCTTTTTGTGAAGTTTTAAGACTTGAGGGGCTGGAATATTATGAAAGATATGTCAGCTTCTTCGTATTAGAAGAGTTTGAAAAATCAGCGCGAGATAGTGATAGAAATCTAAGATTGTTTGATATTATGGAAAAGTATGCTCCTGAAGACTACAGAAATTACTTTGAGCACTACCGGTCATATATTCTCTCTATGAATATAAGAGCCAAATGTCTGCAACAGGCAAAAGATGGAAATATAGAACAAGCCCGAAAAATTGTCGAGAATGGCTTAAAAAAGATAGAAGCATACTTTACTGCACACAATATTGACAGCGACCTCCCGAGAAATACCGATTATATTGTAGTAGCTAATCTCAGAGATAACCTTGAGAAAGGGTTATCTTATCCGGAGTTAATGAAGCATCCGGGACTAAAAGAGACAATCCAGGAAATGCAAATGAAACTAAGTTTAGAAAGTCTCTCTGAGGCTGAGATTGATAAATATAAAGTCTGAGATTAGAAATTCCTCAGTGTTTCTTATGATGGAACTTTTCCTTCCTCTTATTTCTTTTGATCAAACTTTTCTTTCTTAAAGAAAAGTTTGGGGGTTGAAAATGATACTAAGCTGTGATAAAATTTCTGTTAAGGTCGAATAGCGTAGGCGGCAAAATGGCAAGAGGGCAAATAGGGGACGTGAAACGTGAGAAGGTAAAAAATCACGTATCACGTATCACGCATCACGCATTACGTATCACGTTTCACGCATAAGGAGAGATTATGGCGCTCAAACTTGGAATTTTGGGATTAGAAGAACATTTTCCTTACGTAGAATCCGGCATCAAGCAAGCGCGAGAACTATTCGACATTGTTGGCATCGTTGATAATTACGAGTGGAATCGTGAGAGACGAGATGCACTGGCGGCGGAGTTTGCAACTCCGGTGATGAAGGATTGGAAACAACTTATCGATGCAGGCGCGCAACTAATCACGGTGTGTATGATTAACAACGAAAAGGGGCCTGTAATCTGTGAATGTCTGAAGCAGGGAATCCATGTTGTAGCAGACAAGCCTACTGTAGCAACGCGTGCTGACTACGAAGCTGTTAAAACAGCAAGCGCAAGTTCACCGGAAACTATTTTAAGTACACTGTTCACATTACGCGCTGATGGAGCGCATCGGCGCGTGATACAGATGGTCGCCGACGGCGCAGTTGGCGAAGTTGCCAGTTTCTATGCGCTTCGTTCTTATCCACTCAGGCCCGGCAGGAGGATTTGGTGGCTGTTTGACGAAACGAAATCCGGGGGATTTATCATTGACTTGATGACCCACGATGTCGACTTGATGCGACAAATTGTCGGGCCCGACGCAAAACTTGCAGCCGCGTCTCAAGCAAAATTTACTCATGAAGTCGAGGGCAATTTTCAAGATGTCTGCCAGATGCTATTCGTTTATCCATCTGGCGCTGGAGCCATAATCGAAGGCAATCGTTTGGTCTCATACGAAAGTTCTGATTGCCGGCTAAAAGTAGCCGGTAGCAAAGGCGTAGTAGAAATTAACAGGTTCCCTGATGGTTTGCGGATTTTAACGCATACAGCAAAAGGCTTCAGCGAAGTAGCTCCCGCTGAAACAGGAACGCATCTGTTGATAAATGTGGTTCAGCATATTCTTGGAGATGCTGACTTGATAGTAACCACAGAAGACTCGTTAGAGGCTTCGCGCCTCTGCATTGAAGCAACCGAAATGGCGCAAGTGCGTAATGCGTAAAACGTAATACGTAATAGGTCTTAGTTTCACTTTCAAATAATTACGTTTTACGTTTCACGTTTTACGTTTTACTAAAAATATGAGTATACCCAACAATTCAAGGAGGATTAACAAATGAACACCAAAAAGAATTTCACCATAATTTCAAGTTTACTGTTGGTTTTGGCCGTTTTGGCTCTTGTGATTCCAAAAGCTACCCATGCTGAAGTGGTTGGCATCTGGCTTTTTGACGAGGGCAAAGGTAAAACTGTCAAAGATGCTTCTGGCAATGGACACGACGGTGAAATCATTGGCGCAGTCGAATGGGCGGCGGGAAAATTTGAATCGGCGTTAAAATTCGATGGTGGAAACGTATCGGTGCCGCATGCGGACAATATGAACCTTGCAGAGTTTACCATAACTGCATGGATACAAGTTCCCAAAATCATTGACCCTTACCAGATGATAGCTGGCAAAGAAGCGTGGCCTAACCGAAATTATTCCATGTGGATACGTCCGGGAGTTATGACCTTTGGATTTACCACCCCTAACGCCGCACAAGACCTACAAGTTGGCAGCAAAGAGGTTACCGATGGGCAATGGCATTTTGTTGCTGGTACTTACGACCAAAAGAACCTCACGCCTTATGTCGATGGGGAATTGCTGAATCCGCGCGGTACGGCGGGGAAGCCAGCAACTAACACTGCTCCATTGATGATAGGTGCCCAACCGCCCGGAGGCGGAGGACCACTAAAAGGACTAATTGATGAAGTTGCCGTCTACAATAACGCTTTGAGTGAAAAAGAGATAAAAGAAGTCATGGAAGGGTTGGCGAAGATGTTCCAGACCGTCAATCCTAATGGCAAATTGGCGGCGACATGGGCGAATATTAAAGTCGAGTAAGTGAGGATTGATGATTGTTGATTGATGATTGATGATTGAAAAACTTATTCCAATCAACAATCAACAATCGACAATCGACAATCCAAAGGGCAAGACGGCAAGAGGGCAATTGCCGTTTAGCCATTTATTTCTGATTAAAAACTCGATTTCTGAAAAATTCAAGGAGGGAAAATTATGAGAACTACACCAATTGGTGTTGTTATGTTGACCGACGAACGTCCACACGTTTACACTGAGACAAACGCTCAAAATATGGCGGTTGTCAATGAGTGGGCGAGAATCATCAGAGAGAAAGCGAAGAACTGCGACGGTTCTTCTTATGAAGTTGTCTACGGTTCGGAGATTATCCACGACGTTCGCAGCGCGCAGAAAGTGGGCGAAGAGTTGTCTAAAAGCAATATCAAACAACTCATTATGTGTTACAATGTCTGGAACTTTCCATTTTTAGCCTGGCCGCTGATAAACAGCATCAGCCGCGATTTGCCCATTTTAAGCCTTTCCAATAACAATGGTTCATTTCCAGGCAACGTAGGACTTCTCGCCACCGACGGCGCTTTGAGGCAAGCGGGATTCAAAACCCACCGCATCATCGGCGAAATAGATGATGCCCAGACACAGGCAAATGTCATTGATTGGGTCAGAGCGAGCGAGGCTGTAACGACCATTAAAAATGAAGTCTACGGCTGTTATGGCGGCCATTCAATGGGTATGGAAACGGGATTTGCCCATCTGACTCCGACAATCAAAGCGTTAGGCACAACCGTCCGTCAGATCGACCAACTCTGGTTGGTAAAAGTGATGGAGCAGATAGACGACGCCGAAGTAGAAAATGGGTTCAAATGGTTCACTGAACTTTTGGGCGAGAGAATCAAATACGATGGAAAGATGTTGACGCCGCAGACGTTGAAGACGCAAATCCGACTTTATTTAGCCATGGAATTAGTCAATAAAGATAAGGGATTTGACTTTTGCGGCTTGAAAGGGCAACGCGAACTTACCGAATATGTGTGTCTCGGCGATGTGCCAGAGATGATTATGAACGACCCCTACGACTGGCGTGGTCCGAAAGAACCGATTGTCTGCGCGACCGAAGCGGATACTTATGCCGCTATCACCATGCAACTGCTCAAATATCTAAGCGGTGGTCTGCCGACGATTTTCATGGATGTGCGATTATATCACCCTGATTTGGATATCTGGGATTGGTGCAATTCAGGCAATCATCCGAGCTACTTCGCCGCGCGCAGTATGAACCCAGCGGAAAATTTGGCGAAGGTAACTTTCCATCCCGCCCTTGAGTTTTATTTCAAAGCCGGTGGAGCGTCGGTAGAATTTGACGCCGCCCCAGGGCAAATGACCTTTGCTCGATTGGGGTTATGGGATGAAAAACCATACATGGTTATTGTCTCCGGCGAGGTGCTCGAGTTAGATGCAGAAACACGACGAAAACTGAACGCTGAAACAAATCCCACCTGGCCGCATCTGCACGCTAAATTGGACTGTGGCTACGAAGAATTTGTCAGCGTGTTTCCGTGCAACCATGTTCTGGGCGTGGAAGGCGATAAAGTGCGCGCACTAACGTATCTCTGTGAAATCGCCGGCATTCCACCTGTAATCCTCGGGCCAGCGGGCAAGGAGAGAGTTGTTCCGATTTGGGAACGAGTAGGTTAGGTAGTTCTAAAAATAAACTTTCACTTCCTATGTCATTCTGACCCTTGAGTCCTGAACGTAGTGAAGGAACAGAAGGAGAAGAATCTTTCGTTGTTGAGAGAAAAAGATCCTTCAGCTCCTTCGCTTCACTCAGGACTCAGGATGACAATCTGTTTTAGAAGTTACTTAAGTAAGTTCGAATTATTAGGTTAGGTAAGGGGTTATTTTTATCCAATAACCCCTCAACTGTTGATAAGTAAAAATGGAGGTGCGTTATGAGTGCGTCTGTTGCAATTACAGAAGCGAAAAGGAAGTTTGCTGAATTTGTGAATCGGGCTGAATATGGAAGAGAGCGAATTGTTATAAAAAGAAGAGGAAAACCGATAGCAGCTATCATCGGGATGAAAGATTTAGAATTGTTGGAAATGCTAGGGAATGAATACGATAGCCAACTGCTTTGGAAATTGATTAAACGTGCTGGCAAAAAATCGATTGAACCAATTATTGCAGACTACGAATATGAACGTGACACCAAGTTTAACAGGCATCCAGACGCTGTATCGGGAATATTTAAGGATGACCCATTATTCGAGGAATTTCTTGAAATTCTGCGTGAGATGCGCGAGGAAGATTACGCGCAAGTCCAGCGAGAGTTCGAAGAAGGAAAGTGGGACGAGTAAATGTATATTCTTGATACCGATTCTATCTCATTAGACCAAAGTGGGCATCCCATTATGCGCTCCAAAATTAGTGAGACGCCGGCTGAACAACTTTTTACTTTTTTCCTCAGTGTTTCTTTTGCTCAAACTTTTCTTTTTTTGCTTTTCATTTATTATTTCGGTAATAAAATCTGTCGCCTCCTATGAGATGTGAACTTAGGAGTAGCTTTCAATTTTTCGCTTTTTGAGTGGTCTTAGAAATGCTATAATA
>Ga0194113_10011871_pt1 | contig 10267 bp, 8 predicted proteins | sample TA2MahC200mmetaG_FD_146193 | JGI IMG/M metagenome (GOLD analysis project Ga0194113, IMG submission 146193) | Freshwater microbial communities from Lake Tanganyika, Tanzania - TA2015017 Mahale Deep Cast 200m | ecosystem: Environmental > Aquatic > Freshwater > Lake | place: Tanzania: Lake... | reverse complement strand
GTTTGCGAACGCGCCCTCAAGATGGCGATCCTTCACCGCAAGAACTCCCTGTCGTATAAAACGCTCAACGGATCCCAGGCGGGCGACGCCTTCATGAGCCTGATCCATTCCTGTCGCCTCAACCGCATCAATCCCTTCGGTTATCTGTTGGCCATCGCCCAACATCCCGAGCAAGTCAACGCACAACCTCAGGCTTGGTTGCCTTGGAACTATCCAAAGCCGACCACTGACTTCAGTTGACCCTCTTAGCCTGCTCGACCGCCCCGCTGCCATCGGTGTGCATTCATCCCGCCGTTTCCATCCGCGCCAGCCATTTCTTCGGCGCTTGCACGCTTGCCGAAAGCACACGAAACACCCGATTCTCATCAACCGCGCGCATGAATTCGGTATCACGCTCTGGCTTGGCTTACGCCAAAGCGTCACGACTTCAGGCCGGCCGAAGTTTCGAACCAGGTCGGCGGTCGCGCCTGCGGACTCGACCACACAACCTGCAGCGGGTCGCTATCTCTTTAGCCGGCTTTGATCATTCGCCATCGGCATTGGCGCCTTAATCTCCCTGCGCCACGCAATCAATCGAGCCTGAAGTTCCGCTGCTTTCTGGGGAAGTGATCTCGATAGGTCATTCTTTTCGCCAACGTCCACGCGCAAATCATAAAGCTCGATTCGGCTGTCTTCGAAGAACTCGATCAACTTCCACTGGCCGAGTCGAATTGCGCTGGCGGGAGTCGTGCGCCACGAATCCTGGCCAGCGCCGAGGTAGCCGGGAAAATGCCAATAGATGGCGTCACGTTGCCACTGTGCTTTGGCATTGTCTGTGAGCAGCGGCAGCAAACTCACGCCGTCGAGCACGTGCCCGCTTGGGGGTTTCGATCCGGCCAACTCGAGCAACGTTGGATAAAGATCGACACTGGTGATCGGTTCATGGGATTGGGTGCCAGCAGCGATTTTGCCGGGCCACCAGAAAACCCAGGGCACGCGAATGCCACCTTCGTAGAGCATTCCTTTGCCGCCGCGCAACGGGGCATTGTCCGTGATGTCACCAGCACGCCGAATTCCCTCGCGCAGATAACCTCCGACGCCGCCATTGTCGCTGGAAAAGATAACCAGTGTGTTGTCGGCGAGCTTCAATTCTTCGAGGGCCGCAAGCACGCGCCCGACGCTTTCATCCACGCTCGAGATCATGGCCGCGTAGGTGGGGTTGCGATGCCCGTCAGCAGCGGACTTGGCCTTGAACTTTGCGATTAGTTCTTCCTTAGCTTGATGTGGTGAATGCACACCAAAATGCGCCAGATTCAGAAAGAACGGCTTGTTCTTGTGCCGGCGAACAAAATCGAGGGCTTTATCCGTGAGAAAATCTGCCAAGTAAGTGCCGGCCGGATAATCGACCTTGGGGCTGGTGTTGAAGTTGAAGTGCTGCCCCATCGAGACAACCGCTTCGTCAAACCCGCGCTCACTTGGATGATACGGGCCCTGTTGGCCGAGATGCCATTTGCCGAACATTCCCGTAACGTAGCCCGACTGTTTCAACGCCTGGGCCATGGTTAGCTTTTCGAGCGGCAGTTGTTCGACGTTGTCTACAGGCCGTAATGGACGACTCCGCCAGTTGAATCGTTCGATGCTGCCAACCGTGTAAACGCCCGTGCGCGGCCCGTACTGCCCGCTCATGAGCGCGGCGCGCGTCGGCTGACAATTGGGTCCGCAGGTATAACCGTCGGCAAACCGGATGCCTTGCGCTGCCATGCGATCTATGTTGGGTGTCTCATAAAACTTGCTTCCGTAGCAGGCCAGATCGGTGTAGCCAAGGTCATCAGCCAGAATGAAAATGATATTGGGCTGTGCGGGCGCTGCTTTTACGAATGTTGCGGGAAGTCCCACCAGCAATGCCGTGGAGAGGATGAATGTAATTGAATTCATGGGCGTAACGGATTTTGAACGCACTTCGGCTGCGCCGTCAAAGCCTCAAATGGATTGCCTAACCAAAGCCATGGTGTAGAACTTTCGCGCAAATGATGCTGGACGTTGCCAATCGAATGAATGACGCACTCGACGATTTTGCATTGGAAAGGAGGTGTCCGCCATGCCGCGCGAACAAATTCTGAAATTGACTTCGCTTTCGTCGTGCGCCGGTTGAGCTTCCAAGTTGAGCCAGCAGGCCCTGGCGCAAGTGTTGCGCCGGCTTCCTTTCCATCATGATCCGAACTTGTTGGTCGGCGCGGCCACCGCGGACGACGCGGGAGTGTACCGCATCGACCGCGACCGTGCCTTGGTCCAAACGGCCGATTTTTTCACGCCGATTGTCGATGATCCTTTTGTGTACGGCCAGATCGCGGCGGTTAACGCGCTTTCGGACGTTTACGCCATGGGAGGACGTCCCTTGACCGCACTGAACTTAATGGGGATTCCAACCGATGTCGTCCCGCCATCGGTGATCAATGCGATCCTGCGCGGCGGCGCAGCCAAGGTGAAAGAAGCCAACTGCGTCCTGATCGGCGGTCACACCATTCGCAATCCCGAACCTGTCTTCGGCCTGGCCGTGACCGGTCTGGTCTCGCCGCGCCGAATGATCACGAACGCCATGGCGCGCCCCGGAGACTTGCTGGTCCTCACGAAGCCGGTGGGCATTGGCATCGCCACGACTGGAATCAAACGCGGTTTAACCAGCGCTGCGCTGGCCAGAAAAGCCATTCGTCTTATGACACAGTTAAACAGTGCAGGAAGCACGCTCGCGGAGGCAGGCTTGGTCCGCGCGGGTGTCGATGTCACTGGTTTTGGGCTGCTGGGCCATTTGATCTCGATGTGCCGAGCTAGTGGCGTCGCAGCGAGTATTGATGCCGGTCGTCTGCCCGTATTGAGCAAGGAAGTTTTCAGCCTCATTGCTAAGAACTGCGTGCCGGGCGGCAGTCGCGACAACCTTGCTTTTGCCAATCACTTTACGGAATGGCATGCGGTGAGCGATGCGGCGAAGACGCTGATCACGGACGCGCAAACGAGTGGCGGGTTGCTGCTTTGCGTGCCGCCGAGGAATTTGGATGACGCGCTCCGAGTTCTGCGCCGACATCAAACACCTGTGGCCGACGTTATAGGAAGGATCGAACGGTCCCGAAAACCGTCGATTGAGGTGCGGACCGAAAATCGTGCTCGCGAGCCAAGGCGCGGTTAAACCGGCGGCCTAAAATCGCATAGCGCAATTTCAGTTTATTTTTCTTGTGGTTGATGGAAGCGGCTGGTAGCTCTCTCAGGCCTGCGACGGTGAATGAATATCTCCACACAGAATAACCTCTCGTCATGTGACTAAGACGCAAACGCCTCGGGTCCTTCGAGCCATTCCTTCGGTTGAGAAGGTCCTTCAAACACTCGGTCCCGTCGATCTGCCCCGTCCGTGCGTGGCAGCGTTGGTCCGGCAACAGCTTGCTGCACTGCGCGCATCGCAGGAGGTCCCGGAATTCGAAGTGGTCATGAACCAAGTTAGGTCGAAACTCGATCAGGCTCGGCTCAGCCGCATTCAGCCGGTGATTAACGGCACGGGAATACTCATCCACACAAACCTCGGACGTTCACCCCTTGCCGCGCCGGTGATCGAAGCTCTTTGCGCAGGGGCAGCGAACTACAACAACCTGGAATACGATCTGGTTCGTGGCGAACGCGGCGGCAGAGCTGCCTATTTGGAACAAAACCTCGCGCTGCTTTGCGGCGCGGAGCAAGCGACGGTGGTCAACAATTGCGCGGCGGCGCTGGTATTGATCTTGCGGCATTTTGCGCGATCCGATCGCAATGAGGTCATCATTTCACGCGGCGAATTGGTTCAGATCGGCGGCGGTTTCCGGATTCCAGAAATTCTCGAAGCCAGCGGGGCGCGCCTGCGCGAGGTTGGAGCTACCAATAAGACTTCGCTGGCGGACTACGAAGATGCTCTCGGCCCGCAAACCGCCATGATCCTAAAAGTTCATCAGAGCAATTTCTTCATGGGCGGTTTCGTTGAATCGCCCATGACTGAAGAGATCGCCGCGCTGGCCAGCCAGAAACGTATTCCCTTTGTCGAAGATCTCGGCAGTGGCGCCATGGTCAAGACGGAAAAGATTCCTGGAGTTGAACACGAACCGATGCCTTCGGAGGTCTTGCGTCGCGGCGTGGACTTGGTTTGTTTCAGCGGTGACAAACTTCTCGGCGGTCCTCAAGCGGGAATCATCGCCGGGAAGAAAAGCTTGGTGGCAGCGCTCAAACGCGAGCCATTTTTCAGGGCCTTGCGATGTGACAAGCTAATCCTGACTGCGCTCCAAACGACGGTCGATCTTTACTTGAAGGGCTCCCCCGAAGCGTCGATTCCCGCGCTCGCCTTGCTGCAATTGTCGAGCGCCGACTTGCGCGCGAGAGCCGAGAAGCTCGTTGCGCAATTGAGGAACCTGCCGCTGAATGCCTCGCTGGGCCAAGGAAAGTCCGAAATCGGCGGCGGAACGTTGCCGCGTTCGTTGATTCCGTCCGTGACAATTGAGCTCGCGCCTACGGAGACTGACTTGCCGACTTTTGCCGCTCGACTGCGCACCGGGCGCCCGCCGGTTATCGGATACATTTCGGGAGGCCGCTTCAAGTTGGATATTCGAACGGTGTTTCCTCAGCAAGAGAAGGAGCTTGTTGACGCCCTTATCACTGCTTCGAATGGCGGTAAAGCATGAGCGTCCAACATTTCATTCTGGCGACGGCCGGACATGTGGATCACGGCAAGAGCGCTATTGTCAAGGCGCTCACGGGAACAGACCCAGATCGCTTGCCGGAGGAAAAAGCTCGCGGCATAACGATCGATCTCGGCTTTGCCCACCTTGAATTGAAGGCGCCTGACGACGCCTCGCGCGTCTTTCATGTTGGAATTGTCGACGTGCCCGGCCACGAAGATTTCGTGAAGAATATGGTCGCCGGCGTCGGGTCCATTGATTTGGCGTTGTTTATTGTCGCAGCGGACGACGGCTGGATGCCGCAGACGGAAGAGCATCTGCAAATCTTGACTTACCTTGGAATCCGGCGCGCTGTCGTTGCCCTGACCAAGATCGACTTGATCCCTGGAGAAGATGAGCGTTTGGCCGTAATCGCTCACATTCACGAGAAGCTCCGCGAAAGCCCGTTCGCCGAAGCTCCAATTGCCCCAACTTCCGTGATCACCGGCACAGGCCTGTCCGATTTGAAAACAGCGCTCGCGCGCGTTCTCATGGAAACCCCGCCGCCACGCGACATCGGCAAGCCACGGCTGCCGGTGGATCGCGTATTTATTTTGCGCGGCATCGGCACGGTCGTTACGGGAACGTTAAGTGGTGGAAACTTGCGGAGAGGCCAGGCCGTGGTGGTGCAGCCAGCCAGCCACGCAACCAAGATACGTTCCGTCCAATCACACAATCGGGATGTCGAAACAATCGTTCCAGGAACGCGGACGGCGCTTAACCTGCCGGATTTGGGAGGGCACGCCGAACAAGGTGGAACTGGTATCCAGCGCGGCCATGTCGTGACACTGCCAGAATTTGGCGGGGCATCTGACACTTTGGGCGTCGCATTGGAAAAGTCCGCGCGCTTGCAGGAAACCAAGAGTGGAGCAGCACGCCCGCTTAAGGATGGGACGATCGTTCGCGTTCACCATGGCAGCGGCAGTTTCAGCGCCCGAGTTGCTTTGCTGGACCACGAACCGGTAATGCCTGGGCAACGCGTTTTGGCTCAACTGCGCTGCGAATCGCCGGTCTTTGCCTTCGCCGGCGACCATTTCATTGTTCGCGATTGGTCCGAGCAGTGGACCTTGGCCGGCGGCGTCATTCTTGATCCCGACGCAACTCGCAGGCATTTCCGATCCCCCGCCCAACGGAGCTTATTGGAACAAAGAGCGCAGGCGCCGGAGAGCGCTTGTAGTTTTGTTCGTTCGCAACTGACACGGGATGGTGCAACCCGGCGCTCGCGATTGCTAATCAAATCTCGCTTCAGCACCGCCGAGATTGTCGAAAGCCTTTCCGGTTTGATCACAAAGGGAACGGCAGTTTCGATGGGCGATTGGATCATGGAGGCTGCTTGGTGGCAAACGTTGCGCAAGCGCGCGGGAGAAGCAATCGACGCTGAACATCGCCAGCGCCCGCAACTCGTCGGCCTGCCTTTAAGCGAATTGAGACGCGTCATCGAACCGTCTTTGCCTGTGCCCGAGTTGTTCGATGCGTTGGTTGGTGATCTGACTCAAAACGGCTTTGCGCAAGCAGCGACAGCGATCCGCCGGGCATCACACCGCCCCGCGTTGCCGCCGAATCTTCAGGCTGCCGGGACGAAGCTTCGTGCGGGCTTGTCCGCAAAACCATTTGAACCGCCGTCGCGCAAGGAACTTGCTCCCGACGCGATGGCGCAGCAAGCGTTGCGTTTTTTGCTGGAGACTGGAGAAGCCGTGGAAATCGGCGAAGAGGTTGTTCTGCTTACTGATGCCTATGGTCGCGCTACGGAAATCATCAGACAATTTCTGCGCAGTCGTGGCAGCGGCACGGTTAGCGAAATTCGCCAAGCCATCGGCGCCAGCCGCCGGATCGTCGTTCCCCTGCTCGAGCGTCTGGACCGTGAAGGTATGACGCGACGAGAAGGCGACAAGCGCGTGTTGCGTTAACGCAAGGGGGATATTAGTCAACTGCTTGGCGCTCGCCCCTGAAGCACATCGTCAAAGGTGACTGCCCTGACATCTTTTGCACGGGCCCGATGGTCGGCCGCTTCATGGAGAATCTCAACGAAACGCTCATCCGGTTTTCTCGCGCCAAAGCCAAGGCGCAAACGATCAAGTGCAACGGCAACCTCAAACAGCTTGCAGTGGTAAATCTTACTGGCACAAAGGTTACGAACCGCCCCGAAGCGTGACTTCACTGGTGGCATCTTCCCCCGCGTCGTCGTTGTCGGTAACCAGCTTCAAGGTGTTAACCGCGTCGCCGGTATAGACGGCCATGGTCGTGTCGAATTGGCTGCTGGCGGTGCTGATTTTCCACGTTCCTGTGGTCGGGGCTGTCCAGCGGTACCAGACGGACTTGCCGCCGCGATCGTCAGCGTGGTTTGGCTCGTTTGCCTCCTTGGTGGCGCCGACGTTACTTCCTGTAATGGTAGCCGCGGGGCCTGAGAGAACGGCTGCGTCAGCAAAATTGTTGTTCGACGGCCCCGCAGCGACGAGCGTAAACTGCGCGGCGCTGATCGCCAGGCCGTTCGGTGTTCGGACCGTGATGGGGCCGGTCGTCGCGCCCGTGGGCACGGTCACTGTGATTCGAGAGGAAGAGACGGCGGTGAAAGAAGTCGCGGCAGCCCCGGTGAAATTCACGGCCGTCGCACCGGTCAAGTTGACGCCTTCAATCGTGATGACGGTGCCCGCGTTACCGCTGCTTGGACTGAAGCTGTTAATGGCCGGAACATTCCCCGCCCCGATCCAGCTTAGATCAAGCTTGCCGCTGAGCCCGACGTACCCATCCACGGCAATGCGATAGATGGTTCCTGCTGTTGCCGGAAAGGTGACGGAACTGGTCGAGCCGACGCTTGCATCATCGTTGCTTACGACCAGCCGGAGCGTCGCCAGCGTGCTGCCGGTATAGACCGCCATCACCGTATCAAAGCTGCTGCCGTGCGTGTGGAACGTCCAGGTGCCGTCATTGGGCGCCGTCCAGACGAACCAGACGGATCGTCCGCCCGCTTCCTCGGCGTGGTCGGGTTCGCCGGGTTCCTTGGTGGCGGCTTCATTGGTGCCGGAGACTTTTCCGGTCGCGCCCGTGAGCACCTGAGCATTGGCGAATTGGTCGTTGTTTGGCCCAACAGCCAAAGTGAAACTCGCCGCGCTTGTGCCGGTGCCCACCGGCGTGGTCACACTGATGGGGCCGTTCCTTGCCCCGGCTGGAACTAAGGCGGTGATCTGTGACTGCGACAGGACCTCAAAACTGGCCGTGTTGACGCCGTTGAATTGAACTGAGGTTGCGCCCGTGAAATTCGCGCCATTGATGGTGATCGTGCTTCCCACGATGGCAGTGGCGGGCGTAAAACCACTGATGGTCGGGGGACTGGCGAGGATCTTCCAGTTGATCTTGATGACTCCTGATGCCGCATTTCCAGGCTGGCTGGCTTCTTCATTCGAGCCATCCACGGCGACGTAATAGGCCGTCGCGGCCGCCCCTTTGAAAGTTACGCTGCTGTTGGTGCTGCTGCCGGTGTCGTCGTTGCTCGCCAGCAGCGCCAAAGTCGCCAAGGTGTTCCCGGTGTAAACCGCCAATCGCGTGTCAAAACCGCTGCCGAAAGTATCGAACGACCAGGTGCCATCCCGGGGCGCGGTCCAGCGGTACCAGACCGATTTACCTCCGGCAAGGTCAGCATGTCTCGGTTCGCCCGTCTCCAGGGTCGCGCCGACATTGCTCCCAGTGGCGCTGCCTGAATCTCCGGTCAGAACTTGAGCGCCGGCGAAGTTATCGTTCGCTGGGGGCGCCAGCACGGAGAGACTCGTCGCGCTCGAGGCTGCGCCCGCTGGCGTTGTGACTGCAATGGGACCACTGACAGCTCCCGCAGGCACTGTGGCTGTGATCTGCGCGGCAGAATCGACCGTGAAGAGCCCTGCATTCACGGTGCCGAATCTGACGGCCGTAGCCCCACTGAAATGATCACCGCTGATGATAACCCCGCCTCCGACGGGAGCCGCACTGGGTGAAAACCGGCTGATCGAAGGCGGGGGAATGACGGTAAACGTCCCCGTGCTGGTCGCGGCGCCGCTGGGCGGGTCACGCTGATAGCACCAGTCGAAACTCCGGCGGGTGCCGTCACGGTGATTTGATTCGCGGAATTGACCGTGAAGGCGGTCGCATTCAGGTTGTTAAACCGAACCGCCGTCGCGGCGGTAAAGTTGGCCCCGAGAATCACGACGGTCGTGCCGGCAACTCCCGTCGTTGGAGTGAAGCTGCCGATCGTCGGCGCCAACGTCACTACGAAATTGATCGAACTGGCGTCATCACCTGCCGGAGTGGTGAGGCTGATGCGCCCGGTCGTTGCCCCCGCAGGAACGGTGGCTGTAATCTGCGTCGGCGAATTGACCTTAAAAACAGCGATGAGGCCGTTAAAACGGACCTCGGTTGCTCCGGTGAAATTGGCGCCGATGATAGTGACCGTTCCACCAACGGCGCTCCCGGTTGGCACAAAACTCGTGATGGCAGGAGCGGCCGAGACGGTGAAGTTGGCTGTGCTGGCAGCCGTTCCGCTGGCCGTCGTGACACTGATCGGGCCTGTGGCCGCGCCCGTGGGGACAGTGGCGGCGAGTTGAGTGGAGGATTTTTCAGTGAACGTGGCGCTGACTCCATTGAACTTTACAGACGCCGTTCCATTGAGCTTGGTTCCCGTGATGGTGACAATGGTTCCTACGGCGCCGTTGTTGGGTGAGAAGCTGGCGATGGCTGGCGGAGTGGGTCTGGCGGCCGGAATCAACTGGCCCATGCGGACGCGGAGTTCGAACGATTTCCACGTCCCGGTTTCGCCGGTTTCGGTGTCGCGGACCGTCAGTGTCCAATCACCGGCGGGATTCTCTCCCCAGAAAGCATTGCCCGTAAACCACCAATCGACGCCTTTCTCGGCTCGCTTGTCTTCGGCCGCTTTCTCTTTCAGCACTCTCGCAAACATGCGGCTGCGTGTGCCACCGGGCGAGGTTAAATACGCCTCCAATTGACCGCGCGCCTTGTGGTCGATTTGAAGATAGACTTCGACTTCTTCCAAAGGAGTCGTGGCTCGAATGGGGACGTGCGCTCCAACGTTGGTTAATGAAGTCGTCGGGAATGTATGGATCGAGCAGGTTGAGCAACTGGTTGGAACCGGTTACAGGCAGGCGCTTCATGACCCGGAGCCTACCCTTTTTAAAACGCTGCGTCCGGCTTTCGCTTCAACTTACATTTTTTCGCCCGATGGCCCTGGAGAATAGCCGGTTATGCCGAAACCTGTAACACCCTCTATAACGAAACTGGATGGCTTTTTGCACGCAAAATCTAGGACGCGTCTTTTCTGTTTCATAAGTCGAGCACGTTCGGCAATTTGGCGTGAATGAGCGCATGGAGTCGTTCGCGTCCGCCATGAGCGGATTTGAACCGGCTTTGAAAGGCCGGGATCTCGTTGCTTTTGCGGGCCGTCACCGTGCTCCCCAGAAATCGACCCTGGGAATCGGCCGCATTGACGATCTCTACTCCGGCATGACGCACTTTCTTGCCGTCGACGATGACGATCTGATCCTGCCACGGTCCCAGCACTTGGCTCTGCCAGCCCAAGA
>Ga0194113_10011868_pt1 | contig 10268 bp, 10 predicted proteins | sample TA2MahC200mmetaG_FD_146193 | JGI IMG/M metagenome (GOLD analysis project Ga0194113, IMG submission 146193) | Freshwater microbial communities from Lake Tanganyika, Tanzania - TA2015017 Mahale Deep Cast 200m | ecosystem: Environmental > Aquatic > Freshwater > Lake | place: Tanzania: Lake... | reverse complement strand
ATTTCAGGTGGACACAAACCAGGCATCAGGCATATTCCTCCTCAGGCTTTTTGGGATAGGAGCTTATTATACCTCTGCCTGGCAAACACTCCAAATTGGTAGGTCTATTTACGCCGCGATGCACTAGTCATCTCTTTGGCCGTGTGAGTAGTCTGGTGCCCTGGTTATCAGTCTCTAAAGCTTATTTCGGCTGTCCACCGGGCAATGTGACCCAGATCAAGATCCAGATGCGAACTACGGCCTCGCCTGGAGGCCTGATTTCGCAGATTCAGGCTCTTCTCGTCGAGAGCCGCAGTGGACGCCAGATTGTTGGACTGCAAGCTGATAACACCTCTCCAGTATTAACTGTCTCCTCTGATATGTTAATCCTGGGCAATAGTGGAAAAGGCACTTTGGTTATCCAAAATGCGAACAGAGGGGGTAAGATGCTAGAGGGCACGATCGAGACAACAGGATTGATCGTAGCAGAGCCAGCAGGGAGTTTTCGATCCAACCACCTGATTGTTGCGATAAAGAGTACCTTTCGTGGTTGGCTTCGAGGCGGTGACGCAGGACAGGTTGTCATCAAAAGTAACGGGGGCAACGAGACGATCCCAGTGCGGCATCCCAGTAGGGAGGACGTATGATGATCTGCTACCTGCTGCGTGTCACCCTGTTGGTGTTTGTGGTCTGGATCGGCGGCGTGGGGAGCCGTCGCTGCTGGGAAATCCGCGAACGATAGAGGCCGGTCACCCAGCCCTAGCGTGCCATGTGTCAGATTTCGACGACCACAGTACCGGCGAAAATCCGACCTGTCCGTGAATCCCTATGCCATTATCCAAAAACAGAGGAAGCATAGCTGATGATACAACTTTAATCTGTCCGTCGTTGCGATTGACGACGAGCCTGAGGCAATCCTATCCAACCCTGTTGGGGCAATCTACCAGATCACGGAGAAGACCTTATGCTCTCACCTGGCACAATTTTACAAGGCCGTTACACCATCCTGGGGACATTGGGACAGGGCGGGATGGGCGCCGTCTATTTGGCTGAGGACAGACGACTGCCTGGCCGGCGGTGTGCCATCAAGGAGAACCTGCCCGATCCCAACGCCAGCCCTCAGGCCCTGATCCAGGCCTGCCAGCAGCTCCAGGCTGAGGCCCATATCCTGGCCCGGCTCGACCATCCCAACCTGCCCAAAGTGTCCGACTATTTCACCGAGGCCGGCCGCGAGTACCTGGTGATGGACTATGTGGAAGGCGAAGACCTGGAAAGTGTGCTGCAGCGCACCGGGAAGCCACTGCCCGAAAAGCCGGTGCTGATCTGGGCCGACCAGGTACTCGATGCCCTGGAATACCTGCACGGCCAGCACCCTCAACCCATCATCCATCGTGACATCAAACCGGCCAACGTCAGGTTGACCCCTCAGGGCAAGGTCAAACTGGTGGACTTCGGACTGGTAAAGCTGCTGGATCCCAAAGATCCACGGACAAAGACCACACTGCGGGGATTGGGAACGCCGGAATATGCGCCTCTGGAACAGTATGCCACTGGCACTGGGCACACCGACGCCCGGTCGGACATCTACTCGTTGGGAGCCACGTTGTACCACCTGTTGACCAACGTAGCCCCGCCGGATGTCCATCAGCGCATGTTAAACCCAGCCTTGCTGATGCCGCCACGCCAAGTGAACCAGCAGCTTTCGGAGAACACGGAGCGGGTGGTCCTACAGGCCATGGAGATTTATCCTGCCCAGCGATACCAAACGGCCAAGGAAATGCGGCAGGCTCTGTTGGGTAAGGTGCCACCTGGCCTGCCACCTTCTAAGACGACAGCCGTCGTTGCCCCTCCCGTTACCCGGCCTGGCCCACTCCGATTCATGCCGTTCTTGCTGGTAGCCATGGTTGTCCTGCTGGTGGGAGTTGTGCTGGTAATGGCAAGTGGGCTGATCAAGTCACGGCCAGAGCCGACGCCGACTACCGTAGTTGTGCGGCCGACACACACACCGACGCTGAGAGCCACTGCGCCCGTACCGCCGACGCCTACCCCCATCATCGTTGTCATCACTGCCACGCCTGTGCCGGCTACCGACACACCTATCCCACCTACACCGACTCCTATCATCATTGTCATCACACCCACGCCTGTGCCAGCTACCGACACTCCCATCCCGCCCACGTCGACCCCGGTGCGACCTTCTCCCACACCGACACTCACCCGCGCCGAGCGAGAAGCACAGGTGGCCAGCCGACTGCGGCTGCGCCAGAGCAGCGGTGAGATCATCTTCGCCTATCGAACAGAGCGACCGCCCTACATTGACGGCCACCTGGAGGAGTGGAGGGAAAAGTCCTATAGCATCCAGAATCCAGTCTTCAAGCCCGAAAACTGGCAAGGCTGGCGGGATCTGAGCGGTATCTTCTTCATCACCTGGGACACTGACAATCTCTACGTAGGGGTTGAGGTGACGGACGACCAGCACGTACAAAATGAGAGCGGGCGGACGATGTACAAGGGCGACGATATCGAGATACAGCTTGACGCCGAACTGGAGGCGGATTTTGCCGAGGACAAACTGAGCGACGACGATCACCAGATCGGACTCTCAGCCGGCAACTTTGACGACCGTCCGCCTGAGGCCTACGTTTGGTTGCCGTCGGAGAGGAGCGGGGCGATGATAGAGATGGCTGCCCGCCAGACTGCCAACGGCTATGTCTTGGAAGCGGCGATCCCCTGGTGGGTGCTGGGAGTGCAACCCCAGCCCGAAAGGGCTTATGGATTCGCCTTGAGCTTGAGCGACAACGATACGCCCGGCACTTCTGAACAGGAGTGTATGGTCTCTACCTCGCCCAACCGTACCACGTACAGTAATCCCACCTTGTTGGGCAATCTGGTTCTGATGGATCTAGAGTAGAAGAATGCAAACGCATCAGCAGGCCAACAGACAAACAGTATCCCGGCGAAAGTTCTTGCGCCTGTGTGGATTGGGGCTGGCGAGCGTCCTGGGAGCCGCAAGCTGTGCCAGACGAGCAGTGGAAGAACGCCTATCCCAACTTCCTACTGCCCCCCCAACTACGGCCTCATCTATCGCCACATTGACGCCTGAGCCTACGCCCACCTCGATTCCGACTTCCAGCCCCACTGCCACACTGGCACCTGAGCCTACGTCCACCCAGATTCCAACCTCCACGCCTACCGACACGGCGACACCTGAGCCTACGTCTACCGAGACCTCCACTCCTACCTCAACTTCGACCACGACACCTACTCCCGTGGTGGAGGAGCTCCTGGCCGAGGACACACTTTCTCCGGTGATCGTAGCCTACAACCCACAGGCAGTTGATTATCCGATCATACCGCCGTTTGACCCGTCTCAGATTCATCCGGAGTACCCCTTCCCTAAAGATCCGCACGCTTCTATGAATGGTGCTTACGATCTCGTGCGGCAGGCGTTGTGTGCTCTCCACCCCGAGGGATACGGAGAGCTAGATTGGAACCCCCTGGCTGGGATCGTGCAGCCCGGCGACACAGTGCTCATTAAGCCCAACCTGGTTGACGACGCCTTGTGGGATCGAGGCAAGATCACCCACCCGGCGGTGATCCGCGCTGTGATTGACTACGCTTATCTGGCCTGTGGCCCTGCTGGACGGATCATCGTTGGCGAAGGTCCCTGGGCGGTGGGTGTCTTCGACCGCCTGGTGGTGAACACCGGCATCCAGCAGATGGTACAGCACCTGGCACAAGCGCATGGCGTCCCAGTCGTGCTGGAGGACTTGAACAAGGCAGCACCAAAGAGTACACCCTTGATTGACCTGGAGGAGATTTCGGCTTTCCACGGCGTTAACCGACATTGGTATGATGCCCATCGCGGTGAATTGCGTCCTGGTGGCGACCCCGGCATTGGCAGCTATCGCATCGCCCCGACGGTGTTGCAGGCCGATGTCGTGATCAGCGTACCCAAGATCAAGGTACACTGCTCTGGGGGGCTGACGCTGAACATGAAGAACATGCTGGGCATCATCCCGTCCTGGGATGGTTACGGGGACGGTCGCCTGAAAGACTGTGCGCACACGTCCGACGTTGATCTGGCCATGGGGGCGCGGGGGGAGTATCTGGAGAACGACACCATCTGGCGTTCCATGGCCGACTTGAACCGCATCTTGCTCTACGCAGACCGGACGGGTGTGCTGCAGCCAGAGCGCCAGCGACGATACCTGTCTATCGTAGACGGCATCGCGGCTGGAGAAGCCAGCCAGTACGAACCGCACCCTCGTCCTCTGGGCACGGTCGTGATCGGTTTCGATCCGGTCACTGTGGATGCGGTGACGGCCCGTGTGGCTGGTTTCGATCAACGTCGCCTTCGGTCGGTGGTCAATCCGGCCAGTCAAGGAGCTTATGGTCTCGGCCCGGCACATCCAGCCGGGATCAGGTTGACCTTGTCTGGTGCAGGCTCGTTGCAGGAGTTCTGCACCCAGGAACGGGTGATCGTCCCTGAGACAGGGGTTTATTCCTGGCAGGGCCAGGTGGAGGCCCACGACTTTCAGCCGCCGCTCCTGTCCTGGCGCTACGATGGCCAGCACCAGCAACTGATCGTGCAGGCGGACGACCCCGCGGGGGTAGCCTACGTTCGGCTGGAGTACCGCCGACTGGGACAACCTCGAGTCAAGGCCCTCGAACTCTACCAGGGTAACAGTACAAGTGGGGAATGGGTTGCACCACTCCCTGCCCCTGAGCAAGTTGAAGAATTGCGATTATTGGCCATGGACGAACTATTTAACACCAGCGAATTGCTTATCCATCTATGACACGATGCCAGATGCCTCCTTGGATGACTGGAGTGAACGGGAGCACCTGGCGATAAAAGAGGTGCGAATGAGTCCCTTTTTCCTAAATCCACGCCTTCCTACACTGGTTGACATCTTATGGCTGCCAGGGATTATCCTGGGCTTCACGATCCATGAATTGGCTCATGCGCTGATGGCCTATTGGTTGGGTGATCGCAGCGCAGAGAACCGCAGCCGCCTCACTCTGAATCCCATCAGGCATGTGCATTGGATTGGCCTGCTAGCCTTCATCTTCCTGGGTATTGGCTGGGCCAAGCCGGTCCGCATTCGCCCCGGGGCCTTCAAGCACCGCGATTGGAACAGCTTCCTGGTCTCTATCGCTGGCGTAGCGGCCAACGCGCTACTGGCGGGTCTCGTGTTGGTTGGCATGATGGCGGTGTCAATGGTGGCCAGCATCGTCGCCGGGATGGTGGGAGCAAACTACACTCAGGTGTGGGACGTCCTCTTCTTCGAGGAAGGAGACCCATGGGGCTGGCGTGTTCTCCTGGCTGCTCTGACCAGCTATGTCCTAAACGCGAACATGAGCCTGGCTCTGTTCAATCTTCTGCCTATCCCACCCCTGGACGGCTTCCAGGCCCTGCGCAATCTCTGGGGACTGATCACGCGGCGCCGACCACCGGATGAACAGCTTGCCGTAGAGCAGGTTCTAGTGCAACTTGAAGCGGGAGTGCAGGCAGTGCGAGGGGGTAAGCAAGCAGAGGCTGTAACAGCCTTCCGAAAGGTGCTGGAGCTCAAGCCTGATCTGTATGGGGCCTGGCACAATCTGGGTGTGATCTACCAGGACAAGGGGCAGAGATACGCCGCCATCGCCGCCTGGCAAGGGGCATGGAAAGCCGCAGCTAATGATGAGGAGACACGGGCCGAGGTGCAAGAGCGGCTGGCATCTCTGGGCGGGGGAGGGGAACCAGAGGTTTCGTACACCACCCTGCTGCGGCAATTGCCCGATATCGCACCCAGGACGCCGGCTGGCGATCTGAGTACTATCCCCACGGACACAGCCAAACGGCGGGGCCGGATCAAGAAAATCGCACTATGGGGCGGTCTGGCTACGGCAGTCAGCCTGGTCTCGTTTGGCTTGCTGGTTGGACTGGTGGTAAAGGCCGTAGGCCCTGACGAGTACCGTGTGCTGGTAGAGCAAGGGGTGTCACTGATGCAGATGGAACAGATAGAAGAGGCAGAGCAAGCTTTTCAACAGGCTCGCCGGAGAGATGCCAGTCGAGTCGAGGCGTATCTAGGAATGGGCCTGATCAGCCTGGCGAAAGAGGATTGTGCTGCGGCTGTTCTCCACTTTCAGGATGCGACAGCGGCTGAGCCAGAGCTCGCTTTAGGATACACCTTCTTGGGATCTGCTCACCTTTGCCAACGGGAGCTAGATCAGGCACTGGAGGCATTGAATAGAGCAAAAGAGCTGGATGACCAGTCAGCAGAGGTCTATTGGATGTTTGGACGTGTCCACTTGCAGAAGTACGACCTGGCGGCGGCGGAATCGGCTTTCCGGCAGGCCCTGGAGCTGGCCCCTGACAACCCGGAAATGCGTTCGAGCCTGGCCTTCACGCTATACCATCTTGGAGACCTGGAGGGGGCACTGAGCGAAGCGAACGCTGTCCTCACGCTCGACCCGGACTCCGCCTCCGCCCACGAGGTTCTGGCGTTGGTGTATTATGATCAAGGGGATATAGAGGCCGCGCTGACGGCAGCCCATCGTGTCGTGGAGCTTGAGCCTCAACTGGCGCCGGCCCTCTATGTGATCGGAGCATGTTACCGGGACCGGGGTCAGGTATCCCAGGCCATCGAGTATTTTCGACTGGCGATAGAGCGTGCAGGGCCAATGCGATTCCAGCAATTGTATGCCAGCCGGGCTCAGGAAGCGCTGTCAGCTTTGGAGCAATGATCAAGCAGAGAGGATCCAAGAGAAGAGACTTGTTGGCGCCGATTCGGGTTTCGTGATCATCAGCGTAGACTTGAGCTCTGAGCCCCGTCCGCGTGGTGGCCCGGGGACGCGCCTTTGAGCCTTGAGTTGACACTAGCTGGACATTGTTGGATTTCGACCAAGGCTACCGAGCGGTTGAACGTGGCTGCCAAACAACACTACAACGAATTGAGAAACAAACGAATTCCCTGCTCTCGATTCGCTTTATTCCAAATTCGTTGTAGTGTTCCGGCCAATCTAACGATGACAAGATAGCATGATGGACTTAACAGAAAGACGAGGGAACTGATGCAACAAATGTCATGGCTAAGCGCACTACCCGCCGGGACAGTGCTAGGTGGGCGCTACCGCATCATCCGCCTGCTGGGCGAGGGTGGAATGAGCCGCGTCTACCTGGCCGAGGACAATCGCCTGGGGGTGCAGATGGCAGTCAAGGAGAATCTGCAGATCAGCCTTGAAGCTCGCCAGCAGTTCGAGCAGGAGGCGCGCATTCTGGCCCAGCTTTCGCACCCCAACCTCCCGCGGGTAAGCGACCACTTCACCGATCCGGGCACAGGCCGTCAATACCTGGTGATGGAGTACGTGGAAGGCGAAGACCTGGAAAGCACCCTACAGCGCACCGGGAAGCCGCTGCCTGAGAAGCCGGTGTTGATCTGGACTGAGCAGGTACTGGATGCCCTGGAATACCTGCATGGCCAGCACCCGAAGCCTATCATTCACCGAGACATTAAACCGGGTAACATCCGCCTGACCCCCCAGGGCAAGGTCAAGCTGGTGGATTTCGGGCTCGTCAAACTATTGGACCCCAAGGACCCACGGACGAAGACTGCACTGCGGGGATTGGGGACGCCAGAGTACGCCCCGCTGGAGCAGTACGCCGGCGCCGGCCATACCGATGCCCGGTCCGACATCTACTCCCTGGGGGCCACGCTGTACCACCTGCTAACCCATGTCACCCCGCCAGATGTTCACCAACGGATGTTAACTCCGGGTGCTTTAATCCCGCCCCGACAATTAAGCCCACAGCTTTCGGAGAACACAGAACGGGCGGTGCTGCGGGCCATGCAGGTCTATCCTGATCACCGGTATCAGACGGCCAGGGAGATGCGGCGGGCTCTATCAGGTAGGATACCGCCTCGTCCTCCGTCTCCTCAGCCAACCGTCGCCGCTCCTACTGCTGTCCGGCCTAGCTCGCTGCAACTCACACCCTTCCTGCTGATAGCCGCCGTGATCCTATTGGTGGGAGTTGTGCTGGTAATGGCAGGCGGGTTGATCAAGTCACAGCCGACTCCGACACCGGTTGCAGTAGTTGTGCGGGCGACGCACACAGCAACACCTGGAGAGCCCACTGTGATGCCGCTATCTCCCACAGCAACGCCGATGGTTACTACACCGGTTCTGCCGACGCCTACCCCGACTGTCCCCAGCGGGATCGCCGTCGGCGGCTACGTCAAGGTAGTCGGCGCCGAAGCCGGCGGCATGAGCTACCGCTCTGGTCCTGGGCTGAACTATGCTCGCCTCGCCATAGTCAAAGATGGGACGATTCTCAAAGTACTGGAAGGTCCTGAAAAAGCCGATGGTTACGTCTGGTGGCGGCTGCAGGATGAGGACGGGTTCATCGGTTGGGTGGCAGATGACTGGCTAGAGCCGGCTCTGCCAAGATGATCTCATGGCCTGGGCCTGAGATCATGGCTGTCGAGTACAAGTTCTACAGGCCCAAGCGCATCCTGAACAGGCACAAACACCCTCTCTGCCTGGAAACTGTACCTGCCGCCGATCCTTAAGGAGACACCGTAGCCAATTCGCCTATTCGCAGACTTGTGATCCTCAACTCAGGACTCAATGGCTGACCACTATTCATATTTCAGGAAGGAGATAATGATGAACAAGCTTCTCTCAAGACATGCCTTTCAGAACAGGTACTGGTGGAAGGCCGTATTTCTGTCACTGGTGCTGGCCTTCCTTCTCACCCCGCTCCTGGCACTCCAGGCAACCCCCGCGTGGTGGAGCTGGGGCAGGCATCGGGCATTCCCAGCCCAGTGGTCATTGGTGTGGTGCTCTTGATCCTGAGCGGGGTAGGTGCATGGGTGTTGGTACGCCGGCGACGGCACCGACAACCACCAGGTCCGCCCACACCGCCAGGTATTCGTATCTGCCCACGCTGCGGAACGCCAGCGGCTCGGCCAACCAGCCGTTTCTGCGGGCGATGTGGAGCCCGGTTGCCATAGAGTCAATCATCTCAAAAATAGAGGAGGAAAACATGTCTCAACAACACACCATTTCAGGCCGACGTCCAGCGCTCATCTGGCTCAGCATCCTCATTGTGCTGATACTATTGGTGGCCGTGCTGATCATCGTTCTCTTCATCTATCCCAACTACCAGCGTCAGCAGCAAGTAGAGCAGCACTATCAGGCTGGCGTGGCATTTCAAGATGTCGGCGACTGGGACAAGGCAGTAGAAGCCTTCGAGAGGGTCGTTGCCATTGATGCTACCTACAAAGACACACGAACTCGGTTGGCAGAGGTGAAGTCCAAGCAACAGGAAGTGCTGGCGACAATGCAAGCCAAAGCTTCTCAGGCCACTGCTACCGCACAAGCGCAGGCCGCGGCTACCGCCGCTGCAGCAACAGTTGAAGCAAAAATAGCGCAAGTCACATCAGTGGCAGCCACGGCGACTGCGCAAGCCAGGGCCACAGCCCAAGCTCAAGAAGCAAAGGCCACAGCTACAGCTGAAGCCTTGGCACAATTGGAGGCACATTATCAGAAAGGGCTGGGGTACATAAACATAGGACGGTGGGAGGAGGCGAGAGCAGAGTTGGAACAGGTTTTTGAGATGGATCCAAAGTACAGGGATGTTCAGACCAGATTATCAGAAATAAGTGATCAGTTAGCAAGGATTCGTACTCTTACTCCGGCGGTTACATCTACAAACACACCAGTTCCATCTACCTATGCAGTTCGTATGTATGATGTGGACGATGTGGTCACACTATATGTAAATGATAGGCCCGTCTACAAAGCCAAATGGGGACACTATGGTGTTGAACCAAGTTGGAACTCCTTTGGGCATAAGCCTGGTGACTCAGGAGAACAAGATATAACTTCCATGCTTAAAGCAGGTATTAACTCACTCCGCTTTGAACTTTGGAATGAAGCGGTTTGTTGTGGCACTTCTGTGTCTGTCGAAGTTAGAAAAGACAACATCGTCATCTTTTCCGATACCTTCTCTAAACAGGACAGTAGTTCTGGAGTGAAATATAATAAAACCTTCACAATTACTATATATTGATAGAGATTGAATCCTGATAGCATCCCTGTCTTGTAATTTGAAGGAGAATGCCCATGGGCAAGAAGTTCGCCATCAAAAAGGACTTTGACAATCTGCTCAGCGCTCAGCTTTATCCCAGTTGCAACCAACCCCATGCACGAGGAGGATAGCTGGTAAGTTCAATCACAAGGAGGAGGACAAAAAAGATGCCTCAGCGAACCAAAGTCGTCGGTGCGCGCGCACCCATTAT
>Ga0194113_10011854_pt1 | contig 10277 bp, 7 predicted proteins | sample TA2MahC200mmetaG_FD_146193 | JGI IMG/M metagenome (GOLD analysis project Ga0194113, IMG submission 146193) | Freshwater microbial communities from Lake Tanganyika, Tanzania - TA2015017 Mahale Deep Cast 200m | ecosystem: Environmental > Aquatic > Freshwater > Lake | place: Tanzania: Lake... | reverse complement strand
AAGTGTTCGTCCGGCGCGAGCTGGCCCAGCGCCTCGACCCGGCCCGCGCGCTCGACGAACACCAGGCCTTTGGGCCGCACCATGACCTCTTCCACGCCCGGATCCTCCAGCAGCGGCTGCAACACGCCGACGCCGACCAGCATCCGGGCGAAGCGACCGGCGATCTCCGGAATGCCGAGCGCTGGTCGTTCCGTTTCAGACGACCAGCGCCCCTCCCCGCCGGCGCGCGGCAAGACGCCCGCCAGGATGCTGGCGATGCGCGCCCGAAAGGCGGGGAAGGCGGCGGCGTCCTCCCCGCGCGGGATCTCCAGGCCGCCGGCAATGATGGCCGCCTGCACCTGAGGCAGGAGGTATACTGATCGGAAATGAATTCAGTGCATTAAAGTCAAGCCGAGGCCTCGACGCCAATGCACTCATTTGATTTCCGAGCAGTATAGTCGTGGTCGTTGAGAGCTTGGCTCACGCGTCTTCGTCCTCAGCCGCGGCAGAGATCTCGTCCGCTTCGGCATACTCGTCCTCGTCGTCGGTTTCTTCTTCGTAGAGCGCGCTGGCGATGCGCTCGAGACTGGCGTCGTCCACAGCAAAGCTGCACGGCGCCACGCTGTCGCGCCGCGTGAGCAGGTGGTCTAGTGTCTTTTTGTTGGGCAAGAGCCGGATCAGCTGTACGTGAGCGAGGTTGATCAGCAGATCGTAATTCTCACACCCTTCACACGCAACCTCAAGCAGGGGCTGACCAGCAACCCGAGCCTCCTGCAGCTGTCCAATACAGGACAAACCGTTGGTCATGTAGACAATCGCGCACACGGGGTAACCGAAAGATTGACGAGCAAAAACAGACATGCGCTTCTCCTGTTTCCTCACCACAACCGGCGGAAGACAACTGTCGCCACGGTGTGCTGATCATTCTGCGGCAGCGTCACGGTCACGGGCTGACCACGGCCCGCGATGCTGACCGTGAACTCCCCCTCGGTGGCCGTGAACTCGCACCAACCATCCCCCTTGGGCGCGCTGTCACCGGGGCAGGTCACCGCGCCGCCAGGCCAGGAAAAGGTCAGGCCGGCGGCCAAGCCTGTCCCATCCGCGGCCACGGCCCGCGCCCGCACGTAGTTGAGCTTCTTGTCCCCCGGTTCGTTGCGATACTCGACCGGCGCAGCCCGGAAGTCCAGGCCCGTCGCGTCGGCGACGCTGCGTGGGGTCGGCGTCGGCTTGGGCGGCGCAGCCCGCGGCGGCAGGCGGCTCACGTCCACGCCCTGGACGTCCACCAAGTCGGCCCATACCCAGCCCAGATCGTCGCGCACGCCATCCGGCCCGCCAGCCACGCAGCAAACCAGGAGCCACTGCTTGCTCTCGTCGCGGCCTACCGGCTCCAGTTTGTCGCCGGCGACCACCCGGCCCAGCACGGCGTACTCCATGCCCGGCCCCTGTGCTTCGCGATAGTCTGTGTTGTACATGTGTTTTGACCTGCATCAGTATAGAGGTATAATGTTTCACGAAAGGGAGTTTGCTTCAGACAATAGTAGAACTACAAACCGAGGAGGGACCTCATGAATCGCTTGATTTCTTTCTTCCTCTTGATCTGTCTGGCCGTCAATCTGAGTGGCTGTGCCACAAGTACACCGACCCCGTTACCTCGGACGCCGACTCGGATTCCTGCGACGCCAACCCAGGCGCCTCCGACCGCAACGCCTGTGCCGCCCACAGTCACGCCGTTGCCCCCGACGGTCACACCCCTGCCGCCGACACCGACTCCGATCCCACCGACGCCAACCCCGACCCCGCTGCCAGGATTCTCACAAGATCTGACCATCTCCTATGCGGACGCGACTGACTGGCTGACAGACTTACCGGCCGAGGATCGTGATGATCAGATTCGGGATTGGGCAGTCTTGGGACTGGCAGCCTTGCTGAACCTCGACGTCGAGACGTTGCGCGATGCCTTCTACGATCAAACCCCGGTACGGGATCCTCTCTTTCACGATCTTACACGAGTGAAAGTCGGACCAGGACGCGGGTTGCCCGATAGCGGGAAGCGCCTACATGTGCTTATTCCGGTCGGTGACCCCTACGCGGCACGCAGCATCGGCACGGTACTGGACGACTATCGCAAAGACGCGGGCGTAGACCCGGAAAAGGTTCTCATTTACCGGTACAGAATTGATGCTACTGCCCGTCAGGTCATCTTGAAGCCCGAGCCGGCTCAATCCATCCAGGCCGTGCGCGCGCAGTATGGCTATCAGGAGATGCGCATTGACGCGCTGGCGGACCTGCAACGCTTTCTGGCGCAAACGCAGCATCTCTCGCGCCTGGAGCTACGAAATGGCCAATTGTGGGCCGCGGGATGGAACTGGCCAGGCATCCCCACCGGTCAAATCACCATCGCCGATCTCACCGTCCTCCAGCGCGGGTACCAAAACGCGGCGGCAGGCAAGTCCACCGAAACGGGCTTCTCCCTAGATCCAGGCAAGTCCCTGACTGTCAGCGATCTGATAAGCCTGCTCGACCCGGTCAAGTATTCGCAACTCAAAGCCAACTCGTCATCAGTCGCCGCCTTCATTAACGCCTGTGCGCGTTCTATCACCTCTCAGGAATGTAAGACAGCAGCTAATAATCTCAACGACACGGTCTACGAACTACTGATCAACGATGAGAAGCTTCTGTCTTTGCTTCTTAATACAGCAGAAGGACGTTCCCCATACCAGGCTGCTCGCTATGATGGGGGGCTGCAAGGCACCGAAGCCGGCATGACTTATTTTTATACAGACCTTGTAGCGAAGGCCTGGCCCATGGAGATTGGCAGTGGCAGTCCAACAGGTAAGGTGTCCGGCTTCATATCGGACTTGAAGGCAAAGACCCCATGGGGGCATTGTATTACTGGTTCCGAAGAAGGGCGGCTCTGGTTTGGGTTGCGCGATGAGGCTATTGCACCTCATGACAAGTACATTGACCTGGGCGGAATTGCTACGCGCGTGTTTACTTTGATCGAGGATCCGGCGGGTGGCAACAAGGAAGTCGAGCCCAGTTACTCGTTTGGACGTATCATTTGGTGGTGGGATCGTCACTATCTAGCGATGGCTGACTATGAACCACAGTATCACCGACTAGATCAGCTCATGCATTGGAGCACGGCTATCGCCTGGCTGATGCAACAAGACAAAGTGCGTCTCCCTGAGGTAGCGATCACAGAGATCAAGAACAACTGGCAGTTCGGTGCCTGGCTGGGAAAGCATCCGGAACTCAAGTGGCGTTTTGACATCCCCTTCGTGAATCCCCCCGGTGAAACGACCGAGGCGCTGCTGACACTCTATTCGGACACATATTCCGATTGTGGCAGCGATTCCCGCTATTGGTCGGGAGGTATCTCAAACCCTGGCATTGAGCAAGTTCTCGACATATCCCGGGCTCGCCCGTCGCTCAACCCTTCAGTGGCGCGCGGTGCTCTTGACAAAGTCGGCACTACGTTCTCACCATCCACCCATGCCGGTACAATCACCGACCTGGGTGGTATCAAACGCACTCTAGGCGGGTTAGCTGGTGGCACAGCCAAAGTGGAGGTCCAGGCTCAAGGTCGTAAGGTGTGGTCGCTTGGCCCGGTCAAGGTCGCGGCATCGGAAACCGCTCCTCGCAAGCTCGCTCTCGACATCGAGTCGAAACTCGGGACACTCAACCAGCGTCTCAGTGTGCAGGATGTTCCGGTCGGTAAGCTCTCGGTGACGACCACATCCACAACCGCTACAATCCACTTCGAAAAAGGACCACTGGCTTACGCGCGTCGCGCGCTGGCATCCCTGGAGAGCAAGCTGGCAAAGAGTGGACCCAACGAAGCTTACCGCTTCATCGAAGGCGCGTCCATGAGCTATCGCGATCCAGCGGGACGAATCTTTCTTCGGCTGGATGAGGGCAATAGCTCGCGATGGGTGAAAGTCGAGAAAGGCCTACCGGCCCCAGGCAGTGAGATGACCTTCCGGTTGGGTATGCCGGGCCAAGCTGAAGAGGAGATCACCTGGTACAACGCTCGATTCGCCGATGCTCCTGACCTCGGTTCGCCTTGGTTCCGCATCCAAGAGGGTCAGGGCGACGTAGCCGGTCTCCTCGTCCGTACTGAGGCCCCGACCCAGAAAGCCAGTCAACTGACTGCCCGGTACGCTCACGATCCTCGCCAGGGCGTGCTTTACCAGGAGAACAACCAGTTCGTTCAACGGGCCGACGACTCCCTCTTTGGCTTGAAGGGCACGGGCGATGGCCGATTGCTGGCAAAGCAAGAAATCAATGCCCGGATTCGCGGGGCGCAACAGTCGGCCAGGAGCGCCGCTGATGGCTACGCTCGTGTCCTGTCGTTACCCAATCAGAGCGTGGCGCTGGTAGATGCCAGAGATACGGTTACAATTGTGCCGCCCGATGATCCATGGCACGTGCGCCTGCAAGCTGCGTTGGATGCTACGCCAGACAGAAGCAAGCTGCTTGAGAGAACCCAGGGCGACCTGGCGCTCTTGGCTGTCAAGTCGGATGTGACAGCGATTGGACCATCACAAGGTTCGTACGATCTGGCGGAGGTGCTGAGGGCCAATGAAATCTTACCCGGCGCGTATCTTGCGCGCGGCCCCCCGATCTATTTTGAGCAGCGTCTTCGGGAGCAACTGCCGCGCGAAGTTGTCGAAGAAGGGCGACTTCCAGCGGGAGGTATTGGCAGCGGAACGCGGGTGCGCATCGTGCAGATTCAAGAACGCGCGGTTGTATTCGGTGGTCCAGGCCGGACTGACATCGTTGCCTGGGATCATAGCGAGTGGATCGTGCCTGGCGCCGGTTCCTCGCCTCCAGAGCCGATGCCAGCGCCGCGGATACCAACACTGCGTCTGCCCCCACCGGCTCCAGGGGGCACGCCAGCGCCGCAACTTTCACCATCGGCCGCAAAAGGCACGCCAGCGCCGCAACTCTCGCCATCGCCTGCGCTGCCGTTCATCACGCTCATCTATCTTGCGGATGACTGTGAGCGCGACCGGACTCTGGCGCGCTGCAAATAGCCGAGGACTGCATGGTAGACATTTCTGCCGGGACACCGCTCGCGGATATCGTTCAGCAGGCACAACAGGCTCTACGAGCCGGAAACTATCCTGGTGCGACGGTCTTCTATCGTCAGGCCACAGCCCTCGCGGAGCAGTGGGACACCCCGCGGCGCGAGGTTCTGCGCCGCGCCTTGTGGAGCGAGCACATCGGCGGGTTGATCGAACGCGAGCGTTTCGACGAAGCCGCCAGCGAAAGCCGCACATATCTCGAGCTAGCTCGTCGGAGCGGCGACGTGCGTGCCCAGGCGATACTAAACATCTGGCTGGCGGAGGCGTTGACGGCTCAAGATGACCTACATGGTTGCGCACAGGCGCTGTCCGAAACCGAAGATCTGATCGCAAGACACGTCCTGAGTGCAGAGCAGCTCGATGGGCTGGCGCCCCACGCAGATCGACTGAGGGGACTGTTGGCCGCAGAGCATGGTGACGACGCCCAGGCAATTTCGCTGTTGTTGACCGCTCTCGATACATTCCAAACAGTAGGGAATTCGCATGGCTTGCACACCGTATTGAATGATCTGCGCCGCATCGCTTTGACCCGCGGTAGCGCGGCAGCCGTTGACGAAATCCTCCGTAACGTTACCTCGCTGGATACCCTGGATACTGATGAAGTGTTGCTGCTTGCTCGCATGCTCCGGCGTGATGCACGTTACGAGGCGGCCACGCAATTACTCAGATGGCGTCTTGAGCGCGAGGTCTCTCCCCGGCTGCGTTTCCCTCTGCTGCACGAATTGGTGATCCTGTATCAAATCTTGGCTGAACGTGAGATGGTCGAGCGGTTGTTACCTCTCCTCGAAGAGACCGTGCAGGATGCTGCGGACCCTGCGGAAGCGCAAGCGGCCGTAGATCGCTTGTGGGGCTTTCTGCAGGGAGCGACTTTGACAGCAGGCACGAGCTTCGACGCGGAGATCGAGAATGCGCGGGCACAGATCGAGGCCAATCACCTGTCAGAGGCCGAAACCATCCTGCGTCGTTTGCGCCCAGACGCCAACGGTCCCCGTCGGATCGCCCTCTGGTCGCTGGCTGCGGGCGAGTTGGAATTCGAGACTGGCAGGATCAGCGCCGGACCAGAGGTCAAAGCGCGCGCTGCTCAAGCGCTCGGCTATCTGGCGACCGCAGCCGACCTGGCCTCCGAGGCGTCCTTGCCGGAGATCTACTGCCAGGCAGTTCAGACGCGCGGATGGGTCTATCACGACTTGCTCGATGACCTGAATTCCGCCACTCTTTACTGGGCCCAGGCCGAACGGGCTCAGGAGCGAATCGCCGGTCGCCAGGAAACTGACCAAGCGCGAATCCACTTCCTGGAAGCGCGACCCACCGCCCACGACCAGTTGATCGAGGCCGCCGCCGAACGCGCCGTCGCAGCACACGCGCCTGCGGATTTGATCTCCGCGATCGTCGTTGCTATCGAAACGGCCAGGGCCTCGGCAGTCCTGAAGTTCATCGTCCCGCCCACCGCCTCCACCCTGCGCGATCTACCGTTGCCGAACGACCGCCAGGCCTGTTGGAATTGGTACCGTCGCGTCGCTCAACAGATTCCGCGCGACATGGCCGTCTGGCTCATTCATGCCACACCCAACCGCGTGCATCACGGTCTCGTTGGCGATGAGATTCTATCCTGGATCAGCGTTCCGGCAAACCGCCCTCGTTTAAGTGAAGCGGTTGATGATCTTCGGTTCTATTGGGCAGATGCTGAAAACCTCGAAGTCTCGATCCGGGATCATTCCGATGCCATGCCCGCTCAACTCGCCGCTATCGCAGCCATCTTGCAGCCCGCCAAGGTTCTGGCCGAGTTACCTAAGCGGGTGCGTCGGCTGGCTATCGTGGCCGGGGACATGCTTAGCGAGATTCCCTTTGCCGCTTTGCCGCTGGACAATGGGGCTGATCATGCCGAGTCGCTGATTGTCCGGTATGCGCTTTCGGACCTGCCGTGCCTCTCGGCGCAAGCCCCCCTCCAACAACGGGCAGCAGCGACACGCGGCGACCGGGGTCTTCGCGTCCAGCCACGAGACGCCGATCTTCCGGCCTTACAAGCCACAGCGACAGATCGGACATTCGATCGGTTGGTTGACCAAGAAGCTACGATCGAAGCATTCGCGCGTTGGCTTGCTGACAAGCAGTATCCGTTGGTTCAGGTAGATTGCCATGGACGCCATGACCCGCAGCGGCCCGGTGAATCATGGCTGCAGTTAACACCGAATGCGCCCGATGAGGGCCATCTCACCGCGCAACATTTCGCGAGTTTACGCTTAAGCAGGTGTGGTACACTGATCCTCGGCGCCTGCGAATCGGGTATGTCGCAGCGCATCGGTCGAGACGAGCGATTGGGATTTGTACGCTCGGCGTTCGCTGCGGGCACCTCCTCCATCGTTGCCGCGCGCTGGATTGCTGAGGATCATACGACCATAGCCATCCTCAGTCGCTTTCGGCGTTACCTGCGGTATCTGCCGCGCGATCGCGCCTTGCAGCAAGCGCAACTGGATGTTCTGCGTGGCTACTGCCCGGAGATTACGACCGCTCAACCACCCGTACCACGACCGACCCATCTGGCATGGTGGGCCTGCTGGACCCTTTATGGCGATGCCGGCTATCAAACGTGTACCTGTTCGCTCGTGCGATGGCTGCGCCAACTCATCTCCCGAAGGCTGACCCAATGACACCCCAAGCGATTCGGGCCAGTGCGCCCAAAGTCTTCATTTCCTATGCCTCGGCCGATCTCCTCCAGGCGCAGCGTCTCAACGATGATCTCCAGCGGCGCAACATCGCAACCTTCTTCGCGCCGCGCGACCTCGCGCCTGGCGGCAACATTCCGGTGGTCTTGTCAAGGAAGTTGGCGGAGTCCGACTATTGCGTGCTCCTGGTCTCTACCAACTCCATGAGCAGCCCATGGGTGGAGTTGGAATGGACCGCCGCCCTGGCGCGGGAGATCAATGAGCGCCAGGCTTTCCTGTTCCTGCTCCGGCTCGATGGCGCTCCGCCGCCGCTGATCCTGTCAGCACGTAAGTATCTCGACGGCTATCGGGATTGGAGCACGACAGTCAATCAACTGATTGAGGTCTGGCAGCACGACTGGGAGACCCGGCAACGCGGCATTCGCATCGTGCCACCCCTGGGACCGGCCAAACGATCGCTCATCGAAGCGGGAATCCCCAGCGACAACCAGAAGACCAGCGACATCTCGTCAGGGGAGAAAACGCTACAACGCGAAGATTTGATCGCGGTGCGCCAAAAGCTGGTTGTGCATTTCAGCGAGGAGGAATTGCGGACGCTGTGTTTTGATATCGGTGTTGATTACGAGAGCCTTCCTGCCATGGGCAAAGAGGGTAAGGCACGGGAATTGGTACTTCACCTTGAGCGTAGAGGCCAGATCCCCGAGCTTGTCGCACTCTGTCGCCAGTTGCGCCCCAATGCCTTCTGGCCGGAAGTAGCCGATGTAAGCTGGTACAGCATCGTCTCATCTCCGACCGCCCAGCCCGTACCATGGATGGTCGTCTATATTTTCAACCAGGCGTTCTCCATTCAGCATGTCATGCGCGTCGCACCGACTCTGACTGGTCGACAACTTTACGCCCAAATGCGTGTAGCGTTGGCACTGAGCGACCGGGTAGAGGCACTGGGCGGGCAAGTAGGACTACGTTTTACCTATACCTTACTCCACAACGGGACCAATCTATTGCTTGAACAACCTCTGTCAAAATCAGGAATCGAAGATGGCACCAGTTTGGATTTGATCATCAGCATGGAACAATTCAGCCCAGATGGAACCCTGACCCCAGTAGTATTTCGCGGTCCGAGGGAAGATATCGGTACCGGCAAGTTGTCACGAGAACTGATTGGCAGCTTGATCAAAAAAGCATTCGGTCATCTCTCATGACGGCTCCTATTGACAGGCTCACTTGCCACCAGCCGCCCAGCCCGACCCGGCGGTCGGTGCGCCAGCCGATCTGCACCACCAGGTCTACGGCTTCGGCGAACATGCCTCGCGCCGCCTCCGTGCGCACCGCGGCGTCCGAGTACATGATGATGCTGATGCGGTAGGCCGCGTGCTCCGGCCCGTCGGCGTGGAAGGTGGTCAGGCCCGCGTGGTCGCTCATCATGGCGCGGAACAGCGCCAGCGTCGCGTCGCCCCGCCGCACCTCGCCGACGATGACGTAGGTTGGCGCCAGGCGCAGGGCGTCGTCCACGCCGTCGGCGACCGTATACGACGGCACGTTGGAGCCGGGCGGCGCCCAGCGCGCCTCCAGGGTCGTCACGTTCGGGTGCGGCACCCAGATCTCCTCCGGGTCCTCGATCTTCACGATGGGCGCCGCGGTCGGGATACCGTGACAAAGCGCGGAGAGCAGCGTCGTCTTGCCGGTCGCCGTGCCGCCGACACCTGCACTGCACCTGCCGGTTTGTGCAGGTGCAAGTGTCATCGCCACCCCCAGCTCGCGGCTGCCCGTGAAGCTGTCCGCCGACTTCCCCGCGGCCGGCCGCCGCGCGACCACCGCGGCGTAGACCTCGCCGGCCGTGGCCGCGAAGTTCGGCTCACCCTCGGCCACGCGCAGCACGCACGGCACCTGGCGCACCGCGTCCGCCAGGCTGGCGCCCAGGTTGGCAGGCACGATGGCAAAGGCCGCACCGCGATAGGCGGCGAAGGTGTTGGCGAACTCCGGCGGCCCGCTGAAGACCACGACCTCGACCACCACCGCCTCAGGCTCCAGCGTGAGCTTGGCCCGCGCGTCGTCCGCGCTGGTGGCAACCGCCTGCACCGCAAAGCGGGCGTCGGCCGCGAACGCGGCGTAGAACGCCTGGGCGTGGCCGGGTTGCGCGACGATGAGCTACTCGCCGCCTTGCACAAGTAGTTGGCATGGAGCCGATCTTGGTGTAGAATGGGCAGCATATAGAGGGCAGGAGGTGCGAATATGGATGCAAGAATGATCGGCCGCTACATCGTGACCGACCCCGAAATCTGCCATGGCAAACCGACCTTTCGGGGCACGCGAATCATGGTACAACACGTGCTGGAACAAGTCGCCGATGGGATGGATTGGGAAAGCATCATCGCGGAATGGCGCGGGCGGATCGGCAAGGACGCGATTGCTGAGGCTGTCAGCCTGGCCGGTCAGGCGTTTCTGGATCACGCCCCCGAATACACTGCTTCTGAGTATGTACTGGAGCCGGTGCCGGCATGAACATCCTCGATGAGAACATCCCCGAAAGCCAGCGACAGCTTCT
>Ga0194113_10011850_pt1 | contig 10279 bp, 10 predicted proteins | sample TA2MahC200mmetaG_FD_146193 | JGI IMG/M metagenome (GOLD analysis project Ga0194113, IMG submission 146193) | Freshwater microbial communities from Lake Tanganyika, Tanzania - TA2015017 Mahale Deep Cast 200m | ecosystem: Environmental > Aquatic > Freshwater > Lake | place: Tanzania: Lake... | reverse complement strand
TTGGTCACCGCGACGCCATACTGAGCGCCGTGCTGCGCAGCGAACTCTTGCTCAAAGGCCCGGACGTGGCTCCCCTCCGGCGCCCACCAGCGCCCTGACCGCAGCGTATCCAACAGAGCGCGCTCCTCACCCTCGTCCCACTGCGGCCAGGAGGGATAGGGCTGCGTGCGCACCGGCGCGCCCCCATCGATCGCCAGCTTTGGCATGGCTCACCTCCCGTGCTTGTTGGCGCTCACTGTACTCCAGTCGCGCGCCTCGATCAACTGCCCAGGACGCACGGCCTCCATGGCCGTCCCGGCGGTGACTCCCGATGCCGGCACCGCTAGACCGGCACCCACCAAGTGCCCAATCCTTCAGTGCGTGAGCGCCGCCCGTAGGTTGGTCAAAAAATGCTGACGTCGGTTCGCCCGGTGCGTCGCTTTATGGTATCATGCGTCCCACTCTGCGCATCGGCGGATGGCACGCTGAGGAGGAGAGAGCATGGAGCCGATCAAGGTCATTCCCTGTCTGGACATGAAGGAGGGGCGCGTCGTCAAGGGGGTCCATTTTGTCAACCTGCGCGACGCGGCCGACCCTGTGGAGGCGGCGAGAGCCTACTGCGACGACGGGGCAGACGAGATCGCCTTTCTGGATATCACCGCAACGGTGGAAAAGCGTCGCACCATGTTCGACGTTCTGGCCCGGGTCGCGGCTGTGGTGGATGTGCCCCTGACCTGTGGCGGCGGCATCCGTTCGCTGAAGGATATCCGCGAGGCACTGAATGCGGGCGCGACGCGCGTCTCCATCTCCAGCGCCGCCTATCGCGATCCGGACATGGTGCGCCAGGCGGTGGCCGCCTACGGGGCTGATCGCGTGGTGGTGGCCATTGATGCGGACGCGAACACGGCCCTGCCCTCCCAAAGGGAGGTGTTCATTGACGGCGGGCGGACGGCCACAGGCAAGGATGCCGTCGCCTTTGCGCAGGAGATGGCTGCCCTGGGCGTGGGGTATATCCTCCCTACGAGCAAGGCCACGGATGGCGTCCAGCGGGGGTATGACCTCCTCCTGACGCGGGGCATCGCCGACGCCACGGGCCTGCCGGTCATCGCCAGCGGCGGGGCGGGCGAGCTGGCGCACTTTTACGATGCCGTGGTCGAGGGACACGCCAGCGCGGTGCTGGCGGCCTCTGTGTTTCACTTTGGCCTCTTGACCGTGCGCCAGGTGAAGGAGTACCTCAAGGCGCGAGGCATCGCGGTGAACCTTTGAGCGTCTAGAACGCTGGTCAAGTCATCGCGCTGTATCTGCGCGGGCTGCCCGCGAATCTGCCGCGCGGGCCAAGGCCACGCGCTATGGGCACGAAGCCGACCTTCGTCGGCTCAAGGCATGCGCTGCGAGCCCACGGCGGTGGGCTTGGTACTCGTTGCCCGAGCTTTCAGGCCGGGAACCGGAGCTACACCATCTGCACTCGCCTACTACCTGACCGATGCCCTAGCGCGGCCCGCCTCAGCCCGGCCTTGGGGGAGCCCTGATGCTGCATGTGGATCAAGCCCGGTGTGTGCCTCGCGGAGCGGCTGGACCGCGTCGAGGTGCTGCCAGACGAGACCATCGTCCGGGCCGTGCCGCCCGAGGAGAAGCGCCGCGAGGCCAATCTCTGGTTCTTCCTCGTGGCCATCTGCCAGTCCACGCGCACGCTCGAGGGCGTGCTGGACGGCGCGTGGTACCGCGGCTGGGACTATATGGTGCGCGCCGCGCGCCGCAGGCTGCTGCAGGAGCCGGACTGGTTCACCGCGCGGCGCCTGGCCAGCGTTACCGGGGATGACCTGCGCGCCCTCTTCTCGGACGATGGCGTGCCCGAGCATTCGACGCTGGATCGCATCGAGGAGCGCGTCGCCCAGTGGCGCGACGCGGCGCGGGTGCTGCTGGCGCAGTATGGCGGCGACGTGATGGCCCTCTATGCCGGGGCAGAGGGGCGTCTGGAGGGCGCAGGCGGCATCCTCGCCCGCCTTTCCGCCTGTCAGGCATACAGCGACCCGGTGGAGAAAAAGTCGTTCCTCCTGACCATGTTCGCCGTCCGCAGCGGCGCCTGGGAGGTCGCCGATCTGGGCGCGCTCAAGATGCCGATAGACTATCACATCATGCGGGTGGCGCTGCGCAGCGGGATGGTGATCGTGCGGAATGGGGCGCTAGCCGGTCGCCTCAAGGCGCGAGAGCCGGTCTCCGCCGAGGAGGACAATCGGGTGCGGGAGGCAGTCCGCTGCGCCTGCGACGCCCTGCTGCGGAACTCACGTCACGATGCATTCGAGGTCGACCAGATCCTCTGGTCTATGGGGCGCACCTGCTGCTTCTATGACTATGAGCCCATCTGCGGCGAGAACACCTGCCAGCGACGCGCGCAGTGCACGTTTCTCCGCGGCGTCGCCTACGACTGCCCCGGCGCCTGCCTGTGGGATGGCATCTGCCGAGGCAGTCGCGACCCGGCCTACCGCGCCTACTGGGAAACCAGCCTCTACACGCACTACTATTAGAGAGCTCCGACCGGCTCCACCGCCTGCCGCGCCGCATCGAGGTTCGAGAGCGGCGCAACGATCGGCGTCACACAGCCGGTGCCCAGGATGAACCTTCGCCCGCCGGTCTGGGCGATGGCGTCCAGCGCCTCGGCGCGCACGTCGGCGGGCGTCCCGCGCACCATCGTCTCCCACTGGCGCAGGCCCCCGCACACCGCTCCAGGGAAGCGCTTTTGCCCCTCGGCCAGCGTCGGCGGCGTCTCCCGGTCGTGCCAGTTGACCACCCGCACCGGATAGTCGGCCAACAGGTCGAACATGACCTGGCTGCCATGGAGGTGTAGCAGGTTAAACCAGGCGCCCTCCGCCGCCTCCAGGACCCGCAGGTCGTAGGGCCGGCCAAAGGCCTTGTACTCGTCCTCGGACAGGAGGCCATACTGCGCGTGCTGGACGGCGAAAAAGAGGCCCGCAGCGCCCGTGCGCATCACCTCCCGCACAAAACGTATGCTCGTCTCGGTGACCGTCTCGAGGCCCTTGCGCAAGGCCTCCGGATAGCGCCGCAGATGCACCAGCATCCGCTCCTCGCCAGCCAGGTACTTGGCCATGGAGAGGGGGTTGAACACGGTCTGGATGAAGGGCACCTCGTCGCCCACCTGCGCAGCGATCAGCTCCAAAGACCGAAGCTGGCGATGGAGCGCGCCGCGCCCGGGGTCCAGCACCGGCAGATGCTCCCAGTCCTCGGGAGAGGCTACCGCATGGCGGCGGTATTCGCACGTGCCCTCCAGGCTCCCCAAGTAGACGTCGAGCACGCCCCAATCCTCGACGCAGTAGCTGCTGCTCGGCGTCACCTTGATGAAATCGAAATCGTAGCGTCGCTGAAAGTGCACATGGTCTCGGGCCAGGTCCTCCGCGCGCCGGTCATCGCCGGGCCAATGCCGCCACAGGGCTACTGGCGGCCGATCCACCTCCTCGCCCACAAAGGCGGCCCGCAGCCGTTCACTCTTGCTCATCGCGTTCATGCGCTGCCTCCTGCTGTCTGTTCTGCTGCATCCATTGTAGGGGAGGGTCGCGTTCCTCTCAAGTCCGCGTTTCCCTCCCCAAGGTAAGTTGCCCCGACACGGCCCCTGGCATATAGTCGGGGCACCTTGTCTGGGGATAGGAGCTGATGCCATGTCGGAGAACGTGCTGGGCACGAACGTGGTCTGCCAGGTGGCCGTGGTCGTGCGCGATGTCGAGCGCGCCGCCAAGGCTTGGGCTGCCATTCTTGGGGTGGAGCCGCCCGCCTGGCGGCTGACGGATCCCGCGGAAAAGTCGCACATCCGCTATCGTGGCCAGGCGACCGAGGGAAGGGCCAAGCTGGCCTTCTTCAGCCTCGGACCGCAGGTGCGTCTCGAGCTGATCGAGCCGGTCGGCGGGCCGAGCACCTGGCGCGAGTTCCTGGACAGGTATGGCCAGGGCATCCACCACATGGCCTTCCAGATCAAGGGCATGGACGAGGTGCTGGCGCGGCTGGACGCCCAGCAGATCACGCTGGTGCAGCGCGGGGACTATACCGGCGGCCGTTACGCCTACGTTGACGGCCTGGCAAACCTGGGCGCCATCCTCGAGCTTCTCGAGAACCTAGATCACTAGCGCGATGCCCACGACGCTCAGCACGGTGCCCGCGAGGGTGTAGCGCGTGGGGCGCTCGTGTAGTAGGACGGCGCTCAGCGGCACGGCAAAAAGGGGCGCGGTGGCGCTGATGATGGCGGTCTTGGCCGGACCGATGAGCTGGATAGCGGCGGCATAGAGGGAACCAGCCGTGCCCCAGCCCAGGAGGCCGGCGAGCGCCACCAGGATCAGGGTGCGTCGCGTCATCCGGCGGATATCGCGCAGGCCCCCTCGCCAGGCGCTGGCCAGCAGCGAGAGCACCACCACCGCCGGGACGCGCACACCGGTGGCGACGACGGGGTTGATCGCGTCGCGCAGCCCGAGCGACATGGTCACGGTCGTGAGCCCCCAGAGAGCGGAGGCCAGCACGGCCAGCGCGATGCCCTTGGCGGCTTGGCGCGGATCAAGGGGCGTCTCCTGGGTCAGGACCGTGTAGCGGCGCGGGCGTGCGACCAGATAGACGCCCAAGAGCACCAGCGCCATGCCCAGGAGCATCTGCCAACTGAGCGGCGCGCCAAGCAACAGGACGCTGAAAAGCACCGCAAAGAGCGGAAAGCTGTTGGAGATGGGAAAGGCCCGCGCCACGCCCAGCGCCTTGAGGCTCATCACGTAGGCGGCATCGCCGAACACGCCGCCCACGATCACCGAGCCGACCAGGAAGAGCACGCGCGTGGGCGTGATGAGCGACAGATCGCTGACGCCTCCCGTGAGCCAGATCAAAGGGATAATCAGGACGAGCGCCCAGGCCGCCCGCAGGCCGTTGACGGCAAAGGCGTCCAGTTGGATGGAGAGCGAGCGCAGGATGATGCTCACACCAGCCCAGCAGAGCGATTGAGCAAAGGCGAACAGGATACCCACAATAGGTCCACCAGCGTTGCGTGCTGCGCCGGACCAGACGGCATCCGCTGGTCCAAAGGCGCCGAGTCGGGCCAGTATCATCCTGCGACCCTCACAAGTCAAGACCGGATTGGGGACGTCACATCATGAAAGCGATGGTTGCCGTGCTGAGGCGGTTCAACGAGCCGCTGGTCTTGGAGGAAGCAGAGATCCCGCCCCTGGGGCCGGGCCAGGTGCTGGTGCAGGTCGAGGCGGCGGGGGTTTGCGGCTCCGATGTGCACATGTGGCGCGGCAAGGACCCGCGCACGCCGCTGCCCATCATCCTGGGCCATGAGGGCGTGGGGCGCGTCGTCGAGGCGCGCGGCCCGGTGCGCGACCTCGAGGGCGACCCCGTGTCAGCCGGGGACCTCATCCTGTGGGAGCGCGGCGTGACCTGCGGGCGCTGCAACGCCTGCGCCGTGCTGCGCGAGCCCGCCCTTTGCACCCAGCGGTGGGTGTACGGCATCTATCGCTCGTTCCTGGAGCCGCCCCATCTGAATGGCTGCTACGCCAGCCACCTGATCCTGGCCGCTGGAACGCACCTGATCCCTCTGCGCGACGCGGCGGATCCGGTCCTCTTCGTCGCCGCGTCCTGCTCCGGGGCGACGGCAGCCCATGGGTTCGACCTATCGCCCGCCCAGGTGGGGGACACGGTGGTCGTGCTGGGCCCCGGGCCCCTGGGCGCCTTTTCGGTCGCCCTGGCGAGAGCCAGCGGCGCCGAGCACATCGTCATCATCGGGGGGACAGAATCCCGCCTGGCCCTGTGCCAGCGTTTGGGCGCCACTCTGGCGCTCGACCGGGGCCGACTGAGCGCCGATGAGCGCCGCGCCGCCGTGCTCGAGCTAACGCACGGTCGCGGCGCCGACCTCGTCGTGGAGGCATCCGGCCAGGTGGCCGCGGCGCGAGAGGGTCTGGCGCTCCTCCGACACGGGGGTGCGCTCTCACTGATGGGCTTTGGGACGCCCGTCGGCGAGATGGCCATCGCGCCCTTTGAGGAGGTGGTGCGCAAGAACGCGCGTCTGCAGGGCGTGTGGGTAAGCGACGTGCGGCACACGCGGCGCGCGATCAGCCTGGTGCGGCAGCACGCGGAGGCCTTTGGCGCGCTCGTCACCCATCGCTTTCCGCTGGCGGAGGCCACCGCCGCGCTCGCCGCCGTCGAGAGCCGCGAGGCGATGAAGGCGGTGCTACTCCCCGCGCAGTCAGCATGTCCCTAGTGTAGCCTCAGACAAGGTCGTAAGGAACGTGGTATACTGTACTGGGCTCTGGGCTTTGTGGACGAAACCTGGTGGAGCCGCTTTCTGCAGCCGGCAGTGCGCACCGGGTGTGCAGCAGACCGTGTGCTGCGCCTGGTGGAACAGAGGCGCGAGGCGGCGGATACGGACCCCAAGATTGACCTCAAGATAGAGGACGCCCGTGGAGAACGAAGGCCATAACGTACTCCAGAACCATGGCTACTACCTGGAGCACAACTACGGCCACGGTCAGCAACATCTCTCCACCGTGATCGTTACCCTGGTGTTGCTGGCCTTCCTATGGCACACCGTCTGGCCGCTGGGCGACCGCCCCTCCCAGCGCCTGCGCGCCGCACTGGGCACCCGCCGCACCTTCTTCGACGACCTGCGCGCCCTGACGCGCTACTTCTTCTTCAAGAGCTGGGAACACCTCATCACCTTCATGGTGCACGGCATGGAGATCCATGCCCGGTGAACGGCCCACGCCATATTTGGAATTGCTGCCGGCGACTTACCCATCGGGCAAGCCCATTCCCTCCACCTATCTAGCCCTTGATCCCGCTCATCACTACGCCGCGCACGAAGAAGCGCTGGAATGCAAAGAAAATCACGATAGGAACGATAGTCGAAATCACACTGGCGCACATGAGCAGATACTCTCGTGGTCTCGTTACATCGAAACCTTGATAGTTTACCTGGAAGTAGCGAACCCCAACCGAGATTGGGAACTTGTCAGGCGTATTGATGTAGATCATCGGTGCGAGGAACGAATTCCAGGCCCCAAGCATGCTGATGATGGCCAAGGTGGCCAGGGCCGGTTTGCACAGCGGCAGGACAATCGACCAGAAGATGCGCGGATAGCCAGCGCCGTCTATCACCGCCGCCTCATCCAGGTCGGGCGGTAGCGTCCGGATGAACTGCCGCATCAGGAAGATCGCAAAAGCGCCACCTCCGAACCAGGAGGGCACCCACAGCGGTCTGAGAGTGTCCAGCCACTGGATGGGAGTCCATTGGCCCAGCCTGAAGAACAGGATGAACTGCGGGATCAGCGTGACCTGGGCCGGCAGCATCATCGTGCTCAGCGTGATGACGAAGAGAGCTTCTCTGAAGCGGTAGCGGAACCGCGCAAAGCTATAGCCGCCCAAGGCCGAGGTCAGGACGCCGCCGGTCGTCGAGAGGATGACGACCACAAAGGTATTGTAGAACCACGTGCCAAAGGCTCCTGCCTCCAGCGTTTCCAGATAGTTCTGCCACTGCAACCTCTCGGGGAAGAGGATCGGGGGCCATGCATAGAACTCCCAGCTCTGCTTCAGAGAGCTGATCACGGTATAGTAAAATGGGAAGAAAAACGTTATGGCCAAGGTGACAGATACAGGATAGAGCAGGCTCCTGATCAGCACGCTCCTGAGTCGGTGCCGTGAACGGCTGGATTGCGCCGAAACCACGTCAGGCATCAGACACCCCCGCCATAATACACCCAGCGATCCGATAGCTTGAGGTTAATAAGCGTCAGCACCATCACGACGACCAGGAAAATCCATGCAAGAGCACTGCCGTATCCCATGCGAAAATACTGAAAGGCCTGCTGATAAATGTGGAGGGCAAAGAACCAGCTTCCGTAAGCCGGGCCGCCCTGGCTGGCAACGAAAGCTGTAGTGAAAACCTGCAAGGCCCCAATAATGCCCAACACCAAGTTGAAGAGGACTGCGGGGGAAATCATCGGCAGGGTGACGTGCCAGAAGCGGGGCCATGAGCCAGCACCGTCGATCTCGGCTGCTTCGTAGAGTTCGATGGGCACGCCCTGGAGCGCTGCCAGGAAGATCAGCATGACATTGCTGCCGGCCGTCGTCCACAGGTTCATGATGATCAGGGAAGGGATAACCGTGCGTCTGTCGTGGACCCAAGGGAAGTTGGCGGGAAAGCCGAACTTGCTGAGCACCAGGTTCAGGATGCCGATCTGTGGGTTCATCAGCCATAGCCAGATCAGCACGGTGGCCACCGCCGGCGTCATGCTGGGCAGGAAATACATCGTGCGGAGTACGTTGGTGCCGAGAAGGTGCTGGTTTAGCAGCATGGCGAGAAGGAGTGACATTGTCAGGCCGAGCGGCACTGAGACGACGGCATAGTAGAAGGTCCGCCACAACGAGGGCCAGAAGAGGGCGTCCTTCCGGAACGCGGTCTCATAGTTGCTCAGCCCCACCCACTTGGCCGGAGAGAGAACGTCGTACTCGGTGAAGCTGAGATAGAGGGAGAACAGAATTGGCCCGACCGTAAAGATGATCAATCCCAACAACCAAGGCGTGAGGAAAGTGTAACCCCACAGGGCCTGTCGCACGCCGACTACTGTCTCCACCCCAGCGGCCACCTGCAACAAGCTCCTTCTGCGGCGCCCAGGCACAGCCGGTGCTGCAGCTTCTGATGGTGGCATGCGTCGGCTCCTCTCTCGTGCCAAGGCCAGCTAACGCCTGTGCATCCAAAGAATAGAGTGGTTGACCGTTGTCGGAAGAGGGGGGCGGCCCTGCGGCCACTCCCCCCCGGAGCACGTACTCGGATCACGGACGTGGCAGGTCGAGCACCGCCTGGAACTCTGGCGCCGCGACTGCGATCATCTCATCCCAGCTGATCTTGCCCTCATTGTACTCCGCGGCCCCGAGCATGGTGTATTTGTCCTGGAGCTCAGGGAAGCGGTAGTTCCAGGGCATGGGGAAGGGATCGACCCCCTTCTCGAACATCTCTGCCGCCCAGGGCAGGCCAACCTCCCCGCCCGGTATGGCCCACAACTTGGGGTTGAACCATGCGGAACGCCTGCCGTAGGCGTGCAGCGTCGCTTCGGTGCCAGCGTAGAGGGACGGTTCGGGCCCCGTCAGGTAGGCAGCCAGATCACACGCCTCAGTTGGGTACTTGCTCTTTGAGTAGACCGCAAGCGAGTTATAGGACAGGCACGTTCCTAGGTGTCCGTATGGGCCCTTGGGCCACGGGGTAACGGTGTATGGGAATCTTCCGCCGACCTGTTCCCGCAGATAGATGGGTCCGGATACACCTATGGGAGAGCTCACCTGCTTCTCGGCCAGGAACAGGGTGGTGCCACTGACAGCCTGACTCTCGGCCGTTGTAGGGGCGATACCCATCCTCACAAACTTGGTGTACCACTCGAAGGCGGCCTTGACCCGCGGGAAGTCGTTCGAAACTTGGTTGGTCTTGCCGTCCCGAGAAATCGGCCAGGCATCTTCCGATCCCACGTCGGGGTCACTACCCCAGCTGCGGCTCAACCAAGCGATTCCGTGCGGAGCCCAGAGACCCAGGTTGAGACCGAACAGCTCGTGGGGCTTGGTGACCTCCAGCAGGATCGCTTCGTACTCATCGATCATCCAGTCCCCTTGGATAGACTCCTCAGTCAGCGTCACGCCGGCCTCGTCGAGCATGTTGTCATTCCAGGCGATCATGGCAATAGCTGCCGGATGGACGCAGGTGGGAAACCACATGAGCTTGCCGTCGCCCATGGCGCGGGCATCTGCGATCACCGAGGGGAAAAAGTCGTCGAAACCGATGTCATGGGACGCGATGTAGTCGTCAAGGACTAGGCTCATGCCTTTCCAGCCAAGATAGGCATCCCAGCGGCTATGGCCAGCGCGGACGTCCCACACCAGTCCGGTTGCGCCTAGCGCCAGGACCTTGGTCTGCATCTCCATGTAGTTGACGTCTTCGACTTTGACCCTGATACCAGGGTTCTCCTCCTCGAACTTCTGGCTGAACACCACATCGGTCTTCCAGGCATCTCCCGCGAACTTGCCCAGCCGCAACTCGATCTGCTCTTTCGCGGGCGCGGCGGCCTCCGCTGGAGAGACCTCAGCCTCGCCAGTTGGCTCGCTCTCAACTGTGGCCGTGGGGGCACATGCAACCAACGTGCCCATTGCCATGAGTGCTCCACTTCTCAGCAACTCGCGACGGGTCAGCTTGTACATTTCTTTCCTCCTCGTAAGTAGCCACGCACCGGAGACGTTCCAGACCAGGAGTCGTCGAGACACTCACCTCCTTTCCAGA
>Ga0194113_10011847_pt1 | contig 10281 bp, 7 predicted proteins | sample TA2MahC200mmetaG_FD_146193 | JGI IMG/M metagenome (GOLD analysis project Ga0194113, IMG submission 146193) | Freshwater microbial communities from Lake Tanganyika, Tanzania - TA2015017 Mahale Deep Cast 200m | ecosystem: Environmental > Aquatic > Freshwater > Lake | place: Tanzania: Lake... | reverse complement strand
GCCCGCCGCGAGACGAAAGAGTAAACTTCCCTCGCGCGGCTCGAAAAGAGCGAGCATATTGCCGGCCCGGGCGCGCCCCGCGCCGGGAAACCAGGGAGAAGGTGAAGCGATGGATGCTCTGGTGGTGACGGGCGGCCGGCGTCTGAAGGGCCGCGTGCGGGCCAGCGGGGCCAAGAACGCCGCGCTGCCCATCATGGCGGCGGCCATCCTGGCCGACGGGCCGGTGCGCCTTAAGAACGTGCCTAACCTGGCCGACATCCGGACGATGTCGCGGCTGCTGCGGGAACTGGGCGTGCGGGTCGAACGCGAAGAGAAGTCCGGCGACCTGGTCCTTCAGAACGAGCGGCCCGCCAGGGTGGTCGCCCCGTACTCCATCATGCGGACGATGCGGGCGGGGTTCTGCGTGCTGGGGCCGCTGGTGGCCCGGCGCGGCCGGGCCGAGGTGAGCCTGCCTGGCGGCTGCGCCATCGGCGACCGCCCGGTGGACCTGCACCTTAAGGGCATGAGGGCCCTGGGCGCCAAGGTCGAAGTTAAACATGGATATGTTTTTGGCTCATGCAGGCGCCTCCGGGGCGCCGAGATGTACCTGGGCGGGCCGTTCGGCTCGACCGTCACGGGCACGGCGAACGTGCTGATGGCCGCCGTGCTGGCCCGCGGCACGACGGTCATAGACTGCGCCGCGTGCGAGCCGGAGGTGCAGGACCTTGCGCGCATGCTCGTGAAGATGGGCGCCGGCATCCGCGGCATCGGCAGCCCGCGCCTCCTGGTCGAGGGCGTCGATCGCCTCTCCGGGGCCGAGCACGCCGTCATACCGGACCGGATAGAGGCGGGGACGTTCCTGCTGGCGGCGGCGGCCACGGGCGGCGACGTGGCCGTCGAGGGGGCGCGGTGGAACGACCTCTTCGCCCTGGTGCACCTGTTGCGCGAGGCCGGGGCCGAGGTGGAGCACCTGGGCGACGCCGTCCGCGTGCGCGCCCCGCGGCGCCTGCGGAGCGTCGACGTGACGACGCTGCCGTTTCCCGGGTTCCCCACGGACCTCCAGGCCCAGACGGCGGCCATGCTGGCGGTGGCCGACGGCATCAGCGTCATCACCGAGAAAATATATCCCGATAGATTTATGCACGTGGCGGAACTCAACCGGATGGGGGCGGCCATCCGCAAGGAGGGGCCGGCGGCCGTGGTGCACGGCCCGCGGCGCCTCTCCGGGGCGCCCGTCATGGCGAGCGACCTGAGGGCGTCGGCGGCCCTGGTTGTGGCCGCGCTCGTGGCCGAGGGCAGGACCACCGTGTCGCGCGTCTACCACCTGGACCGCGGCTACGAGCGGCTGGAACAGAAACTGAAGCGCCTCGGCGCGAGGGTCCGGCGAATCAAGGAATCGTAAGTAGTGTAAGTCGGGGCGGCTAGTGGTGCGCGTGCGGTTCCGGCGCGTCGGCGGAGTGTTGGCGGCCTTCCTGCACGGCCTCGCCGGCCACGCCCACGAGTTCCCACTTGCCGTCGGCAGCCTGCTTGAACCAGATGGTGAATCGCAGGCGGCGGCGCTCCAGGTCCACGTGCATCTCGGCCGGGGCAAGGACCTGCCCGTCCTCGGTCTCCGTCACCTGGAGCGTCACGAGGGCCCGGCGCTGGATGCTGCCTGCGTCCTTCATGAGCGGCGCCAGCCGCGCGCGGAATTGCTCCGGGCCGGCGCCCTGCCGGCGGCGGAACTCCTCGGGCATCAGGGCGTACACGTCGGCGTAGCGGCCGGCCGCAATATCGTCGATGACCTGGTACGAGCGGTTCTCCAGGTCGGAGAACATGCGGTGTTCGGCCAGCCAGTTGTGGCCGTGGTAGGCCGCCGCGGCGATGGCGACGGCGGCCCCCGCGCCGACGGCCGCCCAGGCGATGCCGCGGCCCGCCAGCACCCCCGCCGACGACCTGATTTGCCGCAGGGCCAGCAGGCCGAGCAGGATGCCGACGACCGGCATCATGATGAACGGCGCCGCCAGGAATGCCGCTGCGCCGACGACGCTGAAGGCGGCGGCCATCACGGCCTTGGTCGAGATGGCGGCGTACTCCGGGTCCGTGGCGCGGTCGAGGTCGCCGCCTGGGACGATGCCGGCAGGGTCGGGGTCCTTCGTCATGGTTATGATGCGTCGTGATATCAGGATACCCGGCGGCCCCCGCCGCCGGCCGTCTCGCGCGCCGCTTGCTCCGGCGGCGCCGCCGGCTCGGGCGGCGCCCGAACGCGAAAACCGCCCGCCTTGCCTTGAACCTTGAACTTTGAACTTCTTTACTCCACTCGCCTGGCGGCCACGGCGGTGCGATCGTCGCGGAACTTGCCGTTCGGCGAGGCCCTGTCCGTCAGGTCCTCCAGGGCCTTGAGCATGACGGCGGCGCCCGCGGGCAGGTGGCTGCGCGCGGCGTCGATGACGGCCTCGATGCCCAGTTCCTTTCCCTCGCGCGTATCGCACTCGAAGATGCCGTCGGAGATGAGCACCAGGGCGTCTCCGGCGGCCAGTTGAATCGCCGGCGGGCTGTCGAAGGAAGCATCCGGCAGTATGCCAAGCGGCAGGCCCGTCGAGGGCAACTGCACGGCCTCGCCGGAAGCGCGCAGCACGAGCAGCGGCCCCTGGCCGGCGCTGGCGTACGCGGCCGCGCCCGTCCGGGCCTCGACGGCGGCCAGCGCGAGGGTGACGAACCGGCCGTCGGTCACATCGTTGGCCAGGAGGCGGTTCGCCCCGGCAAGGACCTCGTCCGGCCGCTCTTCGCGAAGCGCGAGCGCCCGGACCAGTGCCCGCGTTTCGGCGGCGAGGAGGGCCGGGCCGACGCCGTGGCCGACGGCGTCGCCGAGCATCATGCCGACGCGGTCCGGCCCCCACTCGAAGAGGTCGAAGAAGTCGCCGCCCGCGTACTCCGACGGTCTGCTCCACCCGGCCAGGTCGAGGCCGGGGGGCCGGGGCGGCGACTGCGGCAGAAGGCCCGCCTGGATGTCGCGCGCAAGTTCCATCTCGTTTTCCAGGCGCCGCTTCGCCAGGAACTCCTCCAGCAGCCGCGCCCGCTCCAGCGCCACGCCCGCCTGGGCCGCCAGCGCCGTCAGCAGCGACATGTCCGTCTCGCTGAACGGCCCGGCCCGCTTGTTCAGGGCCTCCAGGACGCCGACGAGGCGCCCCTCCAGGTTGGTCATCGGCACGGCCAGCATGTTGCGGGTGCGCCAGCCGGTGTTGCGGTCCACCTCGGGGTTGAATCGCGGGTCGGCGTACGCGTCGGGTATGACCAGGCAGGCCTTCTGCCGGGCCACCGCGCCGGCTATGCCGCGCCCGGCCGGAAAGCGGATGACCTCGATCTCGCTCTTGGTGACGATGCGGCTGTAGAGTTCGTCGGCCGTGGCGTCGTAGAGGAATAGGGTTGCCCGCTCGGCGTCCAGGAGGTTGCATGTCTCCTCGGCGATGCTCCTGAGGAGGGGGTCGAGGCGCGGCTCGTAGGCCAGGCGCCGGGCCACGCCCAGGATGATCTCCAGGTTCCTGTGGCACGGCGCGTGGATGTCGTCGGACTCGGGCATCGATCTGGCTGTCCTGTTACGGTTGTGAGCGCGCCGTTGCACCTGCGCGGCGGGTCAGGAGACCCGCCGCGCAAAACGCGCGAGGCACAGGCCGGGGCAAGGCCGCGGCGGCGCCCTGGTGGCTATGGCGCGTCGGCGACCGGCCTGCGGCGCAAGTGCTCCTGATAGCCGGGGCGTTGCCCCGGCTTACGATGATAAGCGGCGGCTACTCCACGCGGGTGATGCACGCCGCCGGAACGTCGTCGGACAGCCAGACGGCCGGCCCGCCGCGGTAAAACTTTGTGCCGCCCTTCAGCGCGCAGACCGTGTCGATGCGCAGTATGACCGGTTCTGGGCATCGGCGTCGGCCCACCTCTCGTGCGGCCGGCGTGTCGGCCGACAGGTGCACCCGCTGCCGCTCCGCAGCGTGGAGTCCTTCCCGCATGACCTGCTCTGCGTTCTCCGGCGTCGTGCCGTGGAACAGGAACTCCGGCGGCGTGGCCGCCTCGTACTGGACGGCCTGCGTCAGGGTGTGCCCGTAACGGGCGCGGATGCGGCTGCCGAGTATCTCGAAGCGCTGGGCGGCGGCGGGGGTGGAGACCAGCCGCTCTATCTGCTCGCGGTCCACCGAGTCGAAGCCGGGCCGCGACCGGATGGCCTCGACCACGGCGTCCAGGTCGGCGCTGCCCTGGTCGTCAAGAGTGAGGTTGACCTGCTCCGGGTGGTGGCGCAGGATGAAGGCCAGGAAGCGGCTGAGGCGTTCTTCGCCGGAGCGCTGCGGGCCGCGCGGCCGGTCGCCGCCGGGGCCGCGAGGCCGACCGCCGCCGGGGCCGCGAGGCGGCCCATCACGCCGGCCGCGGCGCGGGCCCTTGCGGTCGGAGTATCCTCGACGTTCCATAGAAACTCCTCGTGCTCTTGCCCCCGCAGGCCACATAGGATAAATCTTTCGGGCCGCGCGGCAAGCGAAAAGGCATGGCCCCAGTATTGCGTCAATCACGGGGGCAAGCGTTACCGAGGGATGTGGCACGGCCGGCTTGCCCGGCCGTGGTTTGTGCAGGTTGTCGGAGAGAGGCACGGCCGGACGAGCCGGCCGTGCCACGCCTCCCATCCGTCGTTGCCCCCGTAACGCAATACTCGCTCCACCAAGCCGGTGCGGGAAGGGCCGGCGCCGCGTTGTGCGCGGCGGCGTATCGTTCGAATAAGAGCGGCGAGGCCGGGCGTGTATAAGAGGAGCCATGGCGCTCGCTTGGAAACAGTCAGGCGGCGCGGTATACTACATTGCTTGCAGGTGAAGCAAGGAGGAAGAAGATGCGTGACGTGCGCTTACTGGTTGTTCTGGTGGCGTCGTTGGGCCTGATTCTCATCGGCGGGGTGATGGTGCCCGTCGTGCTCAACATGCTGATGCCGCCGGATGAGCGGCCGGAGACGCCGATGACGGCCTCCGCGGCGGCCAAGGCGGAGGCGCCGCTGCCGCCCGTTCCGGCCGGCGCGGACCGGCTGTCGGAGGCATTCCGCGAGGCGGCCAAGCGCGCGGGGCCCGCCGTGGTCGCCGTGGCCACCAGCCACACGGTGACCGCCCCCAGCAGCCCGTTCGGCGACCTGGGCGACGAGTTCCTCCGCCGGTTCTTCGGCATGGAGCCCGACGAGGGTCCCGGGCCTCGCGGCAAAGGGCCGGCGCGCAAGTTCCAGCGCCAGGGCCTCGGGTCCGGCGTTATCGTCGACCCCGACGGCTACATCCTGACGAACAACCACGTGGTCGAGGCGGCGGACGAAATCCTGGTGCACCTGGCCGACGGGCGCGAGTTCAAGGCCCGCGTCATCGGCACCGACCCGCCCACCGACATCGCCGTCGTCAAGGTCAAGGCCGAGAACCTGCCCGTGGCCCAACTGGGCGACTCCGATACCGCCGAGGTCGGCGACTGGGTCATCGCCATCGGCGCACCGTTCGGCCTGGAGCAGACCGTGACGGCGGGCATCATCAGCGCTACGGGGCGATCGAACGTCGGCATAACCGACTACGAGTCGTTCATCCAGACCGACGCGGCCATCAACCCGGGCAACTCCGGCGGCCCGCTGGTCAGCATGCGGGGCCAGGTCATCGGCATCAACACGGCCATCGCATCGCGGAGCGGCGGGTACATGGGCGTCGGGTTCGCCGTGCCCATCGGCCTGGCTCGCGAGGTAATGAAGCGCATCCGCGAGACCGGCCGCGTGACGCGCGGCTGGCTGGGCGTGGGCATCCAGCGCCTGACGCCGGAACTGGCCGAGTCGATGAAACTCAAGGTGGACGAGGGCGTCCTCGTGAGCCAGGTTTTCGAGGGCGGCCCCGCCGACAGGGCGGGCATCAAGGCCGGCGACGTCGTGGCGGAGTTCGCCGGCAAACCCGTCAAGACGCCCAGCGAACTCCAGAACACCGTCGCCTGGACCGCCCCGGGAACCAAGGCCGACATGGTCGTACTGCGCGACGGCAAACGCCAGTCGCTGAGCGTGACGGTCGAGAAGCGGCCCGACCAGCCGGAGGCCGTGGCGGCGGCGCCGGGCGCCCCGGCCAACCTGAAGGACCTCGGCATCGAGGTCAGCGGCGTCACGCCGGAGGCCGCGACCCGCTACGGCTACAAGGCGGGCCAGGGCGTGCTCATCACGAGCGTGGACGCCGGCGGCCTGGGGGCGGCGGCCGACCTGCGGCCGGGCATGCTCATCGTCCAGGCGGCCGGACAGAAGGTCGCGAGCGTGGCGGAACTGAAGGAGGCCGTCGGCAAGGCCGACCTCGCCAAGGGCCTGCCCATGCTCGTCCGCATGGGCGACCGGCAGATGTTTGTGCTTATCAAGAAGCGTTAAGTACCGTCCAGCGCTCCAGGGGAGGCATCAGCACCATGGACCTTCGCCCGTACCTGCGGCAGAGCGGCTCCAAGATCGTGCTTTTCGTCTGGGACGGCCTGGGCGGCATCCCCGGCGGGCCCGAGGGCAAGACCGAACTGGAAGCCGCCAACACGCCGAACGCCGACCGCCTCCTGGCCGGGGCATCCGCCGGGCTGCTGGAGCCGGTCTCGCCGGGCATCACGCCGGGCAGCGGCCCGGGCCACCTGGCCCTGTTCGGCTACGACCCGGTCCAGTTCCAGATCGGGCGCGGGGCGCTGGAGGCCGTGGGCGTGGGCTTCGACCTGCGCCAGGGCGACGTGGCCGCGCGGCTGAACTTCTGCACGCTGGATGCGCGCGGCAACGTCATCGACCGCCGGGCCGGCCGCATCCCCACCGAGGAATCGAAGTTGGTTGTGGCCCGCCTTCAGCAGGCCGTGCGCGAGGCCGACGGCGTTCAGGTCCACTGGGCGCCCGTCAAGGAGCACCGCGCGCTCCTGGTGCTTCGCGGCGAAGGGCTGGGCGACGGCCTGGCGGACACCGACCCGCAGAAGGAGGGCGTGCCGCCGCTGGACGTGCGCGTAACCGACGAGGTGCCCGCAAGCGCCCGGACGGCCAGAGTGGCCGCCAAGGTCCTCATGCAGGCCATGCACGTCCTGGCGGGCGAGAAGAAGGCCAACGGCGTGCTCTCGCGCGGCTTTGCGAAGCGGCCGCACTGGCCGACGATGCAGGAGCGGTTCGGCCTCGCCGCCGCGGTTGTCGCCGGCACGCCCATGTACCTGGGCGTGGCCCGCCTGGTGGGCATGGAGGCCCTGGGCGCCACCAACGAAATCGCCAAAGACGTCGCCAGCATGGCCGGCAAGTGGGACAAGTACGACTTCTTCTTCCTCCACTACAAGCACACCGACAAGGCCGGCGAAGACGGCGATTACCAGGCCAAGGTCCGCTGCATCGAGGAGGCCGACGCGGCCATACCGGCCATCGAGGCCCTTGCGCCCGACGTGCTCATCATCACGGCCGACCATTCCACGCCTTCCGCCATGAAGGGGCACTCCTGGCACCCGGTGCCGACGCTGCTGTGGTCGAAGACTGCGCGCCGGGAGGGCGCCCTGAAGTTCTGCGAGGACACCTGCCGCCGCGGATACCTGGGCCTGCGCCCGAGCGTGCACCTGATGCCGCTGGCCCTCGCGCACGCCGGGCGGCTGGCGAAGTTCGGCGCGTAAGGCGCCGGCCTTTGCCGTGTTCAGCCGTCGCCGCAGCGGCGACGGCTGAACATGGAGCACCGCCGGGGTCGCGCTGCCATGTGCGAGGACCTCCCCAACGCCGCCGCCCCCGCCTTCTGGTGCGATGCCATGCTGGGCGGCCTGGCGCGATGGCTGCGAGCCGCCGGCTACGATGCCGCGTGGCAGGAGGGCATCGACGACGCGGAACTGCTGCGCCTTGCGCTGGCCTCCGGCCGCATCCTGCTGACGGCCGACACGCGCCTGGCCGACCACGGCGCAATCCGCTCCGGCCGCATCCGCGCCCTGCTCGTGCCGCACGGCATGGGCAAGTTCGACCAACTGGCGTTCGTCGTGCGGGCGCTCGCCCTTCCCCTGCGCGAGCCGCGATGCATGGCCTGCGGCGGGGCGCTGCGCGCAATTCCGAAGGAGTCTGCCCGCCCCGAGGCCCCGCCCCGCACCTACGCCTGGTGCGACGAGTTCTGCCGGTGCTCGCGGTGCGCGAAACTGTTCTGGCGCGGCACGCACTGGCGGCGCATAGAGTCGCGGCTGGCGGCCCTGTAGCCGCGATTGAGGGTGCCGTTGCGGAAGCATGGCGCCCGCCTGCGGCCGTCACGTTTGTTTAAGACCGCCCCCGTTCTCTGCCGATATTGCAGTGTTCGCCCGTGGGGAGCGCATGCCCGCGCATTCGGCGGCGTGGGCATGCGACCCGCCAATTCACGGGGGGGCGCTCGTGGGGGATGGGGTCAGGAGGTTCCCTTGGACGGCTGGATGTGGGTCTTCCTGTTCTTCCGCCTGATCGTTCTCGCGACGGCGGCGGTCCTGGTTCCAACGGTAGTGCGGCGGCGCATGGGCGGCCGCCTGGGCAGTTATGCCGCAATGACGGCGGGCCTGGCGATCCTGATTGTGGGCGAGACGCTGGCCCTGCTGTACAGTCTGTTCGGGGCGGGCGCCGAGGGGTCGGGAAGCCCGACCTCGTCGCTGCCCACGCCCGCGGGCGGATACCTGCTCATCCTGCTCGGGTTTCTGTCGCTGATGCACGACCTGGGCAAGGCCCACGCGCGGAGCCGCCTGGCGGCCGAGGAAGAGCGCCTCCGGGCCGAGCAGGCCGGTCTCGAAGGCGCGCTGGCTGCGGCCGTCCTGAATTGCGCCACCGAGTACTGCATCGTCGCCTGCGACGGCCAGGGCCTCATCAACTCCTACTCCGAGGGCGGGGCGCGCCTGTTCGGATGGACCGCCGACGAGGCCGTCGGCAAGATGAACCTCGCCCAGTTCCGACCCGAGGGCCACGCGCCCGGCGTATCGGAAATCTGGGGAACCGTGGCCCGCCAGGGCTACTTCGAGGCCGAAGTGCCCATGCGCCGCAAGGACGGCAATACGTTCCCCGCCCTGTTGTCGGTCTCGCCGCTGAAGGGCCCGGCCGGGGCGCTCCTGGGCTACGTGAGCATCATCCGCGACGTGACCGACCAGAAAGAGGCGCAGGAGTCTCTGCGCCGCGAGCGCGACTTCAGCCGCGGCGTCCTGGAATCGGGCGCGCTGTTCATCGTGGGCATCTCGCCGGCCGACGGCCGCATCACGCTCTTCAACCACGGGGCGGAGCGCGTCAGCGGCTACTCGCGCCAGGAAGTCATCGGCCGCGAGTACGCCGAGGTGTTCCTCCGCCCGGAAGACCAGGCCCGCGTCCGCGGCAAGATCGAAGCCGCGCGCACCGGCGCACTTGCCAGCGGCGGCGAGGCCGAACACACCATTCTCACCAAGTCCGGCGAACCCCGCGTCATCGCCTGGAGTTACACCGTTTCCTGCGACGAGCAGGGCCGGGCCTGCCACATCGCCGGCTTCGGCCACGACGTGACCGAAGAGCGCCAGATGCGGGCGAGCCTCCAGAAGGCCAACGCCAAACTCGAAGAGGCCAACGCCGAACTGGCCCGCCTGGCCGCCACTGACTTCCTGACGGGCCTCCTGAACCGACGCCAGGCCGCCATCCTGTTCGAGCACGAAATCCATCGCAGCCGCCGCAGCCAGAAGCCCCTGACCGTCCTGCTGCTTGACCTGGACCACTTCAAGGCCGTCAACGATTCGCACGGGCACGAGGCCGGAGACGCCGTCCTGAAGTACGTGGCCGCCCAGTTGCGCTCCCGCCTGCGCGCCAGCGACATCATCGCCCGCTACGGCGGCGAGGAGTTCCTGCTCGTCCTTCCGGAATCCGACCTCGAAGGGGCCGCACGCGTGGCCGAGGCCCTGCGACAGCGCCTCCAGGAGAACCCCCTTAAGCACAACGACCTCACGATTCGCCTGAGCACCAGCATCGGCATCGTCTGCCTCGAACCCGGCCAGGAGGCCGGCCAGGAGGCGCTCATCCGCATGGCCGACGAGGCCATGTACTGCGCCAAGAACCTGGGCGGCAACCGCGTCGTCCTCTGGAACCGCGTCCGCGAGGGACAGGTCGAACCCAGCCTGGCCGCATCCGACGAGGTCCGGAGCATCCAGAAACTCATCGACACGCTCTTTGCCCGCGGCGACGAGATCATCCTGGACAGGGTCTTCCGCCTCGTCGAATCGCTCGATGCCCGCAGCCCGTACTCCGCGGGGCAGTCGCGCCACGTGGCCCAGTACGCCGTGGTCATTGCCCAGGGCATGGGCCTCTGTGCAGCCGACATCGACGTGGTCCAGCGCTCCGCCATGCTCCAG
>Ga0194113_10011841_pt1 | contig 10284 bp, 7 predicted proteins | sample TA2MahC200mmetaG_FD_146193 | JGI IMG/M metagenome (GOLD analysis project Ga0194113, IMG submission 146193) | Freshwater microbial communities from Lake Tanganyika, Tanzania - TA2015017 Mahale Deep Cast 200m | ecosystem: Environmental > Aquatic > Freshwater > Lake | place: Tanzania: Lake... | reverse complement strand
CATGGCCAATCACCGCAGTTATCTGGACTCGGTCGCCCTCGCCCTGGCCTTGCCGCCCGCGCTAAGAAACCGACTGTGCATCGCGGCGGCCACCAGCGTGCTTTACCGCCGTTACGCCTGGGCGGTCCCCTTGGCCGAGTTGACGCTCAATGCTTTCCCCCTGCCCACCGAGTTCGACGAGAACATCCAGAGCGGATTCAACGCGATCGGCCATAGGCTGGATGAGGGCGGCAGCGTGCTGCTCTTCCCCGAAGGTCAAATGAATCGGGGCGCCCAGCCGCTGCTGCCGCTGAAAGGCGGAACCGGCGTTATCGCCGTTGAAATGCAAACACCCGTCGTGCCTGTCGCCATCCGCGGCGCCGAGCGAGTCCTGCCGCCCGGGGTTCTCCTGCCCCGCGAACGAGGCATCGTGACGGTACGCTTCGGCAAGCCCTTGTCATTTGGTTCCGATGCGGCCTATTCCGACGCCACGAACACCATTCAGAAGGCCATTGAGGAATTGTTACAGGAGCTGAGCTGTTGATTACTGGCATGATGGGGCTTGGCCTGGCGGAACAGCATCGGTACCCCCCTCGATAACGGTCATGTGGGCAAGGGCATTGTCATCAGTTGCCCCGGCAGACGCAACAATAGTAATAGTCGCCCTAAATTTCCCCGCCCTGTTGTCACGACGTGCGGAATAATCCGGGATGCCCCGGAAAAATAAGCTCCGGATGGGTCACGGCAAGGGGCTTGCGAGGTATGATGCCTACTTGTTCGGGGACTGTCCTCACAGCCGACCCGAGGTTCCCCCTGGATTTGGTGGGGCCCCCAGCGTATGGCAGGGGAGGCGCCCAGGGGTGCCGGAGGCTTCCCCGCCCCGAATTCCGTTTCAGGCCAGCAGGATTATCATGAGTCAAGATAAGAAATCTCCCCCAAAATCGCAGGGATCTTCCGCGAAAAGTCCCAACCAGAAGAAGGCATCCACGCCCGTCGCCGCTGTGAAACCCGGGGCTGAAAAAGCAGCAAAAACCGCCGATACGCGGGCCGAACCCATCGCGGCCAAAAAGTCCCCGGCGAATGTCACCAACACGTCGGGGGCTCCGGCGGAGGCATCGAAGACCAGCGGCGTAAGCTCCCCCAAGTCCGCATCCAAACCCCGCGCTTCCCTGGCGGCTAAACCGGAGCGACCCGGGGCGTCCGCCAACCCATCAAAAACGGAACAATCCGCCGATGCGGGAATGAAAGCCGTCGGGCCGGTTGCGGAGTTGGAGCCGCTCAAGCCGGTCATGACCTCGCCAGAACTGGCCAGGTCCCCCATGGATGCTCCAGACCTTCTAAATGCCGGGCCGGCATCCAGGCCGGAGTCGGTCGCCGATGCCTCGAAGAAACCCGGTGTTGATGCCCCCGGACCAGAGGCTGTCGCGGCCACTCCTCTTGCGGTGGCATCCGACCCCACCCTAAGGGTTGAACCAGTTCAGCCCGGCCAACCCGTGGAGCGGCGGGCTTTACCGCACGAACCCGCGCAGGAAGCGCCCCACGCGCCCGAATGGGCGCCACCCCCGCACCATCCCGTCCGTAACCCTCTGTTCATCGTGCATATTTCGTCCGAACTGGCGCCGGTCGCCAAGGTGGGCGGTCTCGCCGACGTGGTTTTTGGTTTATGCCGGGAAATGGAACAGCGCGGCAATCATGTCGAAATCATCCTGCCCAAGTACGATTGCCTGCGTTATGACCACATTTGGGATTTGCAATGCGCCTACGAGGATCTATGGGTGCCCTGGGGTGGTGCGGCGATTCATTGCTCGGTCTACTCCGGCTCCGTGCATGGCCGTAAATGCTATTTCATTGAGCCGCATTCGCAGGACAATTATTTCAATCGCGGCGTCGTCTATGGCTTTAACGACGATGTCATGCGCTTTGCCTTCTTCTCGCGGGCAGCCATGGAGTTCCTGTGGAAAGCGGGCAAGCATCCCGACATCATCCATTGTCACGATTGGCAGACCGCCCTGGTCCCGGTCATGCTCTACGAGATCTACCAGCCGATGGGCATGATGCATCCGCGCGTGTGTTTCACCATTCACAACTTCAAGCATCAGGGCGCCACAGGGGGCGGGGTGCTGAATGCGACCGGCCTGAATCGGCCGGAGTATTACTTCCACTACGACCGCCTGCGGGACAACAATAATCCACAGGCCATCAACTTGATGAAGGGTGGCATCGTTTATTCAAATTTCGTGACGACGGTATCACCCCGCTATGCCAGTGAAGCCAAGGATCAGGGGCAGGCTTTCGGTCTGGAGCCGACCCTGCACATTCATCACAGCAAGTATGGCGGCGTGGTCAACGGTGTCGACTATGAAGTCTGGAATCCGGAGATCGACCCGCTGCTATCGGTGAACTATTCGGTCGATAGCCTGGACCTCAAATATGAAAACAAGCGCGCCCTGCGCCACCGCCTGATGCTGGCTGACAACGAGAAGCCCATCATTGCCTTCGTGGGTCGGCTGGACCCACAGAAGGGCATCGAACTGATCCGGCATGCGTTGTTCTACACGCTGGCTCAGGGCGGTCAGTTCGTTTTGCTCGGATCCAGCCCGGACCATTCGCTCAATGCCTATTTTGTGGGCCTCAAGCACCAGTTCAACGACAACCCGGACGCGCATCTGGAAATCGGTTACAACGAGGAACTGGCGCACCTGATTTATGCCGGCGCCGACATCACGGTGGTGCCCAGCCGTTTTGAGCCTTGCGGACTGATTCAACTCATCGCGATGCGTTACGGCGCCATTCCGGTCGTGCGGGAGGTCGGGGGCTTGGCCGATACTGTCATCGACAAGGACTTCTCCAACCATGCCTTGAATGAGCGTAATGGCTACGTCTTCCGTGATTACAACGAAGCCGGGCTGGAGTCGGCCCTGGGTCGGGCGATCGCCTGTTATTACCAGTATCCGGAACATTTTCGCGCGCTCATGAAGAATGCGATGCGTTATGACTACTCCTGGAATCATCCCGGCCAGGATTACCTCAATATTTACGATTTCATTCGGGAACAATAAGTCCGCACACCACCATGAGAATCTACAACCTCTTTCCACTCCTGGCCGGTTCCGTCGATCGGTGGCAGCCACATCTGCAGCGCGCCAGCGCTCTCGGCTTTGATTGGGTCTTCGTCAACCCCATACAGACGCCGGGCAAATCCGGCAGCTTGTATTCTGTCAGGGATTACTTTTCCATCAACCCGGCGCTGGTCGCTTCTGAATCTTCCGTCAATCCGGAGGATCAGGTGCGATCAGTAATCCGGGAAGCCGAACAATTGGGGCTCGGCATGATGGTCGATCTGGTCATCAACCACTGCGCCTATGATGCCCCTTTGCTCAAAACTCACCCCGAGTGGTTCGTGCGGGAAAACGGCCAGATTGCTCATCCTTCCTGCGACCATGAGGGTCAGCGCGTGGTCTGGGAGGATTTGGCGCAATTCGATCATCACGGTTCGGTCGATCGCAAGGGCTTGTTCCGGCATTGTGTACAGGTAGTCGAATATCTCTGCGGTTTGGGTTTTCGTGGTTTCCGCTGCGATGCCGCCTATCAACTGCCCAAGGATGTCTGGCGCCGGCTAATCCGTGATATTCGCGCCCAATGGCCGGACGCCGTATTCGTGGCGGAAACCCTGGGCTGCTCGCCGGAAGAAACGCGTCAGACCGCCGAGGCGGGCTTCGACGCCATCTTCAACAGTTCCAAGTGGTGGGATTTCAGCAGCGATTGGCTGCTGGAGCAGTACCGCCTCACCCGGGAGGTAACACCCTCGATCAGTTTTCCGGAGAGCCATGATACGCCGCGGCTCATGGAGGAGTCCTATGGCAACATCGATGAACTCAAGCAGCGTTACCTCTTTGCCGCGCTGTTCTCGGGCGGGGTGATGATGCCGATGGGGTACGAATTCGGCTTCCGCCGACCGATGCATGTGGTCGAGACGCGGCCCGATCACTGGGAAAGCACCGATATTGACTTGAGCGACTTCATTCAGCGCATCAATACGATCAAGGCCCGCTATCCGGTTTTCCAGGAGGATGGTCCCATTGACTTGCTGGGCTGTTCCAATCCGGCCGTGTTGGTCATGCGCAAGGCCGCATCCAAGGGCCAGAGCGAGGCCCTGCTGGTATTGAACAAGGACCCTTGGAACCGGCAGCATTTCCAGACCGAGGATCTCTACCATTATGTCCGGAGCCGGCCGCCACTGGTCGATGTCTCGCCGGAATGGCCACTGGATTATCTGCCTACCCCATTCGAATTCGAGTTGTCGCCTGGCATGGGGCGGGTGATGGTCACGGAAACGACGTAGGTTTGAGTGGGGAAAGCGTGACCAGCCTGTGCGGGTATGTGATTTGCAATAATGCCCCATGGTTACTCTCTTTCTTCGGTATCAGTGTCGCAAGGGTGATGGGTCGGGATGATCCCCCGGAATAGGAAAATACTCGAGTTGTGGAAAAAACCACTGTCAATTTGTCAAGCCCCGGGCAGTGAAAGACAAACATTCGAGCAGGATATCATGAGGCGTAATCGTGATAGCCATAATGAGCGGAATTGTGAAAACGCTTAACACTAGGTAGCCTCGGAATCAGACCGAACCTCACTCCTCGGCAGTAAGATTTGGCTTTGACCACCGACCGGCCTGTTGCGTTTCAAGTGATGGGGTAGTGCAGGACAAGTAGCCAGCTTGGCCAGGATAATTACCTATATTGAATGCAATAAGTATTATTTTGCAGTGTGACTGCCATGTTGCCAAACCACAACCAAAATATTTACTGGGTATCCCAAGCCTATGAGCTTAGCTATTACATGGATATCCAGGACAGCGAGGAGCGTCTTATTGAATTGCAAAAGTTGCGATCGACCATTACCCAGGAAGGTATCCATTCGGGATTATTCGACATCCAGCCGATCATAGGCTGGAAAGAAGTCGCCGGAAAGCTCATGCCGGTGCTGGCCTATGGCATTATCCCTTACGAATCCAAGAAGGCATGGGTTTACGATTCGCGTTTCAGCCGCATTATAGACCGGGATGGACGAGCGAGAAGAGTTACGGACTGGCTTGCGACTGATATATTGGAGCCAGTCGTGAAGTTGATTTCGAAAGCCTACAGGTTGGGCGGCAAACCGTAGAGGCTCTGATAAAGCCTTGGGCAGTTCGATCTCCGACAATAAGATTAGTCATGACCAAGCATCCCCATCAGTGATAGCCCAAGATTGCGAGCCATGCGCTGAAATTGGACAGGGTATAGTGAAACTACACGCTAGTAGATGAATCCTATGTATTTTGAGCCGCATCAACCCAAGGGTTCCAGTGATGACGCCATCCTTCTGGTCGTCGATGATCATCCTGGCAATTTGATGACATTAATCGATATCCTTGACCAGGATTATAAATTACGCATCGCCAAATCAGGCTATGAGGCGCTTGAGGTGGCCACGTCCGATCCTGCCCCTGACCTCATATTGCTGGATATCATGATGCCGGACCTGGATGGTCTCGATGTCCTTGAAGCCTTGAAAAGTTACCCTGAGACCAGCAATATCCCAGTCATTTTTGTTACCGCCAAAGATGAAACCAAGGATGAAGAAATAGGCCTGGAAAGTGGTGCTGTCGATTACGTCACAAAACCCGTGCGTCCCGGCATACTCCGGGCAAGGATTCGCAACCATCTTGAGCTTAAGCGCGCCCGTGACCAATTACAGAGTCACAATAAAATTTTGGAATCCGAGGTTTCCAGGCGGGTACAGGAAATCAAATTGGTGCAATGCCTGAGTGTCGATGCGCTCGCCGAATTGGCCATGATCCGCGATAACGAGACAGGCAATCATATACGGCGAACCCAGAGCTACGTGCGCATCCTTGCCACCCGGTTACTCGACCACCCACGATACGCCAAGGAGCTGAGTCCGGAAATCATAGATATGATGACTCAATCCGCACCCTTGCATGATATAGGCAAGGTCGGCATACCAGATAGTATCCTGCTCAAGCCCGGACGGTTGACACCCCAGGAATGGGAAATCATGAAGACTCATGCTGCATTGGGTGCGGATGCGCTCGAAATGGCGGAACGCCGCAGTCCTGAGCCCCACCCTTATCTTAAATATGCCAAACAGATTGCCCGGCATCATCACGAAAAGTGGGATGGTAGTGGCTATCCTGATCAATTGGCCGGTGAAAATATTCCATTGGCAGCTCGTCTGATGGCGGTGGCCGATGTTTTCGATGCATTGATATCCAAACGAATCTACAAACCTTCATGGTCATATAGCGATTCCTTGAATAGTATAGTCGAGGGTAGCAATGCCCATTTTGATCCTGTGATAGTCGATGTGTTTCGCAGCGTTTTTGAAGAATGCATCGAGGTCGCTGAGCAGTTTGCGGACTGATTGGATTGGATATTGCTGCTAATGGCGCGTCAATTTCTTGGCAAGTTCTAAATGTCATAAATCGGGTATATTCGTCACTGAGGCAGTTTTATTGACGAGTGGGCCGCTTACCTCCTCGAATGAGGCTCGGTTGAAGATCGGGCGTAGCGGCCACGTCATCCATGGTGGTTACGACGTGGCTTACCAGAACCACCCCTTATGACTGCTCCGCAGTATGGCGCGTTGACTCTTGGCCTGATTCTGCTTATTGGGTTCTTCCTTAAGCGATTGGTTACCCGAGAGAGAAGTCATACCGATCATCCTATATCGAAAACCGATAATACTCCCGCCGAATTCCGCACTCTCCTAGGGGCCGTCGAACAAAGCCCGGTCGCCATCCTGATTACCGATGTCGACGCCAATATCGTTTACGTGAATCCAATGTTTACTTTATCTTCTGGTTATACGTTTGAACAGGTCAAGAATAAAAATCCAAGGATATTGCAGTCTGGGCAGACGGACAAGTCTGTGTTTGGGGATATGTGGTTTACCCTGAGACAGAAGCGGCCATGGTCAGGTATATTGATTAACCGTCGTAAGGATGGCCATGTGTACTGGGTGGAAACCCATATTTCGCCGATTCTCGATGAAAATGGCGATACCTTCCAATATGTGGGCTTCCTGGTCGATATCAGCGACCGCAAAGTGGCAGACGCCAAGTTAAGCCGGCAGATGTATCTTTTGCAAGTCGCGCAGCGAGTGGCTCATATTGGGTATTCTGAGACCCACATTGCCACCGGAACCTGGAATAGCTCGCAAACGCTTGATGAAATCTATGGGATCGATAAGTTTTTTGTGCGACATTTCGAGAATTGGGCAAGCCTCATTCATCCGGAGGATCGTGCACAAGTGTTGAGTAATCTGGCCGAGGTCAAGCAGGATGGAACACCCTTCCGTGCCCAATATCGAGTCATTCGGTACAAGGATGGAAAATGCTGCTGGGTTGAGGCCTGGGGCAGCGTCGAATACGAGAATGGCAGCCCCGCCAGATTTGTCTGCGCAGTCATGGACATTACCGAACGCAAGTTGGCTGAAATCGAACTGGATCAATATCGCCGGAATCTTGAAACGCAGGTGCGTGAGCGGACCAAGGCCCTTGACCAGACCAATAAACGTCTGGCGACGGCATTGGAAGTGGCCGAGGCCGCCAGTCTGGCCAAGAGCGATTTTCTCGCGAATATGAGCCATGAAATACGAACACCCATGAATGCGATCATCGGCATGACCGGACTGCTGGAACAGGAGGCCATCGATCCGCGCCAACGCGAGAAATTAAAGCGCATCACGGCGGCAGGGGATCACCTCCTGGCTCTCATTGAAGATATTCTCGACTTGTCTCGAATCGAAGCCTCAAAAGTTGTACTTTATCCTTCGGTTTTTCGACCACGTGACCTCGTCACTCAATGTATTAACCTGTTATCGGATGCCATTACTGAAAAGGGACTACGGGTAGAGAGTCATATCGAAGCAAGTGTTCCACTTGTTTTGCAAGGTGACATTGCCAGGATAAAACAGATATTGATCAACTTCGGTTCCAATGCTGTCAAGTTTACTGAAAAGGGTTCCATTCGATTTTCAATCATTGATGTCAGCAATAATGGTGAATCAGCTCTGTTGCGATTTGAAGTCGAAGATACTGGTATTGGCATCAGCCGTGAAGTTATTGATAGAATCTTTCTTGCATTTGAGCAGGCAGATAGTTCCACTACGCGTCGATATGGCGGAACCGGCCTGGGGTTGGCCATCTGTAAGCGTCTGGCAAAACTCATGGGGGGGGAGATAGGCGCCGAGAGTACCCTTGGTCTTGGAAGCAAATTCTGGTTTACAGCCCGGCTGGAACTAGCCTCCGAAGTTGATTCAAATGAGGGTTCTGAGTCAAGACCCCTATATGCCGCGGATCTCGCTGTGGTAGATTTTAAAGGAGCCAGAATTCTTTTAGTGGAAGATAATTCAACCAATCAGGAAATAACTAAAGATGTGCTTGAGAAGGCAGGTTATTATGTCGATATATCTGATAATGGACTAGATGCGCTGGTGCGAGTCAAGTCGATAAGCTATGATCTCATTTTGATGGATACTCAAATGCCGGAAATGGATGGGATCGAGTGTTCTCGGGAGATTCGGAAGGTACCTGGATATTCCGAAGTACCCATTATTGCACTGACGGCTAATGCGTACGAACGCAATCGATTGAGTTGTCTGGCGGCAGGTATGAATGATTTCATTGCCAAGCCGGTAAAAGTTGCCACACTGCATGACAAGATCAAGCATTGGCTGGTTCAATATAATCAAAAACCTTCGGTGCTTGAGCAACCACCCGCCTCGGTTGCTCCCGTGGACAATAAGCCGACTACTCATGAAATAGAAGAGTTCTTAAATAAACTGGAGGTGTTGCTTGAAACCAAGGATTCTGTTGCCTTTCGCATGATACGGACAGACTCTGCAGTCCTGACTTCAGCTTTGGGGGGGCACGAAAAAGAGGTAAAGCGCTTGATTGAAAGCTTTGAATACGTCAAGGCGCTCGAAGTATTGAGAAGCCTTAGAGCACAGTAGGAGAAGATACGCAGACCCCTGGATCAGAAACATGCCTGGCCACAGGGGTGCTTTAGTCGGCAACGATATGAAAGTGGAGATAGGCAATATGCTGTAGTCCCGGACCATTCGTATGGAGCCGGTAGTTGACGAGTTTATGGGCTCTGATCAATTCACCCGTCAAGGCCAGGCAGCTCATGACGAAAGGCTGGTCAACGGGGGTCAGGTCGGCTATGTTTCTGATATCCTTTTTGTGGGACAACACATAATGCACCCGCCCTTCTGGTCTTGGGTGTTGAACGGCAAAGCAATCTCTCGAATCGGCAACGACACCCGGTATTAATGCAGGCAGTTTCAGTATCCCAACAGAAGCCAGAAGACCGGCAAACTCATTCGCCCGTGCACAATGGCCCTCGCAATTCGGAATGGCTAGGAAAGATCGCGGATGACTGCTTGAAAAGAGATATCCACCCGCCAAAAAGCCCAGGATAACGAGGACGACGTTCTTGGTCAAAAGCGCATGCTCTAAGTGTATTGGCATGAAGTCATCATTGTCTGCCGCCATTGTGATACCCGTCGGGAGTGCCCGTGATTGGAGTATTCGTATTTGAAAGGGCATGGGCTATGATTTGCGCTTGGGTCAGGGGAAACTCCTCAGGAAGTACGCTGTCATCACCGTTATCGGGCGTGAACTCCACGGTGTAGTTGTCATTGACCGTGGTAAGCGTTGCGGAATTGGCGGGCGCCGCCATAAAGCTTACCAAGCAGATTGACAGGATAGGTACCGACAGAGCTTCAGCATCATACTTCGCCTCCATGACCATCCAAGGGAATTCGACATCAATTGGAGATAAGCATTGGCCCTTTCACCTATGAAAATGCGCTTTTCCGGAGCAGGGTCAATTATACCCATTGATGTTTGTGAGAACGCCCCGGGGAGTCGTTTGGTTTGAGAATTAAGCCATCCCCAAAAAAGACCTCGCGTTGGCCGGCTATCATCTCCGCTAACCGTGGCTCAAGTTGTTGTTCTTTAAGCTTTTCTTGTTCTTCATGACGTTCTGGTTGAGCTTGTTGAAACGGTATGTGACCGGTTTTATAGCGGTCCACCCTCAGTTTTTTGGTAGTCCTGCACAACGAGTGATTTCATGCCCATTGCGCCTTAGCTCTCAGAGTGGCGTTGTAATGATGGGTAAAGTAGAAGATGGCACCAATATGATTTTCGAGTTTCTTGGAGAACGATAAGGTTTTTCTGACTAATCTGGAAACCCTTTGGCGAAGGGTGCAGTTGAACCTTTCAATGTGATTGGTTTT
>Ga0194113_10011840_pt1 | contig 10285 bp, 8 predicted proteins | sample TA2MahC200mmetaG_FD_146193 | JGI IMG/M metagenome (GOLD analysis project Ga0194113, IMG submission 146193) | Freshwater microbial communities from Lake Tanganyika, Tanzania - TA2015017 Mahale Deep Cast 200m | ecosystem: Environmental > Aquatic > Freshwater > Lake | place: Tanzania: Lake... | reverse complement strand
CATGTGGACGTGGTAGACGCGGTCGGCGAACTCGCGGATGAACAGGTGCGGCTCGACGCCCTGCCAGACGAGGTGCGAAGGGTCGAAGTTGAGGCCCAGGGTCAGGCGGCGCTTGAAGGTCTTGAGGAGGTCCTCGGTCGTGTAGAGATCGAAGGCGATCTCGGTCGGGTGGACCTCGAGGGCGAACTTGACCGACTGCTTGTCGAACTCGTCGAAGATGGGCGTCCAGAGGTCGAGGATCTTGCGGTAGGCGGCCTCGACCATCTCCTCGGTCGTCGGCGGGAAGGAATACCAGGCCTTCCAGATGGGCGAGCCCATGAAGCCGTTGACGACGTAGCAGCCCATGCGGCGGGCGGCCTTGGCCGTGGCCTTCATCTCCTCGACGGCCCACTTGCGCAGGGCCTCGGGCTTGCCCTTGACCTTGGCCGGGGCGAAGCCGTCGAGGCGGGGATCGTACTCGTCGCCGACGCACTGGCCGGCCAGGTGGGCGCCGAGGGCCCAGCAGCCGAGGTCGTATTTCTTGAGAATGCGCTTCTTGTCGCGGACGTAGGCCGGGTCGGAGGCCGCCTTGCGGACGTCCATGTGGTCGCCCCAGCAGGCGATCTCCAAGCCGTCGTAGCCCCAGGCGGCGGCCTTCTTGCAGACGTCCTCGAACGGCAGATCGGCCCATTGGCCGGTGAAGAGCGTTACGGGTCTTGGCATGGCAGCCTCCTTACAAACTTATCCAAACCGAGCCTTTGGCCGAGCTCTCGACGCAGGCTTCGATGTAGCGGACGCCGCGCAGGCCGTCGTCGACGGTCGGGAAGTCGAGGTCGGCGGGCGCGAGCGTCTCGCCGCGGAGCGTCTTGGCCAGGGCGGCGATATAGGTCGAGTAGATGTTGGCGAAGCCTTCGAAATAACCTTCGGGGTGGCCCGAGGGGATGCGGGAGAGAGCTTGGGCGCGGGGGGACATCGGGTCGCGGCCGCGCGAGAGGGTCATCGTCGGCCGGTCGAGGAGCGACAGGCGGGCCGTGTTGGGCGTCTCCTGGAACCATTCGACGGCGCCCTTGGTCCCGTAGATGCGCAGGCGCAGGGCGTTGTCGTGGCCGGCCGCGATCTGTGAGCTCCAGCTGACGCCTCGGGCTCCGCCTTTATAGTTGATCATGATCGTGGCGTTGTCGTCGAGGGGCCGGCCGGGGCCGAAGCGGTCGAGACGGGCGCAGAGGGACTCGATCTCGAGGCCGGTCATGTGGGCGGCCATGAACTCGATGTGGCTGCCGATGTCGCCGACGCAGTTGGAGATGCCGGCCAGCTTCGGGTCCGTGCGCCAGGCCGCCTGCTTCTGGCCGGTGTCCTCGAGCTTGGTCATCAGCCACTCCTGGGGATATTCGCCGTTGACGAAGCGGATGTCGCCGATGTCGCCCGCGGCGATGAGGTCGCGCAGGTGCTTGACCATGGGGTAGCCGGAGTAGGCGTAGGTGACGCAGAAGAGGAGGCCGCCCTCGCGCGCCAAGCAAGCCAGTTCGGCGGCGTCCCGGGAGTTCATGGCCAGCGGCTTCTCGCAGACGACGTGAAAGCCGTGCTCGAGGGCCTGCTTGGCGGCGGGATAGTGAGCGTTATTGGTCGTGACGATGACGATGAAGTCGGGCTTGTCGGCCCGCCCGGCCTCGGCCCGGATCATTTCGTCGAATGTCCGATAGAGCCGCTCGCGGGGCAAACCGAGCGAGTCGCCCGTGGCCAACGTGTTGTCGTAGCTTTGCGAGAACGCGCCGCAAATGAGCTCGGCCTTGCCGTCCATGGCGACGGCCTTGCGGTGGACGTCGCCGATGAACGCGCCCTGCCCGCCGCCGATCATGCCGTAGCGCAGCTTCGGCGTCTTTCCGCCGGATGCCTGTCCTTCGATCATTTTGCCCTCCCAGAAGGGGTCAAATCTCCACTTATTAAATTTTATCCTACAATCGTCTCGGCTTTGCCGCGTATTTAATAAGTGGAGATTTGACCCCTAATGCGGTCGGCGGCCAGCTTGGCTTCCTCGGCCACGGTCGGGTCGGACAGCAGGGATTCGGCCGTCTTCAGGGACGCGACGCACGGGAACCGGGCCAGCATGCCGAGGACGAGCTTCTTCTCCTCGGGCCGCGGAGCGAGGGCCAGGGCCTTCAGCAGGTCGGCCGTCGCGCCCTGGGGCGCCCGGTGGGGCTCGAAACCGATCATGCGGATGTAAGCCCGCAGGGCCAGCATCCGGTGGTTGAGGGCGAACGAGCTCCGGGCGATCTCATAGAGGTCGTCCCGGGGCGTCGCCGTCGGCCAATCGATGAGGGCCCGCACGGCGGCATCGACCACGGAAGGATCCCCATCGGATAGGGCGCCCCGAAGCAAGGTGAGAGAGCCGTCCTCGCCGATCTTGCCCAGGACGCTCAGCAGGTCCGATCTGTTCCGGGCATCCGTTTCGGCGGCGAGCCGGGCTTTGACCCCGTTGGCCCTCACGGCCGGCCGGGGGATCTTCATGGCCACCGCGGCCACGGTCGCCCGCATCTCCTCCCGCCCGGTCTCGTCCTCCATCTCCAGAAGAAGGTTCAGAAGTTCCGGGATGTCGACCGGCGAAGCGATGTCCTTCAGAGCGCCCGCGGCCCGGGCCCTGACGGCCGGCGAGCCGGACTTGACCGCCTCCATCAGGACGGGCTTGGCCCCGCTGACCCGCCGCGAGCCGACGGCCCGGATGAGCTCGGCCCGGACCTGGTCGTCCTTCTCCGCCGCGAGCCGCTCGATGACGGCCCTGTCGACGTCCGGAGCCGCGAGCTTCGACAGGACCTCCCGGGCCAGGGCCTGCTCTCCTCCGCCGGCGGAGGCGGCCCGGGCCGCCAGAATGCCGACGGCCGAAGCGTCGCCAACCTTCTCGAGGGCCCTCAGGCCCTCCATCCTGACCGGCGGGATCGGGCTCTGCACGGCATCGATGACGGCCGCTCGGACGGCGCCGTCGTCCCGGTACCCGCCCAGGACCGCCACGAGCTGGGCCCTGGCGTCGGCCGGAAGCTTGGCCATCGATCCGATGACCGGTCCGAGCTCGGGCGCTTCGAATACCGATGGCACCATGGCGATCGCGGGCCCGAGGAGGGACACGTCCTTACCCGCCAGGGCCTTCAGGATGATGTCCTGGGCTCCCTCCCCGGCCGCGGCGACTCGGCCCTTGAAGGCCGCCTGACGCACGGCCGTCGGGACCCGGGCGGCGAAGGCCTTGAAGTAAAGATCCGCCGCCGCGTCTTTCCGCCCCTTCCCGAGGGCCCGGTCGGCGCAAAGGAGGAGCGAAGAGGCGGCCTCGGCCGCGAGGGCGCCCTTCGACTTCGCTAAGATCGCGGACAGCGCGGCGGCCGCTTCGGACGTGCCGATCGCGCCCAGGGCCCGGGCCGCGCAGCGGGCCAGGGCCGCGTCTTTCCCGCCGGCCAACCCGGCCAGCGGGGCCACGGCCGCGACCGTCCCCCTGGCCCCGAGCGAGGCGACAATGCCGCGCCGCACGTCCCCCGACGTCTTCCCGAGGGCCGCGACGAGCGCCCGATCGGCCTCATCTCCCGGGATGTGTTCGAGGGCGTAGCGAGCCATGTCCGTCGTCGCGGGGTCGGCGAGCATCGCTTCGAGCGCCGGCACGGCGGCGGCGCTTCCCACAAGCCTCAGCGACCGGCAGGCTTCCATCTTGCCGCCCGCCGTGGCCCCGGACCGCAGGAAAGCGACGAGCTTGTCCTCGATCTCCCGCCGCGCCCGCGGGTCGTCCTGGCGGGCCAGGACATGGGCCCGAAGCCGCATCGGCGCGCCCACGCCTTCGGCGAAGCCGTAGGCCGCGAGGTCCTTGAGGATGGCCTCGAGCGACTCTTGGGAGCCGGCCGCGGTCCCGTCCTCAGCTCCCGCCGCCCAAGCCGTCCCCCCGGCGAAGGCCGCCGCGAACAGCAGCAGCATCGCCGCCGCCCCCGCGACCCGGCTCGATCCTTTCGACATGACCATTTTCGTTATGCGCGTCATGGTCCTTCTCCTCACTCCGGCATCTGCCAGGGCTTGCGGTAGGCGCGGCCGAGGAGCCGCTCGGCCTCCGGGTCGCCGATGATGGTCTCGGTCGCCGGGTCCCATTTGATCCTGCGCCCGACCTCCATGGCGATGACCCCGAGGTGCCCGACGCTCGCCGAGCGGTGGGCCGTCTCGGCCGGGGCGATGGTCTTGCGGCGGCTGCGGACGCAGTCGAGGAAGTTCTGAGCGTGGTCCCGGCTCTTATAGAGATGGACCTCCCCCGGCCCGATCGTCTCGCGCTTGAGGCTTTCGGGCTCGGTCATGAACTCGCCGCGGTCGACCCAGATCCAGCCGTGCTCGCCGATCCATTTCGTTCCGCTCCAGATCTCGTCGTGGCCGCCGGCCAGGACCATCGGCGTCCCGTCGGCGTACTTGGCCTTGACGTAGTAGCGGGTCGGGCTGTTGTAGATGCCTGAGGTCGGGAACTCGCCCGCAGCCTCGATCTCGACAGGGCCGGTGTCGTCCCAGCCCATCCCCCAGTGGGCGATGTCGAGATGATGGCCGATCCAGTCCATGTATTGCCCGCCGCCGAAATCCATGTTCCAGCGCCAGTTCATGTGGACCCGGGCCTTGCAGTAGGGCCACCACGGCGCCGGCCCGACCCAGAAGTCGTAGTCGAGGTTGGCAGGCGGCGGGACGAGGGCCTCCTGTCCGAATGTCCGGGCGAAATCGTAGTGGCCCGAAGGCAGGCCGACCTCGATCCGCTTGATCATTCCGATGCGGCCGTTGCGGACGAGCTCGCAGGCCTGATGGAAGTTCTCGACCGACCGCTGCCACGAACCCGTCTGCCAGACGCGCCCGTAGCGCTCGACGGCGCCGCACAGGGCCCGGCCCTCGCGGAGGCTGTGGGTCAGGGGCTTCTCGCCGAAGACGTCGAGCCCGGCCCGCAAGGCGGAGATGCTGAGGATGGCGTGCCAGTGGTCGGGCACGGCGATGGACACGGCGTCGAGGTCGCCGCGGGCGTAGAGCTCGTGGAAGTCATGATAGGTCGCGCAGGCCCGGTTGCCGTATTTCTTGTCGACGATCCCCTTGGCCATGGCCAGGGGCTCCTTGTCGATGTCGCAGACGGCGACCCATTGGACCTCGTCTTTCTCGAGGAAGCTGCGCATGTTGCCCGGGCCCTGCATGCCGAAGCCGATACCGGCCATGACGATGCGGTTCGAGGGCGCGACGGCCCCGCCCCGGCCGAGGACTGAGGCCTTGACGATGGTCGGGAAGCCGGCCATGCCGGCCGCGGCGGAGCCCCCGGCGATGGCGGCCGCTCTCAGGAACTGCCTGCGGTTCATTCTCATCGATATGCCCGCCTTCTTCATTGTCCCGCCTCCTCTTCGTTTGTGCTCTTCAGAATATGATAGGCCGTTCGCGGGGATGAGGGCACCCCTGAAGACCCCCGTAGCGGAAGGGGACCCGGCGCTTCGGCGACGGGGGAACCGTCGGGACTGGTTCCCGGGGGGGCCGGGGGGAGAGGGGGTGTCCTCGTTCCCGGATAGAACGGCCTGGCATATTCATTTCTTTCAGACGAGCGGCGTCACTCCGGGCACGGCGACCGGGTCGACCGGATTCGGGCCGAACTCGAATGTCTTGGGCGTCAGGTCGAGCTTCGAAGCGTTCATCGCCCATTCCCAGGAGAAGGCCCGGCCGGTGTAGGCGCTCATCCGGCCGATGATGGCGCACATCGTGCTCTCGGCGATCTGCCGGCCCTCGTTGAGCGGCTTGCCGGCCCGGATGCTGGCGATGAGGTCGGCGTGCTCCTGGACGTAGGGATTGGGCTCGTCGGCCTCGAACTTCCAGGCGTTCGGGCCGTGGATCTCGCCGTAGCCGAAGGCGTGGCCCTTGGTCCCGACGATCCTCTCCTCGACCCGGTCGGCGCAGCCCTTGGTCTGCCGGCACATGCTCATGACCCGGGCCCCGTTCGGGTACTCGAACTCGACGGCGAAGTGGTCGAAGATGTTGCCGTACTCGGGGGCCGTCCGGACCTCGCGGCCGCCCATGCCCATGACCTTGACGGGCAGCGCGCCGAAGGCCCAGTTGATGACGTCGATGTTGTGGACGTGCTGCTCGACGATGTGGTCGCCCGAGGTCCAGGTGAAGTAGAGCCAGTTGCGGCACTGCCATTCCATGTCGCTCATCTCGGGGGTCTTCTTAATGACCCACAGGTCGCCCTGGTTCCAATAGCACTGGCCGCCGACGACCTCGCCGATGGCCCCGTCGCGGACGCGCTTCATGAGCTCGAGGTAGCGCTGTTGGTGGCGGCGCTGGGTGCCGGCGACGATGGCCAGGCCCTTCTGGGCCGCGAGCTCCGAGCTGGCGATGACCGAGCGGACCCCGACGGGATCGACGGCCACCGGCTTTTCCATGAACACGTTCTTGCCGGCCTCGACGATGGCCTTGAGGTGGATGGGGCGGAACCCGGGCGGGGCCGCCGTGACGATGTAGTTGATGTCCTTGTTGGCCAGCAGCTTCTTGTAGCCGTCGAAGCCCGTGAAGCAGGCCTCGGGCTTGACCTTGACCGCCGCGGGGACGCGCTCGCGGAGCCGCTTGAGGCAGCTGTCGACGCGGTCCTGGAAGGGGTCGTAGAGAGCTTGGATCTCGACCCCGGTGGAGGAATTGACGGCGTCGATAGCCGCGCCCGTGCCCCGCCCTCCGCAGCCGATGAGGCCGACGCGGATGGTATCCGAGCCCGAGGCGAACAGGGCCCCCGTTCCCGAAAGCGCTCCCGCGAGCGAGGCCACGGAGGCCGCCGAGGCCGTTTTGATGAAGTCGCGGCGGGTCAGGTTGTTGTCGTTGGTCATATTGAGGCTCCTTTTCAAGAAGTTCAAGAAGGTTAAAAGTTGTCGGCGGCGCGGTAGGCCTCGATGAAGGCTTTCTCGCCCTCGAGGCCGGGCTTGCTCTTGCCGTGCTCGCAGCAGAGCACGCCCTGGTAGCCCTTGCCGTGGATGTGCTTGAAGATATTCCGGTAGTTCATCTCGCCCGTCCCCGGCTCCCTGCGCCCCGGGGAGTCCCCGATGTGGAACGAGGCCAGCTCGTCCCAGCAGGCGTCGATGTTGGGGATGATGTTGCCCTCGGTGATCTGCTGGTGGTACATGTCGTCGAGGATCTTGCAGCTCGGGCTGGCGACGGCCTTGCAGATCTGGTAGGCCTGGGCCATCTTGGTCAGGAACAGGCCCGGGTGGTCCTTGGGGTTGAGGGGCTCGAGGACGATGACGAGCTTCGCCGGTTCGCACAGCCCCGCCGCCCATTTGAGGTTCTCGACGACGTTGGCCGTCTGATAGTCCCGGTCGATGTTCTGGTTGTAGCGGCCGGGAACGACGAGCGTCCACGGGCAGCCCGTCCGCTTGGAGGTCTCGATGGCCGTGTTGAACCGGCCGGCCAGCATCTCGCGGACCGCCGGATCACGGCCGACGAACGATTCGACCTTGAAATCGGCGTAGGCGACGAACGGGCCGATGGTCATCCCCAGCCGGGCCGATTCCTTGGCCATGGCCTCCTGGTCCGGGGCCGGGCGGTTCATCAGGCCGTTGTCGAACCAGGCCGGGAAGCCCTGGTCGGCCATGAACTTGATCTGGTCGACGGGGCTCTTGCCGGCGTGGCCCTCGAAGACCCCTATGGATGGGGCGTACTTGAGCTTGAATCCGGCCGCGGCCGCCGGCTTGGGCGCCGCGGTCTGCCCGAAACCGTCCCGGGACGAAAGCGACGCGGCGGCCGCTCCGAGCGCCGCCGTTTTGAGGAAATCCCGCCGGGTCGAATGCGATCTTCTGTCTTCCACCGATACCTCCTGACTCGAAGTTCCGGGCGGCGCGTAGACGGACTCCGAGGCGGTGCGGATCAGGCCAAACGGGAACGAAGATCCGGGGAGGGGTCGGACCGGGGTGCTCGGAGGGTTCTTGCGGCGCCCACGACACGGAGATTCTATGCGAAAGGGCCGGGCTATTTCAACCCTCCCCCGTGGACTCAACGTATGTTCTGGATGATCGACTTGAGCGTGTCGTGGGTCGTCTTGCTGATGTTGGAGACCGTTTGGAGCATCTGGCTATTCTTCTGCATCGCATTCTGGAGATCCAACTGGTCCATCTGGCTCATGTCCGAGATCGTCTCGGCGAATGAGAGGGCCTCGAGGAGCCGGAGCTCGTTGGGCCGTACACGGGGGAAGCGCCGCCTCAGGTCCTGGGACAGGAACGTTCCCAGGTCGCAGTTCGCACCGCATTTCGCCAGATAGGCTCGGGCGGCCTTGGCCGAGGCGGTGATGCGCGCTTGGACCGCGGGACCGGCTGAGCCGATGAGCGATCCGTGGAGCTCGACGGCCTTGGACTTGGCTTCCTGGAACGTCATTATCTGGGGCGCGGCCAGGAGCGGTCCGGCCATGAAGATAAGGGCCAGCGATCCGGGGAGTAACGCTTTTTTCATGGCCCGAATATACCACAAGATAAATTCTTATTAAAATAGTAGGAAATAGGACAGCCTGTCCTCCGGTTCGGACAGCGCCACCGCCGAGCCTTCGGGGGGCTTTCCATTCCGCCATGCCTGTCCAGCCTTATGTATCGTCTCTTGGCACGATGCTTGCAATTGTCCGGGTTGGCTCGCTCGAAGCGAGCCAGAAAGGAGATCACGATGAAAATCGCGAAAATAGGGCTTATGATCCTCATCCTCGCGGCCTCCGCCCAGGCCCAGACGATGGACCTCGGCCTGGGGGCCTTCGCCAACGAGAGCGGGGCCATCCTGGTGGCCGTGGACGCCTCGCTCGTTAACCTGGACCGGACGAATCCCTTCGTCATGTTCGTCGCCTTCTTCGCCGCGCCCGACACCGGCCGGTCCGTGACCGTCGCCGCCAAGGACGTGGTCATGGTCTACAAGGGCCAGGAGTACCGCATGCCCTCGGTCAAGGAGCTGCGGAGCGAGTACCGGGGCGTGATCCGGGACATCAACTTCTACCAGCGTCTCGGCAAGGAGGGCCTCGCCTCCTCCTGGATCCGGTTCTACAAATTCCCCGAACGGTCCAACTTCTTCCCCCCTCCGACCATGGACGCCCCGCTGGCCGCGGCCGACGGCTTCATGTCCGGCCATATCGGCTTCATGACCCCCCTCTATTTCAAGAACCCCGGCTTCGCCAAGGGCGACCGGCTCCTGATCAAGGTGCGGGACGCGAAGGACCCGGGGGTCACCAGTGAGTGCGACGTCGTCCTCAACTGAGGGCCGGCGTCATTTCAGGATAGCCCGGAGCCCGTCCGCCGACCGGACCGGTCGGAGACAGGCGCCGGCCGAACAGACGCGGGCGGCGGCGGCCCCGCCGCCCGCGTCCATGTCTTTCGTGAACGGGGCGAGCCGCTCCAATGCCCGCGCGGCCTCGGGCTCGTCGACCGGCTTGAAGAGAACGACGGCGTTGGGGAGATAGGCCTTCCGGAGAACGTCCACAAGCTCGCGGGTCTCCGGGGCGGCCCTCCGGCCGGCGATGACGATCTCGCGCGACGGGCCGAGCGCGAAGTCCAGGCCCCGGAGGAACTCGGTGTGCATACGCGGATGGCCGGCGACCTCGGCCGCGAACGCCGCGGCCTGCCGGGAGGCCAGAGATTCAAGGTCGGCCCGCCCGGTCATCCGGGCCAGCCGCAGCAGGTTCATCAACATGACGGAATTGCCCGCCGGCACGGCGCCGTCGTAGATCTCCTTGCGCCTCACGGCGATGTCCGGGTCCGCGGCCGCGAAAAAGAAGCCGCCGCCCTGGTCGTCCCACAGGCGCTCGACGGCCTGCCCGACGAGATCCAGGGCCCGTTCGAGCCTTCCGGGATCGAAGCCGGCCTCGTAGAGGTCGATGAGGCCCTTGACGAGGAAGGCGTAGTCGTCGAGAAAGGCCGGGACGCGGGCCTCGCCGTCGGCCAGCATGTGCAAGAGCCGTCCGTCCGGGTCGCGCATCCGGTCGAGGATCAGGTCCGCAGCCCTGTCCGCCGCTCGGAGATGTCCCTCGTTCCCCGTCAAGCGCGCCAGCCGGGCCAGGGCGCCGATCATCAGGCCGTTCCAGTCGGCGAGCATCTTCGTGTCTTTGAACGGGCGGACCCTTTTCTCGCGGGCCGCGAAAAGCCGGTCCCGGACCGTCCGCAGTCTTATCGAGCCCGCCTCCGTCGGCGGTTCCGTCAGATGGAGGATGTTGCGTCCGTCCGGGCCGTGGCCCTGCTCGGAGAAGTTGCCTCCGGGCCGCACATTGAATACCTTGGCCGCGAAGGCCCCGTCCTCTTCCCCTAGAACGTCCCGGACCTCCTCGGCGGTC
>Ga0194113_10011837_pt1 | contig 10287 bp, 8 predicted proteins | sample TA2MahC200mmetaG_FD_146193 | JGI IMG/M metagenome (GOLD analysis project Ga0194113, IMG submission 146193) | Freshwater microbial communities from Lake Tanganyika, Tanzania - TA2015017 Mahale Deep Cast 200m | ecosystem: Environmental > Aquatic > Freshwater > Lake | place: Tanzania: Lake... | reverse complement strand
CATCCGCCGACTTCTTCAACGCTGCGCTTTCTTCCGGTGTCAGCTTGACCTCGATAATCTTCTCGATGCCGCTCTTGCCTATCTTGACCGGCACGCCAACGAAGACTCCGTGGATGCCGTATTCACCTTCGAGATAGGTAGAGCAGGGCAGAATCCGCTTCTTGTCCAGCACTATGGAGTCGACAATCAGGGCTGCTGCTGCACCCGGTGCATAGAACGCGCTGCCGGTTTTGAGCAGCGCCACGATCTCGGCGCCGCCGTTGACGGTACGTTTGGCAATAGCGTCTATTTTTTCTTTAGGGAGCAGTTCACTCAGAGGCACGCCGCTGACCGAAGCCAGTCTGGTGATAGGTACCATAGTGTCGCCGTGACCGCCCAGGATAAGGGCATAGACATCCTCTACCGAGCAGCCCAGCTCCATGGCAACGAAGGTCTTGAATCTGGCGGTGTCGAGGATGCCCGACATGCCCATAACGCGGGTACGCGGGAATTTACTCACTTTCAGCGCCAGTTGCGCCATGGCATCCAGCGGGTTAGCCACCATCACGAGTATGCAGTTGGGCGAGTACTTGACTATCTGCTCGGTCACGCTCTGCACTATCTTCATGTTGGTGAGCACCAGGTCGTCTCGGGTCATGCCCGGCTTCCTGGGCACGCCTGAGGTGATGACGACGACGCTGGAATTTGCCGTATCCTCGTAGTTGTTCGTGCCGATGACGTTGGTGTCGTAATAGCGGATAGGACCTGTCTGCCTCATATCCAGCGCTTTGCCTTGCGGCATTCCCTCGATGATATCCACCATAACGACATCGGCGTAGTCGCGCTGCGCTATCACCTGAGCGCAGGTAGCACCGACATTGCCTGCGCCGACCACAGTTACCTTGTTACGCATATTATCTAGCCTCCTTCAGCTTTTTAATCACAGCATCCGCCACGGCGGAGGTTGTAGCAATGGAAGGATCGTTGGGGTCGGACTTGAGGTCGTAAGTGACGGTCTTGCCTTCGGAGATTACCTGGGTTATAGCTCTCTCCAGCCTCTGGGCGGGCTTTTCCTCTCCGATGTGCCTGAGCATCATCGAAGCCGAGAGCATCATCGCCATCGGGTTTACCTTGTTCCTTCCGGCGTATTTAGGAGCGCTGCCGTGAGCAGGTTCGAAAACCGCAATTTTGTTGCCAATATTGGCGCTGGGCACCACTCCGATTCCACCGACCAGCCCAGCGCACAGTTCCGAGACTATATCACCGTAGAGATTTGGCAGCACAATAATATCATAACGCTCTGGTTTTGTCACTAGCTGCATACACAAGTTGTCTACGATAGCATCCTCGAACCGGATGTCCGGGTAGCTTTGGGATACATTTTGAGCTGTAGAGAGAAACAGGCCATCGGTGAACTTCATAATGTTCGCTTTGTGTACGCAGGTGACCTTCTTCCTGCCATGTGCGCGAGCGTAGTCGAAGGCGAAAGTGACGATTCTGCGGCTGGCTTTCTCCGAGACAGGCTTGATGCTGATGCCAGAGCCGGGGATAATTCTTTTCTGTATCTTATCGTCTATGAACTCGATTAGCTCTTTTGTATCTTTAGCGCCTTTCTTGAACTCGATTCCTGCATAGAGGTCTTCGGTGTTCTCCCTGACCACCACGATGTCGATATTTTTGTATCTGGATTTGATTCCGGGATATGTTTTACAGGGTCGCAGGCAGGCGTAGAGGTCGAGCTCCTGTCTCAGGGCTACATTAACGCTGCGGAATCCTGTGCTGATGGGCGTAGTCACGGGACCTTTGAGAGCGACCCTGTTTCTTCTGATAGAGTTCAGCACCTCTTCAGGCAACGTCGTGCCGTATTTCTTAAGCGCAGCCTCGCCGATGCGGTGCACGTCCCACTTAATCGCCACGCCGGTAGCTTCCAGCGCCCTGACCGTAGCCTCAGTTATCTCAGGCCCAACGCCGTCTCCGGGGATGAGGGTGATGTTATGAGGCAAGCTGTCTTTGATTTTGCTCGCGGGCATAGCTTTGCAGCCTTCTATTTCAATCTCTTAATTAAGTCTTGTTTGGAGATATTGTTCCAGAGGCTTACTTTGTTGAGGATATCTGAGAGGGTTCCTTTTGCCATTACTTTATGGGCGGGGACGGTGATGTTATGTTCGCCCACTTGGGTTGTTTTTTTTAGCCTTATATGACTGCCACGTTGTCTGACGACTTTGTAGTCCAATGATTTGAGAAGCCTAACGATATCATCGCCGCTGACTTGAGGTAGCTTTGGCATGCGTTAGTTTCACCTCGGAGAGAGTAAGAATAGTTATTGTTTCTGTTGTATCGCCAAAATGGACGCTCACAGCCTCTTTGATATTCTCCAAAAGCTCATCTAATGTACTGCCTTGAGTAAATATATCTTCTCCTATCCCTCGGGCACACCAAAATTCGCCATCGAAATATATTTCCATTTTTACCAGCATGTTAGACCTCCCCTAAACCTCAAGCTCCATTATATCAGAAAGCTCAAGTCTCTCTTTGCTCGCTTTGGATGTTATCATCACTAAGGAGGGGTTAAGTGGTTTTGGCCCTTTTGCTTACTTGCCTTGACCAAAGGTGTTTCCATTCATGCGGAACATCGTCTCGACATTTATGCCGAAGAAGCCTTCCACCAGCGCCTGAACGGACCCAAGTGCCCTCACATAAATGTATTTCTTTTAAACTGGGTGCTATGGTGGGCACAAGGTCGTCGAGGTTCCATTCACGTAGGGCTAACGTATAGAGATCCTCGAGATGCATTTTAGAATCTGTAACGTCTAGGACTAGCACATTTTGCATGTTCTCAAAACCTGTGAACTTCCGATTGGCTTCTGTTAGCAGGTTTTGGAGTGTTTGAAAATAGATTGGGTCTCGGGCGACTTCGTCATTATCCATGAAATCCTGCTTCATAGGTGTTACGCAGACGCCTGATTCTGGCTTGTCAATTTTTATGAGTTTGCAGCGTTCTGAGATATAAATAGAATCTACATTTTGGCTGGCTGCACTTGTGATATTGTTAACCAAATCGTTTAGAAGTCTTTCGGAAGCTTTGATCTTGCCTCTGCCTCTGGGCAGCTGTAAGTCATAAGGAAGTTCAAGGATGTAAGATCCTTGTAGCTACCCACGAAGCTTTTCTTCGACTTGCTTACCAAATTGCTCCACACTTTTCTCGAATCGGATCTCCTGTTTGCCTTCATTCCAACGGCCAAGTTCTACAACAAGATAAGGTTGATCTTTACCTACGCAGTAGATGAAATCAGGCCACCCTTCATTTCTAGGTTGGCGTCCACCACAGGATGGTTCATGATCAGGGCGTTCGACTAATACAACACTACAAGAATCGTTGCCATATTTCTCTAAGAGAAAACGCTGAGCGATAGAATTTTCGTATATTTCCTTGCGACTTTTGAGACAGCTCATTTGTTTTTACGACCCAAATTAGCTAGCCAAGATATATTGTGTTTGCGTAGAAACTTTGATTAATGTCTGTCTATGGTCTAGCTTCAAATCTTGAAATCTTTGTACTTCTTGATATATGGCACCAGACCGCCTTCGGATAGAATTTTCAGCATGACGTCGGGGATTACGCCAGAGGTGAGCTTGGCGCCGTTGGTTAGATCCTTGATGGTGCCGGAGGCGAGGTCTATCTCAAGCTCGTCGCCATCGTCTATTTTGTCGGTGTCGCAGATTAGTACGGGCAGACCTACGTTTATAGCGTTTCTGAAGAAGATACGAGCCACCGACTTTGCCAGCACAGCGCTGACTCCGGCGAGCTTCAGTATGGTGGGGGCGTGCTCACGGCTAGAACCCAATCCGAAGTTCTTGCCCGCTACTAAGAAATCGCCCTTATTCACCTTCGAAGCGAAAGCAGGGTCGGCGTCCTCCAGCACGTGCTTGGCAAGCTCGGAGAGGTTGCTGCGGAGATAGTTGTACCGACCCGGCTGAATCAGGTCTGTGGAGATATCGTCGCCGAATTTATGCGCTTTTCCTCTGAGCATCTAGACGAACTCCCTGGGGTCAGTTATCTTGCCCTTGATAGCTGACGCTGCGGCAGTGGCCGGACTCGATAGATAGATGAAGGCGTTGGGATTGCCCATCCTGCCCTTGAAATTGCGGTTAGCGGTGGACAGGCAGACCTCTCCATCTCCCAGGATGCCCTGATGCCCTCCCACGCAGGCGGCGCAGCCCGGCGGCAGGATGATTGCACCTGCCTGAATCATGGTTCGCACATATCCTGCGCTCACTGCTTCTAGAAGCACATCTCGGGAGGCAGGAGCTACCAGCAATCTGGTATCGGGATGGCGTTTCTTGCCCCTGAGAATTTTGGCTACTATGGCAAGGTCGTCGAGACGTCCGTTGGTGCAGGTGCCGATGAACACCTGCTGTACTTTGGTTCCTGCTACCTCTGTAACGGGTGCGGTATTGTCCACCGTATGCGGCTTCGATATCATAGGCACCAGCTTCCCGGCATCGATTTCAATAACATGCTCGTATTTTGCATCGGAGTCAGCCTGAATGCGTCGCCACTTATCTTCGCGCCCCCGGCTTTCCAGATATTTTCTGGTTATTTCATCCGAGGGGAAGAGCCCGGTCTTTGCTCCAGCCTCCACTGTCATATTGGCGATGGTGAGGCGTTGCGAAACAGGCATCCGGGCCACAGTTTCTCCGCCGAACTCCATAGACATGTATGTGGCGCCGTCAGCGCCAATCCTGCCGATAAGATAGAGAATCAAGTCTTTGGCGCATACCATCTTAGGAAATCGACCGCTGACGTTCACTTTCATACTCTCTGGCACACGGAACCAGGTCTTGCCCAGGGCAAAGGCTATAGCTGTATCGGTGGAACCCATGCCGGTAGCGAAGGCGCACAGCGCCCCCGCGGTAACGGTATGGGAATCGGCGCCTACTATTATCTCGCCCGGGTTAACATGGAATTCAGCAATGACCTGATGGCAGATGCCCTCGTCGACATCGGAAAGACACGCGCCGCACTTTTTAGCAAAATTACGGATGAGCAATTGGTCGTTGGCAAGCTCCTTAGTCGGCGTGGGCGCATTATGGTCGAGGAAAAAAATGGTCGAAGAGGGACAAGCCAGTTTATCGAAGCCGCAGGATTGGAACTGTTTTATCGCCAGGGGGGCGGTGCCGTCCTGGGCGAAAACAAGGTCGACGGGCGCGATGACTATATCGCCAGCGTGTGCATCAACGCCTGCCTTTGCGCTGAGGATTTTCTCCGCTAGTGTCTTCCCCATATCCCCCGACCTGCGGTGAAATGAAGCAGGGGCGTCCTTCCTGGAAGGACGCCCCTACAGTTTACATATATCCGTGTTTTTAGACAACCCCGCTATTTGGTGGAGATGACAACCAATATCTCGCCTTTCTTAACCGAAGCTCCAGCGGAAAAGTTAATCGCCTTAATCACGCCGGCGGCGGGAGAAGGAATAGCATTCTCCATTTTCATAGCTTCCAGCATGACTACGATATCTCCTGCTTTAACCTTGTCCCCTACCTTCACATTGTAGCGAATAACCGTACCCGGCATGGGTACGGGCACGGTAACATCGCCTTCGGCAACCGGCGCCGCCGACGCTTCCTTCTTTGCCTCGGGCTTAAGGGTTGCTTCTGCGGGCTTGGGTGCCGCAGCCTGTGGTGCAGGGCTGGCTGAAGCAGCAGGGCGGGCAGCGACGGGTCCTGATATAGTTGCACCGCCGGTCGGTTCGACGTCTACCTTGAAGTACTCTTCCCCTACATATACATTGAATGTTCTGACATTGGGACCTTTTGCCGGAACAGGCGTCTCAACCTTCTCAACAAGCTTTCCGGCCAGTGCTTTGGCAATAAGCTCGTCCTCTTTCTTCACTTGTTCAATGGTCTTGGGCTTCATCGAAGCCGGTACAGGTTCGAGTCCGTACTTAATGCGGAGGAACTTCATGCCGGTCTGGGGGTAGAGAGCGTAGATTAAGACGTCTCCGATATCTTTGGCGAGACCCTTGGTAGCCTCCTTGGCTTTCTCCATCTCGGGAGGCAGGATATCGGCGGCACGTACTGTGATGGGCGTCTCGCCTTTTTCGTATCCTTTGAGCACTATCTTCTGCACGTCGGGGTCGATGGGAGCAGGTGATCTGCCATATAAGCCGTAAACGTAATCCTTCACCTGCCCCGATATCATCTTGTATCTGCCGAAGAGAACATTCTGCACCGCCTGGATGCCTACAATCTGACTGGTGGGAGTCACCAGAGGAGGATACCCCAGCTCTTTGCGAACGCGCGGCAGCTCTTCATGTACTTCATGAAGCCGATTGAGCGCATCAGCCTCTTTAAGTTGTGCTACCAGGTTGGTGGTCATGCCTCCGGGTACTTGATGCATCAAAACGCCGGTGTCAATGATAGACATCTTGCTGGTGTCCAGGTAACTGCGGTACTTAGGCGCTATGGACTCGAAATAGTCGTCCAGCTTAAGGAGCTGCGCGAGGTCGAGTTCGCAGTCTCTCGGCGTACCTTGCAGGGCGGCTACGATGGGCTCGATAGCCGGTTGCGAGGAGCGCAGCGCGAAAGGAGCCAGGCAGGTATCGATGATATCCACTCCGGCTTCGATTGCTTTCAGACAGGTCATGGAAGCCATGCCGCTGGTATAGTGGGTATGCAATTCCACGGGTATTTTCAGCGCTGCCTTGAGGGCTGTAATCAGTTCATAAGCATCGTATGGCGAGAGTAAGCCTGCCATATCTTTGATGCAGAGGCTGTCTGCCCCCATGTCCTGGAACGTGACAGCCTTTTTCACCCAGTAATCTATGGTGAAGACCGGCCCGCCGATTTTATTCTCGGTAAGGGAGAAACTGAGACAAGCCTGGATGTGCTTCCCGGATTTCTTTATCGCATTGAATGAAGCCTTAACGTTGCGTTCGTCGTTCAGAGCGTCGAAAACTCGGAAGATGTCGATGCCGACTTCCGCGGAGTGTTTGACAAACGCATCTACTGCATCGTCGGCGTAGTTGCGATAGCCTACCAGATTCTGTCCTCGTAGCAGCATCTGGAGCGGCGTATCGGGCATTAATTTCTTGAGGATGCGTACCCTGTCCCAAGGGTCTTCATTAAGAAATCTTGTGCAGACATCGAATGTAGCTCCGCCCCAGACTTCCATGGAATGGAAGCCGACCTTGTTCATTTCCGGGGCGATGGAATTCATGTCTTCCTGGCGCATACGTGTTGCAAATGAGGACTGGTGCGCATCCCGGAAAGTAGTATCGCATATCTTAACCGGGTTCTTCGCCTTGGTACTTGTTTTTGCCTTATCGGCCATGTCTGATGCCTCCTTTAAACGACATAAGATGGGCGATGCGCATCTCTGACTAGACTATTCTCCGCTGCCAAAGATTGCGCATTCTCATCATCTCTTCTCGACCTGAAACATGCCACAAACTCATCGCCTGCGCTGGCTTTCTTACAGGTATCGCTCTTGCCAAAGCAGCGCTGGCTTCCTCTTCCAGGTATGCATTTACGGCAGCCATAATAGCCGCTGTCGTTTTTCCTCTGTCTTTATCCATCATTTTCCCTTGCAATATTGTTTACATTTACATAGGAATGTTGCCGTGTTTCTTGGGCGGTCTTGTCTCGCGCTTCGACGAGAGGAATTCCAGTGCAGCGATTATCTTGGGACGGCTCTCTCTGGGTACAATCACCTCATCCACCAGTCCGCGTGCTGCTGCGATGTAAGGCGTATAGAATAGACCGCGGTATTCTTCTATCTTTTCCTGCAGCTTGGATTTGGGGTCGGAAGCTTCCGAAATCTCCTTGCGGTGAATAATATTGGCTGCGCCTTCGGCGCCCATCACCGCAATCTCAGCAGTGGGCCAGGCAAAGACCATGTCGGCGCCGAGGTCTTTAGCGCACATGGCAAGGTAGGCGCCGCCGTAGGCTTTGCGTGTAATCATGGTAATCTTGGGAATGGTCGCTTCGGAATAGCACCACAGCAGCTTGGCGCCGTGCCTGATTATACCGTTCCACTCCTGGTCGGTGCCCGGTAAATAGCCGGGGACATCGACTATGGTAAGCAGCGGGATATTGAAGGAATCGCAGAACCTGATGAAGCGTGTCGCCTTATCGGAAGCGTTGACGTCGAGGCTCCCGGCAATAACCTGTGGGTTGTTGGCAATGATGCCCACTGTCCTCCCGTTGAATCTGGCGAAACATACAATGATGTTTTCGGCGTACATGGCGTGAGGCTCAACAATAGTACCGTTGTCAACTATGGAGCGGATGACCTCTCGCATGTCGTAGCTCTGTCGGGCGCTTTCGGGGATTATGCTATCCAAGGCTGTCGCGGTGCGATTGGGGTCATCGCTGCTTTCCACGATGGGCGGGTCCTCCATGTTGTTGGAAGGCAAATAGCTAAGGAGTTCCTTTATTCTCTCTATGGCGTGCTGGTCGCTCTCGCAGATGAAATGAGCCACACCGCTCTTGGTGTTATGAACCGCAGCCCCGCCCAGGTTCTCAAAATCTATTGTCTCGCCGCTCACTGTCTTTATGACATCGGGTCCCGTGATGAACATGTAGCTGGTCTTGTTGACCATGAAAATCCAGTCGGTCATGGCAGGCGAGTAAACCGCTCCGCCTGCGGTTGGCCCCATGATTGCCGATACCTGAGGGATGACGCCCGAGGCACAGGAATTGCGGAAGAAGATGCTGCCGTATCCAGCGAGGGCATCTATGCCCTCCTGAATGCGTGCTCCGCCGGAGTCGTTGAGTCCAATCATAGGAATGCCGAGACGCAGAGCCAAATCCATGGCTTTGGCTATCTTTTTGGCGTGCATCTCGCCGAGACTGCCGCCGCGAGCCGTGAAGTCCTGAGCAAAGGCACATACATAGCGTCCATTCACCGTGCCGTAACCTGTGACCACACCTTCGCTGGCAATGAATGTCTTTTGCATCTCAAAATCGGTGCAGCGATGGCGCACAAACATATCCAGCTCGCAGAAGCTTCCGGGATCGAAAAGGAGGTCGAGCCTCTCTCGTGCTGTTAGCTTGCCAGACTGGTGTTGTTTCTCAATAGCCTGGGCGCCGCCTGCTGCCTTTTCTTTTTCCTGTCTTGCCTTCAAATTCTGTAATTTATCGAAAACTGTTGCCATCAGGACTCTCCTTTGTTGACCGGATTGGTCGCTATTTCTATTGGACAACCGCTGCTTAAGGCAGGGTCTAGCAAGGTGAGTCGAATGTCTAAAACGGAAAGATTAAAGGTGAATAAGCGGAATTCTGGGAATATATATGCCCTGTTACCGTCGACGGAACAGAATGTTCGGAGTAGGTTCACAGTTCCTCTTAAATGTGGCAACCACTGACACTCAGCAGGTTACCATATCACAGTATGCCATTTTGAAGCTCTTTTGTCAAGCTCTTTCACTCGTGAAACGAGAGTATCGTGAAGCACATTTCGGCTGACTGTGATAGAATATGGTGCAAATTCAAACGGACTGGAATGAGTATTGACTGAGGAATCGCATGGTTTACACCGTTAGACCTATGACGGAAAATGATATATCTCAGGTCTCCCGCATTGAGCGGGATGCCTTTCCTCCGCCCTGGCCTGCTACCAACTTCAAAAGAGAGTTGCGATACAACACCCTGAGCCATTATTTCGTGGCCTGCGAAGATGCGCTTGAGAGAAAAGACGCTACTGCGAAAATTAACTCTTCAGGAAGCTCTAAAAAATCACTAAACGACAGGATTAAAGCCTTTATAAACCGTATGTTGGCAAATCAGACACTTGAAGCAAGTCAGGATGAAAAAGTCCTGGGATTTGCAGGATTGTGGTTCATGGCCGATGAGGCACATCTTGCCAATATAGCGGTGCGTCTGGACCGTCGGCGCGAAGGTATCGGCGAGCTACTGTTGATTGCAGTGATAGACCTCGCTATAGAACGGCAGGCCCGATTTTTCACGCTGGAAGTTCGTGCTTCCAACAAGGAGGCTCAGGCGCTCTATGGGAAATTCGGCTTAATCGAAGTGGGGACTCGCCGCGGTTATTATATGGATAATAAAGAAGATGCCGTGATTATGACTGCAGACAATATTACCTCTCAGTCTTATATAGACGGTATAAGGCAGCTGAAACAAGCCCACGCGGCTTGATGGGTAATCATTCCCCGGATGTGAGGATAATAGCCACGCGGTCCGAGCCACTGAGGTCCGGCGCTATTCTAACGCTGGCGCCGGGAAGGTATCTGCCGACTATATTGGATATGGCGTGCCCCTGGTCGTATCCTATCTCGAGAAGCACGG
>Ga0194113_10011833_pt1 | contig 10288 bp, 7 predicted proteins | sample TA2MahC200mmetaG_FD_146193 | JGI IMG/M metagenome (GOLD analysis project Ga0194113, IMG submission 146193) | Freshwater microbial communities from Lake Tanganyika, Tanzania - TA2015017 Mahale Deep Cast 200m | ecosystem: Environmental > Aquatic > Freshwater > Lake | place: Tanzania: Lake... | reverse complement strand
CTTTATTTCTTTAGGTTATATTCTCTGTCTCTGTTCATCACCAGCCTGGATTTACGAGTATTATTTTACCAATTTTTCCTGTTTTTTGCAATAACCTTCCAAGTCGTGTGTTAAAACTATGTCAGCTACAATGGTTCCAGAGCACCATTGACCGCTCTATGGCACGGCGGTGACTGTCATCGAACCCAACGGAATGATCAAACCATAAATCCATAATACCCCAATATGGTAAGGACAACTATTAAAGTTCTGATAATGTCAAAAAATTACAATATTCAGTAGGAAGGGGAATATATATAAAATCGTATCGTTCAGTCCGATCAGTTCGCTGATAATTCAGATAACAATTACTTAAATTAATCTTCCGTCATTCCCTTCCTTAATACCTCATTCTCCTGAAACTCTATGAGTGTATCAGTAATAAACTCTTCCTTAACACCTTCCATACCTTTAATCTGTTCAAGGGCTTTCTCTCTCAGTTTGGTTCTATCTTCAGGACTCATGGCCATTTTATAAGATTCATATTTTTGTTTTTCTTTTTCCAGTCTTTCTTGTTCTTCCTTTTCCAATATGGCTTTGTTTTCTTCATCAATCCGCTGTTTTTCTATTGCATCTGTTTTCTCTTTTGCAGACATGGCTTCACCAATGGTGTGTTTGATGATTGAGAAATCATATAGCTTTTCTGTGTTGGTTTTGAGAGTCCATTCTACAGCAAACTGGATGTCTTCCAGGCTGAAGTTGTCTGCTATTAATTCTTCAATGCATTTTTTCGCTCTCTCTCGCTTTTCTTTTGAAATTCTGGAATGACCAAGGCCATTGTAGAAAGATGAAATTATTTCGTCTGTAGAGAGAGTATTTTTAAAAGAATTATTTATAATATTATATATAGGCGATTTTTTTTCATTTTTTTCTGGCTGTGAACCATTATTATGACTTGAGTTGTAAGTTAGACCTCTAAAATTTAGATTGCTAAATTTTGAAGTTAGACCTCTATTTTTTAGATGGCTAAGCTCATTTAGACTATTAATTATTAGACCTCTAAAATTTAGATTGCTAATTTCTGGATTGCTAATTATTATCTCTCTAATCTGTTGTATCTCTACCTTTTCTTTGATAAAAATTACATTGGTCTCTAATTCTTCATTTGCAAATTGAGGCATTTCACAAGGTAGGTATACTCTATAAACAGGGGCTTTTCTTTGAATAGCAGGAGATATTATTTTGATCGCATTTATATCAATCAGCTTTTGTATTGCGCCTTGCACTGTCATAAAAGCAGAGACATTACATGCTTCTTTTAGTTGGGAATAACTTACCTGACACCATGACTTTCCAAATCCGTAAGACAAGCGATACAGGCGTCTATATACCGCTTGTTCAACAGGAGATAATGTTGGCATCAGAAAATCTTCCACTGCCATATCTATCATTACAAACTTGCTTAAAAAATAGGCATAGTATTTCTCATCGGGTCCTTCTTCAGGTTGAGCTTCTTTTTCCGCTCCAATCCTTCTATCGAGCTGTTTACGTTCTTTGCGAGCATCTTCCTTATCTATTCCAAATCTGGATAATATCCCACCTACACTTCGTTCTAGTTCCTCTCCTTTTATCCGCATAACTGCATCCTCTCATGGATGCCAAATACTAGACCTCTAAAATTTAGATATCTAATATTTAGATACCCATTTTTTAGTATTCTGGATTTAGTTTGGTGGCATTGATTTTTCCGATTTTTCGATTATTTCGCTAGCAAGAGCCAGATAATCCTTGGCACCTGGAGCTCTGCCATCAAACTCAAATATTGTTTTATTTAAATGAGTTGCTTGTTCAATGGCCGTGTTGCTATGGATGATTGTTTTGAATAGGTTGAGTTCGCTGAAATATTTCTTTATCTCTTGAATTATGCCTTTGCTAATCTTGGTGTTTTGCTTGAACATAGTCACAAGGGCACCCATTAGCTTTAGTTTATCATTTACCTCTCGCACATCATCTATTGTTTGCTCAAGTTGGGCAAGTCCTACCAAAGCATAATAGCTGTTAGCTTCGACAGGAATTATATAGTGGGTTGCTGCTATAAGTCCATTTATGGTTAGAAGCCCTAAGTTTGGCGGACAATCTATCAAAACATAATCAAAATCCTCAGCTATTTGTGCATCTATCTTTCTACTTAATGCTATAGTTGCTTTTGCAGATCGCGATAGTTCTATGTCTGCGCTGCAAAGTCTTAAGTCTCCATAGATCATAGATACGTTCTGTATTCGTGTCTCTTCATAGGATGTGGACACAACCCTGGTTTTGTCCATTAAGACGTCATATATAGTTCGCTTTGCTTCCAGTGGATTGATATTGCCTAGCGTAAGAGAGGCATTTGCCTGTGGGTCAAGGTCCAAAACAAGAGTTCTCTTGTTAAGTTTTGTGCCTAACGCTGCCGCTAGGTTAACTACTGTTGTCGTTTTGCCAGTGCCACCTTTTTGGTTTGCAACAGCAATTATATTAAGCATTTTTTCACCACCTTTTTGCAAGAGTTTGCATAGGAAATTGTAAGACATCTAGTAAAAAAATGCAAGAGAAATTTAAAATTCTAATCCTTATTGGGGTAACAGAACTGAAGCTGCGATAAGATGCAATAAGCAATAAAACCTGCCAAATTTTTCTGCAAAATTTCCTTTTTTGTGTCCTACCCTGGCATTTTCTGCTAAAATAGACACTTATCATGTTCTAAAAGCTGTAAAATTGACTGAATATTTCCGATTCTCCTGATTTTCGGAAATTTATGATTGTAAGGATATATGTTGTATAAAGCCTTGCTGTCCCTTAATTTGAGAGCTTATCGCATGTTATCGCAGCCTCAGTTCTGTTAGCCCTACCATATTGAAAACAGCAATATCACTCCAATATACAAAGTCAAAAAGAATCCTATAGCACCAAAAAGGAAAAGCTTTTCGCTTCCCATGGCCTGAAAAAGCCTTTAATAACTCCTGAAGCTCCACTAATACACTTTTTCAGTATATAGATGAGTAATATTCCACAAGGCACACCTACGAACACACCAAGACAAACGACAAGACCAAAGCTAAGACCAAAGACAAGACCAACGACAACAAAAGGAATTACAGAAACAAAATCCCTATTAAGTGTTATAGTGTATAATGGCCAAAGCAAAATAAAAGCTTCAGCAATCATCACAAAAGATATTATCAGCGATGTCCTAAGTTTGCTTTTTCTCATATCTGCCTTGTAAAGTTCTTAATATCACCAGTTCTCTGGTATCTTTCGCCCTGCTTTGGAGCCTGTTCATATTCTTTGCAATGTTCGCAAACTCCTTTTCTCTTGAAAGCCCTTTGACAAAAATCGTTCTGGATGCTCCCGAAGCTCTAACAAATAGTCAATTGTTTTGGATATAGCATCTTTCATATTCGTTATAAAACCGCGTAAAATATATGTTATATGTCCTAAAAACCAAAGTCGATTAGATTCCAATACGCAGCAGAAAAAATAACTCCACAGGAAGCAATGGCACCGCAGGAATATAGAAATAACTTACGTACTTTAAAAGCTATGCTAGGAAAACTTATTTCCTGATAGAGTCTATATTCTATACCCCGCCAACGAAGCAGTCTACAGTATAAGAAAAAGGACAAGCCGGAGCAGGCAATTAATCCAAAAATTCCTACTTGCGGGAATTTATATGCGATAAGCCGAAAAAAATATCCACTCAAAAAAAGGCTTGCCAGACATGAAGCAAAACATGACGAAAAGAAATTTATTGAGTTAACACTCCAAATCTTGCTCAATGCAACAATAAAATATCTATGGGGGAACTTATCTATAATGTCATACTTCATAGAAATAAAAGCTCTGCGAAAGTTCTTATTTGCATTACTCAAGGTTTTTATCAAAGCAATAACTTCTCTTTCGTTTTCCATCTCCATTAATGCAGAAATAATGTTTTTATGAAAACCTTCGTCCTCAACATCTAACGCTTCTATCAAGTTATATACTGCACCAAGCTTAATTAGGATAAACAGAATGTCTTTACAAAGGTTTTGGTCCTCATCATTTAAAGCTTTTATGATTTGGGGTATTGTCACTTTACCAATCATAATTAGAGTGGACATAACGTATTTGTGAAAGTCCTGGTCCTTATACTTTAGAGCTTTTATCAAGCCATTTATTGTTAATTCGGGCGTGTATCCAAGTACCAATGGCATAACATCTCGCTGCATATTAGCCAGATACTCATAGCTTTTCTTATCTGTATATTCAAGATATTCAAGTGATCTAAACTCATCCGTATTATTATATTTTCTGATAATGCATCTAAATACCTCTTCGAATTTAGCTCTCTCCTTTATAATCAAACGCAATGCAAAAATAGCACCACGGCGGACCCCACCAATTTCATTAGTCAATGCCTTTATCAATTCAGGAAATATGAATGCGTTAAATCCTCGTAATGTATCAATGATCTGTTCGCGGCTACTATCATGATCTAAAGTCAAAAGGGCATTTTCTAAAGGAGTTACTGGATCCTGTGAAAATCTCAGTACTCCTAGCGATTCTGGATGTGTTACATCATTAATCTTACTATCATTTGTTCTATCCTTTTTATCAGTATCCATATTGTCCTCCAATTGCAAAATCACATTCTCGCGCTAGCCAAAACTATAACCGCTTAAATAGTTCTTTAGGTAATTTCTCAATTTACCATTGAAAGTTTCCCTATATACTCAACACAATATCATCAATTTCCGTCTGGTCTATATCCAGATAATGCCTTGTGGAGTTGACATCAGTATGCCCCAGCACCTCCGCCACCTTGTAGATATTCCCACCAGTGCGCTCCCAAGCCCGCATCCCCAGTGTCTTACGCATAGAATGAGTGCCCACAGTGCCATCCAATTCATTGGCTTCTGCCGCGTCCTTGATAATCCTATAAGCCTGCACCCTGGTCATGGCCTTGTTGCCCTTCTGGCTGATGAATAGAGGGTTATTGGATTTTGTGACACCCCAGGATTGAAGCTGTTGGACCCACTCCATTACTGCTCCCTGTGCCTCTGGATGGAAGGCCACGGAGCGTGGCTTCTTGTTCTTCGTCTTGGTGACTGTTATCCTGCTGACGGGCTTGCCGTTCTGGATAACATGGCCAATAGTAAGCTTTAGCAATTCGCTGACCCGGAATCCGGTTTTGCATCCCAATATAAATAAAGCTCGATTGCGCAGTTCATATCTGCCGTCGAAGGTCTCTGACATCAATGCAGTTTCATCTTTTAAGGGGAAGGTAAAGATCGTGCAAAATTTCAGACTTTGCCTTTAGCCCAATATCCATAATAATTCACGACCACTTTTCAGTGGGATTTTATCTCTTCTTGAGTGATTTTTTATCATCAAAAATTGCATATAATACTTGCATACAAACTGTATTGTATGATAATATATTGATCATTTCTAAAACGCCGTGAGGAAAAGACTCTTTGTTTACAATCATTCATCAAACTGTAACAAAATAGCTATCTCAAGAAAAAATAGCATACAATACTCAGAACCATAAAAAGCTATTCTCATAGACCATCGAAGTTCCGATTTGGAGAAGTACAGTTACTAAGTACACAACGCCTTAAATTCGCGACTGGTTAGATAGGAACAAGCAAGGCTGCTTGTGGTACTTTTGTATTTTCTAACTAGGCGGGAATTTATGACGCATTGTACTAAGCGAATTACTGTAATGATACACGCTAAGAAATATGACTAGGAATTCTGTGGTTTCTCTCGACTGACGCGGCAGAAGATTTTCTGATATAACTGTATAGCGTGGGCTTTGATATTCCCATAATATGGCATACCTCTTCAACCGAATGCTTCCTTTGTTTATAGAGATTGATAGCGAACTCTCTTTGTTGAGCATCAAGAGCAAGTCGTCTCCCACCTTTGCGACCTCTTGATTTTGCAGCACTTAATCCTGCCCGGGTCCTCTCACTGATCAAATTTCTCTCGAATTCAGCTAAGGCGCCGAACAGATGGAAGATAAGCCTTCCCCCAGTAGTGTTCGTATCCATAGATTCCATCAGACTTTTGAATCCAATATTTTTCTGATCTAATTGAGTCACCAACTCGATCAAATGCTTCAAGGATCGTCCCAGGCGATCCAATCGCCATACGACTAAAGTGTCCCCTTCTCGTATGAAATCCATCGTCTGTTCTAATCCAGGTCGCATAGCAATACTGCCAGAGACCTGATCCATAAATATCCTCTCGCATCCAGCCTTCTGCAACGCATCCTTTTGCAGTTCCAGATTCTGGTCATGTGTCGAAACACGGGCATAACCAACCAGCATGAAATTCCTCCTTGTGGGCAACTTTGCTACCCTTTGTGTTATTGTTAAGAAACTCATGGCGATGGGCCATTTTCTGGTTTAGAATTCTTTACTGAAATTCTTAACCATTAAACCACAGCATTTATGCAACTTCAAGGAGTAAAGATAAAAAGTGAAGAAAAGGAACGTTTACTTTACTCTGTAACAGACTCAATGATAGTTCAAAATATTTAGGAGGATTGTAATGGCTACCAAAATATACTCACGACAAGAGTTGATCGAACATGCTACTTTAACTGAGGAGGATATTGAGCAAATCAAGCTATGTCGCCGTCATCATAACTGTTTGGGATTTGCATATCAGATAGGGTTTGTCCGTCTTAAGAATCGCTTTCCCATACAACAACCTTTTGAGATTATCCCTGAATTGGCAACTTACATTGGCGTTCAGCTAAAGATCGAACCAGATGAGATCCAAGAATACACGTCACGCCAACAGACCATTTCGGAACACCAACTTCGTATTCGCCAATATTTGAATCTGGAAGAATTAGCCAATGCAGATACTGAATCACTCAAACAATATATCTTTGAACAATCCTGTCGTCTTGAACAAACAGGAGCATTGCGCATATTGATCGAGCAGTATCTCAGAGAACACAAAATTATACAACCTGCTGATTCCACCCTATTGCGAATGGTTGGCGAACAGAGAAGATTAGCAAGGCAACATATCTACGAAAAAATCACCAACTCACTATCTAATGAAACAAGACAAAAGCTTGATGAATTAGTTACAGTGGACGAAACGCCATTCTCATTATTACATCAACTCAAGGCAGTTCCTAAAAGTCCATCACCTACGGCAATGCTAGAACTGACCCAAAAGTTGGAACAAATCGCTTCCACTGGGGTGCTTAATGTGGACCTCTCTTGGCTAAATAATAATTATCAAAGGGCGTTGACCAATTATGTCCAGAGGAGTTCTGCTCATACCTTGCGTGATAGGATTTCCCCGCCGCATCGTTATGCCGCGATTACCTGCTTTTTATGGCAGACCTACCAAGATACAATTGATCAAATAGTGGATATGTATGACAAACTACTCAACAAAGTTTACAACTGGGCTCAGGATGATCTGGATGAGATAATCAAGCGACAACGCCGATCGATCCAGAAAGCCCTTGCTATGTTTTCGACTGTTGGTGAAGTCTTACTCGATCAGGCTATATCAGATGATTCCATACGTATAACCCTTTTCAATAAGTTCTCGCAGGCGGAATTGATAGAGCGAATTGAACAATCCAAAGAGTGGACTACTGGAAAAAGTAGCCATATCTTTTATGGTGTTATGCAGAGATTTGGTTATATGCGTCAGTTCTCCAAGAGCTTTCTTGAAAAATTAGGATTTGAATCTTCACAAAAAGAATCATCGCGACTCAAGTTGATTTCATTGCTGAACGCCATTGAAACACTGAAAGAGATGAATCAATCAGGAAAACGCAAACTTCCACCAGATGCACCTACGTCATTTGTTCCAGCTAAATTCAAATCGTTTATAGAAAGTGATGGAGAATTGGATAAATGCGCCTGGGAATGCACATTACTAACGGTTCTCCGTGATGAAATCCGAGCCGGAAACCTATCAGTAGCTCACAGCAAACGCTTCAGAAACTTCGATGATTTCTTTATCCAGACAAGCCAATGGCAGAAAATGCGTGAATCCTTCTTTCGTGCCGCTAGTTTGCCAAGGGACCCACGTGAAGCAAGCAACTATCTTACAGAACGACTAAATCGCGCGTATGATTCATTTCTTGAATCTCAACCAACCAATACTTATGTCAAGGTAGACAAAGATGGTTGGCAGTTATCAGCCGATACTACTGAAAAGCTAGACTCACAAGAAGAGGAAAAATTAGAACTCCTCAAAAACTGGCTACAAAAACATATGCGCTCAATACGACTACCTGAGTTGCTGATTGAAGTAGATAATGAGCTTCGCTATACACATCATTTCCTACATACCAACTACAAAGAAAAACGCAGCGTATTGGATGTTTGTTCGACCCTTGCTGCTATCATGGCTTACGGTTGTAACGTCGGACCGTATACCATGTCTCGAATGGTTAATGGAATATCCTACAGTCAAATACAAAGAATTACCGATTGGCAACTGACAGAGGACAATCAAAGAAGCGCATTGGCTTCGGTAGTTAATGCTATCGCCAGATTGGACACTTCTCAAATATGGGGACAAGGGAAAACAAGTGCTAGTGATGGTCAACGTTATTCTTTTCGACGGCGAGTGCTCCAACAGACCTACAGTCATAAATTCAGCGACTTTGCATTGGAGTTCTATTCATTCATCGCAGATAACTATGCCCCTTTCTATAGTATGCCAATTGAATGCACTGATCGAGATGCACCCTTTGTCATTGATGGTCTGCTCTACAATGAAAGCGATCTAGAGTTAGAGGAGCATTATACTGATACACATGGTTACACTGAAAATAACTTTGCAGCTTTTGCCATGCTTGGTAGAAGGTTTTGCCCGCGCATACGCTCAATAAATCGTCAGAGGATTTATCGTATCGATCCGCAAAAGGCTTATGGAGTTCTCAGACCACTGCTCAATCGGCGTGATCGAACCATCAAAATGGATTGGGTTATGGATCAATGGGACCGCATGGGTCAATTTTATGCCACTCTCAAGACCGGTCATACAACAGCTAACGTTGCTCTCAAACGCTTGAATTCTATGAGCCAAAAGAACGAGTTTTACCGAGCCAATCGTGAATTAGGACGTATCTTCAAAACTGAGTTCATTTTGCAATATATGTCTCAACCACTGTTGCGTCATCGAGTTAGACGAGGATTGCTCAAGCTTGATCAACTTCATGTGCTAGCCAGAGATACTGTTTACGGCAAACGGGGTCAAATGACAGAGCGAGATTTCTACGAGATGATGAAGACATGCAATTGTCTAACTCTGATTCTAGCCTGCATTGTTTATTGGCAAGCGAAGGAGATCGGACGAGTGGTCGCTGAATGTAATCCGGAAGAAGAAGGAATCGATATATCCTTGCTTGAGCATGTCAGTCCAATTGAATGGGATAATGTATTGCTCTATGGCGAATATGTGATCGACCCAAGTTTAGTTCGATAGGACATCTCATATTATTTCAACTCAGGAAATATACAAAACACTGGCAGTATAGGCTGCCAGTGGCACACTGAATTAAATCTCATTCCTATGTCAAATAGGTATCACATTGCTTAGCGTGTATTATTACAGTAATTCGCTTAGTAACTGGATTATGCCCTTTCCTTTGGGATATCTAAAGTGGGGTTCTGTATGCATTGACCCTTTGGGTGCAGAATACATGGAGCCATCGGTTATGAATCCTGTACCGTCACCATAAGCATAAGCCAACCATGTATTGTGCTGGCAATCCGAGATGTAGCCTACCACCTTCAGGAGACTCTCTTCACTGCAATAACGGCGCCTCATATATAGAATACTGGTTGAACTGACTTCCGTGGACCGTTCTGTCTGCGCTGGCCCTATATTGCATCCATAGCACAGGAGTGTAGCTATCATTCGCTTTGCTTTCTCTTCCTTGGTCATACCCTCTTTGTATCCTATCGTTTCGAACATATCGAGAAAACCAATGAGGTTATCAACATCCACTATGATATCAATAATGCTGACTGGTTCCATACGGTCTTTGATCAGATCAGTCAGTTCCTCTATCCTTGATGGCAGCACTTTCTTCTTTATTCGTGAGAAACTCAAATAGCCCCGGGACACTTTCGCATAAGGTTTCAGAATATCGTAGTTCCGATCCATAAATTCCAGTAATTCCTCCAACTCATCCATCAACTGCCTGGAGAATTCCTCTCCTGTATCTGGAAGCCTCAGCTTTTGGATGTAGTATTTCCGCTTAGATATGAACTCATCCATGGGGATAAGA
>Ga0194113_10011832_pt1 | contig 10288 bp, 9 predicted proteins | sample TA2MahC200mmetaG_FD_146193 | JGI IMG/M metagenome (GOLD analysis project Ga0194113, IMG submission 146193) | Freshwater microbial communities from Lake Tanganyika, Tanzania - TA2015017 Mahale Deep Cast 200m | ecosystem: Environmental > Aquatic > Freshwater > Lake | place: Tanzania: Lake... | reverse complement strand
CTACCGGGTTCATGGGGAGAGTGCATGGTTCCGAGACCAAGGGAACTTTCCACGAACCTTAATGCAACCACGGATGACACGGATGACACGGATAAGACCGCTTCCGCATCCGCGAAATCCGTAGAATCCGTGGTCAAGAAGATATGAGACACGCCCCCATTGATCCCCAACTGTTCAAAACCAACCGCCAACAGTTAAAGAAGCTGATGCTTCCGAACTCGCTGGCCATCGTGAATGCCAACGACGTTCTGCCGACCAACGCCGACGGCACGCTTCGCCTCTGCCCGAACTCCGATCTCTTTTACCTCACCGGCGTCGAACAGGAGGAAAGCGTCCTTCTGCTCGCTCCGGACGCCGACGACGACAAGCAGCGCGAAATGCTGTTCCTCCGCGAGACGAACGAGCACCTGGTCACCTGGGAAGGCCACAAGCTGACCAAAGAAGAAGCGCGCGAAGTCTCCGGCATTGAACGGATCCACTGGCTCTCGGAGCTTCGGCCGCTGTTCCACCGCCTCCTGTGCGAGTCCGAGCGCGTCTACCTCAACTCAAACGAACACAAACGCGCCGTCGTGGAAGTCGAGACTCGCGAATCGCGGTTCGTGGCGGACACGATACGGCGCTATCCGCTGCACGATTACCAGCGGCTGGCCCGGCTGATGCACCGGCTGCGGATCGTCAAATCCGACGCCGAAGTTGAAGTCATCAAGAAAGCGTGCGCGCTCACGGAGGCGGGATTCCGCCGCGTGCTTCGGTTCGTGAAGCCGGGCGTGAGCGAAACGGAGGTCGAGGCCGAATTCGCGCACGAGTTCATTCGGCGGCGCGGCGCCTTCGCGTACACGCCGATCATCGCTTCCGGGGCCAATGCTTGCGTGCTGCACTACATTCAGAACGACCGGCCATGCCGGAACGGGGATTTGCTGCTGCTGGACGTCGCGGCCAGCTACGCGAACTACAATTCGGATCTCACCCGCACCATTCCGGTCAACGGCCGTTTCACACGGCGACAGAAACAAGTTTATGAAGCTGTGCTGCGCGTTTTTCGGCAGTCGATCAAAGGCCTGGTCCCGGGCAAGAAGCCGAAGGACTGGCAAAAGGAAGGCGAGCAAATGATCGAGAAAGAGCTCGTCGATCTGAGGCTTCTGAGCACGCGCGCGATCAAGCGGCAGGATCCGGACAAGCCGGCCTTCAAGAAATACTTCATGCACGGGCTAGGCCATCCGCTGGGGTTGGACGTGCATGATGTCGGCTTCACGACGGAGCCGATGCAGCCTGGCTGGGTGATGACCGTCGAGCCGGCGATCTATATCAAGGAAGAAGGCTTCGCGGTTCGCCTGGAGAACGACGTGCTCGTGACCGAGTCCGGCCCGGTGGATTTGATGGCCAGCATTCCCATCGAGATTGACGAAATCGAAAAAATCATGCGTCGGTGAAACGTCACAGCGTCCGGGTGCATCTCCGAATGAGGACGCCGCTCCGGGGAGGCGCGAAGGCGTAGCGCAGAGTTGCACTCTGCCGTATCGCCGATTTGGAATCGGCCGCGCGCCGACAAGTTCCGGAGCTTCCGATCCCAAGCGCAGGACGACGGAGGCACCGCCAATGGGGGAGTGAACTTGGACCCATCTTGATTGCGGAAACGCTCTATCTGGAAAACCAGGCTCTCATCGCGCTGCTGCCCGCAAACCAGTCCAAAGTGGACGCAGAGCTCCGCCTCGCCAAAGCGACCCTGGATCAAGGGGACGCTGACGTGACCACCGGCAATTACGGCGGTGCGATGAAGAACTACGCCGACTCCTGGGATCACACCGAGAAAGCCATCGCAATTGCCGCACAGACCAATTGACGAGACGACAGCACGACCCAGCCTGAACAGGATTCCATCCCTCCGTTTGCTGTTACCTCCTGCTCAGAGAGCCTTGATCCCAGTTTCGAATCGCCCGCGCTTGCCGTACCTTTCATCCTTTCAGCGTTGACGCGCGGTGCGGATTCGAGTCGATTATCCGCATGGAACCGAGCCACATTTTCCTGAACCGTTTTCTCTCCGCTTCGCCCGATCAAACCGCGGATCACGCGGAGGCTTCCCATGAACCAGACGGTAGGGCGAGCCTGTCCCCAGCGAGCCTAGTCCGACGTGTTCCACGCACGTCGAGCGGCTCGCCGGGACGGACTCGCCCTACCACTTCAAGACGCGGGCCGCGGCGTGCCTTGGCTGGGGCGACGATGTGGCTCCTCCTCGCCGGAACCGCCGGCCTCCGGGCGGACGTCAACTTGCCGGCCCTTTTCTCTGACGGAGTGGTTCTTCAGCAAGGCAAGCCCGTCCCCGTTTGGGGCTGGGCGGACGAAGGCGAGAAGGTCACCGTCGAATTCCGCGGCCACAAAGTCAGCGCCACCGCGAAGGACGGTAAATGGATGGTCAAACTGCCGAGACTCAAGGCAGGCGGCCCGGACATCTTGAAGGTCGCAGGCCAAAACACGATCGAACTGAAGGACGTGCTCGTGGGTGAAGTGTGGGTGGCCAGCGGGCAGTCGAACATGGAATGGCCGCTGCGGCTGACGTTTGAACCGGCAAAAGCCATCGCGTCCTCGGCCAATCCGTCGATCCGGCTCTTCACGGTTCCCAAGCTGAAGGCGGACAAACCGGTCGAGGATGTCAAAGCGAGCTGGAAGGAATGTGGGCCGCACACGGTGACGAATTTCTCCGCGGTGGCGTATTTCTTCGGACGCGATTTGCAGAAGGCCCTCGGCGTCCCGGTCGGATTGATTCACACGTCCTGGGGCGGTTCGCCCGCCGAAGTCTGGATCAGCCAGGACGTCCTCGAAGCGGATCCCGATTACAAGCAGGCGATTCTCGACGGCTATGCGGAGTCGCTCAAAAAATATGAAACCGCGCTCGCCCAGTTCGAGGCCGAACAAGCGGAATTGAAAAAGCAGGGCAAAACCTCGGACAAAAAGCCCCCGCAAAAGCCGTTTTGGAAGCCCACCGAACTTTACAACGGCATGATCGCGCCGCTGCTGCCCTTCGCGATCCAAGGCGCGATCTGGTATCAGGGCGAGTCCAACGCGGGCCGGGCTCAGCAATACCGCACCTTGTTTCCCGACATGATCCGCAATTGGCGGCGCGACTGGCATCAAGGCGATTTCACTTTCCTGGAGGCGCAACTCGCCCCGTTCACCAAGATCCTCGATCAACCGGCCGAGAGCAATTGGGCCGAGCTTCGCGAAGCGCAACTGCTCGCCACGAAGGCCCTGCCGAAAGTCGGGATGGCGGTGATCACGGATGTTGGAGAAGAAAACGACATTCATCCGCGGAAGAAGGAGCCGGTCGGGGCGAGACTGGCCCTGGCGGCGCGCCGAATTGCTTACGGGGAAAAGCGTCTGGTGCACTCCGGGCCGACCTACAAGAAAATGAAAGCCGCCGGAGGCAAGATCATCCTGAGCTTCGACAACGTGGGCGGCGGCCTGGAAGCGCGCGGTGGCGCGCTGAAAGGATTCGCCATCGCCGGCGAGGACAAGAAGTTCGTTTGGGCGAAAGCGGAGATTGACGGCGACAAAGTTGTTGTGAGTTGTCCGGAAGTTCCGAAGCCAGTGGCGGTGCGCTACGGTTGGGCGAATTATCCCGTGGTCAATCTCTGGAACAAAGACGGCTTGCCGGCCACACCGTTTCGGACGGACGATTTTCCGATGACCACTGCGCCTAAGAAGTGACCCATGAAACGGACATTCATTTTTCCCATGAACATGGTAGGGACGGATTCCACTCCGTCCCTGACTTTACGCAGCGATCGAAAAGACAATTTCAGGGACGCGGTGGAACGCGTCCTTACCAATTCATGGTCCGTGCGCACGGTGCGAGAGCTGTGGGAACTCTCCAGGAACCTTTGGGCAAGCGAACCGCTTCCGATCCTCGTCCCGGGCCAGAAAAGATCCGCCAGGTTTTGGACTGCGGCAGTCCTCTGCCGCTTTCCGGGCCGCGGCCAAACGCGCCAGAGGACTGGCGCACTCCAAGACGCTGGCGCGATACTGCCGGCGCCATTCGGTTCCGGGTCCGCGCACCGTTCTCATTGGACCAGACCGCTGCGTTCGTGTGGCGCGGCGTTGATCGCCCCGATCGTTTTCGTTATGGCAGCCCGTGCCCAAGGCGTCGATTCGGCTTCGGCACAACCGGGCCTTCTCAAGTCCGAATTCATCTTTGAACAGGCGCCGTTTCGTTCGTGTCATGCCTCGACCATCGTGGAGACGCGCGAGGGATTGATGGCCGCGTGGTTCGGCGGCACACGCGAAGGCGCGCTCGACGTCGGCATCTGGCTGTCGCGGTACGAGGGCAACGCGTGGTCGGAGCCGGTCGAGGTCATCAACGGCGCGGACGACGAGAAGCACATTCGTTATCCGTGCTGGAACCCGGTGCTGTTCCAGCCGTCGAAAGGCCCGTTGCTGCTCTTCTACAAGGTGGGGCCAAAACCGTCCTCGTGGTGGGGAATGCTCATGAAATCCGAAGACGGCGGGCGGACATGGTCCAAACCTCGGCGCTTGCCCAATGACATTTACGGCCCGATCAAGAACAAGCCGGTGGAGCTGGATGACAACCGAATCGTCTGTGGTTCGAGCACCGAGGACGCAGGCTGGCGTGTGCACATGGAGAGCACCCGGAGCTTCGGCCAGCAATGGTCCCGCACGCCGCCGCTGAACGCCGCGATGGAATTCGGAGCGATTCAACCGGCGATCCTGGCGTATCCCTCCGGCAAAATGCAGATTCTTTGCCGCACCAAACAACGGCAGATCAGGGAAAGCTGGTCCGAGGACGGCGGCCATACCTGGAGCCGCATGAAAGCCACGGACCTGCCCAATCCGAACAGCGGGATCGACGCCACGGTGCTTCGCGACGGACGCGCGCTGCTGGTTTACAACCACACGGACCGGGGCCGTGGCGTGTTGAACGTCGCGATTTCGCCCGAAGGCAAGAAGTGGTTCGCCGCGGTAATCCTGGAATTCGAGCCCGGCGGTGAGTTTTCCTACCCGGCCGTCATACAGGCGAACGACGGATCGGTGCACGTGACCTACACGTGGAAACGCCAGCGGATCAAACACGCCGTGATTGACCCCTTCAAATTGAACCTTCGCGAAATGACCGAAGGGCAGTGGAGATAGCTGACACCGATCAAGCGCCAAGTCCCAAGACCTATGGATAAATATCTCGAACGCGTCGTGGATCTGCTGGATCCAACACTGAATCGCATTTTCAACATGTCGTCCGAGGCAGCACGGAACCGCGTTCTCAGCGGCCAGGCCGAGGCCGTGCGGGAGATTGACGGCTCCTTCGCGCTGTTGGCCAAGAACGGCAAAATCGTCCGCATGGCGCGCTCGCTCGACCGTCCCATGCGCTATTTCCTCGCCAAACGCCACGAAGGTCCGGCGCTCATCGTTGCCGACCGAATTGACTCGATTTACGCCTGGCTCAAGTCCGAAGGCCTGGACGGTCAATTCCATCCGAGCTACACGCGGATGGTTCCGGCGCATTACGTCGTGGAAATTCAGCTCGTCGGCTGCCCGGACCCGGATCCGGCTTACACGCGCTACTTCACGCCGCCGCGTGACGTTCATAACGCCGATCTCGACGAGATCGGGTCGCTCTACGTTTCCACCTTGACCGGCGAAATCATCCAGTGGCTGCGGCACGTGCCGGAACGCGAACCGATCGGCGTTTGCTTCTCCGGAGGGATCGACAGCGGCGCCGTTTTCGTACTGACGTATCATTGCCTGCAGAAGCTCGGTATGAATCCGGGGCGGTTGAAAGCGTTCACGCTGTCGCTCGGCGACGGCCCGGACTTGAAGCAAGCCCGCGGCTTTCTTGAGCAACTCGGCCTGGGCCTGTTCCTCGAATCCATTGAAGCCGACCCGGCCAGCCTCGACATCGCTGAAACCATCCGCATCGTCGAGGACTACAAGCCGCTCGACATTGAGTCCGCGACGATGGCCGTGGCGCTGTGCCGGGGCATTCGCGGGCGTTATCCGCAGTGGAAGTATTTGATCGATGGCGACGGCGGGGACGAGAATTTGAAGGACTATCCGATCGAGGAAAACCCGGAGCTGACGATCCGCAGCGTCGTGAACAATCTGATGTTGTACCAGGAAGGCTGGGGCGTCGGCAAAATCAAGCATTCGCTCACTTACAGCGGCGGGCTGAGCCGGAGCTACACGCGCACCTACGCGCCGGCCAAGTTTTTTGGCTTCGACGGGTTCAGCCCGTTCACACGCCCGGCGGTGATCGAAGTCGCCGAAGGCATTCCGTTCATTACGCTGACGAACTACGACACCGAGAAGCTCTACGCGCTGAAGGGCGAAATCGTTTCGCGCGGCATCAAGGCTGTGACCGGCCTTAAAATGCCGGTCTTTCCGAAACGCCGGTTTCAACACGGCGCGCTGCCCAAGGAGAAGTTGCGGGAGCGGGTGCCTGAACAGGAAACGGCATTCCGAAGCCAATTTCTATCGCTCTATTCGTAGCCGCCGTAGCGCAGAGTTGCACTCTGCCGTATCGCCGATTTGCAATCGGCAGCGCGTCGGCGAGTTTCAGAGTCCTGGAACTTGTCGAACCCCTGCGGAATGCAATTCCGCGATACAGCAGAGTGCAACTCTGCGCTACGCTAAGGGTCTGTGCAAAAATAACTTCCGGTTTTGGCAGGCGGCGCCGCGCCGGTCGAAGAGGCCGAAAGATGTCTGCTGGCTCGAATACATTGCGCGCCCCATTCCCGTTGGCAAATTTCCGCCGTAGAAGTCGGACATTCTTCCCGACATGTAAGTCACGGTTTTCCGGCTGGCCAACTCAAGGGCTTGAAACAACTGCGCCACGTCCACGTTTTTCATACGCAACTCCGGGAGCCGTGTGTTGCTCAACTCCAGCGGAACGATGGCGTTGAGTGGCTTGGGGATGCCTTCTCTATGGCGCGCACCAGTTCGATTGGCGTGCCGCCGGGAAAATCCAAATTGAATTTGGTCAAAGGGGCTGGGGCGCTGGGATTGGATGGGAAGTTGACGCCCGGCGGCCTTTGCGCGTTAGAGATCTGGAACGTTGTTTGACTCGGAGGAGTTTGGCCGCAGGCCAATCGACTTCCAACCGTGAGGATAGCGTAGGGCGCGTCGTTCCTCCTCGGTAGCCGTTTGGAGATACGAGGGTTGGCATTTTTTTCGGAACATTCCTCTTTCACTGTTTTACGCTCGCGGCATGAGCAAACACAAACGCCGCGACCTTTCCGCCGAGGAGCAACATGTTTTGGAGCATGGCCAAATTCGACTGCTGAGTTCACCGAAGGATATCGCACGGTGCGACGCCTTGATCAACGAACATCACTACCTTCACAATGTCACTTTGGTCGGGGAGCATCTACGCTATGCCTTTGTCTACAAAGGGCAGTGGCTGGCCGTGGCGACTTGGAGCTCGGCCGCCTTCCACATCAAAGACCGAGATCAGTTCATTGGCTGGACTCCTGAACAGTGCCGGCGCCGGCTGCCGCTTTTGGCTAAGAGCGTGTCCGAAAATTCCGCGGGGCCCCTGTTTTCGCGCCAAAGGCCGGATGGCGAGGCGCGACGAAGGAGAATATCCTCCCTGGATCTTCGACTGAGGAGCAACAAAGCCAGGCGGCCTTTGGCGCGAAAACCCTCCGGGCGGCGGGTCTTTTGTCCGTGGCCTGCGTTGGCTCGGTCCTTACAGCCCGCGTTGGGGATGCTCGGACCTCGCCGCCTTGGCCACAGCCAAAATCCCTCGCCGCAGGACCCCGCGCAATTTTCGGACACGCTCTCAGGATTTGGGCGCCATCCAAGTGTTCAACAGATGTTGTCGGTGGCACAGGCAACTTGCCTGTTCCGTGCGGCTACCAGCCGGACGGAACGGTCGCGGATCACTCCTGGGTGAATCGCAAGGAATTACCCGCGACCTTTCACGCGGCAGGTTGCCGCGTGAGTCGGAAGCCCGTCGCCGCCGCTCGCTCGCCCGCTCCCATAGACGGCGCGAGTGAGGCGTGGACCGAGACCGTTAGGCGGCGCGGTGCCGCATTGCCGAAGACGGTCTCCTGACGGTAAAGCGTTGTCGTGGTTCAGAGATGAAGAACACAACGACAACTCAAACCGAAAGGAGACCTAATGAACAAAGTTGTGGCAGGAATCGATCTACACAGCAACAACGCGATGGTAGGCCTGCTGGCCGAGGACGGACGGCGGCTGGGTCATCAGAAACTCCAGTGCGATCTCAAACAGATCGTGCAGTTTTTGGATCCGTACAAAGACCGGCTGGAAAGCGTGGCCGTGGAATCGACTTACAACTGGTATTGGCTGGTGGATGGGCTCAAAGCCCAAGGCTATCCCGTGGTGCTGGCCAATCCGGCCAAGATCGATCAATACAGCGGGATCAAACACGCCGACGACAAGAACGATGCGTATTTTCTGGCGGAGCTGTCGCGGCTGAAGATTTTGCCCACCGGTTACGTGTACGATCCGATCTTGCGCCCGGTGCGGGATTTATTGCGGCGGCGGATGAGTCTGGTGCGTCAGCGGACGGCCCTGATGCTCAGTTTCAAAAGTCTCTACACCCGGACCACAGGCCAAGCGATGGAGTTGGGCCGCTTGAAAAAGATGACACTGAGTGAGGCCACCGCGCTCTACGACCACCCGGCCAATCAACTGATTGCGCAGGAGCAGAAACGTCACATGGAGGCCTTGACGCAGAGCATCGACAAGATTGAGCAAGCCGTGATCAAAGATGCCCAAGACATTCCGTACTATCCCAAGCTCAAGACGCTGCCCGGAGTGGGGATCATTCTGGGGATGACGATCACGATGGAAGTGGGAGATGTCGGACGGTTTGCCGATGCGGGCCACTTTGCCAGCTATTGCCGGACGGTGGACTCGCAACGGACTTCCAACGGGAAGAAGAAAGGCGACAACAACCAGAAGTGCGGGAACAAGTATTTGGCCTGGGCGTTTGTGGAAGCGGCACATTTTGCGCGGCGCACGGACGAGTTGTGCCGGCGGTGGTATGACCGCAAGGCCGCCAAGACCAGCACGGTGATCGCGACCAAAGCGCTGGCGTGCAAGCTGGCCAAGGCGGCCTGGTATCTGATGGCCGAGCAGACCGACTATGATCCCAAACGAGTGTTTCCAGAATTAGCGATGAAAACTCAGCATTGAATTTTGGGAGAGCGGTCGCCAGCCAGCGCGAGGAGTTGGGGCACAGCCCTGGGTTCTGATTGGAGGCGACCGCACTCCTGCCCAAACTGAGATGGCTGAGCAAGCTTTGAAGGCGATTCGACCGTGCCGTGAGTCAACGGTAGGTTGGACGCAGGGCTCCTGGAGAGTCCTGTGAACCAGAGCTCTTTGGCAACTGAATGAACACGGACCGGCACTGAACGTTTTCTGAATTCCGGGCAGGTGGAACCAGACGACGAACAATTTCGACAATCGGTGGGAATGGTTTCGGCGGCGGTTAGGTGAGCTTGGGTTAAGTGATCCCGAAATCCGGCTCGTCTTGAGCATCGAAAGCGCGGGTGATCCCCCCAAGCGGGCTGAGGGCACCGAGCAGAACCATGAAGGCGCTGTCGTTGCCTCCGGTCGGACCCTGACGCAGCGAGTCCATCCAGCTCTCTGTGAAGACGAATCCGGGGCGAGAGAAATGGAGTCGCCATCGGTTCCTTGGGGAAAACCTTCACCATTGGCCCGACTTCTACTTGGTCCGAAAGTCGACGATTACCGTTGGTTCATGAACGTGATCCGAGCAGTCTGGCCTGGTGCCGATCTCAGCGCGGATCAATCTGACAATCCTGGACGGTGGGACGATCTGAGAAGGCTCGGTCTTTCGGTTGAACAAATCGAGGCTCTGGGTTGTGTCTGGCCCAATCAATTGCGTGAGAGGTCTCGACAATCTCGAACGGATGGGAAACCATATTCCAGCAAGTAGAATTGATAGCTGCGGACCAATTGTCCGAATGAGAGGAAAGCGGAAAGCACGGTTGAGCGAGCGATCTGTGTTTGAGAGATGGGGTGCGTGTGCCACAATTTGTGCCACTTTCAATGCTTGTTAGACAAGGCCAACAAAGACGGACGCAAACTCCATTCTAACCAATAGAATCAATGCTTCGGTGGGTATTGAAGAAACCGCATGAATGGCCTTGAAAAGTGGAAAAAACGATTTTTCAATCTGCTGTATCGCCGATTTCCAATCGGCAGGGCGCCGGCAAGTCCCAGCGTGCTCGGACTGGGAGACGCCCCGCAGAATACAATTCTGCGATACGGCAGAGTGCAACTCTGC
>Ga0194113_10011828_pt1 | contig 10290 bp, 3 predicted proteins | sample TA2MahC200mmetaG_FD_146193 | JGI IMG/M metagenome (GOLD analysis project Ga0194113, IMG submission 146193) | Freshwater microbial communities from Lake Tanganyika, Tanzania - TA2015017 Mahale Deep Cast 200m | ecosystem: Environmental > Aquatic > Freshwater > Lake | place: Tanzania: Lake... | reverse complement strand
TGAGCTGCTCCCCAATTTCACCAGTCGGCGGTTGCATATCGGTTGCGATGAAACGTGGGAGCTGGGAAAAGGGCGCAGTCGGTCGGCCGTGGAGCAGCATGGCCTGGCGCGAGTCTATTTCGACTTTCTCCGAAAGTTGAAAGAGTTGGCGGATGCGCATGGCCGGACGACGCTCTACTTCGGCGACATGGTATGGAACCACTTCCAGGATCAGATCGAGCTGATGGATCGCGACATGGTGCACACCGACTGGGGCTACTACCGGTCGTATCCCTACCGTGCGCATGGCGAGAAACTTTCCAGGGCGGGTGTGCCGTTCTGGTTTGTGCCCGGCACATCCACCTGGTGTACGCTCACCGGCTGTAACGAGGCGGGCATAGGGAGCAACCGGTCCGCGGCGCAAGCCGGGCTTGAGTGTGGCGCGGGAGGCATCCTGAACACGGATTGGGGCGACCATGGCCATTGGCAGACGCTGCCGGTTAGTTTCATCGGACTCGCGGCCGGCGCGGCGGTGGCCTGGCACGAGAGCGGCAACAGCGACGAGGCGATCCGGGCCGCACTGGATCCGCATGTGTTTCGCGATGCGGCCGGGGTCATGGGCAAGGCGTCCTACGCGCTCGCCGATACCTGGACGCATGTTTCCGAGAACGCCACGGCATCCAGTATACTCCACCAGATCCTCTTTGACGGCTTCGCCTGTGCGCTTCCGCCAAACGTGACACCCGTCACGCTCGCCGCCGCGGAAGTGCATCTTGAGGCGACGGTGGACCTGATGCACGGCGCCCGGATGGCTCGGCCCGACGCCGCGCTGATTGTAGACGAGTTCCGCCACAACGCGCGCATGGCGATCACAGCCTGCCGGATGGGGCAGCGCCGCCTTGCGAACGATACGGGCATCGGCTCGCTGAGGCGACTGGCGCCGGATTTCGAAGCCATTGTCGCCGAGCATCGCCGAGTCTGGCTGGCGCGCAACCGGCCCGGCGGCATCCCGGACAGCCTGCGCATTTTTGAGGCAAGGCTGAACGAGTGCCGGGCAACGGCATGAATCTCAACGACCAGAATTTAACGAAACCATCATGATTCGTGGAATGCGTTGGAAAGGAGCGGGTTATGACGTGGTGGCGTAGGCTTTGCGGGTATTCAGGATTTGTGAGTGTGCTGGTCTGCGGATTGATGCTGGGAGTGGCAGGCGCGTTGGCGCAGGAGGCCAGCACGGCCGTGCCGGACGACCAGATGGATGAAGAGGATGTTCAGGCCAATGCTGTAGAGGAGCCGCTGTCGGCACCGGTGGTGGGGTTGCGGATCACGAATGTGTCGGTGGCGCCGCGTGACGAAAAGACGGCTTCGGTGACGTTTGACATCGCCTGGACGAACTCCTGGCGCTGGGGGAACTTCTTCGACGCGGCGTGGGTGTTTTTCAAGGTCAAGCCCGAGGGTCCCTCGACGGGGCTCGGGGCAGGCACGGCCGAGTGGCAGCACCTGCGGTTGGCGGCGGACAACGTGTTGAACCCGACCGGATACAGTCAGGAGAAAGGAGGTACGCCGCTGGAGTTTGTCGTTCCGGCCGGGGACGACGGAAACGTCGGCCTGTTCGTGCGGCGCGCGGGGGATGGGATGGGATTGACGGAGGCGCGGCGCGTGACGGCGGTCTGGGACCTCGCGGCGGCCGAGGGGATCACGAAGGACAACGCGGGCAAAGTGCAGATCCGCGGGGTCGGGATTGAGATGGTTTATGTTCCCGAAGGTGCCTTCTACGTCGGCCGCGGCAACGGACCGATCGCGCCGTACGCCGGCAAGGGGCGCGGCGGGATGGAACTCAACTGGTTGTACAAGCACACCGGGAAACCATCGGATACTGCCGCGCCCCTTCCGTTCAAGTTCAATATCGGTGACCTCTACATCTGGGGCGTTGGCGTGACGAGAGCGGACCCGCCGCCGTACCGGATCGAGAGCGAGGCCGCGATTCCGACCGGCACGAAGAAGGGGGCGCTCTGGGCCGTGGACATCGCGCCGGAGGACGGCGGCGAGATTGCGGCGGCGTTTCCCAAGGGCCATGCGGCGTTCTACTGCATGAAGCGCGCCTACCCGACGGCCGCCCAGTATGCGGACTTTCTCAACACGCTCACCCATGCGCAGGCGAAGCCGCGCTTCTACGAGCGCGGACATGGGATGGCGATCCAGCGATCCGGCGTCTCGCCCCATTTCACGTATTCCGCGCCCAAGCCTGACCAAAGGGTCCCTTGGATGTCTTTCACGGATGGCGCGGTCTTCGCGGCCTGGGCCGGGCTTCGGCCGATGACGGAACTGGAGTATGAAAAGTGCGTGCGCGGCCCGCGGCCGGCGATACCCAACGACGCTAACCCCTCGTTCTGGGGCGTACAAGACGTCATCACGCTGGCCATATACGAACGGCCGGTCTCCATCGGAAATGAGGTCGGGCGCGCTTTCAAGGGCACACATGGCCGCGGCGCGCCGGAGTTGCCCGCCGACTGGCCGCAGGATATTCGCGGCGCAATACTGCGTGGCGACTATTTCTTCGGCGGCAGTCACCAACCCGGCCACCTGCTTACCGGCGGGCGTACGGCGGCGGTGTACGCGAATGCTGACCGGCATGGCGCGAATGCCGCAAGCGGCGGCGGTCCCAGCTATGCGTGGACCTTTGCCGGCTGGCGCGCCGCGCGCACGGCGCCGGCAGGCGATACGGCCGTGGGCTCTGTCGCCGGCGAGTTGGACCTGGAGTTGAAGCGTCCGGCGAAACTGGCCAAACCCTTTCAGCCGGACGGCATGCTGGACGAGTGGGCGGATGTCACGCCCGTGGCGGTTGCCAACAACGCGGCGTATGTGTATCCGATTCACGAGCGCTTTTTCGGCGACTTCACGTCCAGCCCCTGGCGCGGTCCGCGCGATTTCAGCGCCCAGGCATGGCTGGCGACCGATGGCGAGGCGCTCCTGATCGCCGCCGAAGTGACCGACGACAAGCACATGAACGAACAGACAGGTGAGGCGATCTACAATGGCGACGCCATGCAGATTGGCCTGGTGAACGCCGCCGGCACCCAGTGGAACGTGGGCGCGGCCCTAACCGCCAGGGGCGTCGAGTTCCAGCAATGGGATGGTCCGAACGAAGCGCTGCTCAAGAGCGCCAAATACGCCGTGAAGCGCGACGATCCCGCCAACGGCGTGACAGGCGCGGCCGGCGTCACCCGCTACGAATTCCGTCTGCCGCTGGCCGACTTCGGGGTGAATCCAGGCGAGGAATGCAGTTTCTATTTCATCTTCTTTGACGGCGACGGTTTCCTCGACTGGCAGCAGAAGCCGGTCATACACCGGATCCAGTGGGTTCCGGAGCGAACCGAGCCGTTTGTGCGGCGGTACTATCCGAAGTTTGCCTTGGCGGAGTGAGACGCCGTTTGGGGATGAGTCCATCCGTGAAGAATCAGGAAGAGTCGAGCCCGTTGCTGGCGGGAATGCCAGAGAGCCGGGAGTCGTGATTGACCGAGAGAACCGCACCATCGCACCCGCTGACCGGTCAGGCGGGCCGACGTGTCGGACAATTGGAGGATAAGGCGATGATCGATCAACGTGAAACTGGACTGAGACGCTTGCTGTCGTGTGGTGGATTGGCCATTGCGCTTCTCGGTGCCGTGGCGGCGCAGGCCCAGGTGCAGATCGAGGGCGTGACACAGCCGCGGCTGAGTCCATCGGGGTTGCATGCCAATTTCAGTAACATCACCGTGATCCCGCGCGATGAAAAGGCGGCGATAATCCGGTTCGACATGGATTGGAGCGGAGCATGGCGGCACGACGTGAACCATAGCGCCATATGGATGTTCTTCAAGGTGCGGCTCGATGGGATGACGGAATGGAAACCGGTCCGTCTGCTGGCCGACCGCGTGCTGAATCCGGCTGGCTACGCGCAGGAAACAGGCGTCAAACTCGACTTTCTGGTGCCCGGCGGTGACGATGGGCACGTTGGCGCATTTGTGCGGTTGGCCGATCACGGCATGGGTAACGTGAAGGCCACCGGAATGACCGCTGTGTGGGATCTGACGTCCGTGCCGGAAATCACGAAAGACACGCGGGTGGCGGTCAAGGCGTACGGGCTGAAGATGGTCTATGTGGCCGATGGCGCATTCTACCTTGGGTCTGGCGGCGACGAGAGCTACGCCTTCTATGAATACCAGCCCGAGAAGCAGCAGGCCGCCGAAAAAGAACGCCTGGTCAGCGGCAACTCCACGATGGTCATTCGCGAGGAGACCGCGGCGACCGTGGATTGCCCGCCCTATCTCGTCACCAACGCCACCGCGATCCCGACTGGCAAACAGCCGGGCAAGCTCTGGGCGCGAGGGGCCGAACCGGAGGACGGCGGCGAGATTCCGGCTGCGTTTCCCAACGGCTACAAGGCTTTCTATATGATGGATCGGCCGATTCCGCAGGCGGCGTTCGCGTATTTCCTGTGCTGGCTGCCGCCGGAGATGGCCGAGAGTTTCATGAACGGCGACGGCATGCAAGGGCCTGGTAATTGGTTCGGGAGGATTTACAAGACCAACGACGGGACCGACAACACCTACACATTCACGCACGGTCGGCTCAAGAGCACCTGCACCTGGTGGCTATCCTGGGAGTCTGGCGCGACATTCGCGGCCTGGACGGGCCTGCGACCGATGACCGAGTTGGAGCATGAGAAGGCGTTGCGCGGACCGCGATACCCGGTGCCGTCCGAGGCGGCCCATTCATTCTGGGGCGGCAGTTACGGCGGCGGGCGGTACAACGCGCACCCCCGCGAGCCGCAGGTGACGGTGGCCAACGCGGCGGGCCGCGCCTTCACGGGCACGCACGCCAGGGGCGACGGCGTATGGCCGGAGGACTGGCCGAAAAAGGACGCGGTAGGCATCGGCGTGCACGGCAGTCAGGAGTGCGCGTGCGGGCTTGCGGATGTGATAAAGGGGCCGTGGTGGTGCACGTCGTGCCGTATCGACGCGGCCACGGGGGACCCGAAACCCAATCAAGTGTACGGGTTCCGCGGCGCGCGCACCGCGCCGGAAGAAGCCAAGTGGAACACGGTGAGGAACGAAGCGGAATCGAGTCCGGTGCTGCAGGGGTTGCCGGCGATCCGGGATCGCGGGAATTGAGAACGGAAAGTGGAAAGAGGTTGATTGGTCCATGAGGAATCGGGCTTCCCGGACGTTATTCAATCGCCAATCAGGAGAGAGGCAATGAATCAGAAGACGGTTGCTGTGCTCGCGATGAGCTTGTTGTTCATGGTCTCCGCCCGCCTGCCCGCCCAGGAGGCGCAGCCGGTGCCGACCTCCTTTGGCGAGGCGAGCCAGGTGGATACACCGATCCTGCGTGTGCCGTTCATACTCAGACCGCCGACCATTGACGGCATCATGGCGCCCGGGGAGTGGGATGATGCGGCAGCGCTGTCGGCATTCCGGTACGACATTCACTTCGGTATGTTCAAGTTCCTTGCCCCGCACCAGACGCAGGTCAAGCTGTACGTGGGCTACGACCGCGAGAACCTGTATTTCTGCAAGGTGTCGCCGATCTACCCGGAGGACTCCTGGCTCAAGGCCCGCGGCCGTTTTCCGGATACGCTGACGCATCCGCTCTACGGCATGCTCTGGGACGACCACACCGAGCTTGAAATCCGCCCCGTTGAGGATCTCAAACTGGGCAACGATCTGGGGCTGCTGCGCTGGGACGTCAACCCCATCGGGACGATCAACGACTGGTGCTACAGCACCGCCGGCGGCTCGGATTACAAGTACACCTCCGGCGCGGAGATCCGCACCGTGGCGGACGGCAAGACCTGGGTGATCGAGTACCGGATTCCGCTGACGGCGCTGCGCTACGGTCCTTACAGCGGCAATGACGGGAACGGCCGGCCGCTCGTGGCGATTCCGCCCACGGACGGGACCGCCTACCGGATCTGGTTTGCGCGCGGCATCGGGGGCAGCGGCGCGTTTTTCAACAACTTCGACGACACGGACTGGTTGACCACGCAGACCAAGCTGATCTTCGATTCGAAGTCGCCGGTGTTCCAGCTCAACGATCTCGGCCGGATCATGGACAACCAGATTGACCTCCGGATGACGCTCAAGAACCACAACACCCGGTCAGAAACGGTCCGACTCGGCTTCCACGTCGAGAGTGCGGACGGGCCGATCTACTCGAGCTACACGTCGCCGGAGATCCCCAACGGGCTGGTCGAGTTGCGGCCGGGCGAGGTCCGAAATCTGCGGCTCCGCTCCGCGACCCCCAAGATGACGCTCGACGGCAACGTCCTCTGGTTCGACGTGCGCAGCGCGGGTGTGCCGGCGAAGGTGCTTTTCCAGACCCGTCTGGCCAAGTTTCACCTCATGGACGGCGGCATGGCCGGCAGCCCGGCGCAGCCCTTCCGTGAGCGGCGACTGGACGTGGTCAAGACAATGCGTCCGGAGCGCATCCCGTACTTCGATTTCCGGGTGGAGGTCTCGCCCTACACCAAGCGGCTGTCGGCCGTGCTCGACCGCGGTATCGTGGGCGTCAAGGAGGAGGTAAAAACCGCGATCGAGGCGCAGTTGGTCATCAAGAACATCTTCGAGGGCGAGGAGGAAGATGTCCACGAGTTCCTGGCGCCGGTGATCGGCAATTTCGCCGTGTTTGATGTGGTGGCCAGCAACCTTGTGCCCGGCGAGATATACAGCGTCACCGCGCTGATGTTTGACGAGAACATGAAGATCGTCGGCGAGCAGACCGAGCGAGAGCCCTTCATCAAACTCAATTCCGGTGTGAACCCGCACACCAGCGCCACCCGCAGTGACACGTTCAACGTCTTCCCCTGGGCGCAGCGGTCGGTTAAGAGCGAAGACCGTGCGCGGGAGGATTTCACGGCGATGAAGAAGCCGTCGGCCTTCTCCCGGACCGACAGCTTCCAGGTCTCCTCATGGATGAACAACAAGGCGGGACTCGTGGACGAGGTATGGGAACCGTTCACTCCGATCCGCGTGACGGGCAGCGGGTTCGAGACGCTGAAGCATCGCTTCACGCTAGATGCGTCCGGACTCCCGGCGCAGATCGACATTTTGCCCGACGCGCGCGAGCTGCCCCTGGAGCTGCGCGCCGGCGGGAAGGTGTCGGCCGACGTCCTGCAGACCATCGGCCGTGGCGCGCAATTCCGCGCCCCGATGCGCCTCGAAGCCGCCGTGAACGGCAAGCGCCTGTCGGCCACGGTGACGACCCCCGCCCAGGCGGTGCGGACCGGCAAGAGCGAGATCGAGTATGCGTCCGTCCTGCGGATCGGCCCGGTTCCGGCGGAACTCAAGGTCCGCTACGATTGCGACGGCTCGATGCGCGCCTCGCTGCGCTACGGCGGCGACGCGCCGGTAAAGGTCGACCGCCTGGAACTGGTGACCGACGTTGCCGGAACCGTGGATCTGGCGTTCTCCGATACCGGATCGAGCATGAACGACACCGACGCGGACCGCGGCGAGTGCAGCTTGTCGAACAAGCCCGGGGTGCTCTGGGACAGCACGATAACCAAGATGGAGCTGTTCTACTCGCGGTTCGTGCCGTCGTTCTGGTTCGGCAGCGCCGACCGGGGCTGGTCGTACTACTGCAACAGCGATCGCGGCTGGATCCTGGATCGGGACGGTTCGACCATGCAACTGGAGCGGGACAAGGCCGGGAACGTGACTTGGCGGGTGGCGTTCGTGAACCATCCGGTTGAGGTCAAAGGCCGGCGCGCGATCGATTTCGCCATTCTCACCCACCCGGCCAAGCCCAAGCCGGAGAACTTCCGCCAACACGCCTGGCACTATACCGTGGGAAAGATGTGGGCGCAGATGGAGATCCACGCTTCGGCCAACTGGGACGCGTCGGCGGAGCTCTTCACCTACCTGGTTGACGACCAGCGACTGCGGTCGTGGTGGCGTACCGCGGCCGGCGCGTCACAGCAGGCGCCGGACGACCAGCGCCCCGTGTGGCGCAACGACGCCCCACCCTATCACCGCTATGGATTCGGCGGCGGCGCCGCGGCCATGAACCTGCCGGACATGAACCGGTTGTTCGAGGACAAGGCCGCGTTCTACCTGGGACGGATGATCGGCTTTGGACGGCGGGTGGGCTGGTGGATGAACGACTATTCGCCGATCTCCTCATCGCAGAACACGGCCATGGAGGACGCCTACTTCCGGCCACTCAAGGAAGTGCGCGAGGGCGAGTTGCCCTGGCACCGTGGTTTCCTGACCTTCAAGATGCGGGACTTGTACAAGCGGCTGGCCCGCGTGCACGCCGTGAACAACGTTGCCCCGCGCCAACAGGTCAAGTCCAACAACGCGGGCCGGCTGCTGGAATCGTACCTGTGGAACACGGTGATGATGCGCGGGGTCGGCGCCGAAGTCGGTTCGTATGACGTGGATCTTATTTCGCGCTATCCCAACTCGCTGTACCGCTCGATGGCGATGAACTATGCAGGGGTCATCGCGACGCTGATCCCCGACAAATGCCCGGTGGGCCCGGGCGATGATCGGCGGTTCGACCGGCAGAAGCTGGGACTGGCGTTGCTGCACGATTTCGGCGTTGCGCGCGACGGCTCAGACATCAGTTTCCGGGGCGGTCCGCAGGGCCGTTTCCAGAACGTCGAGGAGGCCGTGCGGCTCATCAGCCGTCTGGAGAAGTTCGGCTTCTTCCGGGACGACGACGTCGAGAAGCTGCCGTTCTGGCGCAACGACGCGCTGGTGCGCATGGGCGACATGCCCGGCGACGAGAGCAAGGTGCGTGTGACCGTGTACCGCCGTCCGCTGGACGGCGGCAAGGGGTACAAGGCGATTTTCGTCATACTGAACGAGTCGGACGTCGACATCGAGATGCCGATGGAACTTCGCGATGCGAAGCGGATTCTGGGCGGATCGAACACCCTGCGCGTCGGCGATATCGCCGCGATCAAGAAGGTGCCGGAAATCCTCAGGGCGGCCTGGACCTTGGATGCCAGGGCCGCGGCCGTTCCGGCACTGAGGGACTTCGAATCTGACGAGTTGATCCCGCGAGCCGGCGACAAGGGCGAGCGGTACGGTCCGGTGTTCGTGCCGTTCCACGATTACCGGATCCTGTATGCGGAGGGCGGGCGGTAGGCGGTTTCAGGTTCCTGGTTTCAGGCTTCGGGTGTCAGTGGGAGGATGGATCATGAGCGCAAAAGAGAAGATGGATGCTGTTTATTCCGCCGCGATAGCGCTGGCCGCGCCCTTGTTCCTGGTCGTTCTTCCGGCGCGCGCGGATGTGGCGGTGTCGGATCGTACGATCACCACGCCGCGGCATGCGTTTACGGTGGACGACATCGGGTTGCCTGCGCAGTTGGAGATCCGGGCGTTCACGCATGACATTCCGCTGGCCTTTCGCGCCGAGAAGACGTGGCCGGAAGCCCTGCTGCGAATTGTATCCCGCGGGTCGCAGTTGGCGTCGCCCATGCGGATTGAGGCGACGGTGGACCAGGCGGTGCTTTCCGCCAAGGCTGACGCGCCGGCCGTGTTGATCAAGACGGACAAGGGCGTGGAGGCCGTGGCGACCTGGCAGGCCGGATCGTTGAAGGGCCGGCTGAGCCTGTTGTACGCGAATGACGGATCGATTACGGGGCACCTGACCTACGACACCAAGGGAACAACCGATTTCGAACGGCTTGAGCTGGTGATGGAACTCAGCGGCCCGGTGGACATGGCGATTGCGGGCAATCCGGCTGAAGCACTTATCGGCACGCAGCCCCTGTCCCCCCGCCTCGGAACCCTTGACTCCGGTTTCGGCGTTGTCTGGAGCGACGGCGCCACTCCGGCGGGCGACGGCGGCGGGCAGAAGGGGCTGATCCGCCATTTCTTCCTCGGCAACGGCGATCGCGGCTTTACGTGGCTGGCGAACGGCGAAGCCGGCTTCGCCATCGGCGGCAAGGAACCCTCGATGACGGTCGAACGCAAGAAGAACGAATCGGTCGTCGTCTGGAAGATTGCCATTGCCAACCAGGTACCCCGCGGCGGCGAACAAACGGCCGGCTTCACGCTGCTGGTGCATCCCTCCCGCCTGCCGGCGGCGGACCGGCGGCAGCAGCAGTGGCAGCCCTGGACGGAAAAAACCGCGACGCCTGCTCTTGACGTCGCAGCGCGCACCGCCATGACCGCAAGCAATATCCTGGTCCGCGCGGAAGCCGCGTCGGTTTACGAAGCCGCCGCGTCGCGCGCCATTCTGGAAGGCGCGATCGGCGGCGACGCCCTCACGGCGGCGGCCACGCTTGCGGACCGTTTCCCGCTGGCACTGTTCCGCTAT
>Ga0194113_10011825_pt1 | contig 10293 bp, 7 predicted proteins | sample TA2MahC200mmetaG_FD_146193 | JGI IMG/M metagenome (GOLD analysis project Ga0194113, IMG submission 146193) | Freshwater microbial communities from Lake Tanganyika, Tanzania - TA2015017 Mahale Deep Cast 200m | ecosystem: Environmental > Aquatic > Freshwater > Lake | place: Tanzania: Lake... | reverse complement strand
CCCCCGAAAATGAGCGAATCCCTTCACTGCTCAACCACAACCGCCGTAGCTTACCAAAAAATCCCCAGCTTCTCCTATTGACGTTTTTGCACCCCTGCCAACCAGCGCAAAAGCTGAAATGCACCCACAGCCGCCAATTGCCGTTGACGCTCAGGCGACAGATTCGTAGGATCACCGCCTCCTGAGAGGGACTTGTTGGCCGCCGCGGATGATTTTCCTGAATTCTCACGGCTCCCCAGCTTATGACGAAACTGGTGGTCCTCGATCACTCGCTGACCGGCATCGGTGGGCACAACTACGAGCAGGCCGTGCAGGTACTGCTCGCGGCTGAGCAATTGGGGTACGAGCCGGTGCTAGCCACGAACCGGCAGTTTCGGCGGTCGGACCTGCTTCCGGCACACTGGCGGCTGTTTCCCGTCTTTCGCGACGAGTCGTTTGACTGCTTGAGCGACTATCCTTTGGACATGTGGGGGCGTCGGCTTGAGTCATCGCACGGGGCGCCCTGCGAGCGGGTCGCGAGAAAGGCAGAGGGGGAAACGCGTGGATGGGCGAGGCGGTGGTGGGGGCCGACCCGTCACGGTCGCCGGATCGCTCGTTTCGCGCGGAGTTGTGCCCAGTTTGCCCAGGCCGTCGAACTTGGAGCGGACGATCAGGTGCTCATGCCGACCGCATCGCTGTTCGACATGTTGGGACTTGTGCGGTACTTGCGGACCGCCGGCGCGATGTCGGCGGTGAGGTGGCACGCGCTGTTTCACTACGGGTACTTGGCGGGTCGTGAGCCGGACTACGCGGCTCAGGAGGACCGCACCGAGCGGGTTGGCAGGCAGCTTGACTACCTGGTTCGGACTATTCCGCCCGGTGTGCTGTACCTGTACGGCACGACGGAGAAACTCGCACGGCAGTACAATCGTCTTGGTCTGGTTCGGTTTCGCGTGCTGCCGTTTCCGGTGGACCCGTGTGTTTGGCAAGGGTCTTCGCGCGGGTCGGCGGACGGGCCGTTCAGAATCACGTGTGCTGGTTACCTTCGTCGCGAGAAGGGGAAGATGCGTGCGGGGCAATTCGTAAGGAGTCTGTGGGACGACGAGATTGCGTCAGGCCGTTTGCAGCTGGTGGCTCAAACGAACAAGCGTCAAGCGCGGCGGATGCTTCCGGCGCGCCCGAAGAAGTCGCTCGTGCGGGCCCTCGCGGACCTCCGCTGCCGCGGAATCCGCGCGTGCTCGGACGGTGGCGGTGGGTCGCTGGGTTCGGAGCGTCCGCCTCTTCCTTGCACGGTTCCTCGGCAATTCAAGACGAACCTGGCGCAGACGGACCGCGACCCGATCGTCTGGCTCAAGCACCCGCTCAGCCGCGAGGCCTACCGGGACGTGATCCGGCAGACGGATGCCGCGGTTTTCCTGCACGAAGGGGATGCATATTACGCACGGTGCAGCGGCGTGCTTGTCGACGTTCTGGCCGCCGGCGTGCCCGTGTTGGTGCCTGCCGCATCGTGGCTGTCACGTCAGATTTCGGAGTCGATTTACGAGCATTTGGACGAGCTGCCCGGCGCCGCGACGGTCCTTCGGCGCATGACCGCGGATCAACTGAAGTGGCTGACGCCCCGGAAACCGCCGGCAGGCTCGCCGGGCGCGCCGCTCGACTTTGGCGGACATCGCGAGGCAACGGTCTGCGAGGCGCCGGTGCCGGCCGGCGCGTCGTCGCTGCTGGTCTCCTTTGGGTGGGACGAGCGCGAGGAAGCGGGCGTCTATATGCGTGTGCGACTGGAGGAACAGGTTGGAGTCAGTTCGGTTTACGGGCGGGCGTCAACCATCGATCTCGAACCGCGGCGGCACGGGAGTCGCGTGTCAGCGCTGCTTCCTTTGAGCGACTCGGCCGCGCGCGTCCGTCTTACCTTCGCCAACGCCTACTGCGACCTACCCACGTCGATCCGAGATCCGGCTCTGCAATTCATCGCTCCGCCCGCGTGTGGCAGCCTCATGCACGCGGCCGGCAAGGTCGGGCTGATCTTCACGACGGTCGACCAGTTGCCGGCCTTGATCCGCAACGTGCGCGAGCATTACGTTCATTACCGGCAGTCCGCCAGACGGTTTGCGGAGTCCTGGCGGCCGCGGCACAATGCCCGGCTGATCGTCCAGTCGCTCCGCGACGTCGAGCATGCGGACGCGTGTGCGAGCCCGGGGCAGGAGCGGGGAGATGCGGCTTGCGCCGGCCCAACGGCACCCGCCTATCCCATTCGGCGTTCCGCCTGACGATCCCGCTCCGAGCCGGCGAGCCGCCAGAGCGAGCTGGCCGGGTGGAGGTGGGGTGCGGCATCAACGGGGCGGGCGTACGCCCGCCGCTCGCCGGCTTGGCGAATTATCGAGCGAATCCCTTGCCGGATGCGGTCGGCGCGGTGATACTCGACGTCGTCGGCAAGCAACGACTCGACGATGGAGGCGTGGCAAGAAGGAATTTATGTTCGAGCGCGGAACTCTGTGGGACAGTGTCCGGTCCGTGACAGCCAGCGCGCTGCAGACGAGGGCGTTAGATCCGATTGACACCGACTTCGACGTCATGGACGACCGGGGCGTGCGTTTCGTGGTCCGTGTTGTGACGAAGCTCCGTCACAAGCCCCGCGTCCCCGATGTGCGCAATCCGTTCCTTCCCTACGAGGCCGCTCTCTATGTGGCGGACGCGTTGCCGACGCACGTTTGCCTGCTCAACAAGTACAACGTGCTCGAGCATCATCTGTTGATCATCACGCGGTGTTTCGAGGATCAGGAAGACCTGCTGAGTCTGAATGACTTCCGCGCGTTGTGGCGTTGTCTGAGCGAATACGATTCGCTGGGATTCTACAATTCGGGAACGTTGTCCGGGGCGAGTCAGCGGCACAAGCATCTGCAGGTCGTTCCGTTGCCGCTCCACCCCAAGGGCGGCATGCCGGCGGTGCCGATCGATGCGTTGCTGGCGGGCTGCGGCATTGTCGACGGAGAGGTTCTTTCCACCGGTGTCCTGCCGTTTCGCCACGTGTTGGCGTTTTGGGGACGCCATCGCATGGCAACTCCGGAGCGAGCGGCCCACGAGTCGCTGGCGCGGTACCACGACATGCTGCGGCGCGCGGGGATGTGGAGCACCGAGGGAGGTTCCGCGCGCCTGCGCGGCGCGTACAATCTGCTCGTCACGCGTCGTTGGATGATGCTGGTGCCGCGCGTGCGCGAGTGCTTCCATTCCATGTCGTTCAACTCCCTGGCGTTCGCCGGCGCTCTGCTCGTGCAAACGAAGACCCAACTGGCGCAGCTTCGCGCCGCGGGGCCGTTTGCCGCCCTGGAGCACGTGACCTGGCCCGACGTTGCCGGCGGCCCAGCCCAAACGTGAACGTGGAAGGGGTGCTGGGGCGGGACCGCCGGCGTCATCCCGGTCGCGGCATCTCGCCGCGTGGACGTCAATCAGTAGGCGGCTCCCTGGTCCTGGCCGGACCGGCGTGCGTACTGGTCCGCCAGGAACTCCAGTTTCGACTCCAGGTCGTCGCATTTGGCCCCCAGATCACCTCGGCGCTCGGCGATCTCGTGCAGCGTCTCCACATACGCGCCGATGGCCGAGCGGAGCAGCCACGGTTCCCGGTTCTCCTTGACCATCCTCCGCACTTCGTCGAATTGCAGGTGCAACGTCGCGACGAAGCGTTCGCCGTCTTCTCCGGCGCGAAGGTCTTGGATCAGCTCGCCCATGTGCCCGCCAATGGCAAACGTCATGACCGTGACGGCCTCCTCCGGCGGCAAATCGGTCATGAACCGCATGTTCGTGTGGGTGCAGCTCCACACGCGCGACGCCTCGTCGCCGGTCCGGTCGGCCGTGTCGTGCGCGACGGGCGGCAGCTCGTGGTGCTTGCTCAGACGTTCCCACTCCCGCTGCGCCTCGTCCCATTCGTCGCGAGACTCGTAGAACGACGTGGCATAGCTCCGGTCGAGCAGGTAGTTGTCCAACTGCCAGATCATCGGGCGGTCGCCGTCGGCCATCATGCGGCAGATCGGGCAGTCGTCGTGTTCGGGCGAGTGCCCGGCCGGCACGACCAACGGCAAACGCGCGCGTTCGCGCGCGATCAACGCCGCCGGGCTCTGGCCGTAGAAGTCCTCTTGCGGCTGGTGCAGCCAGTCTTGTTGCAGCTGTTCCAGGTGGCGGACCGCGTCTTTCACGTCGACGGTTCTTCGCGGCGGCATCCTCTTCGCGCACTCGATCAATAACACGCTCACCATTTCATGGTAGAGGATGATCTCTTGCGAACCGAACCCGCCCAACCGGTACGCGGCGGAGGCGTGGGAGAGGCCGGGCGGGCACTGGCCGAGCAGCGTCCACGTGCGGGCCTGGTCCTCGACGTCTCCATCGATGAACGGCCGCTTGGCCAGCAGCCAGTCGCGGGGCGACTTGTTCCTCAGGTCCGCGCGAGGCGTCAGCAACCACCACGACTGCGCCTCCTCGACCGCGTCGTCGCCCGACTTGGCGATGGCCAGCCAACGGCTTACCAGCGTCTCGGCCACCTTTCCGTACAGAACGGCCCGGCAGTCGATCGCGGGCGACTCAAGCCGTTCGCGCCGCCGCCTGCCCGCCAGTTCCTGCCAGTTGCGCGTCTCGGCCGTGATGTGCCATTCGTCGGGGACGCGGTAGGGCAGCCAGATGTCGCCCAGGGTATCCTCGTCGCACCGCAACACCACTCCCAGGCGGTGTGTCTCCGTGCCGGGCACGCCGTTGATCAGAAGCCTCGCCGCCAGGTCGATCACCAACTGCCCGTCAACGGCCGACTGGCCGCCGACACCTTCGCGCATGCGGCCGCGCACGTACTCGACCACCCGCGGTTCGACGAACCGCGCCATCGCCGCGTACAACTCGTCGAACGTCTCCGGCTCGGCGCTCAGGGCAGCCATGGCGACGTCGGCCAATCCGTCGTGGACTTCCGCGTGGATTGCTCGGCCTGATTCCAATAGACTCAACGTGAGCTGAAGCATCGCAGCCTCCTTTGCTCGTACTGTGTGTGCTCGCGAAGCCTGCCCGCGTCGCTCGGCGCCGAAGACGCCAGCATGCTCGACCAGCATACCACGGCCCGCCGCGCGCCCACGCCGCATTTCACCGGTTCCCTGCCGGTTTTCCGGGAAAAACCGCCGAGAGTCCACCTGCGGTGACACACCTATGTCGCTGATGCAGCCGGACGGGCACGTTGCGCGCGCCGGTCGTCGCCCGGCGGGGGCGAGGTTTGCGGCCGCGGGGGCACCTGCGAGTGCCGCGCGGCCCCCGCGCCACGTGCGGCGCGCGAGCCGCCGTGCGGCGCGCGAGCCGCCGTGCGGCGGCCGCCCGTGACGCCGCCGAGCTCCGCTTGTCAAGACACGCCGTTTGAGGAACAATGGTCGAGGAGCCGCCGCAACAACCGCGGCGCTGCCGGCACGCTGAGGGCGTTTCGAGCGCCGATCGCAGGAACGGCTGGCGAGCTGCCGCGGAGTGAACTTGCGTATGCCGATTGAGCCGAGCCAAACCGACACGCTGCCGCGCGACGATGCCGCCGCGATCGACGAGCTGCGCGCGGCGTATGAACGGCTTTCGGGTGAACTTGGCCGGATCATCGTGGGGCAGAAGGAGATCATCGAACAGCTGGCCATCTGTCTTTTCGCGGGCGGCCACGCGCTGCTGATGGGCGTGCCGGGCTTGGCGAAGACCCTGCTCGTTCGCCGTCTGGGCGAGACACTCGCGCTCACGTTCAGCCGGATCCAGTTCACGCCGGACCTGATGCCGATGGACATCACGGGAACGGACATTCTGCAGGAAGTGCCGGGCGGGAAGCGAGTGTTCGAGTTCGCGAAGGGGCCGCTGTTCGCGAACATCGTGTTGGCCGACGAGATCAACCGGGCGCCGTCCAAGACGCAGGCGGCCATGCTCGAGGCCATGCAGGAACACCGCGTGACGGTGATCGGCCGCACCTACCCGCTGGCTCCGCCCTTCTTCGTCCTGGCCACGCAGAATCCGATTGAGCAGGAGGGTACCTATCCGCTTCCGGAAGCGCAACTCGATCGGTTCATGTTCCTCATCCAGATCGACTATCCCAGTCGGGACGAGGAGATCGAGATCGCCCGCACGACGACGGGAGCGGCCTCACCGCTGCTGAACGAGACGATGGGGGGCGACCAGGTGGTCGCGTACCAGGAACTGGTGCGCCGCGTTCCGGTCCCCGAGCACCTGTACGCGTTCGCCACGGACCTTGCACGTCAGACGCGTCCGCACAACGGCGAGTCGCCTGCCTGGCTCAAGCCGCTGGTCGCGTGGGGGGCGGGCCCGCGGGCCGTGCAGTATCTGGTGCTGGGGGCGAAAGCGCGTGCGGCACTGCACGGCAGTTACCTGGTCCGCTGGGAGGACGTGATCGCCGTGGCGGAGCCGGTGCTGACGCACCGGGTCATCACGACGTTCACGGCCGAGTCCGACGGGATTACCAGCCGCGACGTCGTGCGCCGCCTGGTGGACGAGTTGGGGCGGGACAGGAGGGTGCGGTTGTGACGCGGCAGGTGCGCAGGGAATTCCTCGACCCGCGCGTGCTCTCGCGCCTGGCCGCTTTGTCGCTGGAGGCCCGCCGGCCCATGCTCGGCACCGTCTCCGGGCGACACCGCAGCCCGATCCGCGGCTCCAGCCTGGAGTTCTCCGAATACCGCAAATACGTACCCGGCGACGACCCGCGCCGCCTCGACTGGCGAGCCTACGCGCGGAGCGACCGGTTCTTTATCAAGGAGTTCGAGGCCGACACGAACCTGCGCATGTGCCTCGTCATCGACACCAGCGGCTCCATGCAGTTCGGCGAGGACGGTGGATCGAAACTCGACTACGCCAAGCGCGTCGCCGGCACGCTCGCCTGCCTGGCGGCCAGGCAAGGCGACGCCGTGGGACTCCGCTCGGCCGGCAGCCGCCGCTGCCGCCAGATCCCGCCGCAACGCAACGCCGCCCACCTCCGCCACGTGCTCGATGAAATCGCCGCGCTTTCCGCCGAAGGACCCACCGGTCTGCCCGACGCGCTCCACGAAACAGCCGCTCGCGTCCGCCAACGCGCGCTGATCGTCGTCCTCTCCGACCTGTTCGTCGAACCGGCATCGCTCCGGGGCAGCTTCCAGCACCTGAAGTTCCGAAAGCACGACGTCGCCGTGTTCCATCTCCTCGAACGGCGTGAAATGAGCTTTCCATTCCAACGCACCGTGCGCTTCCTCGATCTCGAAGGCGGGGCACCCATGCTCGCCGACCCCTCCGTGATCCGGCGACAGTACCAGCAGGACCTGCGCACGTACCTTGACACAATCCACGACATCATGCGGGACAGCACGACCGATTACCACCGCGTCCAGATCCACGAGCCCCACGGCGACGTGCTGGCTCGCTTCCTGCTGGCCCGCATGCGAAAACGTTAGGGTGAACGATCGTCCGTTTTCGAACCGCCATCACACGACCAAGGGATGTCGTGTTCGGGAAGGCACGCCACAACGAGAGGTGACGCGATGCTGAAACGGGAAGTGGTCCGCACGGTGCTGGAAGGAAGGCGCCCGCCGTATGTGCCGTGGTCGATGGGGTTCACGAAAGAGGCGCGGGAGAAGCTGCAGGCGCATTTCGCTTGCGAGGATCTGGAAGAGCCGCTGGGAAATCACCTCGTGCGGCTGGGAAGCGACATCGGGTTCTTCGACCAGCTCGATGCCGGTCGGTTCCGTGACGTCTTCGGCGTCGTGTGGGACCGGGAGATCGACAAGGACATCGGGAACGTCGAGGGCTGTCTCATCCCGGAACCCACGCTGGCCGGCTACACCTTTCCCGATCCGCTGGATCCCCGGTTCTTCGCGGATATTCCGGCGAAGATCGCGCGCTTCCCGGATCGGTTCCGCGTGTTTCAAATCGGTTTCTCGCTCTACGAGCGGGCCTGGACGATGCGCGGCATGGCGAATCTGGCGATGGATTTCATCGATCACCCGGACTTCGTGCACGACCTGCTGAACCGGATCGCCGATTACAACATCGCTCAGGTCCGGCACGCATTGACGTACGACATCGATGCCGTCTATTTCGGCGACGATTGGGGGCAGCAGCGTGGACTGCAGATGGGTCCGCGCCTCTGGCGTACGTTCCTTTGCCCGGTGCTGCAGCGGATGTACGGCGTCGTCCGGGCAGCGGGCAAGTTCGTGATGATCCACTCGTGCGGCGATGTGGACGAGCTGTTCGACGACCTGGTTGACATCGGCGTCAATTGCTTCAATCCCTTTCAACCGGAAGTCATGGACGTGTGGCGTTTGCTGCCCGCTTATCGAGGGCGGTTGGCCTTTCACGGCGGGTTGTCCACGCAGAGGACGCTGCCCTTCGGCACCGTCGACCAGGTGCGCGACGAAGTCGTCCGGCTGCTGGCGGCCGGCAGGGATGGCGGCTATATCTTCGCTCCGGCGCACGATGTCGAAGGGGATGTGCCGTTGCCGAATATGCTCGCGGCGATCCAGACCGTGCAGCAGCAGACGGGCTGTTCGCACCGAACGCTCGCGTGGTGAAAGCCGCCGCGGCTGGAACCGCGACGTGCCAGCCCGCGACTTTCCGGCACGATCGCCCGAGTGTGGAAATTGGCAAACGGCGCGCGGGCGGGTATGATCGGGGAGTCCCGTGCAACGGTTCCGATTCCCGCGCCTCTCACACCTCACCGGAGAACACTCACCATGAGCACTCTCATCGACCGACGACGATTTCTCGCGACGTCCGCCGCCGCTACCGCCGCCTTCCCGTTGGCGATCTCACCGTCGGCCGCGGCTCAACCGACGACACCGGCAAAGCCGCTCCCGACCGTCGGGATCGCCACGTTTGGGTTTCCGGGCCGCACGAACGCCGAGCTGGCGAAAGAACTGGCCGGTGAACGCTTCCGCACGGTTCAATTGTTCCTCAGCCAGTCGGACAGCCTCTACTGGAAATACAACGACCGATCGGACGTGTCGGACCTGTCTCCCGAGCGGTGTCGAGCCATTGCGGACGCCTACCGTTCGGTGGGTATTTCTATTCACAGCTTGGGTGTCTACACGAATCTGATTCATCCGGATGCGAGCGAGCGGAAGGCGAATCTCGCCTACTTCGAGGCGATGATGCGGATTGCCCGCGCGATGGACGTGGGAACGCTGATTACGGAGGCCGGGCATTACCATGCGAACGTGCCGGAACCGGTCCCGCACCACTTTCAGGAAGCGGTCTGGCCGACCATGGTGCAGACGGGCAAGGAGTTGGCTCGATGCGCCGAATCGCACGGTGTGACCGTCCTGTTCGAGCCTTATTATCAGGGTTTCTTAGCCAGCGCCAAACGCACGCGGTTGTTTCTGGAAGAGGTCGACTCACCACACATTCGCGCGCTGCTGGATCCAGCCAATCTGCTGGAAGTGAACGATTTGGACGAGATGTTCGCGCAGCTTCAGCTGTGGATTGGATGCCTGCACGCGAAGGATCGCAAGTTGCATGTCGTGCGCGGCGTGCCGGCAGGGCAGGGAGACCTGGACTACAAACGGTTGGTGACGTTGGCTGCCGAACGGACTCCCGCGGCGCCCTTGATTTTGGAGTACGTCGGACCTGACGACTACCGGCAGGCGCGCGACCATTTGGAGGGGGTGATGCAGGCGGTATTCAACGCGTAGTCTTGCGGCGTGCGGAGTGCCGGCCGCGGATCGACGCCGCGAAGCGAAGGAGTTCGCCGGCACGTGCTCAGCCACGGGCGCGTCGTGTGGCGTCCGCGTCGTGCCGCGGGGGATCGCGTGCCGCGGGACGGCTCGCGCGCGGCGACGGCGACGGTTCTCCGAAAGCACTCAGCGTGATGACCGAAAGCGGATGACCTTTCTTCAACCGTATCTTCTGTTCGGTTTGTTGGCGGCGGCGGTGCCGGTCTTGATTCACTTGATCCATCGGCGGCAGCAGCTGACGGTTCCGTGGGGTGCCATGTTGTTGCTGCGCGGCGTCAAGCGGCTCAGACGCAAGACGACCCGACTGCGCTATTGGCTGATCCTGACGCTGCGGGTGCTTGCCCTCGCGTTGCTGGTGGTCGCAGTGGCTCGACCGCTCGCCAGTGGACGCATTGGTTCAACGCTCGGAGGCGCCCCGGACACGACCATCGTGTTGCTGGACCGGTCCGCGAGCATGGAGGAACGCGATGCGCGGACAGGGACTTCAAAACGCGAGGCCGGCCTGCGAAGAATCGCGGAGTACGTGGCGCTGACCGGCCAGCGTACTCGCCTCGTGCTGATCGACAGCGGCGAGAATGAGGCGGTGAGCATCGCGTCCGCGGAACTGCTGTCG
>Ga0194113_10011821_pt1 | contig 10294 bp, 7 predicted proteins | sample TA2MahC200mmetaG_FD_146193 | JGI IMG/M metagenome (GOLD analysis project Ga0194113, IMG submission 146193) | Freshwater microbial communities from Lake Tanganyika, Tanzania - TA2015017 Mahale Deep Cast 200m | ecosystem: Environmental > Aquatic > Freshwater > Lake | place: Tanzania: Lake... | reverse complement strand
AGGTTTTCCTCCGTCGCCCCCATCTTTCTCGAGGCAGATTCCTTGCGGACCTTGAATTTCTGGATCCCAGCGGCCCCCTCGATGTACCCCCTGATCTTCTCGGGATCTGCGCCAATGATCTCGCCGATATGCCCCTGCTCGATGATGGAATAGGTCCGGTTACCGCTCCCCGTGTCCATGAAGAGGTCAACGACGTCTTTCAGCCTTACAGGCGTCTGGTTGATCCGGTACTCACTCTCTCCCGTTCTGAAAAGGAGCCTTTCCACAGACAGTTCCTCAAGGCCGGAAAACGGGTGCGGAAACCCTCGCTTCTTTCTAGCCAGTTGAAGAGAAACACGCGCCATGCCCGTCGGCGGAAAGTGCTCGGAACCATTAAATAATATCTCCTCCATTTTCTTGCCGCGCAGCCTTCTGGGGCTCTGCTCGCCCAAAACCCAGCAAATCGCGTCCACGATGTTGCTCTTGCCGCACCCGTTGGGCCCGACAACCGCCGTGATCCCATCGGGGAAGTGAATCTCCCTGTCATGATAGAACGACTTGAAGCCCTGCAGCCTTAAGCTCTTGATTTGCATGGACCATCCCCCATCTGGGAGGTATGACTTTTTTTGAATATATTCTTTTCCTCAAAGGTTGTAAAGGGAAAATACCACTCAGAGTGTATTGTTATAATAGGACCACAAAATATTGTGGGCTTGAAAAGCAGAAGGGGGCGGTACGCCCCCTTCCGTCTGCATCGCCGCACTTGGCAAATCAACCTCTAGACGCCCAGTCCATCAACACCTCTTGCTTCCAGATTAACCCCCTGAGTCATGCTCAATGGCAGCCTGGGCCGCGCAAAGCCTGGCAACGGGAACCCGGTAAGGAGAACAACTAACGTAATTCAGACCCGCCCGGTGAAAAAAACGGATCGACTTTGGATCGCCTCCGTGCTCTCCGCAAATCCCGATCTTCAATTTCGGTCGAGTCCGCCTTCCCTTTTGAACCCCCATTTCCACCAGCCTGCCCACTCCCGGAGCGTCCAGGGACTGGAAAGGATCGTGAGGAAGTATTTGTTTCTCCAAGTAAGCCGGCAGGAACGAGCCGATATCGTCCCTGGAAAAACCGAAGGCAGTCTGCGTGAGATCGTTGGTACCGAAAGAGAAAAACTCCGCGTCCCTGGCAATCTCATCTGCCACAATGCAGGCGCGCGGGATCTCAATCATCGTGCCGATCAGGTAAGGAAACCTCACCCCAGCCTCTCGCATCACCTCCCGAGCCACCCTCTGCACGATCTCTTTTTGATTCAGGAACTCCCTGTCCGTGCCAACCAGCGGGATCATCACCTCCGGGAAGACCTTCTTGTTCCTTTTCGCGAGAGAGGCCGCCGCCTGAAAAATCGCTCTTGCCTGCATCTCGGATATTTCCGGGTAGGTAATGCCAAGCCGACACCCTCTGTGTCCGAGCATGGGGTTGAGTTCGTGGAGTTGCTCAATGCGCGCGCGGAGTTTGTCCTGACCCACACCCAACTCCCCGGCCAATTCCGCGATCTGCCTGGGCTGGAGGTTCACGAACTCATGCAGCGGCGGGTCCAGGAGGCGAATCGTGACGGGTAGGCCTTCCATGGCCTCCATGATCCCCTCGAAATCCTTCTTCTGGTAAACGAGCAATTTCATCACCGCCTTGCGCCGCTGCTGCTCGTCTTCCGCCACGATCATCTCTCGCATAGCCCGAATCCGCTGGGGGTCAAAGAACATGTGCTCCGTTCTGCACAACCCGATGCCTTCGGCACCGAATCTTCTCGCTGTTCGGGCATCCTCGGGCCGGTCGGCATTGGTGCGAATTCCCAATCGCCTTTCTCTGTCCGCCCACCCCATGAGTTTGCGGTAAAAAGGGTTCTTCTCGGGGTCCGCCGGAAGCAAAGCCAAGCACCCCTCATAAGCCAGTCCCCTGGTGCCGTTGAGCGTAATCCAGTCCCCTTCTCTCAAGACCCTCCCATTCACCTCGATGGTCCGCGCTCTCTCGTCGATCGCCAGGGCCCCGCATCCCACGATGCAGCACTTGCCCCAACCCCTGGCAACAAGCGCCGCGTGGCTCGTCATGCCTCCCTTGGCGGTCAGGATCGCTTCCGCGGCGTGCATCCCGTGAACGTCTTCCGGAGAAGTCTCGTTTCGCACCAGCACCACTTTCTTGCCTTCCTGTCGCCATTTCTCCGCCAAATCGGCACTCAAAACGATCAGACCGCATCCGGCGCCGGGGCCCGCAGGCAATCCTCTTGCCAGAACCGGCGTCTTCTTCTCGCCTGCGGGATCGATCATCGGGTGGAGCAATTCATCCAGATGCTCCGGTTTCACCCGTATCAGGGCGGTCTTCCTGTCAATCAGACGTTCCACGCACATCTCGACTGCCATCCGGATGGCGGCCGTCCCGGTGCGTTTTCCCGTACGCGTCTGAAGCATATAAAGCGTTCCATTCTCAATCGTGAATTCGATGTCCTGCATGTCCTTGTAATGGCGCTCCAGCTGGCTGCGAATACCGGCAAGCTGTTTGTACAGGGCGGGCATGGCCTCTTCGAGAGATTTGAATTTTTTCTGGCCCCTCGACCTCATGGCCTTGTTCAGAGGCAAAGGGGTCCGAATCCCGGCAACCACATCCTCCCCCTGGGCATTGGGAAGCCACTCCCCGTAAAAGTGAGGTTCTCCGGTGGCCGGATTCCGCGTAAAGGCAACGCCCGTGGCGGAGCTCTCCCCCGCATTGCCGAACACCATGGCCTGCACGTTGACCGCAGTACCCCAAACATCCGGAATATTCTCGATTTTTCTGTACGCGACTGCGCGTTTACCCTGCCACGACTGAAAGACCGCGCCGATTCCTCCCCACAGCTGCTGGAGGTGATCGTCGGGAAAGGACCTCCCCAGAACGCTTTTCACTCTTTCCTTAAAGGCTTCCACCAGCTCCTTCAGGTCCCCGGCGGTCAACTCGGTGTCATTCCGGACGCCCCTTGATGCCTTGTGTTTATCCATCTCTTCTTCCAGGAGTTTACGGATTCCCTCCCCCTCCGGGGGTTCAATCCCCGCGGCTTTTTCCATGACTACATCCGCATACATCATAATCAGCCTTCGGTAGGCGTCATAGACGAAACGCTCGTTGCCGGTCTTTTCGACAAGCCCCGGTATGGTCCTGGAGGTCAATCCGATATTCAAGACCGTCTCCATCATGCCCGGCATGGACCGACGAGCGCCCGAACGGACGGAAACCAGCAGCGGGTTCACCGCGTCCCCGAATCCGGCACGCATCAGTCTCTCAACTCTAACCAGCGCCCGTTCGACCCCCTTCTTCAGTTCCGGCGGGTAGTTCCTGTTGTTCCTGTAGTATTCGGTGCACACCTCCGTAGTGATCGTGAAGCCGGGCGGCACAGGGATCCCGAGGTTGGTCATTTCCGCCAGATTGGCCCCCTTGCCCCCCAGGAGATCCTTCTGCTCTGCTCGGCCGTCCGCCTTTCCATCCCCGAAGAAATAGACGTACTTTTTTGCTTTTCCCATGATAACTTCCTCCTCAAAAGGCAATCTTCGAGAAATCCGCGAATTGCTGAAACAGCCAGGAAGTCCGGGACAAGAGACGCAAGCGCCTCTCCCGCTGCCCGACGTCGTCCACCAGAACCATCACCCCGTCAAAGAACCTGTCGACGGGTTCCTTCAAGCCTACGAGGGCCTGCAAAACTTCCCGGTACCGTTTCTCTTCCATGGCCCGCATGACCCTTTCCTCCAACTCCAGGATCGCGCCCAGCAGGGCCTTTTCCGGACCCTCCTCGCAATCAGACAGGGAAAGGGGCAGGCGCTCGTCGCAAAACCTGAATTCCCTCTTCGCCTGCTGCAGAATATTGAAGGCTCGCTTGCACCCAACCAGCAACTTTTCGAAGTCGGCATCCCGGGTTCTCATCTCGTGCAGGGCCAGGATACGGCTGTAGGAATCCGGAATCCTTTCAAGTCCCTGAGCGAGAACGGCATCCAGCGTATCATAGGGAAACCCCCTGGCAAGCAGCAGCGACTGGGTGCGCTGACGAAAGAAGTCCGCCACCTCCGCAAGGACTGACCGCGGATCCTTTCGGAGGCGGGCGCCCAGGATGTCCTCGCTCTTCCGGATAAAACCGGAAAGGGGAATCTCGATCTCGTGATGGAGCATAATCCTCAGAATGCCGATGGTTCTCCGGCGCAGTTGGAACGGGTCCGAATTCCCCGTCACCGGATTCCCCACACCAAAAAAGCCGACAACCGTATCCATCTTGTCCGCCAGACTTAAGACCGCGCCCGGGATCGATTCCGGCAGAACCCCTTCCGCAGCGACGGGCAGATAATGCTCGCGAATGGCCTGCGCGACCCGGGGGTCTTCTCCACCGCAAGCGGCGTAGATCCCTCCCATGACCCCCTGAAGCTCGGGAAACTCCCCCACCATCTGCGTGACCAGGTCGGCCTTGCACAATTCGGCGGCTCGCTGCAGTTGGGGAAGCATCTCCGGGCAGATCTCCTTACCCAGAAACCCGCTCAACTCTCCGATTCGCTGCACCTTGTCGTAGGAGGTGCCAAGCTTCTTGTGAAAAATGACCCCGCGCAACCTTTCGAGGTTCTCAGACAGCGGTTTGCGGGTGTCCTCCCGAAAGAAGAACCGCGCATCCTCAAGGCGGGCCTTCAAGACCCTTTCCATGCCTTTCTGGATCCGACTCGGATCCTCCGGCCGGTTGTTGGAAACCGCAATAAAAAAGGGGAGCAACCCTCCGCCGCCCTTCTCGTAAATGGGGAAACACTTCTGATGTCCCTTCATCGGAGCGGTCAGGACTTCCTGCGGCAGGGCGAGGAAGCCTGGATCGAAGCCTCCTCTGAGCGGCACCGGGTACTCGTTCAGAAAGACCAGGGTTTCCAAAAGGTCCGCGTCCGGGACCAGCACGCCGCCCACTTCTTCCGCGAGTCTGCCGACCTCGTCCAGGATTCGGGACTCTCTCTCCCGTGGATCGAGAACCACGCCATGTTCCTGCAGGACCCGCCGATAATCGCCGGAACTTCTCACGGGCAGCGGCCTCTGCCCGGCCAGGACCCGGTGTCCCATGGTGGTGTCGGCGCTGATGATTCCCCCTACCCGCACGCGCAGCGGCTGGCCATCATAAAGCGCCAGAATCCACTGAATGGGCCGAACGAAACGGATTTCCGAAGTGGACCAGCGCATCGATTTGCGAAAGGGGATGGAGAGGATCAGGTCTGGCAGGCGCTCCGACAGAATGTCCTCCGTCCTTCTGCCTTTTTCGATCCTCTTCAGGACGGCGTATTCCCCCTTATCCTTCTGCACAAAGGTCACATCCTCCGGCCGGGAGGCGTACCGCTCGCAGAACTTCTCCAGGGCTCTCGATGGGCGCCCATCCGATCCCAGGGCTACCGAGCGGGGCGGCCCCGTGACCTCCTGAACCAAATCCCCCTGTGCCGTCTCCAAACCGTCGATGAAAAGCGCAAGGCGCCTCGGAGTCCCCATCGTTTGCACGCGCCCGCAGGCCAGCCTGACATCCGCCAGCAATTCGACCGCCAGCCGCTTCAGATCCTCCAGAGCCCGTGGGAGGACGCCGGCAGGGATCTCTTCCGTTCCGATCTCGAGCAGAAAATCCCGGTGCATCACTCTTCACCCGCACGTCTGATGACAACGCACGACCTCAGTCGTCCGCGCCCAGATAGGAATGCGCACAGCCCTGCGCAAGCGCCCGCACTCTCTGGATGTACTGCGTACGTTCGTCCACGCCGATAGCGCCCCTCGCATCCAGGAGGTTGAAAACATGGGAACACTTCAGACAATACCCGTAGGCCGGGTAGGCAAGCTTTCTCCCCAGCAGGCGTCCGGCCTCCTTTTCATACATTTCAAAAAGCCTCAGAAGCATCTGGAGGTCCGCGTCTTCGAAATTGTAGTGACTGTTCTCCACCTCCCCCCTCAAAAAAATCTCTCCGTAGGAGGTACCGTCATTCCACTGCAATTCGTAGACGTTGTCCTTGTTCTGCAGATACATGGCAATGCGCTCGATGCCGTAGGTGATCTCCACGGAGACAGGCCTCAGATCCACCCCGCCCGCCTGTTGAAAATAGGTGAACTGGGTCACCTCCATGCCGTCCAGCCATACCTCCCATCCTAGCCCCCAGGCACCCAGGGTCGGCGACTCCCAATCATCCTCCACAAAGCGCACATCATGAGACCTCAGTTCGATTCCGAGGTGTTCGAGACTCTGCAGATAGTGATCCTGGATTTCGAGGGGCGAGGGCTTCATGATCACTTGAAACTGGTAGTAGTGCTGCAGCCGGTTGGGATTCTTTCCGTAGCGACCATCGGCAGGCCGGCGAGAAGGCTGCACATACGCTGCGTTCCATGGCAAGGGCCCCAGCACCCGCAGGAAAGTCGCCGGATGAAACGTCCCGGCTCCTACTTCCATATCCAAAGGCTGGAGGATTACACAGCCTCTGTCCGCCCAGAATCGGCTAAGCGCGAAGATCAATTCCTGGATGGTCACGACACGTCTCTCTCTGTCCTTCTCTTTTCTCTATCACTTTCAAGACCCTAAAGGAACGCAACTCCCTGACCACGTGATAGCACAGAAACGCCTCCAGGACGGCGCCTGCCTCCGCGAGCAGCCTGGCCGGGGGCCGGGACTGCATCGTTCCTGCCACGGAAACCTCGCTCCAGTGTTGCAGGAGGATCAACGTCTTTGCGTCCACCCGATGGGTAACGGTTCCCCGCCGAACACAGTTGCCGCACACGGCGCCCCCTTGAGGAACCGAAAACCCGAAAACACCGGCCCCTGCCAATGGACGCCGACAATGAATACACATCCCGAACTGCGGGGCCATACCCAGGAGAACCAGACTCTTCACCAGAAAAACCCACAGCAGGGGCCCCGCCGACTCACTGCGATCCAGTACAGCGAGGGTCTCCTCCAGCAGCGGGAAAAAGGGGCACGCCTCCGGTCCTTCCGGCAAAGCGCGCTCCATCAATTCCAGCAGCGTACAGCCCACCAGAAGCTTTTCCAGATCGCCGTGCAGAGCAACATGATAGCGGCCCAGGGTGCACCCTTCGATTCTGAGAAGCGGGTTTCCAGGCCTCTCAAAACATTCCATTTGAATGAGGAAAAAGGGGGCAAGCAATCCTCCGAAACGCTTCTTGCTCCTTTTTGCTCCCTTGGCGATCCCCCTTTGTTTCCCCCTCTCCCGATCGAGAAAGCTCACGAGGAGGTCGGATTCACCGATCTCCCACCTGCGCAAGACAAAGGCAGCGCCTCGATAGGACGGCACGACCTTCCCTCCACCAAAAGAGAAGCGACATCCCGGCCGCGACTGCTGCCCGTGCTTTCAGGAATCGGGCGGGGGGAAGAGGATCTGCACCACCTCGTCCGCCTTACCTAGGTTTTCGAAAACCTTACCGTTGAAGAAAACCCTGACCCCGTCCCCGTTCCCGATATTGAGCAGAACGCGCTGTTCGGCCTGATAAGAAAAATGGTCGCCGGCGTCCAGGTCTTGCAACGCCGGTAGAAGGTCATCCACCGTAACCTCGACCCAGGTCTTGCGCAAGGCCTGCAGGGTAAGAGCCACAGGCAGACCGCCGGCATAACCCTTGTCTGCCTCCCGATTCCCCGTACCTTCCTTCGGTACGGAAGGTACCGGCAACTCATTGTGCGCAGGAATACCCGCCTGGGACCCGAGTTGCAGGTTCAGTTCCCGCCTGAGCTGTTCCTTTCTGATCTCCTCCGAGGAGGTTCGCGGCAACCTGATCGAACGCACCCGCTCGCCATTACTCGGAGGACGAGGATAGAGGAAAACCCAGAGCAGGATCGCGCCGCACATGAACAGGACCATGATGAACAAGGTTTGCCTGCGAGAGACCCCCTTTCTCGCCACTCCCAACCGATGTGTCGACCCGACCTCTTTCCGCAGAGCGGCCCGGTAATTTGAAACCACTTCTTCTGGGTCCAGGCCGACGCACTGGGCAACCTGCTTCAAGAACCCCAGGACGAAGACCGGGGCGGGCAGGCAATCGAAGCGTCCCGCTTCCAGATGCTCGAGATAGGACAGGTTGATCTTCGTCCAGTTGCTGATTTCCTCCAGTGTCAGGCATCGCTGTTCCCGATGTCTTCGAAGCTGTTCTCCCAAGTCTTCCAACGGTTCTCCTCAGGCGCAGAAAACCGGTTCGGGACCCTGTCTTCCAACACGCGCCAGGAACTGTCGGACAACAAGGCGTACTAACCGGGCATTCGGCAGTGTTCTCGGCACCCGGAAAACACCGCCTCTCCCACGATCTTGGAGTTCGCGTCCATTGACAACACGCTTTCCGGACGGATCCCTGACCCGACCGACGCCTTCTCTCCCCGGTGGCGTTCAAAAGCGGGTCAGGTCACGAAACGTCCGGTAGCGCTTGTCTATGGCGGCGGGCGTGACACGCTTCAACCGGTTCAGGCTGAAATCTTCGACGCAGAAAGATGCCATGATACTGCCATAGATGACGGCCCTTCGTAAACGACTCGCCGTCACCGCTTTCCTTCGGCTGAGATATCCCAGAAAACCACCGGCAAAGGTGTCTCCGGCGCCGGTGGGGTCCTTCACTCTCAACACCGGATAGGCGGGAGCCCAGAAAAATCGGCGGTCATGAAAAAGCACCGCGCCATGGGTTCCTCTCTTGACGATCAAAATGGACGGGCCCATGGACGACAAAGCCCGTGTCGCCCTATAAAGATTGCTTTCTCCGGTCAGTTGTCTGGCTTCCCCCTCGTTGACAAACAGGAGGTCAACCTGCCGCAGGGTGTTCCGCAGAGACTGCAGCTTCGATTCGATCCAGTAGTTCATCGTGTCGCAGGCCACCAGCACGGGGTTCTCGATCTGCTCGGCAACCCTCCTTTGCAGATCGGGGTCGATATTGGCCAGGAAGACAAAGGAAGATTTTCGCAGTGCCACGGGCAGTTCCGGACTAAAATTCAAAAAAACGTTGAGTTCCGTCTTCAGGGTCCTGGCATCGTTGAGATCCGCCCCGTAAGATCCGGACCACCGGAAGGTCTTTCCTGGAAGACGGGAAAGTCCCTGCAGGTCGATGCCCCTCGAATGCAAAAGGGCAATATGCCGCGGCGGAAAATCCTCTCCGACGACCGCCACCAGCCTCACTTTGGAAAAAAAACTGGCGGCATAGGAGAAATGGGTAGCGGAGCCTCCCAACCCTTCCTGGATACTCCCGGCCGGCGTCTGGATCGTATCCAGCGCCATGGACCCAACGACCAGCAAACCCATTCTTGATCCCCCTGCAGACCCCGGACGGGCATATGTCCCCCCGGGAGATCGTTCGTTCCTTCGTTCAGGGCAGGTACTTGCCCACCAGCACCCGGAGGTCTGCCTTGAGTTGCCCCGGGATTTGATCTGGATGGGTCACGATCGCATCTTTCAATGCCTGAGAACAACGACAGTCCCTGGCCGGGGGAATCCGGCCCGCCGCTGCCCGTAGGATCCCCTGTGCCCGCCCGGCATTCCTGCGGATGACTTCCAGGACGCCCTCCACGGAAACCTCCGCCGCCGCTTCATGCCAGCAGTCGAAATCGGTCGCCAGAGCCAGGGTCGAATAACAAATCTCCGCTTCTCTCGCCAGCCTGGCCTCCGGAAGGTTGGTCATACCGATGACGTCCACCTTCCACCCCCGGTAAAGATTCGCTTCGGCCCGGGTCGAGAATTGAGGCCCCTCGATCACGAGATAGGTTCCCCCTTTGTGCATCCGGGCATTCTTCCCCAGACCCGCTTCGTAAACACAAGCACTCAATACCGGACAAACGGGATCGGCGAAATGAACATGCGCCACGATCCCTCCCCGAAAAAAGGTGTTCGTCCGGCCCCGCGTGCGATCGATGAACTGATCGCAAACCACCAAGTCACCAGGTCGGATGTCTTCGCGCATGCTGCCCACCACGCTCACGGAAATGATCCTGGAAACCCCCAGCTTCTTCATGGCGAAAATGTTGGCGCGATAATTCACCTCCGAAGGCGAAACCCTGTGCCCCCGCCCGTGCCGCGGCAGAAAAACCATCCGCACTCCGTCGAGCACACCGGAGACCAGAACATCGGAAGGGCTTCCGAAAGGAGTCTCGATGGTGTGCTCGGCGATGTCCTCGAGGCCTTCGATTTCGTACAGACCACTGCCGCCGATAATCCCGACCACGGTCCGTTCTTCACCGCCCCCGACCCCCGGCAGGCTCATATTCATCCCTCACCATTTTCCCCGGTGTCAACCTCCTCCCGGATTCGCCTGAGCCGGGATTCGACGCCCT
>Ga0194113_10011820_pt1 | contig 10294 bp, 7 predicted proteins | sample TA2MahC200mmetaG_FD_146193 | JGI IMG/M metagenome (GOLD analysis project Ga0194113, IMG submission 146193) | Freshwater microbial communities from Lake Tanganyika, Tanzania - TA2015017 Mahale Deep Cast 200m | ecosystem: Environmental > Aquatic > Freshwater > Lake | place: Tanzania: Lake... | reverse complement strand
TGTCGCCTCCCGCCTGGCGCAAGGACAGCCGGGCCTTCCACTTCGAATACAACGGCCGCGGCCACCAGGTCTACCGGGTCATCGAGGTCGACGCCGCGACCGGCGCGGCCCGGACCGCTGTCAACGAGCAGGCCTCGACCTTCATCGATTACAGCGGCAAGAAGTTCCGCCACGACCTCGACGACGGCCGGGAGATCGTCTGGATGTCCGAGCGCGACGGCTGGAACCACCTCTACCTCATCGACGGGGCGACCGGGGCCGTCAAGAACCCGATCACGATAGGGGAGTGGGTCGTCCGCTCCGTGGACAAGGTCGACGAGGAGAAGCGCCAGGTCTACTTCCGCGCCGGCGGCTTCGTTCCCGGCCAGGACCCCTATTTCGTCCACGCCTTCCGCGCCAACCTCGACGGCACGGGCCTCGTCCGCTTGACCGAGGAGGACGCCAACCACACCATGACGTATTCCCCCGACATGGCCTTTTTCGTCGACACCTGGTCGCGGGTCGACCTCGCGCCGACGACCGTCATCCGCCGGACCGTGGACCGCGCGCCCGTGCTGACCCTGGCCAAGGCCGATCTCTCCGCTCTTCTCGACGCCGGCTGGCGCCCGCCCGAGGTCTTCACCGCCAAGGGCCGCGACGGCCGCGCCGACATCTGGGGGATCATCTTCCGCCCCACGGACTACGATCCCGCCAAGAAATACCCGGTCATCGAATACATCTACGCCGGGCCGCACAGCGCCCACGTCCCGAAATCGTTCCAGGCCTATAGCAACATGCGGGCCCTGGCCGAGATGGGCTTCATCGTCAGTCAGTGCGACGGGATGGGCACCAGCCACCGCTCCAAGGCCTTCCACGACGTCTGCTGGAAGAACCTCGGCGACGCCGGGTTCCCCGACCGCGTCCTCTGGCACAAGGCCATCGCCGCGAAATACCCCTCTTATGACATCAGCCGCGTCGGCATCTACGGGAACTCGGCCGGCGGGCAGAACTCCCTGGGCGCCATGCTCTTCCACCCCGAATTCTACAAGGCCGCCGTGTCGTCGTGCGGCTGCCACGACAACCGCATGGACAAGATCTGGTGGAACGAGCAGTGGATGGGCTGGCCGGTCGGACCCGAATACGGCGCTTCCTCCAACGTCGACAACGCCCACCGGCTCGAGGGCCAGCTCCTGCTCATCGTCGGCGAGATGGACACCAACGTCGACCCGTCCTCGACCATGCAGGTCGTCGACGCCCTGATCAAGGCCGACAAGGACTTCGACCTGCTGGTCATCCCCGGCGGCGGCCACGGCATGGGCGGCGCCTACGGCGAGCGCAAAATGTTCGACTTCTTTGTCCGCGCCTTGGCTGGCCTTAGTTCGTCCGCCCGACGATGACCACGTAGTTCTTGCCGTACTTCTTGGCGCACTTGGGGCAGGTCGTGTACCACATGTATTGCTTCGTGATGGCCAGGCCCCGCTCCTTAGCGACCGCCTCGAAGTCCCGGCACCATTTCCCAGTGTCCTTGAACGGCCCCTCGTAGACCTTGCTGAAGAACGTCCCGCTCAGCGTGACGTTTTCGGCATCCGGGACCTCCTTGTCGACGGCCACGTACATGTCCATGCTCCACTTCGAGGTATGGTCCGACAGGCCCAGATAATCGGGCACCGTGGCCCCCGCCGCCCGGACCTTCCCGTCCAGCCGTCTGACCACCGCGCCGAAATTCAGCGGCATATGGAAGATCGTTCGGACCTTGTCCTTGACGAACTTCTTGTCGTTCCACTCGAACGTCTTTTCATCCCAAGGCGCCGGATCGAACTTCGGGCAGCAAATGTCTTGATCCATTTTCTCCCTCCTACTCAGGCTTATCCCGTCGGGTCACGGTCCCCATTTTAGGCCTCTTCCCGCGTCCATGGCAAGCCGGACTCGATCCGCCCTTCTTCCCCTGGGGGCCCGCCGACGAATTGTGCTAAGATAGGGGCCGCGCGCCCGTAGCTCAGCTGGATAGAGCGTCGGACTTCGAATCCGCAGGTCGTCCGTTCGAATCGGACCGGGCGCGCTCTCCGCCCTCTATCGCCTCTTGTTCAGCACCTTGAAAATTCGGTTTACAGGACCGGATTTTCAAGGTAGCATCAGGTTATGATTCTCCATAGGGGACAGGTCGCTTGACCAAAACGCAGAAGATCGTCGTTTTGACCGCAGCGGCTTTCGTCATTTCCAAGAAAAAGAGCGCCAAAGCCAAGGGAGGCCAAAAATGATAAAGCGCATCATCATCCTCGTCATCGCCGTGATGGCCCTTATCCTCGCCTGGGGCCTCTTCGCCCAGGACAAGGTCCTATCCGCGAGCAGCCACGACGCCTTTTTCGATAACCTCGCCGCCCTGTGCGGTCAAGCCTTCGAGGGCAAGGTGACCGTCGGCGGCCCCGCCGACAAGGTCTTTTCCGAGCAACGACTGGTCATGCACGTCCGGAAATGCGCCCCCGACACCCTCTACATCCCGTTCCACGTCGGCGAGGACCGCTCCCGCACCTGGATCATCACCAGGACCGGCTCCGGCCTGCAGCTCAAGCACGACCACCGCCACAGCGACGGCAGCCCCGACGTTTCGACCATGTACGGAGGTCACACGACCGGCGCCGGCTGGCCCAACGTCCAGGCCTTCCCGGCCGACCCCTATTCCCAGGAGCTTTTCGTCCGCACCGGCATGCCCCAGTCCGTGGACAACACCTGGCACGTCTACATCTATCCCGGCGAGACCTTCACCTATCGGCTGACGCGCGAGGGCCGGGAACTCCGCGTCGATTTCGACCTCAGCAAGCCGGTCGCGCCTCCGCCCCCGCCCTGGGGAGCGGAGAAGGACTGAGAGCCTTCCCTTTCTTGCCCGCCCCTTCGCCGGGGCTCTCCGCCCGCCGTCTCAGTTCTTCTTCGCCCGATCCCGCTCCGCCCGGGCCTCGTCGACCATGGCCTTGACCTCTTTCATCAGCGTCGGGACGTGGTAGGGGATGCCCTCCTTGATCGTCCACTCGATGCCCCCGCCCCGCACGACCTCGAGCTTCGGGTCGCCGGGCATGACCGGGCTGTAATTGTCGATGACCTTGCCGTCGTAGGTCAGGACCTCGGTCCCGTAGGGATTGAGGATCCGCAGGTTCTCGACCGGGTTGCCGTTGACGACCAGCAGGTCGGCGATGAACCCCTGGCGGACCTTCCCCAGCCGGTCCTCCATGCCGACGAGCTTGGCCCCGCCGACGGTCGCCATCTTGATGACCTCGAGGGGGTGGAAGCCGGCCTCCTCGAGGAGCTCCATCTCGTGGACCTGCCCGAACCCGTAGAGCGAGTAGATGAACCCGGCGTCGTCGCCGACGGCGATGTTGCCGCCCTTGACCCCGAACTCCTTGAGGGCCTCCATCCAGACCTGATAGTTCTTTTTCCAGCGAACCTCCTGGGTGTTGGTCCATCCCAGAAAGTACGACCCGTGGTTCCTGAGGTCCGGCAGGAAGTACTGCTCCATCGAGGGGTGGAGGTAGTCCTTGTACCAGGGCAGGTTCTGGGCCCGGATGACGTCGCGGCTGGCGACGTAGATGGACAGCGTCGGGCTCCAGGTCACGTTGTTGGCGATCATCAGGTCGAGGACCTCGGACAGCTTCTTGCGGTTGAGGTTAGGCTGGATGTAGAGCTCCCCGGCCCGGCCGAAGCGGTGGATCTCGTTGCTGGCGTTGTGCTCGGGCGGGAAGTTCTGGATACCGTCGAGGGCCGCGTCGGCCACCCCGTAGAAGTGCTCGATCGAGGTCACCCCGAGCTCGGCCCAATCCTTGGCCGTCGTCTCGCTGACGGCGATATGGACGGCCGTGCGCAGGCCCTGTTTCTTAGCCTCGTCGAGCAGGGCCGCGGCGAGGTCGCGGTCCATGGCGAAGGCCTTCAGCCCGTCCACACCCTGGGCCTTGGCGTATCGGACCCCTTCCCGGATGAGCTCGGCCGTGTGGGCCCCCTTCGAGGCCCAGATCCGCTCGTAGAGCAGGATGCGCGGCGCGACGAGCTTTCCCGCGTTGCTCAGGGCCCGCCACTCCTTGGCCTTGTTCCAATCGGCCCCGACGTCGCGGACGGTCGTGGCCCCGGCCGCGAGGTAGAGGTTGAGCTCGTACTGCAAGGGCTGGGGGACGCCGCCCCGTGCCTCCTGCAGGTGGATATGGCTGTTGATGATCCCCGGCATGACGTACTTCCCGGTGGCGTCGATGACCGCGTCCGGCACCCAGCCCCTCGGCACCCGGCCGACGGCCGCGATGCGGCCGCCCTCGACGCAGACATTTGCGGGGCCGAACGGCGGCTCGGCGTTCCCGTAGATGACCATAGCGTTGCGGATGAGGAGCTTCTTGTAGATGCCCGCATGTTCGGGGGCCGTGGCTTCCGGGCCGGCCTGCGGGGCCTGTTCCTCGGCGGCCGCCCCGGCGATGTGGGGCCCGAGAGCGCCCGTAAGGAGCAACACGGCGGCGATAATACCCGCGCATTTTCCGATTCGCATGGATGCCTCCTCGTCCGAAGTTCTCTCCGAGACGTCCACTCTAATCCACGGCGGAAAGGGGTGTCAATCCCAAGTTTGCCGGTCAATTTTTGACTCGATCCTCCGGCCGTGATATTCTGTCTCTCAATCATCCAAACCATTTCGGGAGGGTTGAGCCATGCTTGTCGCCCGCCGAACGGTCTTCCGTTGTCGCCGGCCTGTGCGCACGGTGTTCGTCACTGTCATCGCCTTGGCCGTCGCCGCCGCGCCCGCGGCCTTGCCCGCCGGGACGCCCGAAGAGGCCTCGAGGACGGGCCACCAGATCTTCCTCCAAACCTGCGTCGCCTGCCACGGGGCGGACGGCAAGGGACAATCCCGGAGCCGGGTCGGCTTCGAAGACCCCCTGCCGGACTTCACGGACCCGGATTTCTCCTCGCGCGAGCCCCACGCCGACTGGGTGGGGATCGCCCTCAACGGCGGCCCGTCCAAGGGCTTCTCCGAGAACATGCCGTCCTTCCGCGGCGCCTTGACCATGGAGGAGCTCGACCTGGTCGTCGGCTACATCAAATCGCTCGGCCACGACCCGGCCTGGCCTCCCGGGGAGTTCAACCTGCCCCGGCCGCTGGTCACCAGCAAGGCCTACCTCGAGGACGAGATCGTCTTTTCGGCCACGGTCAACGAGGCCGCGTACGGCCTGAGCTCGTTCGGCGGCAAGATCGTCTACGAGCAGCGCTTCGGGACCCGCAACATGTGGGAGGTCGTCCTGCCCTTCGGCTGGAGCGAGCGTTATACGGGCTTCGAGCCGGGGCCGACCGAGTGGGGAGCGAACCTCGGCGACGCCGCCGTGGCCGTCAAGCGGGCCTTCTATCACAATCTCAAAAAGGGCTCGATCCTCAGCGGGGCCGCCGAGCTCATCCTACCGACGGGGGACAGGGCCTCGGGCCTCGGCAAAGGGACGTTCATCTTCGAGCCCTTCCTGGCCTACGGCCAGCTCCTGCCGGCCGACTTCTTCCTCCAGGCCCAGGCCGGGATGGAGATCCCCTTCCAGACGAGCAAGGCCTCCAACGAGGCTTTCCTCCGGCTCGTCCTCGGCCGGAGCATCAACTTCAAGCCCTGGGGCCGGACCTGGTCGCCCATGGTCGAGCTGCTGGCCGCCAAGGAGCTCGTCTCCGGGGAGAAGGTCCTGTTCGACGTCGTGCCCCAGATCCAGGTGACGGTCAACAAGCGGCAGCACATCAGGTTCAACGTCGGGGTCCGGATGCCGGTCAACGAAACTTCGGGCCGCAACTTCGCGGTCATAGCCTATCTCCTCTGGGATTGGTTCGACGGGGCCTTCTTCGACGGGTGGTAAGACAATGAAACACCAACGCATCGTCCTTCTCATCGTGTGTCTCACGGCGCTCGGCGCGGCCGCGGCCTCCGTGCGCCTGCCCGAGCTCTTCATCTCATCGGACCGGTGCCAGGCCTGCCATAACGGTCTGGTGACGCCCAAAGGCGAGGACGTCTCCATAGGCGCCGACTGGCGGGCCTCGATGATGGCCAATGCCGCCCGCGATCCCTACTGGCAGGCCTCCGTCCGCCGCGAGACCCTGGCCAACCCGAAGATCGCCGCGGCCATCGAGCACGAGTGCTCGGCCTGCCACATGCCCATGGCCCGATTTCAAGCCAAGGCCGGCGGCGGGATGGGCCAAGTCTTCGCCAACCTCCCGGCCGTCCCTCTTCCCAACCCCGAGGCCGCCCTGGCCGTCGACGGGGTTTCGTGCACGATGTGCCATCAGATCGGCCCTGACAAGCTCGGCAGCCGCGAGAGCTTCACGGCCGGCTTCGCCGTCGACACCGTGACACCCTGGGGCTCGCGCAAGATCTTCGGCCCCTACGAGGTCGACGCGGGCCGCACGCGGGTCATGAGCTCCTCCTCCTGGTTCGTGCCCGAGAAGGCCGACCACATCCAGAGCTCGGAGCTCTGCGCGACATGCCACACTCTCTTCACCCACGCCTACAACGAGCAGGGCGAGGTCGTCGGCGAGCTTCCCGAACAAGTCCCGTATCTCGAATGGAAGCACAGCGCCTATAACGGAAAACAGGGTTGCGTGTCGTGCCATATGCCCAAGGTCGAAGAGAAGACGCCCATTTCCTCGACCCTGGGCCAGCCCCGCGAGGAATTCAGCCGTCACGTGTTCCGCGGCGGCAACTTCTTCATGCCCAAGGTCCTCAACCTCCACCGGGACGCCCTCGGCGTCGTCGCCGAGCCGCTCGAGCTGGCCACGGCCTCGGCCCGGACGGCGGACCACCTGAAGACGTCGTCGGCCCGGGTGGCCGTCCGCGGCGTCCGAGTCGAGGACGGCACGCTCCACGCCGAGGTCGCGGTCACGAATCTCGCCGGCCACAAGCTGCCGACCGCCTACCCCTCGCGGCGCGCCTGGGTCCGTTTCGTGGTCCTCGACGGCAAGGGGGCCGTGGTCTTCGAATCCGGCCGCCTCAACCCCGACGGCTCGATCGCCGGCAACGCCAACGACGAGGACGCCTCCCGCTTCGAGCCCCACTACACGGAGATCCGCGGCGCCGACGAGGTCCAGATCTACGAGCCCATCCTCGGCGCTCCCGGGGACAAGGTGACGACCGTGCTCCTGGCCGCGACCCATTACATCAAGGACAACCGCATCCTGCCGTTCGGCTTCGACAAGGCCACGGCATCCGGCGACGTCGCCGTCAAGGGCGGGGCGGCGGAGGACGAGGACTTCAAGGCCGGGGGCGACCGGGTGCGCTATGCGGTCCCCGTCGGGGCCTCGTCCGGGCCGTTCACGGTCCGGGCCGAGCTCTGGTACCAGCCCATCTCGTTCCGTTGGGCCCGCAACGTCGAGGACCGGCCGTCGGACGAGGCCGCGAGGTTCCGCGGCTATTACGAGACGATGTCGACGTCGTCCGGGATCGTCCTGGCCAAGGCGGAGGCCAAGACCGAATAGCCGCCGCCCGGATTCCTTGACTCGGGTCGCGGGCCGGTGGTATATCTCTCCTCAGTTTTCCGGCCGGGGAAAGGGCCGGGCGTCGTCCCGTCTCTCCGGCCGACGAGGAGAAGCGCATGAAGATCGCCGTCTGTGTCAAACAGGTCCCCGACACCACGGACGTCAAGATCAACCCCGAGACCAACACCCTCGTCCGGGAGGGCGTCGCCAGCATCATGAACCCCTTCGACGAGTACGCCGTCGAGGAGGCCCTCCTCCTCAAGGAGAAGCACGGCGGCGAGGTCCACGTCGTCACCATGGGCCCCCCTCAGGCCGTCGACGTCCTGAAGCAGGCCCTGGCCATGGGCGTCGACAAAGCCTATCTCGTCTCGGACCGGGCCTTCGCCGGGGCCGACACCCTGGCCACGGCTTACACGCTGGCCCTGACCATCCGCGGCCTCGGCGAATTCGACCTGGTGATCTGCGGCAAGCAGGCCATCGACGGCGACACGGCCCAGGTCGGGCCGGGCATCGCCACGCGCCTGGGAATGCCCCAGCTGACCTACATCTCGCGGGTCAAGTCGGTCGACCCGGCGGCGAAGAGGATCGTCGTCGAACGTCTCCTCGAGCACGGCCGGGAGACCGTGGAATCCAGCCTCCCGGCCCTGATGACCGTCGTCAAGGACATCAACAAACCCCGGCCCGTCTCGCTGATGGGCATCCGGAAGGCGTCGCGGGCCGAGATCCCGGTCCTGACCGCCGGGGCCATCGGGGCCGACGAGAACCGCATCGGCTTGAAGGGCTCGCCCACCTGGGTGACGAAGGTCTTCTCGCCGGAGGCCCGCGGCGGGGGAGGGGAGATCCTCGGAGGCGACCTCCCCGAGGCCGTGTCCGCCCTGGCGGACAGGATCATGGGCACCAAGCTGGTCAAGTGACGGAGTAATCAATGGCCGAGCTGATCATCGACAAGGAAACCTGCACGGGCTGCGAGGCCTGCGTTCCCTCCTGCCCCTTCGGCGCCCTGAGAATGGAGGACGGGCTGGCCGTCGTCGACGAGAAGTGCACGTTCTGCGGCGCCTGCGTCGATGTCTGTCCGGTCGCTTCCATCACCCTGACCAAGGACGAGAAGGCCGCGCCGACCCCCGAGGCCGGGGAATACAAGGACGTCTGGGTGTTCATCGAGCACGAGGAGGGCCGGGTCTCGACGGTGTCCTTCGAGCTCCTGGGCGAGGGCGCGATACTGGCCCGCGACCTGGGCTGCCGGCTCTGCGGCATGCTGTTCTGCGATCCGAAGGCCGTCGAGGCCCACGCCGCCGAGGCCGTCGCCCACGGGGCCGAGATCGTCTACGTCATGGAAAGCCCCCTGCTCGGGCCATACCGCACCGACCCCTACGCCCGGGCGGCCGTGGACCTCATCCGCAAATACAAGCCCGAGATCGTCCTGTTCGGGGCCACGACCCAGGGGCGGGATTTCGCCGGGACCGTGGCCACGACCCTGGAGGCCGGGCTGACGGCGGATTGCACGGGGCTGGCCATCGACCCCGAAACGAAATTCCTCAAGCAGACCCGGCCGGCCTTCGGCGGCAATATCATGGCCACCATCCTCGACTATCCCGGCTATCGGCCTCAGATGTCCACCGTCCGGCCCAAGGTTTTCGCCATGCCGGCCCGGGACGCGGGCCGCAAGGGCCGGGTCGTTCGCGAACCGCTGGCCATGACCGAGGACGAGGTCCGGACCAAGGTCCTGGAGTTCGTCAAAGGGGAGGAGACCGTCAATCTGGCCGACGCCGAGATCATCGTTTCCGGCGGCCGGGCGATGGGGTGCGCGGAGAACTTCAAGGTGCTCCAGGAACTGGCCGACACGCTGAAGGCCGCCCTGGGCGCCTCCCGGGCGGCTGTCGACGCCGGCTGGATACCCTACCATCATCAGGTCGGGCAGACCGGCCGCACCGTCCGGCCCAAGATCTATTTCGCCTGCGGCATCTCGGGCTCCGTCCAGCACCAGGCGGGGATGAAGACCTCGGACATCATCGTGGCCATCAACAAGGACCCCGATGCGCCCATCTTCCAGATCGCCACCTACGGCATCGTCGGCGACCTGTTCCAGGTCGTTCCGCTGCTCGCGCAGGAGTTCAAGAAACGCCTGGGGCGATAGGAGCCGGTCCGCCGGCACCGGGAAGCGCGATATTTGCCTTGTAAAGCCTTGAATGTAAAGAAAAGGGGGGGGCTGTCCGGCGCTCTCTGAAGGCGACCCCCGCCGTTCCAGAGGAAACTCGAGGGGGCTCAGGTGGTCCGGTCTTGGCATGTTCCTTGCTTTCGAAGGAGGCAAAGGTAACGATCTTGGACAGTAAGGAAACTCTTTGGCCCCCTAAGACGTATTTAATAGCGAGGGGGAAAAAGTGAAATTGGGAAGAGAGACGGAAGATGGCCACGCGTTGCCCCAACTGCAGAACCGACAATCCTGACACCGCCAATTTCTGCTTCAACTGCGCCACGACGCTTCGAGAAGGCCTGTCCGAAGGCCAAACCCCCTCGCGGACCCCGAGCCGCCCACAGGCCCCGGAACCGGACGTCACCCGGACCATGGAAACCTACGCCTGGGACCTCGCGACGGGCTCGGTCTTCGCCGGGCGCTTCCAGATCATCGAACAGCTCGGCCGGGGGGGCATGGGCCGGGTCTACAGGGCGCTCGACCAGAAAACGCACGAGGAAGTGGCCGTCAAGGTCATCCGCCCCGACATCGCCGCGGACCGGCGGACGCTCGAGCGCTTCGTCAACGAGATCAAGCTGGCCCACAAGATCTCCCACCGGAACATCGGCCGGTTGTACCACTTCGGGGAGGAGCAGGGGCTCCACTACATCACCATGGAGTACGTCC
>Ga0194113_10011816_pt1 | contig 10297 bp, 4 predicted proteins | sample TA2MahC200mmetaG_FD_146193 | JGI IMG/M metagenome (GOLD analysis project Ga0194113, IMG submission 146193) | Freshwater microbial communities from Lake Tanganyika, Tanzania - TA2015017 Mahale Deep Cast 200m | ecosystem: Environmental > Aquatic > Freshwater > Lake | place: Tanzania: Lake... | reverse complement strand
GTAGTCGCCTTCGTGGATGCCATGGTGTCGTCCCTCGCTCTGACTGCCCAGACGTCTGGCGTCGACCACGTGGAGCCAACGGGGCGTCAGTTGACCCAGGCGCGGACAGACCAGCATCGTCTGCTGGCCGTCTTCCGCGGTGCTGGCCTTGATCAGGCCCAACGGGTAGCGAGTCGAAGCCTTCCAGGGTCCGAAGCGATAACGGCCGCGCTGTGTCAACGCCACGCGATACCGAACGGTGCCGTATTGGCCTGGAGCGACACGAGGCAGGAGCACGCGGACGCGCGTCGCATTGCCGTGAGCCGCCCCGCCGACCCGCTCAATGCTGTCCTCCACCGCGACGGCCCAACTGGCGAGGCGACGGCGGTGATTGCGAGCCGTCACGGACACCGACAACGGATCTCCCGCACGGATGCGATGGGGAAGCTGCCGGACCACCGTCAGGTCCCGCATCGTCGCACGCGCGAAGCGCCAGTTGAACAACAGAGGACCCACCATCATCCCGGCCACAATCACCAGGAGATTCACTTCGCCCAGCACCGCGCCCCCGACAATGAATATCACCACGAACAAGTACCGCCACCCCGCGGCACTGACTGTGGTGAACGGGCGACCAGTCATCACGTCTTCTCACTCGGGCACGGGAATCTGTTCGACCAGCCGGCCTATCAACGACTCGGTATCCGCGCGGTGGCCGGCCTGCAGGAATCCTTTGGGAATCACGCGGTGAACGAGTACGGCCGTGGTCAGTTCCTTGACATCGTCGGGAACCACGTAGTTCCGGCCGTCGATGAGTGCCGACGCTTGCGCCGCCCGGTAAAGACTCAACGCGCCACGCGTGCTGACCCCCACATGCAACTCGTCGCACGCGCGCGTGTGGTCGACAATGTCCAGCATGTAGTCGGAGATCGAATCATCCACCACCACCTCGCGCACGTGCCGCTGGAGCCCGAGGATCTGATTGCAATCCAAGACCGGCTGAAGATCGTCCACCGGTTCGCGGAGTCGATGCGTGGCCAGTACCCGCCGCTCATCGTCGCGACTGGGGTAGCCCATCGAGATCCGCAGCAGGAAACGATCCAGCTGGCTTTCGGGCAACGTGTACGTGCCCTCGAACTCAAAGGGATTCTGAGTCGCGATGACCATGAACGGTTTCGGCAGCGCATGGGTCGTCCCGTCCACCGAGACCTGGCGGTCGCTCATCGCCTCCAGCAAGGCGCTCTGCGTGCGAGGCGGCGCGCGGTTGATCTCGTCGGCCAGGATGATGTTCGCGAAGATCGGCCCGTGATTGTACACGAACTCGCTGCTCTTCACGTGAAATACACTGCTGCCCACGATGTCGCTGGGAAGCAGGTCGGGCGTGAATTGAAGGCGGCAGAAATCGCCCGATACGCTCTTGGCAAGCGCCTTGCCGACCAGCGTCTTTCCCACGCCCGGCACATCCTCCAACAACACGTGCTCGCCCGCCAGCAGCGCCACCATGCACATCCGCACGACCTTCGGCTTGCCCAGCACGACGCCGGACATGTTGTCTTCCAGCGCGCTCACCAAACGCCGCAGTTCGGCAGTCGTGGAGCTGCCCTCCGCCACGATGGGTGACGCGGCCGGCGGATGTGCCGGCTGCCCGTTCACCAACATCTGGGGCAGGTGCCCGGCACCCGACGGATTCGTGTCTCGCTGCATGACGTAGCTCGCATGTGATAGATGATCAACTCCACGTCGTGGCCCGCGCTCACAACGGCTCCTGATACCCGCCCGGCTCGGACAAATGCCCTCTCGCCGAACCCCGGACCTGCTGCCAGCCCCCCAGATCGATACCCACGCCAAGCGGGAATCCGTGGTCCGAAAACGGTCATGACCACTCGACGCGTGCACACAAGCCGCTCTTCGACAACAACGTCCCGATATTGAGCGTTCCCCACCCACGACCACGCGGTCCGTGGGGAGTCACGCATCTTCCATCGGGGCCGACGCACGGGCCAACCCAGGAAATCCACGGCCATGAGCGCCAGAAGCGACACCAGACGAGAACACGTGTGCGCCCGTTCACGCTCGGGCAGACGCTCCTCGGATTCCACCATGCGCCGACTCAAAGGAACCCGTCTGCCGCCGTCCAAGCCATCGACACGAATGGGCCGCTCGCCAGCCGCTCTTCGGTCGTGCCGGACCAGCCTAGTGTAGCAATTGCCCGGGTGGCTCGACAACAGCAGGCGGGCCGCTGGTGGTCGACGGAACCGGCGTGGGACTGCGGCCGAGCCCCTGTCCGCCGGTTGTCCCGTGCATGTAAACGAATACGCGGCAATGAGTTAAAGCTTGCTCCCCCGCCGGCCGCGTCGCGATGAATCCGCGCCGGCAGCGGATGCCGCGAGGGCCAGCCGCGGATCGACATGGCCTGAAACGGTTCGAGCCGTCTACAATGGAGCAGCGCAAGGGAGGGCCGATAAGTTGACCATACGTGCTGTCTCCATTTCTCGCTGGCGACTGGGACGCGTTGCTGAGCATGGCTAATCGAACGGACTCCGATTCTCGATTCTCGCTCGACCTGCAGGGCGAGCCGATCCCTGAGGGGCATGCGGCGAATCCTGCCCGGCCGTATGGGGACATGCTGCTCGTGGACGTGAGATCCCTCGGAGCGTTGCCCGTGCCGCCGGAGACGCCGGTTCCGACCGCGGCGGAAAGCGGCCGCGGCATGGAAGCCGGCCAGGACGCGTGCGAAGACGAACGTGTTTCTTCCATGTTCTGGCTCGAGGGCGACGTGCTCATGTGCGCGTGCCCTTCGTGCGGCGCTCCGATGTCCGTCCGCTTGTGGCTGATGATGGCGGACTGCTGGCGTTGCGAGACCAGCATCGAGTTGACGGAGGAGCAAGAGCGTGAGGCGCTCAGGCTCCTGCAGCGTCGTCACGCACGACTCGAACGCCAGGCGGTGGCGGCGGGAGTTCCGACGTGTGCGGCGTCCGGTGCCTTGCAGGCGCCGCCGCGACCGATGGGTGCGTCGCGGGATGCGGCGCCGCGGCCGGCGGAACATCACCGCGCGCCGCGGGAACCGTTGGAACCGCCCCGCGAGCTGGCTGCCCCGCCGCGGACGGCGGACCGCCCGTGGCACGCGAAACGCCCCTTGGCGGACCGGGCGCACTCGCTGCTCAAGAACATGCCCGCCTGGCTGATCAGCCTGCTGTTCCACGTGATTCTCATCACGATGCTGGGCCTGTTGACCAGCCGGCAGGACGACGGTCCTTACATCACGCTGTCGTCGCGCATCAGCAGGATTGTACGCGAGGGTGGTGACACGCGGATCGTCGCTCCGAGCGACAACGCGACGTTTGATTTGGGCACGCCGGAAGGGATGGATCTGGCCGACCCGGACGTGCGACGCGCCGCCGTCCTCGCCGATCAGGATGCTCGTGAATTGCGGCTGGTCGATCCCGACAGCCCCTTCCTGCCGGAGCTGACGAAAGTGAAGGAGCAGATTGGGAGCGTACCGTCGTCGCGCACGGCGTTGGTGGCGCGCGACCCGCGCGTCCGTGTCGACATGGTCAGGCGCGAGGGAGGCACAACGCTGACGGAAGCGGCCGTGGCACGCGGCCTGCGCTGGCTCGCCCAACACCAGAGCCGCGACGGCAGCTGGAGTCTCGACCGGTTCCACCACGCCGCCGACTGCGATTGCGGCGATCGCGCCTCGTTGGCCAGCGACAGCGCGGGTACCTCCCTGGCGCTGCTGCCGTTCCTCGGAGCGGGCCAGACGCACTTGACCGGCGTCTATCGAGACGACGTAGCCTTGGGACTGCGATGGTTGATCCAGAGCCAGAAACCGGACGGCGATCTGCGGGGCAACTCGGATCAGTACCCGGGCATGTACGCCCAAGGACAAGCCGCGATTGTGCTGTGCGAGGCGTTCCTGATGACGGGCGACGAGCAGCTGCGAGTTCCCGCGCAGAAGGCCATCGATTTCATCGTCGACGCGCAGTACTCCGACGGAGGCTGGCGCTACTTTCCCGCCAGCGTGTCGCCCAATCTGCGGGGTGACACCAGCGTGCTCGGCTGGCAATTGATGGCTCTGCAAAGCGCCTTGTCCGCCGGCCTCTCCGTGCCCGACGAGACCATGGAAAACGCCAGCCGGTTTCTCGATTCGGTGCAGCGCGACGGCGGGACCACGTATGCGTATCTCCCGCATGACCGGGCCAGTCCACCCATGACGGCGGAAGCACTGCTTTGCCGCGTCTACCTCGGCTGGAAACGAAATCACCCCGCGCTGCGCGATGGCGTGACCCGCTTGTTGAAGGACGACCCACCGTCGAACAAACGCCCGAATATCTACTACTGGTACTACGCCACGCAGACCCTCCACCATTACGGCGGGGCCCCGTGGCGCGAGTGGAACTTGCACATGCGCGACGTCCTGGTCTCCTCGCAGGAGACCCGCGGGCACGAGGCCGGCAGCTGGACTCCCGTCGGGCCTCTCACGTCGCAAGGCGGACGCATCTACATGACGTCGCTGGCCATCTGCTGCCTGGAAGTCTATTACCGGCACCTTCCCATCTTCCGGCAGGTGGATCTGGAGTGACGCGCGCGGTGTGCGCCGAACGCCGCCCGGGGTCTCGCCCCGAACTCCGTCGCATCCGGAGAACGCCATGTTGCGTTTTCGCCACGTGCGGGCAATCGGCCGTCCGCCCCCTGCCCGGGCAGCCGCGATTGTAAGCTATTGTCGGATAGTCAGTAGGAGTCGGTTCCGTACGCGAAGGGCCGGTTCGGGCATGCGGTTTGCGGCATCAGTCGTCCGTGGTCCCGCATCTACCGGTTCTCCGAGCGAACTTCCATGGCCAACGTCGTCGAAATCAACCGCGTGGAGGATCTGGAGGCGCTCCGGCTGACGTGGAACGCCCTGCTGGCCCAGACGGACGGTGCTTCCTTCTTTCACACGCTGGATTGGCTTCAAGCGAACTGGCGCTACTACGGTGAGAATCAGCGTCTGCGCGTGCTGCTGGTGACGGCCAACAACGGGCCGATCGGCATCTTGCCGCTGACGGTGGTGCGGGAGCGGACGCGGCTGGGTCGCGTCCGCGTGCTGACCTACCCGCTCCAGGACTGGGGCTCGTTCTTCGGCCCGATCGGTCCGAATCCCACGGCCACGCTTTCCTTGGCCATGCGGCACATCCACCGCACGCCCCGCGATTGGGACATGCTGGACCTGCGGTGGGTGAACCGCGACGAACGCGATCGGCTCCGCAGCCTCTGGGCCATGGAGCGTGCCGGGTTTACGGTGCGCGAGTCCGTGTGGAAGACCACGGCGTTGGTCGACCTGTCCGGCGGCTGGGACGGCTACTGGGCGTCGCGCGAGAGCAAGTTCCGCAACAACGTGGGGCGGTGCACGCGCCGCTTGAACCAAGTGGGCGAAGTGGATCATGTCCGGTATCGCCCCGCCGGCCAGTTGAACGGCGACGACGATCCCCGCTGGGACCTGTACGACGCGTGTGTCGCGATTGCCGAGGAGAGCTGGCAAGGCTCGTCCACTACTGGCACAACCTTGTCACATGCACAAGTGCGGGCGTTTCTGCGCGAGACCCACGCACTGGCGGTCAAGAACGGCATGCTCGACCTGAACCTGTTGACCGTCGACGAGAAGCCGGTGGCGTTCAGTTACAACTACCACTGCCAGGGCGAAGTGTTCGGACTTCGCATGGGATACGCGTCCGCCATGGGCAAGTGGGGAGTCGGAACAGTGCTGCTGGCCAGAGTACTGGAGGACTGTAGCGACCGCGGCGATCGGTGTCTCGACCTGGGGACGGGAAACCTGGAGATCAAGCGGAAGTGGATGACCCGGCTGGCCGACAGCTATCGCTACACGCACTACGCGCCGCTGGCCCCCCGCGCGCAGCTCTTGAGGCTCAAGCACGCATTCGCCCATGTGCCGTGCGTTATCGAGTGACAATACCAAGTCACCGTCGATCGCCGCTACTCGACCGTTTCCCCCGCCGTGCCGCCGCGCACGTAATCGATGGCGAATTCGCCCGCCGCCGCTCCGTTGCCGGGATCGATTCGCAGGGCGGTAATGACCTGGCCGGCCCAGCCGGGGTGCTTGCCGGGCTCCAGACGGTACTCGTGGAATCGCCCGTCCGGTTGGACGGCGAAACGGACGGCCTGCTGTTCGGAAAACGCCGGCGATGTGCTGGTCATCCAGAACAGCTGACCGCCGTAACCGGCGGTCAGCCGCATGCGGAGCAGGATCACGGGGCACCGGTCGCCGGCCACGTCAACCAGCGTGCGGATCAGGTACGGATCCGGGCCGGTGATCTTGCCGGTCAGCTCGCCGGCTTCCCCGCGTAACGAGCCGATGTGATGTGCCGGCATCCAGCCTTCGCTGGACGTGTCGAACTCGAACGCGATCTTCCGGACGAGCGTGGGCAACCGGGACACCGAACGGAACTCGCCGCCCTGGATTTCGACGGCCGACTGCCCGTCGCGGGCCACGCGGATCGCCAGGTACGCGTTCGACTCGTCGTACCGCCAGCCCGGTTGCGCTCCGGTCTCGATATCCTCGCGCGGCGGTAGCGGCTGGCCGTCCAGAAGCACCTGTGCGGGCCGGCTGACGTTCGACACCAATATCACGCCTTGCTCGCCGGTCGGATACGTCGCGTGGAAGGCGAGTCGGCCTCCGTCCCAGGCGGCAGCGGAAATCGCGGCGGTGGCCGAGATGTGCAACCGGCGCGGCGCCTCGCCGAGCATCACGGTGCCGGGCTCCTCGTCGCGACCCGTCAGCTTGAGCACGCTGCCGATGATCTGCCTGGGCGCGAACACCCACGGGCAACGTTCGCCGTCGATGACGCTGATGTTGTCCGGCCAGAGCGCGACGTCTTCGCCTTCGACGGCCTGCTGGTGCATCGCGCTGCGAATGATCGACTCGGCAATACGGCGCCACGGGTACGTCCGATCGAACTCGTCCAACTTCAACAGCGCGTCGGCGTAGCGCAGTCCGTTCCATTGCACGGGCCGGCCGAACCACGAGCCTTGATACCAGGTGGCTCCGAACACCGGAATGCTGCCACCGACGAGGAACGGCTGTTGCGGGTCGTCCCACAGGTAGATGAACGGCAGCCCCCGGCGAGCCCATGTCACGGCATCGCGCAGCCAGCGGTCGTCGCCGCTGAAGCGATAGGCTTCGATGTACGCATCGACGGCGTCCGCCGCGGCCAGGACGTCGGGCGTGTGCACGGGCACCTCCCAGACCTGAGCCGCCCGCGGCACGCGAAACGACTCCATCAGCACGAGCGTCTGCCGCATGGCGTCATACGCCTCCGCGTCGCCCGCGATGCGCGCGTAGTTGAGCACCTCGAAGGCACGCCGGGCACACGTGCCGACCTCCACCGCCTCGTCCGGACCCAACTCGTGGTAGTCCATGCCGACGAACGGCCCGGTGGTGTGCTGCTGGTCCGCATCGAACCGCCACGCGCCGTCCTTGCCCCGTCCGGCCAGATGCGCCGCCGCCGTGGCCGGATTGGCCATGGCCAGGTCCGCGCGGCCGCCAAATCGCTGAGCGTCGATTCGCGCTTCGCCGCCCAACACGTCCAGCACCTCCTTCGCGCGAGACATGCACGCACGCCGCGCCTCCTCGCTCGGACTGACCGTCGCTCCCAGCAGCAGGTCGGCCACGAAGCTGCGCGGTTGACCCGGTTGGGACATCATCCCGCCACCTTTGGTCGTCCACCAACTCTTCGTCTCCGGCATCCAGAGCGACGTGATGTAGGCCTGCATGGAGAACTCGATCTCGCGATCGTAGGAGCCGCGCGGCAGCGGCGCCGGTTCCGGAACGCCGAATAGCCGTGCCCACGCATCGATGGCAGCCAGCGCGTCCGGCGCCTCGGCGTCGGCCAACAGCCGGGCCGTCATCCGCAACGGACGGCCCGGCTCCAGCGGATATGACGCAGCCGCCTCGCGCTGGTTCACCGCGACGAACTCGGGCACGCTCGGCAGGAACAGCCCCATCAGGTGCGCGCGTTGATTCCCAAACCGATCGGGCGAGGCGAACACCATGCTCGGCCGGTCGCGCAGACCGTCCCATTTCTGCCGCAAATCCCACAACAGGCCGACGGTGCCGTACTTGCCGTGGATCCCGGCGGCCGGGATCGTCACCATGTTCGGGTGGACCACGTACCGAACCCGGTGCGGATGTCCCTCGGCAATGTCGAGCGTGCCGGAGGAGACCTCATCGTCCACCAGCCATTCCAGCCCGGGCAGCACGGCTTCGTCCCGATCCAGCACGTAGAGCATCGGGCCGTCGAACGCGAGCAACTTGGCGGACTGCGTACAGGTCAGCTCGTAGTCCGCCTGGATGTGCTTCTCGTTTTTGGCCAACGTGAATCGGACGCGCGCCTGACAACTCGGCGCGTCGCCCGCGGGCGACGACCATGTGAATTCGAGCGAGGCGGGAGGGCCGTCTTGCGTTCGCGGCGGGTTCGGCGTCAAAACCGTGTGCTCGCGACGAGTGCCGTCCACACCCGCCAGCACCACGCGCGCCAGACGCGGCAGCCACGCCACGGTCGCCGGTGACTCGCCGCCGCGGACAACGAGCAGTTCGGCCGGTCCAAACCCGAATTCGTTCCGCCGAAATAACAGGCGGACGTGCTCGTTCTCCAGCACTGCGAATTCGTCCGTGGCGGCGGCGTTCAGCCGGCTGGGCGGCGCATCGAACTGTGCGGCAGAGCCCACCAACAGCGTCGACTCGGCCGTCGGTTGAGCCTCGAGATTTCCGGCGCTGACGCGTACTGAAATGGGAATTCCAACCGCTTGCCGATCGGACGAGAACGGCACGGAGAACGCGTGACTCCTGCCAGGGTGCAGCCGCGCGATCGTGCGGCTTGCCGGCCCGGAGGGCAACAGAAATGTCGCGGTCGGGTTCACCAACGAAGCGGCGCCCGGATTCTCAACCACGCAGACTATTGTGAGGGGCGTGTTTTGCATGGCCACCGGCGCTGAGGGACCGAAGCTGCGCAGCACCAACTCGGGCGCCACGGCATACGACTTTCGGGTTTCCACGTCGCCCGAGGTTGCCATGAGTTCAACGCGGGAGCGCGTCACGCGCTCACCCTCGTGAGTCCACGTCACCCAGCGTTTCTCGTCCGGAGCAAGATCGCCAACTGGGACGATCGCGGGCGACGCGTTCCGATCGGCGTCGAAAACCATCGCCGCGCGAACGGCTTCCGCCGCGGCATCGCCGGCGTTCTCGATTTCCGCTCGGACCGTGCATCGTTGGCCGGGCCGACTCGGGTCCTCGTCGATCTTGACCTTGCCGACCCGCAACAGTCCTCCGACGCGTTCCACGTACGACACGTCATCCAACAGCAGCTCGCCCTCGGCACCCACGATCCGCACCGCGAAGTGGACCGATTTGGCTTTTGCGTTCTTCGTGAAATCGTACTTCAGGATCGTGTGGTGCCAGCGGCCGTCGCCGATGTGATCCTCGGGCACGGTGAAGGTCGCCCGCGGAGAACCCGTTGCTTCTCTCGGCTCCGCATCCATCGGGATCACGTGGATGTTCAGCTTCGCGTCGGTCGCCGCCACCGCCTTGTACCAGAAGTCCATGCCGCCCTTGAGCCGGTCCAGCAGCGGTCCGCGGTTCAGGCCGGTTTCCGTTGTCGCCGTCTTCGCGGTGCGGCGGAACAGCAGCGCCCGTTGGCCGGTATGGGCATCGCTCGAGACCTCGACCGTCTCTCCAACCGGTCCCCAATCGGCCGGGAATCCGTTTGGGGCCAGGATCTCGAACGACCCGTTCGTGCACGGATTCTCCGCGGCGGGCGGAACGGCCACCACCACGGACAGCACGAGCGACAGGGGTAGGGCGTACATGGCGTGAGCCTCCGGAGAAATGAGGAGCAGCACTTTTTGGTAAGGAGCGATCCGCGGCACGATTCTTCCTGCTTGGCTTGGCCGGCCGCATGTTGCCTTTTCCACCATGAATAGGAGTCTGTCAAGATGGCAGGAGTAGCTCGTGACAAACGATGTACCCCGCCGGGTGCCGCGTGCCACTGGCTGAGCGAGCCGAGTGCGTGTCCCCATAAACCAGCCGTCCCACGGCGAGCGGAGCCAGTGCGTGGCTGGATGTGGCTCGCCGCGTGCCACGGCACTGGATGACGTCCTGAGTGCGAAAACGGCAACGCTGCCAAGGTCAATTGTCAAAACGAATGGACGGGGAAAAGCCGCTTCACACTGGCTCCGCTCGCCGTGAGGCCTGTCGCCGGTGGTGAAGTACACGCGGCTCGCTCAGCCAGTGGCACGTGCGCACGTGCTGATGGTCTGCCGGTTTGGC
>Ga0194113_10011807_pt1 | contig 10299 bp, 10 predicted proteins | sample TA2MahC200mmetaG_FD_146193 | JGI IMG/M metagenome (GOLD analysis project Ga0194113, IMG submission 146193) | Freshwater microbial communities from Lake Tanganyika, Tanzania - TA2015017 Mahale Deep Cast 200m | ecosystem: Environmental > Aquatic > Freshwater > Lake | place: Tanzania: Lake... | reverse complement strand
TTGCAGGGTGCTGCGCGGGATGCCGAGCTCTTCCGCCCACTGCCGTTGACTGGGGAGACGCACATAGCCCTGCTCAAACTCATCCAACTTCTCGGCAATCTCTTTTCTCGACCACTGCTTTCGGTCGATCGCGGTCGCTTCGGTCACAGCGGCACCTCCCCACAAACTGGGAAGGTATTTTACCCGATCTTCTTCCGTCTGTCTGCTCTATCGCTGACACTCCGCCATTCAGCGAAGGCTACGCTCTAAAACTACCAAGTGGCCGAAACGAAGATCATCGCCCGCGCGGCGCGCCAAGCAGAGATTAGCACCAATTGCCGCGCGCGTCAAATTTTTATTTGCCAAAACCGCCAACTTGTGTTATATTGGCGCTGTTCGATTCGCCGCCTTAGCTCAATCGGCAGAGCAATTCATTCGTAATGAATAGGTTTCGAGTTCAACTCTCGAAGGCGGCTTGTCCCCAGCCCGGCGCTGGGGATTTTTGTTCCCCTTCGCACCTTCCGAATGGAGTATTCACCCCATACGAAATGCAGTACCTACCGGATATAAATCGTCCTTGTCCTGTGCTATATGGTACGTGGATAGATCAAAGGAGGTGCGCGATGTTTCAAGATGTGATTGATGGCATTGTCATTCTGGCGATGTTTTTCCTGCGGATCGGCGCGCCGATCATCGTCACGCTCGGCGTCGGCATTTGGCTGGAAAAGAGACTGCGCCCGCGTGAAGCGCAACAAACGCCGCGCCAAGTGCGTCGCGGGACGATCATCCCGTTTCCGCGCGTCGCGTCCAACGGGCGCGCGTCTGCGATTCCGGTGACGCCTTGTTGGGAGGTCAAGCAATGCAATCCGACTGCACGCGCGCACTGCGCGGCACCCAAGCGTCCCGATCTCCCCTGCTGGCTTGCGTTGCAAACCGCCGGAGGCACCGTGCGCGCCGAGTGCGCGGATTGCGAACTGTACAACCAACCGCGTCGCGTGGTCGCGTGACACCGATCGGTCAGACCTACACCCAAGACCCCATCTGAGGATGGGGTCTTTTTCTTTCTCCAAATAGATTGACTGACGAATAGAAATTCATCGCTCGATATGATATACGCAAGATAGCAAGTCGTTTTACTGAAAAGCGGTCGGCGGTCATCGGTCGCCGGTCGTCTTTTCAAGGAGGCGCAAAATGCTAACCGATCTTCTGTTCCTCGCGTTTTTCTTCATCACCCGGATCGTATTGCCGATCATCGCCACGTACATCGTCGGCGTGCTGATCGAGCGCGCGCTGAACCGCACCGCGCGCCCAGCCGGAACGCGCGCTTGGAAAATGACCGCGCGGCACGCCGGGTAACTGAGGCAACCGATGTTCCCAGACGCGCTTGACACTTTCGCCATGCCGCGCGAACGCGTCACGCGCCCGGCACCAGCCGCGCGCTCCGCCAAGATCATTCCGCTTGGTAGGAAAAGTATCCCGTATTCGGTATTCAGTATTCAGAAGACCGGACACTGAACACCGAATACTGAATACTGAATACTGAATTTATACAACGGAGGAACCAATGAAACTATCCCGACGCGATTTTCTCAAACTGTGTGGCGCCAGCGCGGCGATGCTCGGTGTCGGCGCGACGGTCGCCCCGCCCGCGCTCGCGCCAAAAAACTTGGCGGCGCCGGTCGCGCCGCGCGACGTGCGCGCCACGTTGATTGACACGACGAAATGCATCGGCTGTAAAGCGTGCCAGAGCGCGTGCAAAGTGGCAAATGGCTTACCCACCAACGATCGCCCGGTCGCGCTTTCCGCGACGACATTGACGATTGTGGACTTGCGGAACATTTCGACCAAGCCGAATCAGCCGGAGATCAAACCGGTCAAGAAACAATGTATGCACTGCGAAGACCCCGCGTGCGTTTCGGTCTGTCCGGTCGGCGCGCTCGTCAAGCAAGCGGATGGTCGCGTCACGTACGATGCGGACGTTTGCATCGGGTGCCGCTATTGTATGGTCGCCTGCCCGTTCGGCGTGCCGAAATACGACTGGGCTTCCGCCAATCCCAAGGTCAACAAATGCGGGCAGAGTTGTCTGGCGAACGGCAAGCGCGACAAGCCCGCGTGCGTCTCCGCGTGTCCGCAACAAGCGTTGACGTTCGGCGCGCGCGAGGAACTGCTGGCGATGGCGCACGCGCGCATCCGCGAAAATCCGGGCAAGTACATCAATCACGTCTACGGCGAAAAAGAAATCGGCGGGACGACGATGCTGTACCTGGGCGGCACATCGTTCGAAGCGCTCGGCTTTCGCGTCGATCTGCCGGAGATCGCGTTACCCAAACTCACCTGGGAAGCGCAAACCAAAGTTCCGGCGGCATTCTTTGGAATGATGGGCTTGTTGAGCGGAATCGCGTGGTGGACGCATCGCACCGAACGAAAAGAGAGCAATGAAAAGCCGTGAGGTCAAAGACCTCCCAGGTTTTGAAAAGAGGACCTAATGTCACCCACACTTCAATTTCTACTCACGATTTTTGTTGGCCTCGTCGTTGTCGTCGCGCCGTTCGTCCTGATCTTCGGCGTGCTGTACCCGCTCAAGCGACGATTCGAACCGCAAGCCGAAATCGCGCGTACGCGTTTCAAAATGCCGTTCAACGCGCATCCGATTGCCGTCACCGCGATCTCGCTTGTCGTCGTCGCCGCGATTGGGATCATCGGCTACGCGCTGGTGACGAATCAGTTCGTGGACTTGATGATCCTATTCCGCGATGTCGTCGTCCTGGCATATATGTTCTTACTCCGCTTCGTCGCGCCATTCGTCGTGCTGTACTTTGCCGGAACCTGGCTCGAACGCAAACTGAACCCCAGCGCGACGCGCGCGCGTCGTCCGATTGCGGAACGCGTGCCGATGTTGAAACGCTTGCCCGCGCTCACGCCGCGCGGCACGCTCGTCGCGCTCTTCCTCACGATTCTGTGGCTCTCTGCAATTGGGATCGCGATCGCGCGGTTCTTCTTCGGCTTGTCGTACGTCACGAACCTGAGCGACGAATTTCCGTGGGGCTTGTGGATCGGTTTCGATGTCGTGAGCGGCGTCGCGCTCGCGGCAGGCGGTTTCGTCGTCGCCGGGACGGTGCACGTCTTCAATCTCAAACGCTATCACCCGATCGTGCGCCCCGCGATTCTAACCGCGCTCCTCGGCTACCTGCTCGTCATCGTCGGCTTATTGTTCGACCTGGGTCGCTGGTACAACATCTGGCATCCGATCTTTATGTGGAACATCCACTCGCCGATGCTCGAAGTGGCGTGGTGCGTAATGCTCTACAGCGTCGTGCTGATGCTCGAATTTTCGCCGGTCGTTTTGGAGAAATTCAAAATCGAGTGGGCGTTGAAAATTATGCGCGCGATCACGATCCCGCTCGTCATCCTGGGAATGTGCCTTTCGACGTTGCACCAATCGTCGCTCGGCTCGCTCTTCCTGATCGCGCCGGAGAAAATCAATCCGCTGTGGTACTCGGCGTGGATGCCGGTCTTTTTCTTCCTCAGCGCGATTGGCGTCGGACTCGGAATGACGATTCTCGAATCGAATCTGAGTTCGCGCGCGCTCGGTCGCGCGCTGGAAGACGATTTGCTCGCCGGACTCGGGCGCGCGGCGTCCGTCGTCCTCGCGCTGTACCTGCTCGCGCGTTTCGTCGAATTGATCGCGCGCGGCGCGCTGGGCTATGCGTTCCAGCCCGGCTTTCACGCGACGATCTTCTGGATCGAGGTTCTGGTCGGCTTTGCCGCGCCGATGGCGTTGATGGCATTCCGGCGCGTACGCGCCAAACCTGGTTTGGTCTTCTTGAGCGGCGGCTTGATCGTCTTTGGCGTCGTGTTCAATCGGCTCAACACGTCACTCCTGGGTTGGTGGCAGTACGCGCAAGGCGGCGCGGTGTACATTCCGTCGCTGAACGAAGTCGTCATCACCGTCACGCTCGTCAGTCTCGGCGTCGTCGTGTTCGGACTCGCCGCGAAATTCCTGCCGCTCTTCCCGGAAGAAAAACACGCACACGCGTAGGGGCGCAATTGAATTGCGCCCCTACCCACCGACCTCCATCCGTGATTTGGATGGAGGTTGTTTTGTTTGTTGGACAAATTTGCAAATTTGTCCAACTGCCCCAAACGCGATAAAATAGTTCTCCGATGAGAATACCCCAGCCATTTTGCCCCGCGCGTTCGCTCTGCGTGCTGTTCGTCTTGCTCGTCGCGCTCGGCGTGAGCGGGTCTGCCGCGTCCGCGCAAACTCCCGTGCCCGGTCGAATCGTCGCGCAATCCGGCGACGCGTACATCGCGCACGACGCCGCGACGAAAACCTGGGAGATCGGCAGCAACGGCATCCGCCGCCGGATGGATTATCGCGCGAGCGAGGGTTTTCGCTTGACGCGCCTGACGAACAAACTGACCGGACGCGAATGGCTCGCGCCCGGCAGCGGCACGGCATCCGAATTGCGAATGACGCTGGGCGATCAGGAAATTACCGGTTCCGCCAAAGACTTTGTTTACAAAGATTACCACGCGATTCCGCGCGCGAATAAATCGCTCGAATTGATCGTGACGCTGGCGCAAGGACAAATGGACGCGCATCTGCACTATGTCGTTTTTCCCGGCGTCAGCGTGATCGAGCAATGGGCGGAGATCGAAAATACCGGCGCGACGCCGTTGCCCGCGTTGACAGGTTGGGAATCATTCTCCGTCGCGCTCCGTCCCGCGCCCGATCTCTTGACGTTGTACTGGGTGCAAGGATTGAATCCTGGGATCGCGCGCGCGAGTTCCAAAGACCCGGTGCCAACCTTGCGTTTGCGCTCTGCAAAAATCGACGCGGGCAACGCGCAACAAGTCGGTTCGACCGGACGCTCGTCCGCGCAAACGATGGGGTGGTTCGCGCTGACCGCGCCCGGCATCCGGGGCGGTATGTTCGGCGGGATCGAATGGTCGGGCGATTGGCAACTGCGCGTCGCGCGTGAAGGCGAGAATACCGTGTTGCGCGCCGACATTCAAAACAGCGTCTACGCCAATTTCGATATGGAAGTGCCGTACAACGCCAATCCATACTCCAACGATCTCGCCAACGATTATTGGTGCTCGACGCGTTCGCTCGTGCAGACCGCGCTGTTGGACTATCCGCCGTTGCCGTGTCTCCCGGCGCCGGATTCGGAGATACGTTGAACGCGGTACGGTGATTGGTGATTGGTGATTAGTCAACTAGTTGACCAGTCACTAGTTGACCAATTGACCGGTTGACTACAGACTTGAGTAAACTCAAACCGATTCGAATTTCCGCGCGCGCGCGCTGGCTGATGATCTTCGGCGCGCTGGTCTGGCTCAGCGCGACGCTTAGTCTGCAACCCGAATGGCGCGCGGACAATGGCGCCGCGCTCGGCTACGCGCCGATCATTCTGCCGACGCCCGAGTCGTTCGCCATCGCGCCTGCCGCGCCGGCGCGCGCGGCACTCACGCGCGAACCGCGCGGCGATTTCGGCGCGGCGCACCCGGTGATCGCCGATTCGCTGTTCGACGCGCTGCTGGCGCCGCTGGCGAACGAAGCGCAACGCCGTCGCGCGGACACGGCGCGGAGCGATCCTGAGTTCATCAAACGGATTGATCGCGCGCTGAACCAAGGGCGCGTCAATTTTCTGCTCTTTGGCTATGGCGAAACGCACGAGCCGCCCTTCACCGAAAACGCGTTGATCGGCTCGCACACGATCCTTTCGTACGATACGCGCGCGCGCGCCGCCGACATCGTCTCGTTCACGCACGACATTCGCGCGCCGGAGATCGAACGCGCGTTGAGCAAGCGCGGCGACAAACCGACCGCGCTGCGAATTGACCGCGCGTATTTCGTCGGCGGATTCCGTTTGCAACGCAAGATGATCGAGAACGCGACCGGTTTGGCGATTGATTATCAGATCGTTTTTCGCGACGCGGCGATGCAACGCCTGATTGACGACGTGTTCGACGGCGTGCAAGTCACCGCGCCGATGGCGTTCGACGTGCATCCGTTCTATCTCGACGGCATCAAATATCCCGGCGGACATTTTCCGCAAGGTCCGCAAAAACTGAACGGACGGCAGGCAATTCAATTCATCAAGACGGTGCCGGTCGCCGAAGGAACGTACGACCGGTCGCTGGAACACAACGTGCGCAAGTCGCTCGTGTTCGACGCGCTCATTCGCGCGCTCGGCGAAAAATACCACGACCGCGCGTTCTGGCTGAAAGGCGCGGCGTTCGTCGCGCGTGAATTGATCGGCGGCGCAATCGTCTGCGATTTCGATCCGCTCGCGCTGATCGTCAACAACATCGGCAGCGCGACGACGGGCTTGCAAAAATCGTTTGCCGCCGATTCACCGTCCGCGCCGCGTCTGCCCAAGATCAATCGCGCGGTCTACATCGTGGATCCGGCGCACGGCGACGGCGGCGTACAGTGGGTCAACGCGAACGCGGCGGTAAATCCGATCACGCAAAAAGATATTGACGCGGGAATGTATCCCACGCTCGCGATGGAAGTGCCGCTCAACGCGAATCCTTATGGCGATCTGGTGACCGGCTATTGGACTTCGGTGCGCGTGCTGGTGAAAGAATCGTTGCTGAACTTGCGGGGCGTTCCATTGAACGCGCCGCCGCGCGAGGAAGAATAACTGTCACTCTGAGCGAAGCGAAGAGTCTCGATATGCGATCGTGAGATGCTTCGCTCCGCTCAGCATGACAGAATGGAAGGGAAGAAAAATGATCACCGGTTTCGATCATTTCATCGTCTTGGTCAACGATCTGGACGCGGCGATCCGCGCGTATCGCAACCTGGGTTTTGACGCGCGCGCCGGGGGCGAACATCCGGCGTTTGGCAGTCACAACGCGCTGATCGCGTTTGCCGATGGCACGTACCTCGAACTGGTCGCGTTCAAAGACGCCGCGCGCGCGGCGAAGACATTTTGGGGCGCGGGCGTCACGAAACTGCGCGCCGGAGAAGGATTCGGCGGGTACGTGCTCGCGTCAAACGATCTCGCGGATGATGTCGCGCAACTCAAGTCGCGCACGCTGAACATCGGCGATCCATCGGCTGGTTCGCGCGTGCGTCCCGACGGTCAACGCGTCGCGTGGCAAATCGCGCTGTGCGACAATTCGCCGGTCGGCGCGCTCCCGTTCCTGATTCAGGACGAAACGCCGCGCGCGTTGCGAATCGAACCGGCGCGGGAAGGATTGGGAAGCCGCGCGCGCGTCAAAGAAGCGATCGTCGCGGTGAAAGACGCGGACGCCGCGCGCGACGCGTATCGCGCGTTGCTCGGCGTCGAATTGACGCGCGTGAAAAATATCGCGGGGGACGTGCAGGGGTATCGCGTCGCGCTGACGTGGGGCAATATCGTGCTGGCGCAACCGACGCGGCAGAGCGCGCTCGCGGATCAACTCGCGCGGCGCGGCGAGGGATTGTACGCGCTGACGCTGGAAGTACAAGGCGTCGGGCGCGACCGACGCGAATTGCGAAATCGCGGCGTCGAAACGCTGAACGACGCGAGCGGGTTTTTAATCGCGCCGGAGTTTACCTGTGGGGCAAGGATCAGGTTGATGTAAAACAGACTTCCGAAATCTCGGGGATTTCGGAAGTCGTTTCTTATTTTTCCGCCACCGCATCCAGAAATCGAATGTACGTTTCGATGCCGCGATAGTGCGTCGGCAAGTGCATTTTCTCGTTCGGCGAATGAAAGTTATCGTCCGGCAAACTAAAACCCATCTGCACCGGATCGACTCCCAAGTGTTGTTGGAACAAACTGACAATCGGCACACTGCCGCCTTCCAGTTTGAAAACCGGCTTGACGCCGAACGTCGCGTGCATCGCTTTGACCGCCGCGCGCACGCCCACCGTCTCGCGATCCACCAGCACCGCGTCACCACTCGCAAGTTTTTTCAACTCCCAGCGCACCGTCGGCGGCGCGTGCTGATGCAGATACTCGCGCAATTGATCTTCGACCGCGTGGTGATCTTGGTACGGCACGAGCCGCATCGAAATCTTCGCCATCGCTTTTGCGGGCAAAACTGTTTTCGCGCCGGCGCCGGTAAAACCGGAGACGATGCCGCAAATTTCCAACGTCGGACGCGCGCCCACGCGTTCGAGCGTCGTGAACCCGTGTTCGCCAACAAGTTGCGGCGCGCCGGTCATCGCGCGCCAATCGTCGTCCGTGATCGGCATTCGCGCGATTTCTGCGCGCTCGTCGTCCGCAAGATCGCGCACCTGGTCGTAAAAACCGGGCAACGTCACGCGATTGTGCGCGTCGTGCATTCCGGCGATCAACTTACACAACACCGTCGCCGGATTCGGCACCGCTCCGCCGAACGCACCGGAATGCAAATCTTGCGCGGGACCGTGAACCCACAATTCAAAGTACGCCAATCCGCGCAGACCGTAGGTGAGCGCAGGCACATCGTGCCGCACGATCCCCATATCGGTATTCAGGACGATGTCGCACCGGAGTTTATCTTTGTGTTGCGCGATGAACGGCGCGATGTTCGGCGAGCCAATTTCTTCCTCACCTTCGATCAGCACCTTGACGTTCAGCGGCAGTCCCTCGTTTTGCGCGAGCGACTCCAACGCTTTGAGCGCGGCAAAAATCTGTCCCTTGTTGTCCGACGCGCCGCGCGCGAAAATATTTTCGCCGCGCACCGTCGGCTCGAACGGCGGCGTCGTCCACTCGTTGTGCGGATCGACCGGCTGAACGTCGTAATGTCCGTAGATCAACACTGTCGGTTTGTTGGGCGCGTTCAGCCATTCGCCGTAGACAACCGGATGCCCCGCCGTCGGCAAGATCGCGACATTGTGCAAACCCAGGTTCGTCATTTGCCGCGCCAGCCACTCCGCCGCGCGCTGAATATCCGGCGCGTGATCCGGCAATGTCGAGATGCTGGGGATCGCAAGCAGTTCTTTGAGTTCGGCAAGATAGCGCGCCTGATTGGCACGCGCGTATTTTATCGCTCGCGTAGATTCCACGATGGCTCCTTGGTGTTCAAAGTTCAAGGTTCGAGGTTAAACGTCGAACCTTGAACTTTGAACTCTCAATTCACGGCGCGACGCTGAGCGCTTCCCAGCCCCACAAGTCCGGATGCGGCGGCGTGTTGTCAATCAGTTTGCGCTGACCCGAGCCGTCCGCGTTCATCACGTAGATCGCCCACGCGGTTCCATTTTGATCGCTCCGCCAAAAAATCGAACCGCCATCGCGCGACCAAACCGGTTGACCATCGTTGCTCTTGCCGGTGGTCAACTGCTTTTTGCCTGAGCCATCGGGATTGACGGTGAACACCTGCCGATGCCCCGCGCCATCCGACGTTTGATAAACGATCTTGTCGCCGCGCGGCGACCAGTCCGCGTTGCCGCCGTTGTCCGTCGTCACCTGGCGCGCACCGCCACCGCTGGTAGACGCGATCATCAAACCGCAGGTGTTCGTGTTGGGCATACAGCCGGAAAAAACGATTTGCTTGCCGTCCGGCGAAAACGTGGGACCGTTGCCATCCACACCCAGGTTGACGATCGTTTTGAACACGCCATCCAGCTTGACCATCGCGATCGGACCGCCAGGCTGATTCTGACGCGGCGAGTTGGTGTAGACGATCCATTGCCCATCGCGCGACCAGTTCATACAACAAACGCCCACTCCAACGACCACGGGACCGGTGATGCCGCCGCCGTCGGAATTCGCGAGGTACAACCCTTCCGACCGTCCTTCCATTCGTCCATAGAACGCGACCTGTTTGCCGTCCGGCGAAAAGGTGGGCCAAAGCGCGTGCGTGAGAATTTGACGCGGATTCGATCCGTTCGCGTTGGCGACCCAGATCGTAAAGAACCTGGGCTCGCGTCCGGTCACGACGCTGTACGCGATTTTGCCGGTCGGCGCGCTCGGTTTCGGCGCGGCGGCAGTGTTCGTCGCGCGCGGCGTTTCCGTCGCGCCGACGGCGACTGCGAATTTCGTCGGCGCGTCGGTGGGCGCGCCGACAACCGGCGACGGCGCGACAGGCGCGGCAGGCACGCTCGGCGGCACGGCGAGCGTAGGAAGCGCCAGAGTCGGCGCGCTGGTTGGCGTCGCCGAGCCGCACGCGGTTACGCCGATCGCCAAGATCAACGAAATAAAAATACTCGCGCTCAATTTGTGCCAGAACATTTTTGTTCCTCCAAAACAATTGTCAATTATCAACTGTAGTCTGGCGAAAATTGTCTGATTGAACCTTAAAAGATCAATGCACGACCGGTTGCGGGCGCACCAAAGCAACGGATGGCAATCTGCGTTTTCGCCAACCGTTGGATAGATGCCTGGTTCGCAT
>Ga0194113_10011803_pt1 | contig 10303 bp, 7 predicted proteins | sample TA2MahC200mmetaG_FD_146193 | JGI IMG/M metagenome (GOLD analysis project Ga0194113, IMG submission 146193) | Freshwater microbial communities from Lake Tanganyika, Tanzania - TA2015017 Mahale Deep Cast 200m | ecosystem: Environmental > Aquatic > Freshwater > Lake | place: Tanzania: Lake... | reverse complement strand
TGCCCCTTGCTCAGGTGATCTCCAGGGTAAATCATCTTCGGATTGCATGGAACGAGAACATGCCAGGCTGAGTGCCACCAACACCAATATGCCTATGCGCAAAGAGATTGATGCAAAACGAACCGATACTTTACGAGTGTGAGTCATCTTGATCTACTAATGGTGCAAGAGATTTGCCATAAAAGCATCATGGATTGTCTCTTTCAACAAAATTCGACTGGTGGTTGTTCTTGTTCGTTGATCGATAATTGAAAAACATCCGGTCGGGCATAATGACCGGTAACATCAAAATCTACTTTACTGCGCGCCACCTCACTCAAATCCAGTTCTGCATACAATATCTCCTCGCGATCATACACTGGACCACTGATCACTTCACCAAATGGAGAGATGATTACGCTACCCCCACGGCACATTACTTCGGGCTGCGCTTGCATTTCATCCAACTCCTGCAAATCTAGTGGGTACATCTCTTTGCGGACAAACTGATTACATCCCAACACAAAACAACGCCCCTCACAGGCAATATGCCTTAACGTGGCTTGCCAGGTATCGCGCTGATCTGCCGTGGGCGCCAGGTAAATCTGCACGCCTTTGCCATACATCGCCATGCGCGCCAATGGCATGTAATTTTCCCAACAAATCAAGCCGCCAATTCTCCCCAATGATGTATCCAATACGGTTAAAGTGGAGCCATCCCCCTCCCCCCAGATCAACCGTTCGGAACCAGTGGGTTTAAGCTTTCGGTGCAACCCAATCACATTACCATCCGGCGCCAGGTACAACAGGCTGCAATATAGTGTTCCATGACTATAACGATTATCGCGTTCGATTATACCTATTGCCAGGGTGATTCCAGCCTGCCGGGTAGCCTTGCTAATCTGTTCAACTGCCGTACCCGGCACTTCCACAGAGTTCTCCCAATAGCGTTGCCAGATTTTCCGTCCTTCCGGGCTGCGGCTGCCTACTACCATGCCAAAGGTTAACCCACGAGGGTAAGCTGGAATATATGCTTCTGGAAACAATACCAGTTGCGCTCCTTGTTTGCCCGTTTCCCGGATCAGATGGCACGTTTTTTCTACGGTTGCCTCTCGATCAAAAAGCACCGGTGCAGACTGTACTACAGCAACTTTTACCTTAGTTTCCATTGGGTTCATGCAATAACCTCTCTCTTAAAAATACTTCCTGTACCTCTTGCCGGAAGAATTTTACCAAGAATATCCAAAAAGAAAAGTTAAAGAGCTTTCTCTTGACAATCTCATGGTAGCCCCATATAATCAGCATCGCTGATTATTAGTGTTGCTAAGTATTTTGCAAGCCAATGAACCAACATTTACTTTTCAACTTCGATATCCCTGCGCTTGAGAAGAGCATGATGCAATTGAGTTGGGCATCCCAAAAACGCCTGGCTCAAGAACTGGCTTGTTATAAGTTAACCGTCCCCCAATACATCACGCTGCAAGCTCTTTTGCCTGAAGAAAATGGCGCCACCATGAGCCAACTGGCTGATGCTTCCTTTCAAGTTGCGGCTACCATGACTGGCATTATCGACCGGTTGGCAGAACAAAAATTGGTTGAACGTAAACCGGACCCAGCAGACCGGCGGGCTCAACGTGTCATGCTTACTCCATCTGGAAAAATTTTACTCGCAGAGATCGAGCAACGAAGGCGAGCGCGTATGCAGCAAATCTTGGAAACCTTCTCAACAGAAGAACGCATTGTGTTATGCCATTTGGTGCAAAAATACCTGGATACCACATGATAATCAACCTTGCTTATGGAAAAACAGGCTTAGCCATCAATTTGCCGGATGATCTTGACCTAACCCTCGTCGAGCCACATTACCTGCCGGGCTTACCAGACGCAACTACAGCCATCCGCCAGGCATTGCAAGCGCCTATCGGCGTGCAGGCGCTGCACAGGCTCATATCTCCCAACCAACGGGTAGGAATCGTTTTCAGCGACTTGACCCGCCCCACGCCCAATCAGATTATTTTGCCGGCTGTGCTGCAGGAACTGAATCATGTACCCAGGGAACAAATCTTGCTCTTCAATGCACTTGGCACCCACCGCCCAAACACACCAGATGAACTAATATCCATGCTGGGTGAAGATATCGTGGAAAGTTACACCATCATTCAAAATAACGCCTTTGATCTCAGCACACAGGTATCGCTCGGAATCAGCCAGCGCGGGCACGAGATTTGGTTGAACAAGGAGCTGATGGCATGTGATGTTAAAATCTTGACCGGTTTCATCGAGCCGCACATGTTTGCCGGTTTCTCTGGCGGGGGCAAAGCCTTAATGCCGGGAATGGCAGGTCTGCGTACCGTGTTAGGTAACCACGATGCCGGTATGATAGCCCATCCAAAAGCCACCTGGGGCATCACACGGGGTAATCCGATTTGGGAAGAAATAAACGAGATCGCCCAACAAGCTGGCAGCCTTTTCCTGGTTAATGTCAGCCTGAACCGCGACAAGCAAATCACTGGCGTTTTCGCAGGGGAGATAAACCAGGCTCATGCTGCTGGGTGTGCGTTTGTGAAACAAAATACCATGATTTCACTGCCTGAGCCTTTCGACATTGTGATTACCACCAACTCAGGATATCCATTGGATTTAAATCTATACCAGTCTGTTAAGGGCATGAGCGCCGCAGCTCAAGTGGTGCGGCAGGGCGGAGCCATCCTTACCGCCGCTGAATGTTGGGACGGCATCCCGGATCATGGGCAATACCGCCGGTTGCTGCGTGAAGCAGAGAACCCCCACCAATTATTAGAGCGCATTAACACGCCAGGTTTCCTGGAACAAGACCAATGGCAGGTACAGATCCAGGCTCAAATATTGCTAAAAGCCGCTGTCTACCTGTACTCCCATCACTTGTCCGACACCCAAATCGAGGAGTGCTTGCTGCAACCCTGTCGTTCCATCGAGAGTACATTAATGGGCTTGCTTAATAAATACGGTCGCCATGCCAGGATCTGCGTGTTACCAGAAGGACCGCAGACCATTCCCTACCTTATGTAGCTTCTATCGTACAGCAGGAACCCGATAACATTTTATCTAACTACCACCACATCTCCAACAAAAGATCATAGTATTCGGTGCCGTCCTGATATTGGTGGGCGGGGGAATGGCAATCCTGGCAACTCTACTCACAAGACTTTCTGGCGGAGGAGAGTCTATGACTTGGTTTCTATGGTTTACTGGTTGCAGCATCTCGCTCGCTTTACCTCTACTGGCGGCTGCAATCGCTGTGCGTAGTTTCCGTTCAATGGCTAATCCACTGGCAGATCTCATGGCAGCCGCTGATAGCGTTGCACAAGGGAATCTCGATGTACGGGTAAGCAGTAATCATGCTCCAGCAGATTTTCGGCAATTAGCTGAGTCATTTAACCTCATGGTGAACGAATTACAACGCGCAGACCAACAACGCCGAAACCTGACTGCTGATGTGGCACATGAACTGCGTACTCCCTTACAGGTCATCCAGGGCAACCTGGAGGGTATCCTGGATGGGGTTTACCAGCCCAATACGGATCATATTGAATCTACACTGGAGGAATCCCGCCGCCTGGCTCGCCTGGTGGAAGACCTGCAAACTCTCTCACTGGCAGAGTCGGGTGTTCTTAATCTGCGAAAGGAAGAGGTTAACATCACTGAGATGTTAAAAGATATCCAGACCAGTTTCAGTGGACAGGCAGAAGCCTCCGGTATCATGCTGCAAGTTATAACCGGTGAAGGGTTAACTGCCATACTGGATATTGATCGTATCCACCAGGTACTGAGCAATCTGGTATCCAATGCTATCCGCCATACACCCCAAGGCGGGGAAATTTCTCTTTTGGCTCAATCTATTGACGGTGGAATTCGTATACAGGTGGTAGATAACGGTCAGGGTATTGCGGCTAATGAATTGCCCTATCTATTTGATCGCTTCTGGCGCGGTGACCGTTCACGAACACACAGCACAGGAGCTGGAAGCGGGTTGGGGCTGGCAATTGCAAAACAACTCATCGAAGCACACAGCGGTACAATCATCGTAGAAAGTCAACCCGGTATCGGTTCGGTGTTTACAATCAACCTACCCCTTGCAGATAGTATTTCTTAAATTTATGTTGTTTTCGGTGAACGTTTTAAATACCTGGCGACAAGCATCCCAACTGGTGCTGTCAGGAATAAGGCAAACAAAGCGGAAATCACCACGCTAACTGCTGCCAGTATTCCCATCCAAATGAAACCGTAAGTTGCCCCCAGGTCTTTAATAATTTCACCCTGCGGGTTCAAACAACGCATTTCATAGGCCGTCGATTCTTTTTCAAAACCGTTTTCATCGAGTGTTGTAGTAGCATATGTATGCACCCGAGCCTGGCTACCTTCTGGGCACAGATACGGTTCGAGTATGCGTGTTATAAAACTGGCGTTGGTCGTTGTTGTAAGGCTACCTGCCACCAATCCAACAGGTAAAAGGCAACTAGCCAAGATTATGAATGATATCAACCAAAAAATGCAACCAGATATTGTACCTACTTGATATGATTTCATTTTTTATCACCAATAAAAATTTTCAGTAATTATACTGAACAATCGACTCATTTTATTACTAAATATTCAGGAAAACCAATGACCACCAATGCTATTCCAGGTAGTCTGATTTTAGAATGCTGAAATCCATTAGATAATACATCGGGATGCCTGATTTATCCTGAACCTCCAATCCCATGTAAGTATGTTTTTGAACTCGAAGCACTGCTCCATCAAACTCAACAACCGGAATTCGAGACTGGCGGATCAGTGAGAGCGCGCCAGTAATGGCTCTTTTCGTCTGGTCGTCCCCAGCAATCAAAATTGCGGTCTGCATATTACGGATTGCTTGCTGTGCTCCCGGATCATCACACTGGAAGAAATCCCCATACTTTGTTCTCAATTCATCCGCAACGGAAAGCGGAAGCATGGTCACGAAAGCATCCCCTGCAAACGTGCCCAACGAGACACCCTCATCTTTTATCAAAAACTGATAGGCCATAGTTTCACCCAGAAGACCTTCGAGATGATGTCCATCCGAATCAATCGTCACTTGCTTTTCATGCATCACAGGCGATTTGCCGGAATTCATTGTGCAGTTTGCCAGGAAAATAGCAGCCAGAGTTAAAATCGAAAAATCCATCCATTTACTCAAGATATCCTCCATACTCTTTATGGTTCACCATAATACCAATATTCGACCCGGAATCTAACCATTCTTGCAACTGTCATTTTGATCAACATCGGATAAATATCTAACACGCAAAAAGTCCAGTGCAAGCTTTTTCCCGATTGCTTCATCCCAGAAAAACCAATGCTCCCAACCATTACACGGAGCATTCAGTATCTCGCGCCCAATTTGATGAATCGATCCGCTTCTCTCTTCATACCTTAGAGTACCATTGGCTAGCACGGTGGCCGTCTTTCCTGTCTTGTCAAAAATTAGCTCTTGCCCGGGCCTCAGGTATCCATTTTCCACCAATGTTCCAAAAGACACACGAGGACGATCGCGTTTACTTTTGAAAACATAGTGCTCTTCATGGTATTCTTCATACAGTATTACATCAATTCTTTCTTGAGCAATACGGACATACGATTCATCCTGTTCTATTCCAATCCAATGGCGGTGAAGTTTTTTTGCCACAGCTCCGGTTGTTCCACTGCCAAAAAATGGATCAAGAATGATATCACCTGGTTTCGAACTGGATAGAATGACTCGATACAATAGCGCTTCCGGTTTCTGAGTGGAGTGTGCTTTGAAGCCATCTAGCTTGATCCGTTCTTTACCGGTACAGAGTGGAATGTCCCAATCGCTGCGCATTTGCAGATCATCATTAAGGGATTTCATCGCATGATGCTTGAATGTATATTTCTTCCCTTTATGCTTTTGCGCCCAGATTAGCGTCTCGTGGGCATTGGTAAAGCGCACCCCCCGAAAATTGGGCATCGGGTTGGTTTTAACCCAGACAATATCATTGAGAATCCAATACCCCAAATCCATCAGCACTGTGCCAACCCGGAAAATGTTATGGTACGTGCCTATCACCCAGATGGTGCCAGTATCTTTTAGTATCCGCCGGCAAGCACCCAGCCACTGCCTGGTAAAACGGTCATATTCAGCAAAATTGCTGAACTGGTCCCACCCATCATCCACAGCATCCACCCTGGTCATATTGGGTCGCCAAAGCTCTTTCTGTAATTGTAAATTGTACGGCGGGTCGGCAAAAATCATATCCACCGATTTCTCCGGTAGCTTATTCATTACCTCGATGCAATCACCCGGTAATATTTGATCTACAGGTAATACAGGATTGTTCACTCGTCCTTGGTTTTCCTTACTTTGCCAGAAAAGTAATTTTGTTATCAGACAGGAGGATACCATAGATTGGTATTACCAAAAGATCTCTATACCGAAAAAAAATTAATGGAAGGACTGATGCCAATCCCATCCATCCAAATCACGTGGTGGAGATTGATACAATCATAAAGTATCAGCGGATAACCGTGCGTGAGTGTATAGAACCACGTTAGGGTATGTTATACCAGCAGTGCCAGCAGAAAAAATTCAATAGACGCGCCTGTTAATACCTCAACACCAGCGGCAGGTAATTTTTATAGAGCAGCCCAAAATAGATGCGCACTATGTATCCAGGATTCGAGTAAGTACCAAAATAGATATAACCCGTTTCCGGAACCAATAACGCTGATTTGAGACTATTTTCTCCAGTGGGCAGGGTAATGGCATCCAGGCGGGAAAAATTAGCAAGCTGCACCCTCACCACGATACCTGGAGATGTATCCGTGCCGAAGTAGGCATAGGTACCCACTGTGTCGATCACCGCTGAAAGTAGATTGTTCTCACCCGTATTAAAGGTGATCGTGCCGTGGCGTGTGAAATCAGAGAGGCGTACCTTTACTACCTTCCCGGGTGAGGTGTTCGTGCCAAAATAGGCATACGCTCCCGCTGGATCGATCACCGCAGATGAAAGGTAATTCTCGCCGGTATTTAACGTGAGCACGTCAACCCGACTCATATCCGGGAGATGAACCTTGACAATCTTCCCCGGTGCGGTCCACATGCCAAAGTAAGCATATTGACCAGCCGGGTCGATTACTGCGGAAGTTAATCCCTGTTCTTCATAGTTTAGCGTCAGGGCACCTACTTTGCTCCCGTCGGAGAGTCGTATTTTTACGATCACACCTGGGCTGCGTTCCGAGCCGAAATAGGCATACCCGCCCGCCTGGTCGATCACCGCCGAGCGGAAATCATACTCACCTCCATTGAGAAATATGCTGCTCACGCGGCTGAAGCCGGCCAGTCCTATTTTGATAATGCTGCCCGGGTTATTGCTGGAGCCAAAGTATGCAAAACCATTCCCTGGATCAATGATGGCTGAATCCAGGTCACGCTCACCAGTATTGAGCGTGCTTACCGCCTGGCGGGTGAAATCCGATAGGCGTATCTTAACGATTTTTGCCGGTGAGTAGCCCCACCCGCCAAAGTAGAGGAAACCGTTAGCAGTATCGATTACTGCCGAAGCCAAACTCTTCTCTCCTGTTTGTAACGTAAGCGCATCATAACGGGTGAAATCGGACAAGCGCACTTTGATCACCCGGCCCGGGTTCGTGTCCGTTCCAAAGTAGAGATATCCACCCGACGGATCGATCGTGGCAGAGAACAACGAATTTTCATTTGCGTTTAGCGTGATGGCACTATTGCGCGTAAAATCCGAGAGCTTGATTTTTACTACTCTGCCAGGCGAGGTGTTCGTGCCAAAATAGGCATACCCTGCCGCGGTATCGATGGCGGCAGAGCGCAGGTTATTTTCCCCGGCATTCAGGGTGATAGTTCCCTGGTGGGTGAAATCCGACAAACGGATTTTAACCACCCTGCCGGGGGAGGTATTCGTACCAAAATAGAGGTAGCCCGCAGTAGTATCAATCACCGCACTGCGCAGTTGGCTTTCCCCACTGTTCAGTGTTATAGAAGCCACCTCAGTGAAATCAGAAAGGCGGACTTTGACCACTTTGCCGGGAGAAGAATACGTCCCATAATAAAGATATCCATTTACACAATCGATGGCACCGGTAAAGACCGTATCTCCAATTCCCAGATTGATTGTTGCCACGCGGGAAAAATCCGAGAGGCTCACCTTAATCACCCGATATGAATCCGTACTGAAATAGGCGTAGCCATTGGTTGCATCGAGAAGCGATGTGTAAACCTTGCCATCCCCAAAATCATCTAGCTTGAGGTCTGCCTGGCGTGTAAAGCTGTCAAGATCAATCCTGGTACTGCCGCTAAAATACGCCTGGCGATTGACAGTGTCCACCACCCCGGCATAGGGTCTGTGGTCATCGTTCAACTTTAATGAATCCGTCTTCGTGAAATCGGCAAGACGCACCTTGACCACATAGCCCGGTTTTCCACTCGTGCCAAAATAAATATCACCATTGGAGGCATCAAGCACTGCGGCTGTCAGTTCATTTTCGGGGTAATGTAAGGAAATTGCGCTAATTCGGGTGAAATCGGAAAGGCGAATTTTTACCACCTTACCCGTTTCCGTTCTTGTCCCAAAATAAACATAACCAGCTGCCAGGTCAACAGCTGCCGAGGCAAGTTCATTTTCTCCATAATTTAATGTGAGGGCGCCCTGACGGGTGAGATCGGACAACCGCACCCGCACCACAATTCCAGGATTGGTCTGCGTTCCAAAGTAGGCGTAACCACCCGTTGGATCGATGACTGCTGAGTGTAACCGATCCTCACCGGAATTTAGAGTAAGTGAGGAGATTCTGCTGAAATCGGACAGGCGAACCTTCACCACCCGACCGGGTTCAGTGCTCGTGCCGAAATAAGCATACCCGGCAGAGTTATCGATGACCGCGGTGTGTATGAAATTTTCTCCAGAACTGAATTGGAGGTAATCCATGTATTTAAAATCCGAGAGGCGCACACGTGCGACATTTCCCGGGATGGTCGCGGTACCGAAGTAAGCGTAACCGGCAGCGGGATCGATGAGTGCTGATGTAATTTCGCGCATAAAGGATGGTAAGACAATGCTGCCTACACGTGTAAAATCGACCAGGCGTATTTTGATCACGGTGGCGGGGATTTCATTCGTACCGAAATAGGCGTACCCCCCGGCTGGGTCAATGGCTGCTGCACCCACCGCCTCTGACCGTTCTAAGATAATCGCGCCAGCGTAGCTGTTGTCAGATAGCCGGACTCGGATCACCATCCCCGGCGCGGTATTCGTACCGAAGTAGGCATACCCATTGACTTCGTCGAGAACAGCAGCGGTCAGTAGGCTTTCGCTTAACAGTGGGAGGCTGGAGGAAAAGCTGAATTTTTCCAGGTTTGCTTTAATCAGATAATTGTAATCCGAGTCTGAATTGTCATCCAAGCCAAAGTAGGCTTCACCCGTATTTGGATCATAAATCGCAGAGATTATTTTGGCATATCCTTTGAAAACGAGCGCATCTATTCGAATCATTTCAGGTAGCCCCAATTTCACCACAACCCCCGGGTTGGTATTCATGCCAAAGTAAGCATAACCATTGGCAGTATCGATCACCGCAGGACGCAGATCATTCTCGCCACCAGAAAGGGTAATCGCATCGACACGGGTGAAATCGGATAGGCGCACTTGGACAATCCTGCCTGGGGAGGTCTCGGTGGCAAAATAGGCATACCCAGACCCAGGATCGATCACTGCGCCGTTTATGTTATCTTCAAACGAATCGAACCATATTGTGCCCGCATGGCTGAAATTGGAAAGCTGAACTCGAACCACCTTTCCCGGCGGAGTATAGGTGCCGAAGTAGGCATAACCACCCGCCGGATCGATCACCGCCGACTCGGGGTAGTTCTCGCCGTTATCGAAAGTCAGCGCGCCTACGCGTGTGAAACTGGATAACTGCACCTTTACCACTCGCCCTGGTGCAGTATCGGTACCAAAGTAGGCATAACCGCCCACCGTATCGATCACCGCTGACCAAAGTTCGTTTTCCCCAGCGTTGAAAGCCAACACCCCGGTGCGTGTGAAATCGGAAAGGCGTACCCGCACCACTTTGCCGGGGATTGTGTAGGTAGTAAAGTAAGCATAGCCTGCGGAAAGATCAATGAGCGCTGCGCCTAACCTGTTCTCACCGCTGTTAAATGTGATTGCACCTACCCGGCTAAAATCGGACAGGCGGATTTTAACTACCTTTCCGGGAGCAGTGTCGGTGCCAAAGTAGGCGTAGCCATTCACCGTATCGATTACAGCTGAGGTGA
>Ga0194113_10011802_pt1 | contig 10303 bp, 7 predicted proteins | sample TA2MahC200mmetaG_FD_146193 | JGI IMG/M metagenome (GOLD analysis project Ga0194113, IMG submission 146193) | Freshwater microbial communities from Lake Tanganyika, Tanzania - TA2015017 Mahale Deep Cast 200m | ecosystem: Environmental > Aquatic > Freshwater > Lake | place: Tanzania: Lake... | reverse complement strand
CCCGCACCGGAACCGAAGGCAAAACCAGATGCAAAAGAAGTACGACATAGTCCGAAATAGTGACAAACTCAAACGGGAGCCCTTATTCTACAAGGACTTATGACAGATCATGTCAAACATGCGCTAGTTCGCTTATCGGACCACGGACCTTCGGTCCTTGAACCTTCTTCTCTCTTTCTTTACATTTTAGATCAGGAGGAGGTTGCTTCGTCGCTGCGCTCCTCGCAATGACAGGATTGCCGCGCTCGGCGAGCCTCGCTTGCAATGACATAGGGCGCCCGAGTATGTCATTGCGTCCGGGTGGCAGCGTCAAGCGCAGCTTGGCGATGGCGGATTTCCCGTACGCCGGACCATCGTCAAGGTCCCAAGGCTTGGGCGATGATCCCACGCAGGGGAACAGCCGCCATCGCCAAGCTCCGAAGACTCCGCTTGACGATGCCACCCAGAGAAGGCGGGCTTTTCACATACCTTCTCAGACCGTTACGGTCAGGTATTCGGTATCCTCCGTGAATACCACCGCTCCTTCGAACGCCGCGGGGATGAGAAAGCAATCGCCGGCCTTGAACTGGGTGGATTCCGCGTCGGCGGCAACGATTCGGCCGCCCCCGGTGAGGAAGATCAGCACTCGCATACAGCCCCGCGCAAGCAGGATCTCGCTGTCTTGCCCCCGGTGGCCTTTGTCCACCCGGAAGTACTCGGAATCGACCAGCCGTCCTACCGTTGTAACCGGCAGCCTGTCCGGCGTAGTCTCGAAATGGATACTCTCCAGGGCTTCGGCGATGTGGAGCGTCCGGGGGGTGCCGGCCTCGTCCACCCGGTTCCAGTCGAAGACACGGTAAGTCGTGTCCGAGGGGGTCTGGATCTCGGCGATCAGCAGGCCCGCCCCCAGGCTGTGGACGGTCCCGGCCGGGATGAAATGGCACTCACCCGGATGAACAGGGACAGCGGCCAGCCATTCGGCGGCGGTCCCATCCGCAATCGCCCGCGCGAATTGGCTCCTTGTGGTCGCTCTCTTGAACCCTTTGTAGATCACCGCCCCGGGCTCGGCCTGGAGGATATACCAGCATTCCGTTTTGGGATCGCCGCGGCCCATCCGTCGGCAAGTCTCGGGGTCCGGGTGCACCTGCACGCTCAAGACCTGCTGGGCATCGAGAAACTTGACCAACAGGGGAAACCGCTCCGGAAAATCCCTCGTTCCCGCGATCTGCTCCGTGTGGCCACGGACCATGTCCCCCAGCGTTCGTCCTGCCAAGGGCCCATTGGCAATCGTGGACTGCCCTTCGGGCAGATCGGCAATCTCCCAGCTCTCGCCGATCCGCTGGTCTGTCGGCAGTTCCTTGCCCAGAACTTCGCGCAATTGCTGTCCGCCCCAAATCCGCTGTTTGAATACCGGCGTCGATTTCAAAGGATATGCTCTCATATTCTTGACGATAGAAGGAGAAAGGCGTACTTTCTACTTTTTTCTTTGAGATATCTTCTGAAAGTCATTGCATGAGAGCAGGCGAAACTGTGAACGCAGGCGACTCCCTGGGCCCGCAAACCCGCCCCTTCGTTTCCCGCTGGCCGGTTGTGATCGGCTGGGTTGCCATGCTGATCTTCACCCTTTACGCCTGCACGCGCATGGTCGCGGCAGGGGATACCTGGGTGGCCATGGCGTGCGGGCGGCATTTTGTCCGGCATGGCGTCAATACGGTGGAGCCGTTCAGCGCCAATTCGCACAAGGCCGGACCGACGGCGGAGGAAGTGAAAACCTGGCCCGGCTGGGCCCAATGGATCACCGGCAAGGTCGGCCTGGAGACGGTCCGATATTGGCATCCGACCGGCTGGGTCAATCAGAACTGGCTGACGCACGTGATTTTCTATAAGCTTACGACCGCTTTGGGCAGCGAAACGGAGCCGTATTACGATGCCCTGGTTCTGTGGAAGTTCGCTCTCTATATCCTGGCGGCTGTCGCCCTCTACTATACGGCTCGCCTTTACGGCGTGAATCCGGCCCTGGCCGCCGCCTCCGTCTGCTTTGCCATGCTTACCGGGCGTTCCTTCTTCGATATCCGGCCGGCCGGCTTCTCCAATCTTCTCGTGGCCGTCCTGATCCTCATCCTGGCCCTGGCCAGCTACAAGAACGGCCTCCTGATCTGGCTGATCGTGCCACTGATCATCTTCTGGTCGAACGTGCACGGCGGCTACATCTATGCGTTCATGATGCTGGGGCCCTTCGTGGTCTGGCACACCGTCATGCGTCTGCCGCAGCGGTGGGCCACGGCAGCCTACAGTATTCTGACGTGGCTGACGCTGTACGGGATGGCCTTCCGATTTCTCCGGTATGAGCATCTGAAGCCGGTGGCTTTGGGGCAGGACGCGTTGTTCTACCTGACGGCGGTTGCCATTGCTGGCAGCATCGCCCTGGCGCGGAGCCGCAAGATCCGCGAGGACGCCTTCCTCGCCTATCACATTGCGGCCTCCTGTATCCTGTTCTTGTTGCTTCTGACGCGTTTCTTTCCCGATCTGCATGCGGCCGGGAGAGGGCTCAGAGCCGGCGACAAAGACGAACTCGAGAGCTTCGTCGCCTTGTCGCGTCTTTCCTATCTGGGCATCTTCTCGTTCGCGCTGTTGCTCGGCACGGTCGTGCTGTTCCTGAAGGACAAGGTGGTGCGGGTAATGGACGCGAAGGGGATTCTCCACGCGGTGGCCGCCGGCGCGGTGGCGTTCGTGGCGATGGTCGTTTTCAATCCCTTCCATCTGACGAACCTCACGCACACCTTCGTCATCTCGATCAGCAAGCACGCCGAGCGCTGGCGCAACGTGCACGAGTGGCATCGGGCGTTCGACTGGACCAATCCGGTCGGCACGGCGGTGCCGTTTCTGTTTCTGTATATCATCGGCTGGCTCGTCCTGATCGCGTGGGTGGCCGTTTTGATCCAGGCGTCCCGGGTCGCGAATCGTCCCGTCAAGAAGCGCCTCAAGCCGGCGCCGGACTACGACTGGCCCAAAATGGACCTCGGCCTGATGATCGTGGCCGCCATGACGATCTACCTGGCGATTCGCTCGCGCCGGTTCATCCCGATTGCCGGCTACGCGGCCTGCCCCGTGCTGGCTTTGCTGATCCAGGAGACCGTGCGGCGGTTGCTGGGGGTGGCCGCGCTGCGCCGCCAGGAGAAAATGGACCCGCCGGCCCTGCCCCAGGCGCTCTCCGAGGCCACCCAGGTGGGGATGGCCGTGTCCTTTGTCGTCTTGGGAGTCGGGGCCTTGCTGGTGGGGCGGTGGTTTCTCTTTCCGGTCCCGGGATATCCGGGCTCCGCGCAGCCGCGTCTGTGGATGGTGCTGCTGGGATCGCTTCTGACGGTGCTGGCATTCGTGCCGCCGAGCGTCCTGTACGGGACGATCCAGGGGGCGGCCGTGCCGGCGGGCCGGGTCGCCCAGCGCGATCTCCTCCGGACCGCGGTCCGCGCGGCCCCGCTCGTGCTGACCGCGCTGGTCCTCGGATTCGGTGTATGGTTTGCGGCGAAGTTCAAGGAGGTCTACCTCGATCCCTGGCCGCTCGACGCCCGCTACAAGTCCATGTTCATGCGGATGACGGCCTCCTATACCAAGCCGTTCGAGGCCTGCGCCTTCATGCGGCAGAACAACCTCAGCGGCAAAATGTACAACTACTGGACGGAAGGGGGCTTCATTGCCTGGGGCCAGGACCCGGACCCGGAAACGGGCCGGATTCCTCTGCAGCTTTTCATGGATGGCCGGGCGCAGGCCGCCTATGATGTGCCCACCTTCGATCTGTGGTCGGACATCCTTTCCGGCGGTCCTTTGCCGTTCATTGCCGCCCGGACGGACCGGAGCCTGACGGCGAAGGATTACACCGAGATCGGCACGTGGGTCAGCGAGCGGCTGCGGCAGCACGGCGTGTGGGTCGTGCTCATGCCCGACCTGCAATTCGACAAACCCTTCACCCGCGGCCTGGAGTACAACGCCGATTGGCGCATCGTGTACACGGACGACAAGCAGAAGATGTTCGTCGACTTCACCTCCCCGCAGGGCGCGGCCCTGTACTACGGGATTTTCACCGGCCAGACGGCGTACCCGAACGAATACCTGGCCAACCTCGCGCTCGGTCACACCCTGCTGCGAATCCCCGACAATCCGGCCCAGAAGAAACGCGGCCTGGAGCTGCTGGTCAAAGCACTGCACGACTATCCGTCACCGGCCCCCATGAAGGACATGGTGTTCCTCGGATATCAATTTGCCGAGCTGCGGCCCCGGATCGACGAAGTCTGCCAGCAGTACGCTCTGTCCTTCGAGCAGAACAGAGCGGCCTACGCCCGGCAGGATGGGTACAATTTCCGCCTGCACGTGGCCTGGCTGGCGCTGGCCCACCTGGAGCAGGTGGCCCAGGCGGCCAACGATAAGGCGACCGCCCAGATCTATCGCCAACGCATCGAGCAGTACAAGTACGAGCTGGACCGCAGCGCGCTGCGGAAGAAGTGGTAGGGCATGGTCGAGAAATTCCATCTCTTCATCTACGGCTCGCTGCGGGACCGACGGATCTTCCAGTCGGTCAGCGGGTATGCCTTCACCCTCAAGCCGTCGCGCATCGATGACAAGACCCTCTTCGCCGAGCTGGCGTTCCTGCCGCATTATCGCCGCGTCAGTCCCGACAATGTCTACTACTACGCCGTGCCGGCCCACCCCGCCCGCATCGAGGGCATCCTGATTCACGATGTGCCCCGGATGGCACTGGCCGAAATCGATCGTTACGAAGGCAAACGCTACCAGAGACAGACGGTCCAGGTGCACACCGGCCACGGCGTCGTCGAAGCCCAAGCCTACCTCACGACCGCCGAGACCATGCGCAAGCACTTCGGCGACCGCTTTCACGTCAATCTCATTCACGAGCTGTGGCTCCGCAAGCGGATTCGCCTGTTCCTCCGCAAGCGCATCCGGCCGGGCGACGACACCGAGGACGCCGAGGTGGAGCGCGAGGCCGACCGGGAGCTGCTCGCGACGACGGAGCGCGACCTGGTGATGAGCCACTATCATCGCGACGCGGTCAGCGACTACTACCTGGAGCACGAGCTGAACCGGCCCCGGCCGAGCATCCGCCCCGTGTGCGGCGAACCGCAGGCCCAGCCCTATATCCGCAACTACCTGGGATTGGTCCTGCGGCAGGTGCTGCTCAATCAGATCGATGAGCAGTTGCAGGCCCGCTACCGGTTCGAGCTGGAGCACATGCGGACCAGCCCGCGCTATTTCGCCCGCTCGGTCAGTCTGCTGGTCGCCCTGCGCATGCTCACCGCCAACCGCAACGTGGTGGAGCCCCTCATCGAAAACGGCCTGAAGATCGTCCCCGGCGAGAAGGCCGATCTGATCGATTACATCAAGTACGCCGTGCACGCCGTTCACAGCATCTTCGATCCCCGGGTCGCGGAGGACCACCTGAGCCGCATTCGCGCCAACCTGCAGCCCGGCCTGGTCCCGCTCGGATGCGAGCTGGAGTTGAGCAACGTCGGCGCCGCCGCCGTCGAGCCCTTGCGCAGCGTCACCAAGGCGTGTGACCCGGTGTATGACGGGTTCAAGTACTTCTACGACTTCCGCCTGGAGGTGCTGTGCTGGAAACTGGGCGGCTATATCGACGACCACAGCGGCTACACCGACCGGCCGCGCCGCCAGGGCTTTTTCGAGATCGCCCCGGGCCGGCTCAGCATCGCCGGCGAGCTATCGCGGCCGGCGACGAGCGATCCCTGGCTCCTGAGCCAGTTGATCCATGAGCTCGTCAGCTTCTACCAGATCCGCCCGCACAGCCTGCATCTGTCGTTCCAATTGCGCAAGAGCCAGATCGGCCGCCAGAAGACCCTGCCCCTGGGCTTCGTCAAGTGTCTGCTGGCCATGGGCGGCGGCTTGGAGCCCGGACCGCAGGGACTGTGGCTCTCGCGCCTGGGTCGCGGCGAGATCATGCAGAAGACCTACGGCGAGGAGTTCATCTTCGCCCGGACCAGCCGGCGCAACTGGTATCTGGGCGGCGACGAGATCGCCGACCGGCCGCCGAAGCAGGCCACCACGCATATTCAGCAGTACAAGTTCATTCGCCTGGACAAGCAGATGCCCTACGAGCCGCTGATCGTGTGCCTCAAGGGTCTGCAGTTGGCCTACAACCCCGGCGATTACCTGACCGCCGACCAGATGCAGCGAAATCCCCGGCTGCGCCACCGCTACCAGGGCCTGAAGGCCTGGGCCAACCGTCCCACCCCGCTGGGCGAGCGGACGATCCGCCGCTTCCTGGACACGGTCCGCCACGGCCTGCTCAACGAGCGGCATTACCGCCCGGCCCACCCCCTGCATTACATCGAATGGGCCCTCAACGCCATCGACACCCAGTTGCAGGCCTTCAATCAGCAGGTGAGGTAGGGTCTCCACTGACCCTTGCCCACCCCGGAAGGGTGGAATAGTGGAACATGGGAACGTCTGAACCCCCGACCCCGCCGCCTGGAGGTGCCCATGAGTAGGTGAAAGCCGCAAGATGGGGGCCCCCGCCCAAAGATGCTCACCTCTGTCCAAAGATGCTCACCTTTTCCCAAAGATACTCACGTTTATCCAAAGATGCTCACCGGAGTGTGTTGAGCATGTTTGGTGTCGTTGCCGCTCCGGGGGCGTCGTCGCATCGTAGAACTACGGTCCGGCCCCGGCATTTTCCCATATTCCCATGGCACAAATGGAAATTCCTCGCCCCGAGCATGGCGGGCGACGCGACTCCGGCCGAGGGGTCCCCATGCGACGACGGGCGTGTTTGTAGTGACGCCGCGAGGCATTTCTTCGTAGGTCGGGTGTCCCCGCCCGACTTTCGGCGAGCGGCGACGGGTCTCCCAAGCGCGATTCATCGCGTTTGGGAACCCACGCTCGCCCTACGCGGAGATGTTCCGGACGCGCCCCACCACAACTCGGCCGGAACCGAACCAGGCCCCCAAAACCGCATTTTCACGCGAAAAACTCAGTCCGCCAAAGGCCCCACGGGGCCGGCGTTTTTAGGCAAGAAATTCAGACCGCCAAATCATAGACATGGCGCTCTGATGCCGGTATCCCGGCTGGCGTCCCTGAAAATGCGGTTTTGGGCCATTACCTGCGGGTATTTGGCGGTCTGATTGGCGGTCTGAACTGGCGCCCCCAAAAACGCGGCTTTGCAGCCCGGGGCCCAAGACGGCACCAAACACCCGCCGTGGCGAGGGCGCGAGCGCCCTTGGTCCGAACAGGTCTTCGGCGACATTCGAAACCGACAGGCGCCTACTGACTACCGGCAACGGCCCTCCAACCGCGAAATACGCGAACCACGCGAACAAAACATGTAGCCGGTAGGGTGGGCTCCGCCCACCGCCTTGCCCCAGCCGTCCCCGGCACAGGAAACCGCGGTCCCCGCGCCAAGCCCACGAAGAACGCCAAGGGAGGACGAAAACCGGGCCGTAGGCCGCAACTGGGAACTGTGAACTGTCAACTGCGAACTGCTTTTCAGCCACAGAGGACACTGAGGGCACAGAGCAGACGGAGGACGGAGGACGGCTAGTCGAACCTTCTTCGCCGCAAAGAGACGCGCCGAGGCCTGTCGCCGCTACCACGAGGCTACTCGCGCAGAGACGCCAAGACGCAGAGAGCAGAACCCGTAGGGTGTGGCTTGCCTCACCGAAGTCCTGAGGGCCGGGAACCCTTTTTCGCCGCAAAAGACGCAAGAGACGCAGAAATGTGGCCCAGCCGCCGTGGCGAGGGCGTCTCGCCCTTGGTCAAAACAGCTCTTCGGCGACATCCGGAACCGACAACCGCCTTCTCAACCGCGAACCACGCGAAAGAACAACCTGCAAGCGACGAGCGACGCGGACCGGCGGACGACTTCCAACCATTGAAGCTTATTTTCAGGCCGGACCCCGCGAACCGCCGGAAGGAGCAGGAGAATTAAGTATGGTGTCCCCGGAACTCCACGGAACTCCTGTTCCCGGAACTCCCCCCGTGGGCTCACTCCCCGCCTTCCTTTAATCGCTTCTCTACCCGCAGCCGCTTCGAGTGTATTTGTGATCAGCTTTGGGAATCTCCTCTTTTTCTTTCTGCATACCTGTCTGTGCTTAAACTGCCGGCAGTAATAGACTTATGATTATCCTCGCGGCCAATGGCCTACACAAACCCCTAACTATCACACACCTTCTATTGAACGTAATGATATAATCGGTAATATAGGATTCACAGAAGCATTGCAAACTGGAAGAGAAAATAAAGGGCTTGAGGAGCAGTGAAATGCAGAATTATCCATGGTTAACATTGGCGGAAGCGGCCTGCTATCTGCGGACCAGCGAGGCAGTCGTGCGCGCCAAAGTGGCGAGCGGAGAACTCCCGTACAGCAACTTTGATGGCCAGCCGCTCTTTCACAGGTCGCAGCTTGATGACTATCTGTTCGGCCTACAGGGCAACACAGAGGGAACAAGGGTTCGTGGCCTCAATCCGCCGGAGGCCAGTGGGGGCGATGGGGTCACCCCTATGCCTGACGCCAGGGAACCCGCCCCGCCAGAGGGAGATTTCATGGCAGCGGCCTGCCGACTCTGGGATGAGGGGCATGTATTCACGGTGAAGGCGGGCGTAACCGGGGCAAGCTGCCAGTTTCTCGGTGAGCCCCGCCTGTGGGTCTTTCCCGACAAGTTTCAGATTCCCGCCGAGGGGAAGGGGAACGACCTGTACTCCGAGCTACGGAAGCTTCTTACAGATTACTTCCCGCACATCACCAGCAAGGCCACCGTGCATATCGCATCACGTTCTTTCTCTTGGAGGAAGTACGTGGACTTCGTGAGCCGCGTGAAGGAACTTTGCCGCAGTACACCGAAGCATACTGAGGAGACGGAGGACACCTCGGTCTACCAGCAACTCATCCAGTGGTGGGAGGAACTGCCCGCGTTCACTATCGGGCCGGGTACGCGAGGGTGCAGCGCGCGATATGGGAGAAATCCCCGAGTGTGGTTCTATCCGTGTTATATCCAGATTCCCTCTAAAGGGCAAGGGAATTACTCCTTCGACAGCATAAAGGCGATCAAGGACCGCATCTTCCCCAATGCCTGCACGCGAACGAGAGTAGACTTCGCTGACCCAGGTGTGGACTTGGACACGCTGCACGCCTTTGTGCTGGAGGTTAAGCAATTCTGCCGTGAGAACGGGTCACAATCAGAAATGGGAGACATAAGCATGACAGATCAAGAGAAATGGAAACTGGTACAACGCATACCCCTTATAGTTCCGTACGAAGTGTCCCTGGACAAGCTACGGAAGGTGGGAGAGAAACACGAGCATTTGGCGCAGGCAATTGATACTAATTGGCTGCGTGAAGGTGACGCCGTCGCCGCCAGGAGCAAATGCTGGTTCTTCTGTTGGGCCACAACTGCCATTAACAGTCAGGAAGTCGCTGATGACTGCAAATTCGTATGGAATCAGATCTTTCCACCTGAATATGACTACCGCTGGTTTGAAGCCAATATAGGCTATAAATTCGCCCAGAAATATCGGTATGAGGGATTTCGTGAAATCGTGCTGTGAGGGTAGTGCCGACCGAGGCGGGATTGGCCGATCAGAAAGAGTGCGAAAGACAATCAAGGACCGGTAGCGACAATCCCTGTATCTGAGCCGGTAGATGTCGGGCAACGCAGGATGGGAATGGAGAGTATGAACAGCAACGGCAGTTTCGCAGGCGAAACAGGCCACAGTGCATGCGCTGTGCAGAGCTATCACAACGTATTCTGTAAAGGAGGTCATTATGAGCAAGCCGAACCGCAAGTCTTTCCCTGAATTGACTGAGAAACAGCAAATTGCGTCAATCGCAGGGAGTGAATCAGGACAGAAGAGAAAGAGGGAAGTCTATCGAAAGATGAAACAACAGCGAAGGCAGGGCAACGCCGGGTAAGCGGTAGCACCATCCAAGCGGTCCCATTCTGCTATGGCGCAGATGACCCTCTTGCCGCCCACAACAGTCACGGTCCGGGCACCGCCCTGCCCGGGGGGAAACGGGGTCACATCTTGAATTACGATTCTGCTGAAAAAGTCCCATTCTGACCCTTTCCACCCGCATTTTCGGCCCCGAAAACGCGGGTGGTTTGGCCGTCTGAGGGGGTTTTTCAGCGGAATCGAATTACAAATTATTCGGGGGCAAACGGCAAAGGTCGGGGGGGGCGGGGGTCGGCCCCTATTCGCACCAGCAAAGCTGGGCGCGGGGGAATCGCTGAGTCAGCAGCGTGAAACCTTTAGTGAAATCTGGTGGGTGCAACTCCCACGCCGCAACGGTTGGCCACCAGCGGCA
>Ga0194113_10011789_pt1 | contig 10308 bp, 8 predicted proteins | sample TA2MahC200mmetaG_FD_146193 | JGI IMG/M metagenome (GOLD analysis project Ga0194113, IMG submission 146193) | Freshwater microbial communities from Lake Tanganyika, Tanzania - TA2015017 Mahale Deep Cast 200m | ecosystem: Environmental > Aquatic > Freshwater > Lake | place: Tanzania: Lake... | reverse complement strand
TGTTGCGCCGGGGCCAGATTCGAGAGATCACCCTCGACAAGAAGGACCCACTGGCTGGGCTTGTGGGCCCAGCCCTCAAAGCCCTCTTGATGCCAGTCAATGTGGCCATCAATTTGGGCGAAATTTAGGTCAGTAGATCGGCTGGAAGAGGTGGTCAAGAAATCGCTTGACGAACGCAAGACGCCCGTTGCCACGGAGAGTATGAAACAGAAGCTCCTTCAATCACTGGGGACGCTCCGCCGCAAGGAATCCGAGAATGTTCGCTACATGCCCATTGTGAATCGCTATCTCACGCTTTGTACCCGCCAGCGGCAGGCCAACAGCGTCAGTGCGGCGGAATTACGCAGCACCAAGACCATCTTCTATACCAAGAATACCCGTGCCACTATGTTAGACGAGCAAGTTGAGTTCTTTGTGGAAGCGACTGAGCCAGGCAGTGGCTTCAAATGTATACTGGTAGAGAACCCCTACGACTTCAAGACGCCGCTCAATGCCGTCATCGCCGATTCCGAAAACGAGCGCCGGTTTATCAACATGCTGCTGCAACCGACCAACGTCGGCCATTACGAGGCCTGGATCAAGTCCACTGCCATCCGCTTCTACGAAATTGATTATGCCTGGAAGAAGCGCGAGCATCCCAAGCGCGGCAAGTTCAACCCGGACTTCTTCATCAAGGTAGGTAACCTCATCCTAGTGCTTGAAGTCAAAGATGACGAGGAATTGCGCGAACCATCCGAGGAGACCCGCAAAAAGAACGATTATGCCCTGGCTCACTTTCAGCGGGTCAACGAACACCTGGAAGAAGAAGGCAGCCTGGTGCGCTACAAGTTCAACTTCCTCAACGAAAGCAGCTTCAACAAATTCTTCCAGAGCTTGCGCGACCGAAACATTGCAACCTTCAGGTCGGCGTTGGATGTTAAGCTATCAGAAGAGGAATAGACAGAAGGATAATAGGAATTGACAACCCGTGATTGATTCCAGCGCTGGCGCAGTTGCAGGAGAAGCTGCCAGCGGATAGGTAGTGGAGAAGCGGATGGTGGAGTGCAACACATCCGCTTAGTCGTGGGTGGCGCAGAAGAAGATGGATCCAGTTACCCTGATTACTATACTGGGTGGCGTTGTTGCCATTTTGGGCTTCTTGTATCTCCTGTTCGTCGGTCAGAAGAGCCTCTTTGAGTGGCGGCGGGAGCGCCAGGAGAGCAATAAGGTATCGCCTGTCCCGGTGATACCCAAAGTGCCGGAACCGCCCGCTATTCCCAGCAATCTGCCGCCCAGGAGCGAGTTCATTGGGCGGGAGAAGGAGAAGGCGCGGGTGCAGGAGGCGCTGGCCTCCCGCTATCCCCTCACCTGCATTGACGGCATTGGTGGCATCGGCAAGACGGTGCTGGCTCTGGAAGCAGCCAGTGAGTGCCTGCGGGCCAGCAAAGGCGAAATACCCGCCGACAGCATTTCTACCTTCGATGGTTTCATCTGGACCACGGCCAAGGACCGGGACCTGGCCCTGAACGACATGTTGGACGCCATTGCCCGCACGCTGGACTATCCTGGTATCGCCCAGCAGCCCCTGGAAGAGAAGCGGGAATCGGTGCGCAAGCTCCTGCAAAGCAAGCGCTATCTCCTCATCGTGGACAACTTCGAGACGGTGACGGACGAAGCTATACGGGACTTTCTGCTGCGCTTGCCGGAGCCATCAAAGGCGCTAATCACCAGCCGGGAGCAGAAATTACGCCAGGCCTGGGCTGTGTCGCTCAAGGGCCTGGAGCAGGCGGAAGCTTTGGCCCTTATCCGTAGTGAGGGGCGGCGGTTGGGACTAGTGGCGGTGGAGACGGGTGAGGAGCGTGTGCTGCTGCGCCTCTATCAGGCTACCGGAGGAGCGCCTTTGGCCATCAAGTGGGCGGTGGGGCAGATCAAGCAGAAGGGGCAATCGCTGGACACTGTGCTGGCCACCTTGCATGAAGCCACAGGCGATATCTTTGAGGAGGTCTTTGCTCGCTGCTGGTCGCTGCTGAGCGACGACGCCCGGCGCATCCTGATGGTCATGCCCATCTTCGCTGCTTCTGCATCCCATGCCGCCATTGAAGCCGCCAGTGACGTGCATCACTTCGCCCTGGACGAGGGGCTGGGGCAACTGGTGGAGATGTGGCTGTTAGAGGCGACGGACGAGTTGGAGGCGGACAAGCGGCGATACAGTATCCACCCGCTGACAAGGGCTTTTGCGGGGGCGCGGTTGAGAGAGGATGTGGAGTGGGAGAAAGAAACAAGGAAAAAGGCAGCAGAGTATTTCTACAACTTTGCCGTCAAGTACGGCGGCTGGGGGAAATGGGATACCTTCCCTCGGCTAAAAGAAGAGTTGGCCAATCTGCTGGCTACGGTAGACTGGTATTATCAGAACCGTGAGTGGCAAAAGGTGATACAACTTGGGACGGGAATGACTCATTTCCTGGGCACATATGGATATTGGGCAGAACTCGTAGTTTATGGACGGTACACATTAGAGGCTGCACGCTACCTTGCTGACAAACGAGCCATAGCTTGGCTAAACATGAACGCACTGGGTATGGTGTACATAAAACGTGGTGACTATGAGGAGGCTAGGGCTTGTTTCGAGGAAAGTTTATCGTTGTACGAGGGGCTTTCTGACTGGGAAGGGTTAGTTTATGCTTCTCGTTATCTCGGAATTGTTGCTATAGAGCAAGGCGAACTTGATATGGCAGAAGAAATCAACAAGAGGGCCCTAGACATGGCTAAGTCAAAATGCACGGAAAAAATAATCCTAGCCCTCTACAGCAATTTTGGTGATCTTGCATTACGTCGGGGCAACTATGCTGAGGCAGAACAGTGGTATGAAGAAGCGAGAAAAGGTTTAGAGAGGGTGGGCAGTCGGAGTCGGTTATCCAGCAGACTCGTTGACTTGGGAATTGTGAAACTGAGGCAAGGAAAAGTCGATGAGGCCAGAGATTTCTATGAGAAGGGCTTGGCTTTGAGCCAAGAATCGCATAGACCAGACAACATTGTCAACGCCAAATTGGGGCTGGCAATAGTAGGCGAGAAGCAAGGGAATCGCGCGAATGCCCTGAAGCTGGCGCATGAATCTCTAGAAATGGCCGAGCGTTTAGGAATGCAGAAGGAAGTCGAAGAGACTAAGTCACTGCTAGCGCGGCTAACGGGGAAGCTGCCAGCGGATAGGTAACGGAGAGGCCGATAGTGGGGTGCCACCTCCGCTTCTCCGCTCCGCCGCCGGCCATCCGCTGAAAGGTCGTCCACTGCTAGTGAGGGGCTCATGAGTAGACAGTTACCACCGCAGGCTCATCGCTACTTCTGGGACATTGACCCGACACAATTGGACGTAGACAGATACCCTACCTACGTCCTGGAACGCTTGCTGGAATATGGCGACCTGCCATCCGTGCGCTGGATGCTGGAGCACTTCTCGCAAGAAGACATCATCGCTGTCCTTAAGGCCAGCCGTCGTTTATCCCCGCTCAGCGCCAATTTTTGGGCTCTCTACTTTGGGTTGGGAAAGGAAAGCGTCCCATGTTTGTCCAAGCCCTACCAAAGGGTACAAGACGCAATTTGGCCCTACTAGCCAAAGCGGGCCTGGCTGCTCCATTCTATCCGAGGAGAACACCCCATGAACCTGTCCACGGAAGACACCCAACTGTTCTACAAGCTGCACTGGTCCCTGCTGGCCTACGCCAACCAGCACCTCAAGATCATGCCCCCCGTCGCCAGCTTTGAGGAGATCGGCCAGCCGCCCATTGAGCAGGTGGCCCAACTGCGCAACGCTCTGCACGACAAACTCGACCTGCTGGAGCAATTTGTGGCCGAGAACCCGCCGGGCTTCTCGCCCCAGGAGCTGGCCATCATCGCCAGTTGGCGCCACTGCGTCCGGGGCGATTTCTACATCCTGCGCTATCTCAAGCCCTACGCCGTCTTCCTGAGCGGCCAGGAGCCAACTCACCTCTACGGCGTCCTGGGCCTCTTCGACCCGATCGAGATGGTGACGCAGAACTTTCCCCTGCCCGTTCTGGTGAAGGCTACCTTGCTCCCCTTCCGCCAGCACATCATCTACGACGGTATCTTGAACTTCTACTCGATCTTCTTTGGCGGGGGCATCCGGGGCGACCTGAACGAGACCTACAGCCGCCTGAAAGAGCGCGAAGGCATCATCGAGCAACTGGTCGGCCCCACCGGCGAGCCCCAAATTCGCACCAGCCTGGCCCGCAAAGCCCTGGCCAAGCCCGCCCCGGACTGGCGACCAGCCATAGACGAGATTGTGGCCCAGGTGGAGAAGATGCGCCAGACCGACACCAAACTGCAGGGCGCCGCCTTCGGCCTGCTGCGCGCCGCCGCCAGCCTGGCCCAGGCCACGCTGCACGAGAAGGACGCCGAGGCGGAAGCTGCCGGTCACCTGCGCCCCGTGCGCACGGCGCTGACCAGGCTGGAGCGACTCCTGGTCGAATATCGGTACGAGTAGGAATGGAGATTGACCAATGGACCCTTGGCCCAACTTCAGCGAAACCGTCATCCGCCAACACGCCAGCCCCGAATCGTACCGGCGCGGCCAGGACTACTACGAGCAGGGGGCCGTGCGCCACATCGTGCGCCGCGGCCAGCAACTCCAGGCCGAAGTAGAAGGCAGCCAGTACGAGCCGTATCAAGTCCAGATCATCCTGGATGAGGGCGGCATCTTTGACGCCGACTGTACCTGCCCCTACGATTGGGGCGGCTGGTGCAAGCACATCGTGGCCACCGCCCTGACCTGCCTCCACCACCCAGAGGCGATTGTGGAGCGGCCATCCGTCGAAGACCTGCTGGCCGGATTGAATCGCCAGCAACTGCAGGCCCTGCTGCTGCACCTGACCGAGTCCCAGCCCGGCCTGGCCGACGTGATCGAGGCCCAGGTGCAAAGCGTAGTCGGGGCGAGTCTCGGCCCCACCCCTGCCGGTGGCCCGCAGCCGTCCGCCCAGACAGGCGCAGCCGCCGCGGAGGGCGCGCCGCCTCGCCAGCGCCACACAGCGGTGGACGCCAGCGCCTACCGTCGCCAGGTCTACGCCCTCCTGCACTCTCTGGATCGTCTGCGGGCCTCCGAGGCTTACTGGCACGTGGGTAGCGTGGTGAGCCAGGTGCTTCAGGTGCTGCAGCCGGCGCAGGACTTCCTCACGGCTGGCGATGGTCGCAACGCCCTGGCCATCCTGGAGGCCGTCACCGAAGAATACCTGTCCGAATGGACCACCCTGGACGATTCCGATGGCGAGGTCGGTGGCTTCTTCGCCGATTTGGGCCCGCTGTGGGCCGAGGCCATCCTGACTGCCGATCTGACCGCCGACGAGCGCCGGGCCTGGAGCAAAAAGCTGGCCAAATGGCAGCAAGAGCTGGACGACTACGGCCTGGAGGAAACCTTTGCCGCAGCGATGGAAGCCGCCAAACAGGGCTGGGATTATCCACCGTTGCAGCAGGTCTTGCAGGGCGAGATCACGGAGAAGGGAGCCTGGGAGGGGGACGCTCCCGAGTGCGCTGACGATCTGGCCGTGGCCCGGCTCAAGGTACTGGAGCGGCAGGGACGCCATCAGGAATACCTCCACCTGGCCGAAGCCGAAAGCCAGACCGAGCTTTACGTCACCATGCTGGTGCGCCTGGGGCGGGTGCAGGAGGCCGTGAGCTACGGCCTGCAGTACTTTGGCCTCCCCGGGGAGGCTCTGACCCTGGCCAAGGCCCTGCGCCAGCAAGGGGCGCTGAAGGAAGCCCTGCAAATCGCCGAACACGGCCTGACCTTCCAGGGGCCCAAGGCCGAGCTGGCCGCCTGGCTGTCCGAGCTGGCCCTGGGCCTGGGCGAGACCGGGCGGGCGCTGGCCGCCGCCCAGATCGCCTTCCAGGAGAACCTCACCCTGACCGCTTATCGGCGGGTGCAGGACCTGGCCGGAGAGCGCTGGCTGGCCATCAAAACCGACCTGCTCGCCCAATTGGCCAAGAGCGGCCACGTCGCCAGCCAGGTGGAGATTTATCTCTCCGAAGGGATGGTCAACGAGGCAGTCCAGGCCATAGACGCCGAGAAGTACGTGGGGTACGACACGCTAGAGCGAGTGGTAGATGTGGCGATCCACAGCCACCCCGACTGGGTCATCCGGCACTGTCGCCAACAGGCTGAATCCATCATGGACGAGGGGAAGTCCAAATACTACCATCACGCCGTGCGCTGGCTGGGGAAGGCGCGGGCCGCCTATCGGTCGGCGGGCCGTGAGGCGGAGTGGCAGGCCTACCTGCGTGAGCTTCTCACCCGCCACCAGCGCAAATACAGCCTGGTGCCACAACTGGAGACCTTGAGGCGCTAAAGGGGTGAACTCATGAGCCTGGACAAAGCTATCTGGCGGGAGGCCCTGGCCCACTACCGGGCGTGGAACGAGGCCAAGTTCCTGGAGCAATTGCTGACCGCCGGCCAGAAGACTCCGGCGGAGAAGTGGCGAGAATACCAGGATTTGTTCGCCTTTGGCCGCCAGATCAAGCCTGCGCCCAGCCTGTGGGAGCAAAAGCAAGCAGCCGACTATTGGGCAACCTACTATGCGCGCATCTGGCGCTTTGAACGATGGAGGCGGCAGCATGGCCGAACCACCTAGGATAGCAGAAGCGCTGCAAGAGGCATTACGCCAGGCGGTCGCTCTCCTGGAAGCGCAGGGCTACCGCTACGCCGTTATCGGCGGCATTGCCAACCAACGCTGGGGAAGAGCACGATTCACCTACAACGTGGCCATCAAGGTGCTGGTGCCCGATACCGACTATCCGGCGGCCCGCGCCGCCATCCGCTCGGCCTTCCCGCAACGCGCCCGCCCGCAGGTCCCGGCCAATCCGCTAATCGTAGATGCTAAAGTGGCGGGGGTCAGCGTGGATTTCCTGCTGACCGTGCCCGGCTATGAGGAGAACATCGTCACCCGCGCCGTGCGCGGCGATCTGGACGGCCTGGCGGTCTGGATTTGCTCGCCGGAGGACCTGGTCATCCAAAAGGCGGTGGCCGGGCGGGTGCAGGACTGGCAGGACATCGAGGGCATCCTGATCGAGCAGCAGGGGCGTCTCGACCTGGCCTACGTAGAAGATTGGCTGCAGCAATTTGCCGCCGCCCTGGAGCAGCCAGAGATACTGCGCCAATACCAAAGCATCCAGGAGCGGATCTCGGTCGCCCTGAGGCGAGCGCACTAAAGACCAGGCTCCGTAGTGGGCGCTTGAGCGCCTGAAAAGCGCACTACAAGTGCGCACTCCGAACCAGGCTGGTAGTGGGCGCTTGCCCCGATACATCACCAAATGAGATGTATCGTGGCTTGAGCACCTGAAGGTTAGTATGTCTGACGATCTCCTCGCCACCCTGCACACCCATTTCGGCTTCGCCGCCTTCCGCCCCGGACAGGCCGAGGCTATTGAGCACCTGCTCGCCGGGCAGCACGCGTTGGTGGTCATGCCCACCGGCGCCGGCAAATCGCTCATCTACCAGTTCGCCGCGCTGCGCCTCCCCGGCCTCACCCTGGTAATCTCGCCCCTCATCGCCCTGATGAAAGACCAGGTGGACGGCCTGAGGCGGCAGGGCATCCCGGCCACCTACGTCAACAGCGCCCTGCCCACGGACGAGCAGGCCCGCCGCTTGCAGTCCCTGGCGGAGGGTGCCTTCCGCCTGGCCTACGTCGCCCCCGAGCGCCTGCGCAGCGTGCCCTTCCAGCAAGCCCTGAGCCGCCTCACCATCGGCCTGCTGGCCGTGGACGAGGCCCACTGCATCTCCCAGTGGGGCCACGACTTCCGGCCCGATTACCTGCACATCGCCGCCGCCCGCGCCCCCCTGGGCAATCCGGTCACCGTGGCCCTCACCGCCACGGCCACCCCCCAGGTGCAGGACGACATCGTGCGGCTGCTGGGTCTGCCCACGGCGCAGCGTATCGTCACCGGCTTCAATCGCCCCAACCTGACCTTCGCCGTGCGCTACACGCTTGATCTGCCGGCCAAGCTGCAGGCCCTGCAAGAGCTGCTCGCCGCCCTGGACGATGGGGCGGCCATCGTCTACACCGGCACGCGCCGCGAGGCCGAGGAGGTGGCCGAATTTGTGGCCAGCGTGGGTGGGCTGGAGGCCCAACACTACCACGCCGGGCTGGAGGCGGAAACGCGGGGGCGCGTGCAGGAGGCCTTCATCGCTGGCGATCTGCCGGTGGTCGTGGCCACCAATGCCTTTGGCCTGGGCATTGATCGGCCGGACGTGCGCCTGGTGGCCCACTACAACCTGCCCGGCACGCTGGAAGCCTACTACCAGGAGGCCGGCCGCGCCGGGCGCGATGGCCAGGCCGCCCAGGCCGTGCTCCTCTACGCCCCCCAGGACCGCGCCTTGCAGGAGTGGTTTATTGAGAACGATGCCCCCGCGCCGGAGGAGACACGCGCCCTCTACGAGGTGCTAGGCGCCGCAGGCCGGACCGAGCTGTGGCTGACCACCAACGATCTTTCGCTGGCCACCGGCCTGCCGGAGGTCAAAGTGAAGGTAGGGCTGGCGCAGTTGGAGGCCGCCGGCGCGGTGCAGCGCCTGGGCGATGAAGGGCCGCGCATGTTGCTGCGTCTGGGCCCCTGGGACGAGGCGGCCATGCAGGCCACCGCCGCCAACGTCGAGGAGCGCCGTGTCCACCGGCGGGCGCAACTGGCGCAGATGGTGACCTACGCCGAAGCCAACGCCTGCCGTCGCCGTATCCTGCTGGCGCATTTTGGCGATCAAAACCCGGCCCAGGCGCCACGCTGCTGCGATAACTGCCTGACCCGCCAGCCAGCGATCTCGGCCGCGCCGGCCGGCGACGTTTCTCGCCTCTCCCAGGCCGAACGCGCCGCCCTGATCGTCCTGGACGCCCTGCAGCGCTGGAAGTGGGAAGTTGGTCGGGAGAAACTGGCCCAAATGCTCAAAGGCTCGCGGGCCAAAGAAGTCCAGCAGTTCGGCTACGATAGAAGCACCTACTACGGCCGGCTGGCAGTCTTCACCCAGCGCGAGATTACCAACCTGATCGGCCAGTTGATCACGCAGGGTTATCTCAAAGCGATCGGCGGCGACCGCCCCGTCCTGCGCCTGACGCCCCGCGGGCAGGCGGCCTTGCAGGCGCGAGCGGCCATTCCCCTGCACCTGCCCCGCACGGCCGAGGAGATCGCCCAAAAGCAGGCCCAGCAGGCCGCCGGCGGCACAGTCCACTACACATACCAACTTCTGGAAGAGGGCCTCTCGCCCGCCGAGATCGCCCGGCGGCGTGGCCTCGTGGAGAGCACCATCTACAGTCACCTGGCCCAACTGATCGCCGAGGGGGCAGTGCCCCTGGCCCGCCTCGTGCCGGAGGAGGTGCGGCAGCAGGTGCTGGCGGCCGCGGCCCAGGCCAGCACGCCGGGGCTATCGGCCATCAAGGCCCTCCTGCCCGACGACGTCTCCTACGGTGTCATTCGCTGCGTCCTGGCCGACCGCGACCGCGGACGGGAGGCGCCGCCAGCGCCAACGGTGGCCGACGACATCGCCGCCTTTCTCGCCCGCCCTCATCCCCGGCCGCTCGCCGGCCCCTGGCAGGCCGGTTGGGCCCTGGGCTTTCACAGCCGCTTCGCCGGCGCCGATTGGAGCCGCAGCGAGGTCGGCGATCTGGCCTATCGCCTGAAGTACCAGAGCGACCCCGCCGCCTTGCCGCCCCTGGCGGAGCAGGCCCTGGCCCTGTGCGCCGCGCACCCGGAGCTGGCCGACGTGGCGGCCATCGTCCCCGTGCCGCCGTCCACGCCTCGCCCCTTTGACCCCGTGAGCCTCCTGGCGGAAGAGCTGGGCCGGCGGTTGCCGCGGCCGGTGCGCCCCGTGCTGGTCAAGACCCGCCGCACGGCGCCCCAGAAAGAGATGCGCACCCTGGCCCAAAAGCGGGCCAACGTCGCCGGGGCCTTTGCCGTGCCCGCCGCCCGGCAGAGCGAAGTACGCGGCCAACGCCTGCTCGTCTTGGATGACCTGTACGACTCTGGCGCCACGCTGGAAGAAGTCTGCCGCGTCCTGCGGCAGGCCGGGGCGGCGCGCCTGTGCGTCCTGACCCTCACCCGTACCATCCACGCCGACGCGTAAACCAATTGCCGATTGCCGATTTTCGATTTACGATTGGGGAATCTCCAACCGCCAATCGCCAATCGCCAATCGAAAATCGAAAATCGAAAATCGAAAATCGGTCATGGGTAAAGTTCACTGGCTGGCCTTGAGCATCGTCCCCGGCATCGGCGGGGCTACGGCCCGGCGGCTGGTGGAGCACTTTGGCAGCGCCGAGGCCGTGCTGGACGCCTCCGCCGAGG
>Ga0194113_10011788_pt1 | contig 10309 bp, 5 predicted proteins | sample TA2MahC200mmetaG_FD_146193 | JGI IMG/M metagenome (GOLD analysis project Ga0194113, IMG submission 146193) | Freshwater microbial communities from Lake Tanganyika, Tanzania - TA2015017 Mahale Deep Cast 200m | ecosystem: Environmental > Aquatic > Freshwater > Lake | place: Tanzania: Lake... | reverse complement strand
CGACGGCTGGCCCCAGCCCTGGCGGATGATGTCGCACGCGCGCCGCAGGAAGAGATCGGGGCTCTGGGTGCTGAGCTGGATGTTCGACGAGGGCTGCAGGAGGTGCATCTCGTCGATGACGTCGAGAAGGAGGTACGTGACCTCGTTCACGCCATCGGTGCCATCGACGCGCAGGCCGCCGTTGTTGATGTTCGCGAAGTCGGTGTACGTGCCGCTCTCGGCGGCGGTCACGCCGACCTTCGGGGGAGCGGGCTGGTTGTTGAACTTCACCCAGAGGCACTCGAGCAGCTCCTTCGCCTGCTCGCGCGTGAGGGTGCCGTCGGTGAGGCCCTGGCAGTAGAACGGCTCCAGATGCTGATCGAGATGGCCCGGGTTGAACGAATCCCACGTGTTCAGCTCCGTCACGACGCCCAGGTGCACGAACCAGTACATCTGCAGGGCTTCCCAGAAGTCGCGCGGGGCATGGGCGGGGACGTGACGGCAGACCTCGGCGATGCGCAGGAGTTCGGAACGGCGCTGCGGGTCGGCCTCAGCTGAGGCCAGGGCTTCGGCGGCTTCGGCGTGGCGGTCGGCGAAGCGGATCAGGGCGCGGCAGCAGACCGCCATCGCGCGCAGCTCCTCCTCCTGGGGACTGACGATCCCGCCTCCGTCGGCGGGATTGTCTGTCCCCGAAGTCGCCGCCCTCAGCCTCGCCTCGATCTCCGCGATGAAGTCGAGCATCCCCTTGCGGTAGACCTTGCCGTCGAGGACGGTGTGCCCGGGCGCGCGCTGCTCCATGAACTCCGTGAAGATGCCCGAGCGGTACGCGTCGAGCCACTCGGGCGTCATCTGCGCGAAGATCATCTCCCGCATGGACCGGCCACGCCAGAAGGGGATGATCTCCTCCTCGTACGTGCGGCGCGCCTCGGGGCTGACGCGGAAGCTGATCTTCTCGCGCGAATCGATGACATCGAGGTCCTGCAAGCTGTGGCAGCACAGCTCGGGGAAGGTCGGCGTGCCCCGTGGCGACGGCCCGCGCTCGCCGACGATCAGTTCGCCCTCGTTGATGCAGACCGTCTTCCCCTCCATCAGCCGACGGAAGGTCTCGGCTCGCAACATCGGCGCCGACAGCCCGCGCGCGTCGCGGTAGACGTCCGTGACGATCTCGGCGCGCTCGGCCGAGAGCCAGGGCTCGGTGGTGAGGCTTTGGGTGCGGAGGCGCTGGATGCGGCTAGTCATCGCGGAACTCAGGAGTCAGAATTCAGAAGTCAGAATGACATCAGGGCCTACGGCAAACAACACCAGACGGCACGGGCTGGCTCCCGGAGAGGTCACGGCGCGATCTCCTCGTGCTCGCTGCTGACGGTGAGGCCACGTTCGTCGATGAGGTTGAGGTAGTAGCACGTGACGCCCTCAGGCAAGGTTGCGCTGACACGGCCGGGCTCGACGGCCGCGGGCGCGAGCTCCCAGAGGCGGTCGGGCCAGTTGCCGGTCGCCTTGGTGTAGAGCAACTCGGCTTTGGTGATCGGGACGGGCGACTCGTAGGTCGTCGAGACAAGAGTCCCGTCGCGAGACTGCCCAGTGATCTTCGCGAGGGGCTGGCCGCCGAGGAGCAGGCTGTCGGCGAAGCCCTTGATCTCCGGCGGGTTCTCGCCGTGGCCTCCGTGCCCGTGGGGCATGCGGAGCGTGACGCAGAGCGTGTGCGGGCCCTTCGTTGCGTGGTACGACTGCTGCAGCGCCGGGAGCCAGTACGCGAAGTCATTCGTGCCGGTGACCCAGAGCATCGGCATGGCGGCGTCCGTCAAGTAGACCGACGGATCCCACCAGCGCATCCAACGGGCGGCGCGCTCCTCCCCGAGGGACTTGGCGCTCTGGCCGAACACGGTATCGAGGTAGTACCCGCAGCCGTAGACGGGCACGACGAACCGGAAGCGGTTGTCCACGCCGGCGACGACCGAGACGAGGTAGCCGCCCCAGGAGATTCCCGTGAGGCCGATTCGGTCCGGATCGACCTCGGGCAGCGAGCGCAGCAGCGAGTTCGCAAGCAGCACTTGCGCGACCGCCTGCCAGGTCCACTGATCCGTGCGAGGCCAGTCGATCTGATCGAAGCCGCCCCAGCCCCATGGGCCGCCGTGCTCGTCGCGCTCCCAGTTGCCATATGTGCCCTTCGGTAGGCAGCCGCAGGTGTCCATCGCGATGGCCGCATAGCCGCGCCCCGTCCAGAGGCGGACCCAGTCGGCGAAGGCGGTGCCGCCGCCACCGTGGACGAGCACCATCCCCGGCACGCGCTGGCCGGGCTTCACCTCGGGCAGGCCGATCCACGCGAACACGCGGGTCGGCCGGTTGCGGAACGTCGGGCCATCGTGGAAGATGGCCTTGACGCCCGGCTCGTCGAAGCCCTCGGCGGGCTGAGTGGCAGGAGGCTGAGAGAAAGCCCTGAGATCCCACATGGGACCCTCGGGGTCCTTGGGCGCCTCGCGGACCTGGGCGGCGACTGCGGCGGCTTGCTTAGCTTCGTCGTCGGTGGCCATGGCGGCTTCGATCGTCACCTCACGGGTCTGCATGGGGTCCAGCCCGACCTCCCACACCTGATGGTCGCCGGACCACGGCCCCCACAGCCGAGCGGTTCCGGTGATGCGCAGCCGGGCGTGGTCCTGGAACCATGTGGCGGTCGTGCAACGCATCCCGACCGGCGGCTGCCACCACTCGCCCCGCTCATCGGTCATCGCTTTCACCGGGAGCTCGAACACGATGAGGAAGAGCATCCGCTTATCGGTCGCGTTGGTCAGCGTCCACTTCTGGGAGTCGGCGGCGAACTGGTAGCGGACCGAGGCCTTCTCACCCTTGGCCTCGATCACGTTTGGCGCGGGCTGCTGAACGTCGGGGCACGTCACGAGGCCGTCCTGGTGGAAGTACGCGCCGCGCGGGAAGTTCGGGGCGTGCATGAAGAACTCGGCCCCGTTCACCCGCAGGCTCTCCAGGCAACCATCGGGCGCGACGACGGCCTCGTACGTGGCACCCTTGGCGACGTACCGGTCCCCGTCCTTGGTGATGATGACGTCCTGCGCGGCGAGCGAGGCGGCGAGTAGCGTGAGAAACAGCGGCAGCGAACGGCGGGTGGTCATGCGGTCGGCTCCTGATGGCGAAGCGTGAGTCTCGCAGTTCGCCGCAGGAGGGGCGATCTCCTTAGTAGGGGAACGCTCCGGCGGACCCCATGGACGCCAGGACCTTCGACCTCTTGCGAGACCCGGACCTCATCGCTGTGCGCGAGGAGCACTTCGCGCGGCTGGAGGGCGTGTTCGCGGGCGAGCGGCCGGAGCGGGTGTTCGTGCTGTGCGGGATCGCGGAGGTGACGGAGGACGATGGGCCGGAGTGCGAGGTGTGGCTGGACGGCGCGTTGGAGCGGCTGGCGCAGCACGTGGAGCGGGCGCGCGACCGAGCGGTCTTCCGTCCGCCATGTGTGAACTACGCCCCGCGTGGCGTGCACTTCATCGACCACCTATTCGGGGCGGACGTGTTCCGCATGGAGGACCGCTCGTGGCAGGTGCACTACCTGCGGACGCCCATCGGCGAGCTGCGGCGGCCGGACATCGAAGCGAACGCCTCCTGGCAGGCGGCGATGGGCGTCACGCGAGCGTTCCTGGAGCGCGACGTGCTAGGCGTGCTGTTCGGCCTGCCGACGATCGCGAGCGCGCTGAACATCGCGGTGAACCTCTACGGGCAAGGGATCATCCTCGCGATGCTGACGGAGCCCGAGGCAGCACGGCATGATCTACGGGTCATCAACGATCTCCTGTGTGACCTCCACCGCTGGTACCTCGCCAACGTGCCAGAGCAGCAACTGCAGTGCATCGTGCCGCAGGCGCGCTGCCAGCCACCGGGCTTCGGCCAGCTCTGCGGCTGCACGACGCAACTGCTCTCGCCGTGCCTGTACGAGGAGTTCGTCGCGCCGCTCGATGACGAGCTGCTCTCGGTCTACCCGCGCGGCGGCATGATCCACCTCTGCGGCACCCACACGCAGCACACCCCCTGCTGGCGGAGGCTGAAGTCGTTCCGCGCGTTCCAGACGAACGACCGGGCGTCGGAGGACTTCGAGACCTACTTCCGCGAGCTGCGGGAGGATCAGGTGCTCTACGTGAACCCCACGGAGACGGTGACGGTCGAGAGGATCGTGGAGGCGACGGGCGGGAGGAGGGTGGTCATACCAGCGGACCTGGCGGAGGGCTGGGTCGGGTCCGGGGACACGACCTCTGCTCGACACAGCTGAGTTACGTGTGCACCCATGGACGCCCTGAAGGCCAACGGCCACCCATGGCGAACGTCCCGCTAGAGACTACAGAGCGTGGCACAGCCGCAGAAGGAATCTGGCCTGAGAGGAGTAGGACATGTCCTGCCCTGCGCACAGGTCGTGGACGTCCCTAGCGTGTATGTTGGCGGTCCTCGCCATCGCGGTGCTGACGGGCTGCGGAGGAGGCCCGGCGCCCAACGACGGCACCGCCGATGTCGCCACCGCGACTCTCGGGGGCTACAGCTTCGGCCCGACCAGCAACGTGTTGACCCATCCGTCGTTCTCGGCCACCGCGACCACGCCGAAGTGGGTTGGCAAGGGTTTCGGGGAGTTCAGCGGCAAACAGACGACGGTCAGCACGCCCGACGGCGGTCTGGTCAAGGGAGTGAAGACGCTCAAGATGACCGTCTCCATTCCCGGTATCTCAACGATGTACTTCTGGCTCGCCCAGGACAGCCAGAAGAACATCCACTACCTCAAAGCCAAAGACGGGCCTGACCCGGTGCGTCTGACCGGGGTCGCGGCCGGACTGAAGCCGTGGTTCCTTCTCCCCCGCCCGGCGGACACGACGGATGGTCGAACGTGGTATGAGTACGCGAGCGCAAGGCAGAAGATCCGGCAGAACAAGATCTGCTCCACCTCAGCCACGTACCGCGGCAAGGGCGGGCTTGTGTGGCTGCGTGACATCCGGGACAACGACGGCGATGGCTTCGAGCCTGCGTGGACGGGGGACGATGGCCGGCACGATCTGTATCTCGACCCCACCGGCCACGGGTTGTGGGGGATAGCTCTGAGCGCAACGGGTGGCTACGTCGGGAAGGCGCCGACGGCCCCGTGACCTCGGTTGGCCCGGCGGGGGCACGATCCCCAACCGGCACGACCGAGTGGGGTCATGCCCCCAGGTGCTATCCGAGCGCGTCCTCTGCTACCCGCAGTACGTTCCCCCCGATGATCTTGCGGATGACGTCGTCGGAGTGGCCGCGCTGGACGAGGCCGACGGTGAAGAGCGGCCAGTTGGTCCAGGCGAGGCTCTGCGCCATCTCGGGCTTCTGCCAGTCGGCGGAGAACAGCGGGTCATCGGCGGGCCAGAAGCTCTCCCAGCGCTTGCGCGACGGGCCGCGTGAGGGCACCTTGGCGTGCTCCTCGGAGGCGCGGGAGGAAGTGTACGCGGTGTCGGTGCCGATGGCGACGTGGTCGGGGCCGAAGGCCCGGACGACGTGGTCGATGTGGTCGAGGAGCGCGTTGATGTCGCCGCTGCGGCCGAGGAACGCGGGCACACAGCAGATGCCGATGTAGCCGCCCGTGTCGCAGATCGCGCGGATCACCTCGTCGGGCTTCCCACGAATGTGATGGTTCACGTCGGCGCAGACGGAGTGGCTCGCGACCATCGGCTTCGCGGAGGTTTGCGCGGCCTGCAGGCTCGTACGCCAGCCGGAATGCGCGACATCGACGATCACGCCGACGCGGTTCATCTCGGCAATCGCCGCGCGCCCGAAGTCGCTCAAGCCCCCGTTCGCGGGCTCGGCGCAGCCATCGCCGAGCATGTTGCGGCGGTTGTAGGTGAGGTGCATCATGCGGATTCCAAGCTGAAAGAACACGCGGATGTAACGCAGCTCCTCTTCCACGGAGACCCAGTTTTCGGCGAGGGGCACGCCGTTGCCGGTCGGGTAGAGGCAGCGCAGGCCCTCGGTCTTCGCGGCCTCGATGTCCTCGGGCAACGCGGCGCGGCGCAGGAAGCCGCGGAGCATGTCGCCCACATACGTGAAGCGCGCCAGGCGCTTCAGCAGCTGCTTGACCGACTGCCCCTCCTCGCCTGAGTTCTGCACGATGCAGGTGACCCCCGACGCCTCCCACGCGCCGATGAACTCCTCGCGCTCGCCTGCGTCGGTCACGCAGCGAGTCATCGACATGTCCTCGGTGAGGTCCTGCAGCTCGAGGTCTGACGCGCTGGCCTCGATCGCGGCGCGGACGGCATCACCATCGAGGGCCGCACGCGGGGCGAAACCGTAGGCGTCGATGACCACCGAATCGGCGTGGAGCGCGAGGCCGTGGTCGAGGTCGCGCTGCGTGGGCTTGAGGAGGGATAGGGCGACTTCGCGGCAAGAGGCGATGCGGTCGTTCATGGTTCACCCCATGGGGACGGCGTGCCGCGCCCAATGCGGAAGGCGATGGTGTCGGAGCAGCCCTCCGACCTGCGGCGAGGTGCCGCTGCGGCATGGCCACAGGCGTTCGTCTGCTAGCACGGTGGGAGTCGGAGGTGAGGTGCGCCGCTTCCCTTCAGAACCCCCTGAGTAGGGAGCGCACGCTGATGGCCGACGCCTCCACACCCATGCACCTCGCGAGTTCGCCAGCGATCTCTTCTCGCGCCTTGCGGGCCTGCCAATGTGCGGTGCCGTCCGCCCCCTTGACGGTCCGGCTGTACAGCTCTCCCCATTCGGTCCGGCCAAGGTACTCGCGTATCTTCTCCGCCAGCTCAGCCGATACGTAGACGAGGTGACGGGAAATATCCGTTACGTCCTCTTGTGAGAACGCCCACCGGAAGTCCTCGATGTCCCGCCCGAAGCGCACCTCTGGTCGGCCGAAGTACGAATGCAGAGCAACCAGCGCTTCGCGGCGCTGATCGAGGAAGGGCGCGATAACGTGCTCAGTCAGGAGGGCGTCCTCACGTTCCACCCGAGCGGCCGCGAGCTTCCGGGCTTCGCTCTTGGCGGCGAAGATGCTCTGGATGAGGGACCCACCGAACCCGGCCAACGCCCCGATCCCAGTACCAACGGCCACCCATATAGCGTCAGACATGCGATGTCGCCCCTTTCACCAGCCGCGGCCGGCCGCCCAGTGGCGGACGCGGAATTCGTCCACACGGCAGTCGCGCCCTCCCGCGAGGGCAAGCGGACGGTGCGGCGGAGGCCTTGAGCGCAGGAGACGAGGGCGTCACGTCTCGTGCGCGAGGGACGCTCCCACGGCCGCGGCGCGGGCGGACACGTGGGTCCGCCCCTACTTGACGACGATGAGCCACCCCCTGCCCGGCTCGACGGGGATGGGCTCGTCGGGCCGGAAGGTGGCCGGGCCCTGGAAGTGCATGATGGGCGGCGCGGTCAGTTTGGCGGTCCTCGGGTCGAGGCCGAGGGCCTTCCAGTCGATGGCGAGACGGACCTGTGCGGTGTCCTGCCCGGGGACGGGAGGCTCCTCGCGGGTTGCGGGCTGGCGGGTGGAGAGGACCAGGCGGCCGAAGTTCTGTGGTTCGTGGAACGACGCCGACAAGGGTGACCAGCACGAGAGCTGCTGCGAGGGGCGCTGCCGGTCGCGGCAGACGTTGAAGCCGATCTCGGCGCCCTCGGCGGGGGGCTTCATGCCGAGGGCGGCGAAGGGAATGCTGACTTCGCCCTCCCAGTAGCCCTGGCCCACGGAGGCGCGGTACGTCCAGTCGCCGTTCCACTTCAGATCCGTCCCTTCGGCATCGGCGAACGCGCCCGCGCTGTTACCGACGAACTGCAGGTAGCGAGGCTGCGCCGGGTCGGGCTGGATGAAGACCTCCACCGCGTCGTCTTCCCAGACCGGGCCGTCGCGGCCCTTCGCATCGGCCTTCGGCGCGGCGCTCTGGGCGCAGCGAAAGGCGATGTGGAGGCGCGAACCGTCGCGGGTGACGTAGACCTCGGTCTGCTCATCGGCGAGGCCATCGCCCTGGAACGCGCGGAAGTTGGTGAGCTTCGCCGCGGCGGCGCGATCCTCCGGCGGGGCCTTGGGCACAACCGCTGACGGTCGGGTCTTCCCGCCAACAGGCCAGCGTGCGAGCGCGATGAGCGCCGTGCCGGGCTTGCGGTAGACGGTGGCCAGGATGTCGTCGCGGCCGGTGCGGACGGGGCAGCGCGCGTCCCAGTAGCCGAGCGTCTGTGCGTCCTGAATGCCGAACTCATCCCAGAAGGCCCACATCGCCGTGCAGGACGGATGTTGGCGGCCGCTCATCCCGTAGAGCATCGCGCGGTAGGGGTTGCCGCCGTTCTCGTAGTTCAGCATCTCGCCGGTGAGGCCGAACAGAATGCCGCTGATCTCCACGAACCAGTAATCGGGCGGCATGTTGTAGTCGTACAGCTCGCCGAACCAGAGGTTGCTGAGGTACGGGAAGTGCTCCAGGTAGTCGTTGGCCGGGCTGGCCTCGCGCAGGCGGTCCCACGGCGGCGACCAGTTGTCGCCGGAGTGGAAGTTGATTCGGTAGCCGGGGTTCGCGCGGCACATCGTCTTGGCCACGCGCTTCATGATCTCGCGGTCATAGCCGATGCCGTCGAGGTAGAGGCCGTCCACGCCGGTCGCCCGCATGATCCAGTTGAGGCCCTCGACGTAGTAGTTGTGCCAGCGCGAGAGGCCCTGTTGGGCGATCGCGGCGTCGAATCCGCCGTCGCCCAGCTCGGTCCGCCAGGCGGGCACATAGCCGGTCACGAGGTGCTCGCGCAGCCACGCGTAGCCGAGGAAGGGCTTCTCGGTGGGATCGGGATCGGTGTAGATCGACACGCCGCCGGTGTAGAAGACCTCATCCCCAAGGCTGCGCAAAGCCCACATCTCGGCAACATGGTTGCTCAGCTCGCGGACCGTGTAGTAGATGTTCACACCCTTCGGCGGGGCCTCGACCTCGCGGTAGGAGAAGGCGAGTTCGGTGTCTGCCGTCCTGGTGCAGACGCCCGTCAGCGTGCCCATTGGGCCGCGCTCGGGCTTCGTTCGCTCGCCGCCATCCCGGTTCGCGAACGTATCGAGGAGCAACGTGTGCTCGTCGGCCGTCGGGGCGACGGCATCGCCCTCGGTGTAGGGCGTGTCGGTGATCTTGATCGCGTCGAGCGCGAAGCCGGCGCCGCTGAACTCGAGGGTGCCATTGGTGAGGGGCGAGGTCACCGTGCCTTTGAACGGACCGGCGCCGGCGAGCTTGCCGTCGATGTAGATCGCGAGCTGGTCGCCCCAGGAGAGCGTCAGCAGGTGGCGCTGGCCCTGACGCCAGTCGGGCTGGTGGGTGCCGAAGAGCATCGGGTACTGGTTCCGCTCCGGTGAGCCGTGGCGCACGTAGGTGCGCATCCCGCGGTCGTCGATGTTCCAGTAGAAGCCGAGGGAGTCTTCATTCGGAAGGTTGAGGCTGAAGAGCGCCTGGTTGAACTGCGGCTGCCGCGCCCCGCCGGCAGCGGGATCGAAGCAGACCCGCGTCCACACGTGGAGCGCGCCCTGCGCGGGATTGAGGTTGCCCTCCGCGGGGTAGGTGAGCGCGCCGTAGTCGGTCCGGCGGCCGCGGATGGTCTTCACCGAGTCCATCGTCGCCTTCAACTCGGGTACGGTGAGGAACGGGTAGTTGATGTACGGGTTCTGAGGCGCGCTCTGATGGATGTGCAGGACCGTGCCGTCGCCGTTCACGTCACCATAGCGCCAGTTCCAGTGCTGTGGGTCGATGGGCTTGAAGGGGGTGATCAGCAGGCGGAAGCGGAAGGTCATGTCTTCGCCGGCCTTCAGCGTGCGCGGGCCGGAGTAGGCCTGGAGCAGGACCTGGTTGCCAGACTCGGTCATGTCCGCGCCGCCCCGGCCCCCGTTGCACCAGGAGGCGGGCAGGCCGCTCTCGCGGAGGTCGGAGACCTGCCAGGCGTCGCTGTCGGGGATGAGCTTCAGCTGCAGCCCCGCGTCCGCGTTGCCAAGCCAGACCATGTGATTCGCCTTGTCTATGTCCCACTTCCAGTGCCACTCGCCCGGCCGATAGCCACCGCGCTTGCCGAAGCCCATCATGTATTGCGCGATGTCGCGGGAGAGGGGGACGCGCAGGCCGATGTCGTCGAGCGAGATGTCTCGCTCGGCCCTGAGCGTGGCAGCGAAGGTGACGCAGCCGTCGAACTCCATGTGGGAGACGACGGTGAGTGAGAGGCCCGCGGCCTGGGCAGTGGTGACGCGCTCCACGTTCGCGTCGGTGGCCTTGGTCACACGGGAGGCGTCGGGCTTGAAAGGGAGCGGCTCGCCGCCGGACTCGATCACCAGCTCCATCGGCGCAGCGAGGACGGAGAGGCGGTTGCTGACGATCCA
>Ga0194113_10011784_pt1 | contig 10311 bp, 18 predicted proteins | sample TA2MahC200mmetaG_FD_146193 | JGI IMG/M metagenome (GOLD analysis project Ga0194113, IMG submission 146193) | Freshwater microbial communities from Lake Tanganyika, Tanzania - TA2015017 Mahale Deep Cast 200m | ecosystem: Environmental > Aquatic > Freshwater > Lake | place: Tanzania: Lake... | reverse complement strand
CACCACGAAAGCTTGTCAAAGAGGATCAATGTATTAAAATTATCAACGGTCGATTCTTCTACGTCGACGATTGCAAGTATTGGGGACACGTACATTCATCAGACGGTCAAGCAGTTTTGCCACCTTGAAAACAAAGATTTTGCCGGGGTTCCTTAGTGGTCGATAGGACGGGTTTTGTAAACCCGCGGGTTCTGCCCCATCGTGAGTTCGAATCTCACTCCCGGCTCCATAGGCCAGTAACTCAGGTGGTTAGAGTACACGTCTGATACGCGTGAAGCGAAAGTTCGAGTCTTTCCTGGCCTACAGTTTCACAACAATCACAAAGGAAAATATGGAAAAGAAGAAGAAGCGAGCAGCATCTGGAGATTTTGTCACCCGCGGCGGCGATGAAGGTAACTGGATGGTGACAGGTATCGTATTCAACTACGAACTCAATGAGCACCAGGCACGTGTCATCAAGGTCGGCGATCCAAAGCTTGTCGACTTCGTTGAACCCGAGACGCTTACTGTGATCGAAAAAAAGTTTTAGTGAAATCAGTCATAAAAAGTTATAATATTAGTTCATGTCTCAAGTCATTGTGTGCAACAAGCTAGTTCGTGACAAGATCCCAGAATTAATAGAAAAGTCGGGTGCAAGAGCTCAAATTCGTTATCTCGATAAGAAAGAAATTCGTTCTGCACTTACAACTAAATTAAGAGAAGAAATTGAAGAACTAGCATGCGCACCAGAACACGCTATTCTTGAAGAAGCTGCGGATGTTTATGAGGTACTTCTTGCCTTCTTGAGTTGTCTTGATCACGTTGACAAAGACGTGATAGACGCTGCTAAAAAGAAGCGCTCTGAAAAGGGTAGCTTTTCTAAATCTATTTGGCTAGAAAGCGTTGAGGATTATAAGTGCTCTCTTTAAGTTTCATATACCTAAAATTTAATTTAGCATTAATGGAGATTAATAGTGATTAATTATGCAGACGTTATAGTCGACCTGCAGCAAGGTGACAGCGGAAAAGGAAAGATAGCAAACTATCTAGCGAAAAATGGTGAATACACTCATGTTGTTCGTTATAACGGCAGCAACAACGCGGGACACACGATCTACTTAAACGGAGAGAAAGTGGTCACGCACGCAATTCCAGTGGGTGTGCTGCACGGAATCAAGAGCATCATAGGTCCGGGTTGCGTGCTCAATGTTAAGCACTTCTTTGAAGAGTTAAGAGAGCTTGAAGAGTGCAACGTCTACGTGAGAGATTTAGTGAAGATCTCATCCAATACACACATCATTACAGACGATCATCTGCTAGAAGACTCAAAAGAAGTTCTCATTGGTACCACGCGTCGAGGCAATGGGCCCGCTTACCGAGACAAATACGGTCGTAGAGGAATTCGAGCTTCACAGATTCCTGATCTGCGGCACTATCTCGTTGACGTCTATGAAGAGCTTCATTTGTCGCAGAATGACAGCAGAATACTGTTTGAAGGCGCGCAGGGGTTTTACCTGGACATAGATTGGGGAGATTATCCGTATGTCACCTCGTCGCACTGCACAGCAGGTTCTGCCGTTATGAATGGTGTGCCGCCTCAAAAGATCAGACGAATATATGGCGCAGCGAAGATCTATGAGACTTACGTGGGTTCTAAAAAATTTGAACCTGAAAACATCATCTTTTCTAAGATTAGAAATTTGGGTAACGAGTACGGCGCCACGACGGGAAGACCCAGACAATGCAATTGGCTAGATGCTGATAAGCTAGTCAAAGCTGCACGTGTCAACGGTGTCACGGATCTCATCATGAGTAAAGTAGACGTTCTTCGTGAACTTGAGGCTTGGTGCTTGTACAGCAACGGTGCCGTCGTTACCTTCAATTCAGAGAAATCGATGATGGAATTTTTAATCAGCAAACTTGACGGAATTGTTCTGTACTGGAGCGACGATCCTGAGAGTATCGGTCGAATTGTGCCCTCATGATCTTGTACACTTTATTGATTTTTTATAATAAAATTTGGTATTTCATTTTATGAAGAGAAAAAAATTAGATTTAATCATTGTCGTCGCACTTCCCGTGCTAGTTACTGTTGGATGGTGTTCACTTGTTTGGGACGATCCATCAGCAAGTATTGAGAATAAAGATTATAGACGCGCTGATCAATTGACTGTCGACAAACTTGATTTTTTTCTTGAGACAAAAGAAGAAACTACAAACACTCCTGTTAGCGCAAGCAGCACAGAAAATTACCAAGCGGCCGCGCCTACATCAATGCCTACAGCGGGAAAAGAAAAAAAGCCCAGACCTGTCACTGCTGCTGACACGGGCCCCACTGACTGGCATGACGATCCTGCACTTGATGACGAACTCATCGGAAGCTGCGGAAAAAGATTCTGTGATTGTTCTGACACTCACGAGGCTTGCAATTCAGAGAAAGATTGCTGTAATGGTTATGAATCATGCATCGAAGAAAGATGTGAAAGGTACGAGGATTATTAATGAAGAAGATGTTGCCAGAACAAATAGATCATTTACCTAAGCAGCTCAGCTGAATAGCTTACATGAAACAAAAGAAGCAATATCGACCTCGTGTCATAAGTTATATTCAGTAAATTGCAAATGTCAGAAAGCATGTGTTACATTAGGACCAATAAGGATAACCTACCTTCTTCGATGTATGAAAATAGAAGACCGACAGGTCGCGGTCATGTAAAACAATTCACTCAAGAAGAATTTGAGTTTGTTAAAGCTGAGTACGAGGTAGGAGTGTCCGCTAGCAAAATTGCCCAAAAATGGGGTGTAGATCATCATAAAATCTTGAGGATGATAAGAAGAGACTCACCCGAAAATCTGACTAACAAAGGCAGAAAATTGCGTCCTAAAACTGACGAAGAGAAGAAAAAACTAAGCGAAGCTGTTAAAAGATCTAGACTTGAAAGGAAAAATTAGAGTGCCCGAAGGCCCAGAGCTCAAACATTCTCGCGATAGACTTAGAGAAGTGCTTGTCGACAAGTATGTTACCCGTTTGATTTCTTCTCCTTCAGGACGTTATAAGACAAAGATGCCCGAAGGTATGTCTGAGATTGCAAAAGATTTACCGCTGAAGGTCGAATCAATCGACACGAAAGGTAAGTTCATGTGGTGGACCCTTGCAGGCAAGACTAAAACTTGGTATGTGTGGTGCACTTATGGTATGTCTGGGCAGTGGTCCAAACAGTCAGGAAAACACGTCAGCTTCATTGTTGAATTCAATGGTTCAGGAGAACTTGCCGCGCCGGATCAATGCAAATTATTCTTCAATGATGCTCGGCGATTTGGTACCATAAAATTTGTTAATAATCAGATGCAGCATGATAAGAAGCTACGTTCACTTGGCCCCGACGTTTTAGAAGACCCACCGATTGATCCAGAAGTATTTGCAAAAAGAATTCTTAATAAACCTAATCGAACAATTGCAGAAGCGCTCATGGATCAATCTTGTGTCTCTGGCGTAGGAAATTATCTAAAGTCAGAAGTACTTTATAGAGCAGGAGTAGCTCCACACAGAGTTGTCACAGACATATCTTCTGAAGAAATACTAAGCCTGTGGTCTGAGGTCATTCTATCATGCAGAGAATCTTATGCAGATCATGGCGCATCGCTCCGCACTTACAAGACTGTAGACGAAGAGAATGGAAATGCTCAGTTCTTTTTTAGAGTGTATGGACTAAAACAGTGTGCTGCAGGTCATCCAGTTCGCCATGAAGAAACTGCTGATGGAAGAACTTCATGGTGGTGCGAAACTTGTCAAAATTAAACTATTTTCTCAAAATTGCTATATTTAAATTTGATGACTCAAGGTCGTTATGAACTCAGACATGGCAACAAAAAGTAGTGCAAAAGGCTGGAAGATTGGTGAAAAATCTACAGAATTTCAGATGCACAAGTCTCAGCTGTCTGCAACTAACATTAAAAAAGTTTTAGATTATACAGAGCATCGTCTAAGAATCTTTGTTCAAAGAATTTCTGATGATCAGCAGCGAGAAACTCTTCTCAACGTCATTAAAAAATATTGCAAGGGTGAAGTTGCTGTCGCATGGAAAGCAGGAAAACCTGTCTGGATTAACGTGACTAAAGATTGATTTTTTTATACAACTATAAGATTTGACATAAATTTTGAAGACATGTACGTCAACAACGAACAACCAAAAGCTACAAAGGTAGTTTTTTCTTCTGAGGCACGAAAATCACTCTTTCAGGGCATGCAAACAGTTGCACGTGCCGTAGGCAGCACGATGGGCCCTCGAGGCAAAACTGTCCTCATACAGCAAGAACCTAATTCGCAACCTGTCATCACAAAAGATGGTGTTACAGTTAGTAAATCTATTCACTTAAAGACTCCCATTGAGCGAATGGGCGCTCAACTCATAAGAGAAGCTGCATCTCAAACAAATGACATCGCAGGTGATGGTACTACAACTGCCACAGTTTTAACTTTTTCTATGGTCAGATCTGGTCTTAAGCTCTTAGAAGCTGGCTACGATGCTAAGGTTCTTTGCTCTGGCATATCAAGAGCGGCAGATGCTGTATCAAATCTTCTCAAAGTAGGTGCTAAACAGCTTACTACAGTTGAGGAAATTGCTCAGATTGGAACTATTAGTGCAAATGGTGACGAATCTATTGGTCAACTGATCGCAGATGCTATGACCAAAGTAGGTCACGACGGAATCATCACAGTTGAAGAAGCAAAGAGCATGCAAACTCAGCTCGACGTAGTTGAAGGAATGCAGATCGATAGAGGTTATCTGAGCCCCTACTTCGTCACTAACTCTGAAAAGATGCACGCTGCTTACTCTGATGCTAAAGTCTTGCTTGTTGATCAGAAGCTCAACAGCATGCGCGAAATGATTCCTTTGCTTGAAAAGGTCATGCAATCAAAAGTTCCACTACTTGTTGTTGCAGATGAGGTAGAAGGTGAAGCTTTGCAGGGCTTAGTGGTCAATCGAGTCAATGCGCATCTTCCTGTTGTTGCGATAAAAGCACCCGGGTACGGTAAGAGCAGAGAAGAATTCATGAGAGATATTTCAGTCATGACAGGTGCAAAGATAGTATCTCCTGCGACAGGACTCTCGATAAGCAAGACTACAATGACGGACCTAGGCACGTTGAAGAGTCTCTTAGTTGATGCAAAAACTACGACAATGGTGGGCACAGGTGCGACCAAGGAAGTAATTAACACGCACGTAGAAGAACTCAAAACACAACTACAGGACATTACTTTAGCACAAGAAGAAACAGATAGACTTCGATTAAGAGTTGCCAGGCTTTCTTCAGGCGTTGCTGTTATCAAGGTCGGCGGCTCGACGGAGCTTGAAATTGTCGAAACAAAATACAGAATTGAAGACGCACTGAATGCGACCCGAGCGGCCGTTGAGGAGGGCATCGTCCCTGGCGGTGGCATGGCTCTTTTTGAGATCTGGAGAGAATTAAGCGAAGACAAAGAAGACTGCTGGAAGCAGTTTGGAATTGGTGGCTCGATTGTGGCCGATGCATGCCTTGCACCCATTCAAAAAATTACTGAGAATGCTGAAAAAAGTCATGAAGTAATCATTAATGACCTAGTCAGACATAAGAAAGATCCTGCAGCATCGAGCGTGGGTTATAATGCTGCCTCTGAAGAGTATGTCAATATGATTGAAGCTGGAATTATCGATCCAGTCAAAGTGACACGCACTGCCCTTAGAAATGCCGCTTCTGTTGCTTGTACTTTTTTGTCTTTAGATGCTGTAATTGTTGAGGATGACGCCGAAAATGAATGATTTAAATCATGCGCGTTGGTGCATTAGTAGCAAAAAAGTCAAGATGGGGTGTTGACTCACGACTTGTAGGTTTAATTGTGTCCAAGTCTAAAGAAGGTAGCTGGATAGTTTTGTGGACACTGGGGGATAAAAAATACAAAATTCAAGCTCATATGGAGTCTGCGCTAATTAATCTTCATGAAATTTCAGATGAAATAATTAAAGTTCGTACTCAAATCATGTTGTAGCACAATTTGTTATACTTTTAATTAAATGCGTGTAATTATAACAATTAGTTGTCAGGAGAATTTAAAGATTAGATGAGCATTGACATTGGTGATCTAGTAACGATAAGAAAGAATAAGTCTGAACTAAATTCGCTTGGCATTGTCATAAAGAAACATAACACAAATCGTGGCTTAGAAAAATCTAAGCACGTTAATCACATTATTAATTATCTTCCACAGATATTTTACGTGTATTCTTATGACTCGGTGTCTCAAGGACCATATCTGCGTTCTGATCTTTTTTTGCATCAATCTTACGACCAAGATCGCGTCGAGACATGAAAAAACAAATTCAGATACGTGCTACAACGCTTGAACTGCCTGCATACATTGCGCATCTATCGCAAGGCGAGATAGACAGCATTATTTTATCTGGTGACACAACTAATAAAATAGTTGCATCGGGTATGCACCCTAGAGATGGAAAAGTTTTGTTGGTTCTATCATCAGGGTTGATTAAAACATTTGACGCTGACAGCTATTATATTCCTCGAGGAAAATACATTCCTAGCGCTGATGGCAGCACGGTTTTTCTGCCTAATGAAGACGGTCGATGGCCTGGCACTTGCGTCGGATTCACAGTGCAATCCTCGTGGTTAATCTCAAAAAGCGAGTCTGCGTTTTCAGAGTCCGAATTGCTATTAAACAATAGAACTCTTGGAACTATGCAGCTTTAATTAAAAATTGTTACAATGAAAGGATGATATAAAGTACAGATGATCGAGGTAAGAAATAATAGTAATAATAATTTTGAGAATTATGATTTTGAAGGACCTAAAAGGTCTAAGAATAAAAGCAAATATAAAAAAAATCAGTCATTTCTTAAAAAAGAAGAAAGAGACGATAGAATGATTCTTAGCGGCGTTGTTGAAGAAGCTTTGCCGGGAACATGGTTTCATGTAAAAATTAACAGTGGCGATGTGCTAGTTTTAGCAACTCTCAGTGGAAAAATGCGGCAAAATCATATACAAATTCTGCCAGGTGATAAAGTCACTATTGAAGTTTCACCATATGACACATCGCGCGGACGGATTGTACGTAGAAATTGAAAGGAATTAAAAATGCATAATTGGGCAATGTCACATCCATACCTTACTTTTACATTAGCGCTGTTTTGGATTCTCATGTTAAACAACGTTTTGATGGGTCTCATTAAGCCAGATGCTAAAAATGAAGAAAATAACGCTGACAAGATAGAAAAAGATTAAGAAAATTTCTAATCTGCAATCGGGCCATTGTCAATGTGAGATTTTCTTGTCTAAACATAAATCTTCATAGTTAGTCATTTGTTAATATTTAAATGATTATCTGGGGTTTACTGTGATAAAAAAGATTGTCTCAAGTTTAAGTAAGATTCACTCTCGCATACGTGAGAAAGATAAATCTCGTTCCCGATCGCCGAGCTGGGATAAAGTTAGAGATGCACATTTAGAATGTCATCCCGTTTGTGCTGCTTGTGGAGCATCTGATAATCTTCAAGTGCATCATATAATTCCTTATCGCGTCGAAGCCTCACGAGAGCTAGATCCTTCAAATCTGATAACTCTCTGCATGGGTAAACACGATTGCCACTTACACGTTGGGCATGGTGGATCTTTCAAGTATTACAATCCAAATGTGATCAGTGATGCCTTGCTATTCAGTGCTTCTTTTTTTAAAAGACGAGATAAACTGATCGCAGAAATTAAAAAAAGACGACAAAAATTTTAATCTATTTCTTCGAGTGATTCTACGTCTACGTCTATGTCTGATTCTGTAGTTGTTATTTCTGAAGGTGCAGACGGAGCAGGAGGCGCTTGCATTCCTATGTATGCAGCAGGATCATCTGGTCTGAAATCACCACCAGTCGCCTTGTCACCCGGAGATTTGTACCAATATCCGTAAATATCGACCTCCCTCTCGATGTTGTAATTGTCGTAGGGTTCACCGGCTTGTGTTGGATCATTTGACACACCTGGCCCTGCAGAGTCTGTCTGTTTAATTGATCTTTGTCTACGTTTACTTTCGAGAATTAACCTTATGTACGATCGCAGTGAATTATTCTGATTTTTTCTCATGTCAACATCCGCACTGTTCTTCATAGTCGACACTAAATTCTTCAAGCTCTTCATTAAATTCACGTTCTTCATCATCGGAACCTGTTGTTGCTAATGGACTCATACTCCAAGCCGCATCCAGGTTACCCTCCCGAATAGATTCGTTGATGAGAAGTCTTATTGTGTCTCTAAGAATTTTTAAGGAATTCATAGATTGTAAATATGGTTGATTAAACGCTAATACTTAAAGATCTAACAGATTAAAGTGTAATTAATGAATTTAGAAGAGGGCATAGACTGGTATCGCGATCCAGATACAGGTAATTTTGTGTGGACTTCTAAATTCTTAATTGATCGTGGTTTTTGCTGTCATGGTGGATGCAGGCATTGTCCTTACGACGAAAATGGCCTAGTGAAATATGATTATTCGATTAATGTAGACAAAAATAGTCATGAATGATCGTCTATGTTAATTCAGATTTACGTTCTCATCAATTTTAACGAGGATGCATCTTGGCGCTGTCAAAGAAAAGTCACAAAAATGCACATATCAACTTGATACGTGTATTTAATCAACATTCTAAGAAATCGCGGCCGCTATTCCTTCTTTGTTTCATGCAAGTTATTAACTTTTAAAAAACAAAAGATAATCAAAATTTAGGTGATTATTTATAATCAGAAAGATAACTCATGAGTATTTTTCGAGAACACAAGACTGTCGCAGATCGAACTGCATCAGATCGGCGGCGTCATAAAGAAAAAATTGAACGAGCCATCAGAGAAGGCATACACCACATTGTCGCAGACGAAAGTATCATTGGAAAAGATGGCAAGCAAAAGTATAGAATACCAGTCCGAGGTATCAAAGAATATCGATTTGTTTATGGCGACAACGGCAAGCAAGTAGGATCAGCCCCAGGAAAAGACGTAAAGCGGGGTCAAAAAGTTGGTAATCAGCCAGCTGATGGACAAGGACAACCGAGCAAGGCTGGTGGTGATAAGGGCGAAGAATACTACGATGTAGAAATTACGCACGAAGAATTAGCAAATTATCTGTTTTCAGAGCTGCAACTTCCTGAACTTCAAAAGCGACAACTTAGTAATATAGACACAGAAAAGCTGAAGAGAAAAGGATACAGAACTGAGGGCATCATACCCCGTCTCGATAGAAAAAAGTCTGCAATTGCCAGAATTAAGCGCATGAAGGCAGCAGGTTTTGATGCAGAAAAAGACGAAGAGGGTAAAAGCTTTCCATTTCATGAAGATGATTTAAAATATAGACATTACAAGGTCACTAAAAAGCCTTGCACAAATGCTGTTATTTTTTTCGTTATGGACGTTTCAGGTTCCATGTCACAAGAAAAAAAGTTTTTGGCTCGATCATTCTTTTTCTTGCTCTACCAGTTTCTCAGACTCAAGTACGAAACGCTAGAAGTCGTATTTATATCACACGATACTGATGCACAAGAAGTTGAAGAAAAAGATTTCTTCCAAAAAGCTTCGATGGGAGGCACACGCGCATCGTCTGCTTTGACTTTGGTTTCTAGCATTATGAGCGAGAGATTTCATCCTAACTCATGGAATGTTTATCTATTCCAATGCTCTGATGGTGATAATTTCCAAGAAGATAATGAGAAATTTCTTGATGAGGTCAAAAAACTTATCACTTCAATACAGCTTTATGGCTACTGTGAAATAGAACCGGACGCTAATTGGTCTACAGCTGCTGACAAGATATTCTCTTTGTTGAAACCGCTACAGAGCAATAAGCTTAGGCAAATGAGAATACAAAAACAAGAAGACGTTTGGCAGAGCTTTTTAAGTTTAATGAGCGGTAATACAATGGAGAACGGCTGATGGATTATAAACTTTCCGACCTTGAAGAATGGGATGAAAGAATCATTAAACTTGCCAAGACGCACGGACTTGATCCATATCCTTTAGACTACGAAGTTATTGATTACCACGAGATGATAGGCGCTATGGTCCATCACGGCATGCCATCGATGTATTCTCATTGGTCGTTCGGTAAATCGTTTGAACAGACGATGAATCGTTACAACCTCGGCGCGGAAGGTTTACCATACGAGCTCATCATTAATAGTGATCCTTCATTAGCTTACTTGATGAGAGAGAATCCGTTATACCTCCAGATTCTTATCATGGCTCATTGTGTTGGTCACTCGGACTTCTTTAAAAATAATAGGATGTTTAAGAACACTAGGCCTG
>Ga0194113_10011780_pt1 | contig 10313 bp, 4 predicted proteins | sample TA2MahC200mmetaG_FD_146193 | JGI IMG/M metagenome (GOLD analysis project Ga0194113, IMG submission 146193) | Freshwater microbial communities from Lake Tanganyika, Tanzania - TA2015017 Mahale Deep Cast 200m | ecosystem: Environmental > Aquatic > Freshwater > Lake | place: Tanzania: Lake... | reverse complement strand
AGGGCTGTGGGGGGGGCGTCTCTGCCCCGCGCGGGGCACGGAGGCCCCGCCCACAACGGCCGGGAGCCGCTGGCGGGAGGTTCACGCGGCGGGGGGGGCGTGGATTTCGGCCACCACGCCCAGGTGGTCGGACACGCGGTCCGCGACGACCTGGTAGCGGCCGAAGTCGAGCCCCTGGGAGACGAGAATCCAGTCGAGCCTCAGGCGCGGGCGGAGGGAGGGGAACGTGGCCAGATGGTCGGCCTCAGGCTGGCAGGGTCGGACGCCGAGGGTGTCCATCAGCAGGTGAATTGCGTCGTTGCGCCGCTCCCACCAGGAGTTCATGTCGCCTAGGACGACCAGCGGGTTCGTGCGTCCCGCCAGCTCTGCGGCCATCTCGCGGATTTGCCTGCGGCGAACCACCTTGCGGAGGAAGTCCAGGTGGACCGACACGATGTCCACCCCGCGGCCGGGCGCGCCTGGGAAGGGCACGGTTGCCACGACGAAGCCCTTGCGCGCGCGTAGGCCGGGCCGCTCGAAGGCGAACGAGGAGGGGTTCGCAAGGGGCACGCGCGAGAGGAGCGCCGTGCCGATCGAGACGCGGCGCTTGCCGAGGCGCCGCGCGTGGTGCTCGCCCCAGAAGTGGTGCTGGTAGCCCGTCTCCTCGGCCAGGTGCTCCACGTGGTGGAAGCGGCCGCTCCAGAACGACGGCCCGTCGGCCTCCTGGAGCGCGATCACGTGGGGGGCCTCGCGGCGGAGGACATGGGCTACCTGTGTGAGGTTCTCGCGAAAGCGGTGCGAGCGGACGAAGAACTGCTGGGGGGCGAGCTTGCGGCCGTGAGCCACGTTGAGGCTCATCACCCGCAGGGCGGGGTGTCGAGGGGGGCCGGGAGCTGGCAGTCGTTGGCTCATTCGGGCAACAGCGCCTTGTCGCAGGGTTGCCTCTAGGATACCACGCCGGCCGCTCGATTTCAAGGGGAAAGTTCGATCTTCAGGACTCGCTGGTTCCCCGCGTCTGCCGCCACGGCGCGGTGGCCCCGGAGGGCGACGAAGGCGGGGGCATCGAGCTGGGCCGCCCCGCTGCCCGCGGCGTCCGTCGTGCCCAGTTGCCCGATGGCCTTGCGCTGCGCCCAGTCGAACCACAGGACGCGGTGTCGCTCCGTGTCGCTCACGAGCATCCAGGGGCCGTCGGCGGCGAGGCGGAGGCGTTTGCCGAAGCGCTCGCCCTGGCCCCACTGGCCGAGCTGCCAGGCGATTCGGAACGCCTCGCCCTGCGGTTCGAGAAGGAGCACGCGGCCCTCGTCGGCCACCAGCAGGCGGCCGTCGGCGAGGGCCGCGACATCCGTCGGCGCCGCCAGGGCGCCCCCCTCGATAGCGACGGCCCGCCACTTATCCTTGTTCGGCTGAAGGTTCGACAGCCAGACATCGGTGGCCCAGAGGCGCTTCGTCTCGGCGTCGGTGACGAAGAGCGTGCCGCTTTGCTTGCCGGGCTCGATGCGCACGGCGAGGCCGACAGGCCGCTTGACGGGCAAGGCTCCCTCGACGCGACGGGCCTCGTTGCGCTCGCCGACGCGGGGGTGGAACACGGTGGGCACGGGGGCCTTGCCCCTGTAGCTGGCCAGGCGGTACTGGGCGGCGAGGCCGAGGGCCTGGCCGCCGCTGACGAAGAGCGGCGTGACCGCGATGTGAAGCTCTGCCTTGCGGGCCGGGGCGTCGGCCGGGTCCTCCCAACGCCACCAGAGCTGGCTCCGCGCCGTGCCCACAGTCACCCACCCCTCTTCGGAGAGGCCGAGGCTGGCGATGGTGGGCAGGCAGCCGATGCGGCGGACGAAGCGAAGCGTCTGCCCAGCGCGGTCCCACACGGCGAAGTGGAAGGCATCGGGAATCGGCGTGGCGATCACGAGAGGCTGTAGGCGGGGCGTCTCCGCCCCGCGTTCCTGGTCGAGGACGCCGAGCACTTGGGTGGGATAGTCCAGTTCGTGGTGCCACTCGACGATGCGGCCAGGGTCGCCGCGTCCCTCCAGGTCGAGTCGGGCGAGGAAGCCGTACCAGGCTGTATCCCACAGCGCCCCGCCGGCGAGCGAGAGCACGCCGCGAAACTGCGTGGGCGTGGCAGGCGTCTTCGGGCACGCGGCGGGGAAGGCGTCGGAGACCTTCTTGCCGTCCGGTCGCACGGCCGTGATGGCGCAGACGCTGGAGTGGGTTTCGCCGCCGACGAAGAGGCCGAAGTTGCCGCCAACGTAGATGACCTCGCGGCGGCTGTCCACGGCCACGCCGGCGGGCGAGGAGCCTTTGAGCGCGAAGGCCTGGCGGCACTCGCCCGTCGCGGGGTCGAGCAGGCAGGCGCCGATGGCGTCCTCCGCGCTCTCCTTCGGCTCGAGGGCGAGCACAAGGCGCTGCCCGAGGGGCTGCGGGGCAAGGCAGTAGCCCACGTGTCCCCGCTTCCGCTCGGGCAGGCTGCCGGGCACGCGGCTCACCGTGGCCTGGCTCCGCATTGGCAGGCGGAACAGCGCGATCTGCCCCTTCGCGTCCCGGGCGAGGAAGTAGAGCGTCGCATCGAGCACCCCAAAGGTGCGGCTGTCCACCATCGTCGCGGCGGGGGCCAGGGGGAACGACTCGACGAGATGGCCGTCGAGCCCCACGCGGTTGATGCGGTCGCCCCCGCTGAGCCAGAGCGTCCAGTCGCCGTCGAGCGCGACGCCCGAGGCGCAATGCTCGATGGGCTCGCCGCCCACGCGCAGCAGCCCCTCCCCTGCCACGCCGCTGTTGCCGAGGACGCCGACGGCGCGGATCGTGGCCGCCGCGGCTCCCCGATCAAGGACGAGGACGACGACGAGGACGAGGACGATTCTGCGCACGGCCAGCTACCTCGGCTCAATGGTTGCCTCGCGCTTCACATCCACGGCCAGCTTGCCTCCGGCGACGCGAGACGTGGTCAGGACGAGCTTCGACGGGCCGAAGCCGTGGAACACGCGGAGCTTCCCTGAGCGCTCGATGGGCTGCCCGTCGAGGCTCCGCACGGTGAAGAGCGCCGTGGGCGAGTAGGCGATGCCCCGGTACGCCGAGCCATGGAACGCCAGGAACGTGGGGGCGCGGACGATGAAGCCGCTCCGCGGGGTGAGCGTGGCGCCCTCGTGCTCGACCAGGCTGCCGCCCAGGTTCGCGGCCACCTCGACCGCGCCCTCACCGAAGGCCGAGAGCACGAGGCCGTCGTCCCGCCGCTCGTAGCGCGTGATGGGCAGGAAGAAGGCCAGCTCGCTCGTCGGGCTGGTGAACTCGTAGATGTTCTTCACCGCGGCGTCGAGCGGGTGCAGGCCCTCGGCCCAGCCATTGTCGGCCCGGGCGAAGACGTTGACGGCGGCATCGCTGCCCCCAGGCAGCTCGACCATCGTGGTCTTCGCTTCGGCGATCTTCTCGACGAAGTCGTAGAGCGTCCTGTCGCCCGCGACGACCCGCGGCTCGCCCCAGGCGACCCAGTCGAAGTTCGAGTTGCCGTGGGGGTCCGTGACGAATGCGATGGCGACCCTCTTTCCCCGGAACGGCGCGAGGTCCACGCGCGCGGCAGACCACTGGGCCACGCCCCACAGGCGCTCGAAGACCGCCTTGCCGTCCACCTCGACGCGGAAGCGCACGCCGTCGGTCTGCTCGATGCCGTCGCGGAGGCCGATGGCGAAGGCGAGGGCGAGGCCATCGGCGTCGGGGAGCTGCACCTGGTACTCGCCGCGGGTGGCGCCGCGGAAGCCTTGCCAGGGCGGATGGGCGAAGACAGCGCTCCGCTCGGCTCCGCCGCAGGACACCTTGGTGGCGGCGAATGTTGCTCCGCTGCCGAGCGGCAGCACGCGCCGCGGGGCCGCCCCGGGCTGGGCGGGCGGCGCCACTGGCGCCTTCCACCAGTGGCGCCCGGGCGGATTGAACAGCGGCGTGCGGGCGAGCGTGAGAAGCTCGAGGTAGTGCTCGGGCGCAGCGCAGTGGCGGCCCCACTCGTGGCGGCGCTCGGCCAGGCTGATCGTCATCCCCTGGTGCCAGAAGGTGGCCGCGGCCTCGTGGTAGACTAGGTCGAAGAGCGGGATCGGCTCACCGATGCGGGGATAGAAGTCGCGCGACAGGATGCCCTCATGATAGTCGCCGACGGGCACGGCCCACTCCTGGCCGTCCTCCGAGCCCCAGAGGCCGGCCAGCGACTTGACGGTGCGGATGAAGTCGCGGTAGACCTCGACGCACTCGGCGTGGCTGAGGGGCAGCTCGCGCCGGCCGGTCGCGTAGAGGCCCACCGCCATCGTCTGGTCGGTGAAGTAGGCGTCGGGCCGGCAGGCCGTGCGGATCAGCTCGAGGTTGCGCCGGGCATACTTCGCCTGCGCCTTCGGGTGGAGGACGTACTGCGGCCCGCCGGCCCACGAGTTGTGCTCGCCGATGGCCTCGGCTGGATTCGCCGAAGGCTGGGCTTTGAACATCATGTCGTAGTTGTCGTGGAGGCCGAAGAGGAAGCCGCAGCCCTGGACGTACTTCGCCACGCGGGCCAGGCCCTGCGGCCCGCCGAGGTCGTCGTCGGGCGGCCAGATGTCGGGATGCGAGAAGTCGTAGCCCCCCTTGATCCAGCCGGCGAGGACGACCAGCCCCCGGCGGAAGCCGAGGTCGTCGTGGAAGTGCCGCACCTCGTCGAGGGCGTCGTCGAACGTGCGGTGGACCTGGAACTGGTCCTTCGTCGGGTCCTTCGAGAAGCGGCAGTTGGCCTTGTAGCCGCTCTTCATCCAGAGCTTGATGTCGAAGGCTCCCGCCATCTTCGCCAGGGCGGGGTCGGTCTTCACCCGCTCGGCGAAGGGGACGAGGAGGCCCTTCTCGCGGGCCAGCTCGCGGTAGTGGGTGGCCAGGGTGAAGTAGTCGCCCTTGCCGCACACGCGCAGCCGAAGCCTCGGAGCGCCCGAGAAGCCGAGCGCCGTGCGCACCGGCAGCTTGTCTCCCCCTTCGAGCGTCGCCAGGTCCACACAGCCGCCGACGTCGTTCCACGAGAGGAGCAGCGCGGCCTCGCCCCGCACGACGCCGAACATCTGCATCGTCAGGTGCGAGCGGCTCTGGTGGGTGAGGAAGCGGTGCTTGACCTTCTGGCCGGCGCGGACGAGCCAGCCCTCGCCCTGCGGCACGACGAAGGAGCCCGGCTGGTCGGCGGCGAGCCACAGGGCATCCCGCAGCACCGGGTGGCCACGTTCCTCGACGCTCAGGTCCAGATCACGGCCGGAGGGCAGGGCCTGGAAGGCAAGCGCGGCTTTGGGCTCCTTGAACTGGATCCGGAGCGACTGGCCCTTGGCCTCGACGGACACCGGCTCACCCATCGGCCGCCCGCCGGCGAAGAGCTCGCCGGTTCCCGTGTCGCGGAGATACCAGGCGCCGCTCTTGCGGCAGGCGACCAGCTCGAAGTGCTCGGCGTTCAGCCGCACGGGGTCGGCGACCGATGCCTGGACGAGCGCGCGGCTCGGCATTGTCGAAGCCATGGCTGCCCCCCACGAAATGACGAAGAGAAGTGCGAACTGAAGCCTGTTCATCGCCCCTACTCCACTCGGAGGAGGCCCCACTTGTCGGGCGCGAGGCGCGCCTCACTGGGGATGTCGTTGACGATGGCGGTGTCCTTGTTGGCGTGATAGGCACGGAGCACGTTGCGGCTGCCGCCGGGGTCGGAGAAGATGACCCCCACATCGCCGCGCGTCGCCATCCCTGGCTTCGGGGCGAAGCCGATGTCCTTGAGCGGCACCGCGGCCTCAAGCGTGTAGCCCTTCGCGTTCCGCTGAATCGCCACGCGGGCGCCCGCCAGCGCCGCGACGCGGTCGAACGAGACCGAGCCCGTGGGCGAGCTGAACACCTTGGGCAGCTTCTCGCCCTCGGGCACGATGGCGTCGTAGAGGACGCAGACGGGCTTGCCGTCGAGCACGATGAAGAGGAGCCGCACGTCGCCCCGGGCGGGCTGCCTCCGCTTCGCATCCGCTTGGGGGTCACAGGCGAGCATCACGTCGCAGGCGTCGCCCGTCTTGAAGAGCAGGAAGGCGTCCTTGCCGCCGTTCGCCATCGGCGAGTCGTCGGCCACGTCGAAGGCGGCGAGGAGATGCGCGTCGTCGTAGGCCAGGGCAATTCGCGCCCCTCGGCCCGCGCCGGCGTCAATCGCCACGGCGGCCTTCATGTCCCACTCGTCGAGCTTGCCGTCCACCGTGGCCGCCTTCGCCCTGGCGAGGCGGATGGGGGCTGGTCCCCCGGCCGCGCCGCGGCGGCGCGAGGCCACCTCGATGGCCTTCGTGTGGTCGCCCTCGGAGAGAGCGAAGCGGGCCTCGGCCGTGCGGATCGCGTCGAGGCCAGTCACCTCCCAGATGCGGGCATCCGTGTCGCCCGCGATGAGGTAGACCTTGCCGTCGTCGCGGTTGCGGAAGAGGTGGCCAGAGAAGTTCTCCGGCCACACGGTCGTCGAGTCGGCCTTCGGCCCGTAGCGGTTATCCTTGCAGAGCGAGGCGACCCAGAGGCCATCGCTCGACAGGAGGTTGAACTGGCCGAAGTAGCCGTTGACGCCGATGAGGGTCAGCCTGTCGCCGAGCTTCACCTTCCCGATGAACTTCATTGCCCCGACCACGTCGCCCGGCTTGGCGAGCGGGGCGTCGAGGCCGAAGCCGAGCCACACGTTGCGGTAGGCCCAGCGCCGCTTGCCGTCGAGCGTGTAGCGGGACACGGCGCTCCAGCGGGTGCCGGTGCCCGTCTGGATGTTGCCGCCGCTCTGTTCGAGGAGGTAGAGCGCGTCGCCGTCGGGCATCACGTAGTGAACCTGGTCGCCGAGGGCCTTGAACAGCGGCTTCTGCTCGACGGGCTTGGGGTAGACGGGGGCGCCACTGGACAACCAGTCGCTCGGGCTCACGTGGAACACCGCGTTGCCCCAGTTGTTCCAGAAGCTCAGGTCGTCGTCCACCCACGGCCCCCAGTAGTTCCGCAGCGCCGTGGCCACGGGCTGGATGGCCAGTTCGTCCTCCTGGATGAACGTGTCGCCGTTGCGGTCGAGCCACCAGAGGGTCTTCGTGCCGCTCAAGTCGAGCTTCTTGAGGAACCAGTCGGGCAGGTGGAACTTCAGGTGGCCGCTGTCAATGATCGCGGCGAGCGGCTCGGCCACTAGGTCGTCCCGGAGGCGATAGACCACCACGCCGCCGCGGCCGGTGTGGACCACGTAGGTGCGGTCACGCAGGTGTCGGAGCTTCAGGGCGCGGCCCATGTAGCCGCCGTCGTGGTCGAACTGGAGGCCGCGGAGGCTGGGCCGGGTGAGGGTGGCGACCGTGCGGTGCTTGCCCGTCGCGTAGTCCACCTCGAACAGCGTGTCGTGGGCATTGACCCACGATGGCCTCTGCTCGTCGGCGATGCCCTCGACGGCATAGGCGCCGCCGCCCAGCAGGTCGGCCAGGAGATCCCCGTCTGGCGACCACACGCTGACACGCCGCGGCGAGTCATCGTGCTCGCAGACCCACACCTTGTAGCCGGGGGCGACGGTGACGCCCGACGGCTTCAGCAGCCCTGCCGGATCGGAGCGGCCGACCCACGGCCGCCCGCCGGGCTTCCCGATCACCCCGAGCGGCTTGCCAGCGCGGTCGAACACCTTCACCTGCATCGCGTTCCCGCAGTCGGTCACATAGATGTGGCCTTCGGGGTCCGTCGCGACGCCCCACGGCGCCGAGAGCCCCTCGTAGGCGACAGGCGTCGCTCCCCCGTCGAGGACCTGGCGGACGACCCGCTTGCCGCTGACGACCAGCAGGTTCCCGTCCCTCTCCACGGCGAGGCCGGCGGGTCGGGGCAGGCTGTAGCTCCTGGACTCCATCTTGCCCGTCCGCCAGTTGAAGGCGACGACTTTGTCCTCCAGGTGGAGCGAGGCGTAGAGGATGTCGCCCGCCACCGCGATGCCCGTGAGATTCAGCCCGAGGTCCTGCGGCCCGATGTCGCCGCTGCGGACGTTCTCCCAGAATGGCTTCCGCTCGCGCTTCAGTTGCGCCTTCCATTGGCTGACGACGAGCGTGCGCTTGCCGAAGGGGAAGTTGATCGGGCGGCCCGACTTCGCCTCCCAGAGCACGACGCCGGCGGTGAAGGCCGTGGGGTTCTCCTCGCCCCACTTCTGGCCATCCTGCGCGACGAAGAGCCGCTCGCCATCCGTCGCCATCGCCGTGACCAGAATGCCGAGGTCGAGCACCTGATGCTGGCCCCAGAGCTTCTGCACTTTCCCATCAGGGGTGAAGTCCTTCTTGATGGCGACGACGGCCCAGCCGGCCTCGCTGATGGTCCAGCCGAGGTAGACGCGCTCGGCGTCGCTGGTGGCGGCGATGGGCGGCCCGTGGTCGCCGCCCCAGCTTCCCGTGCCGTCGTCGGTCCGCCACGGCGGATTGCCCGCGTTGTGGAGCGAGGCCACGTGTCGTTGCCCGATGCCGCGGTGCGAGAGCACCTTCACCGTGTAGTCCCCCGCTGGCAAAGGCCGGCCGTCATCATCCAGACCGTCCCACTTCAGCTCGCGCGGAGCGCCGCTGGAGACAGGGAGCGTGCGCACGAGATGGCCCGCTGCATCACAGATGGCGGCGCTCAACGACTTCGCCTCGGCATCCGCTACAGGCAGGGCGAGGGTGAGGGGCGTGAGGGCCTCCTGCACGGTGACTGGCCGCTCGGACTTCGGCAGGTTGCCCCGCGGCGAGAAGACGGCCTGGCCCCACATCGCCGCGCCCTGGAAGGAGAAGCCTGCCTCGCGGACCACGTCGTTGAACGTGCACACCTGCCTCCAGCCCGTGCCGTCGCCCCACAGCGGCTGGACGACGAGGGCGATGCGGTCATTCGCCTGCGGCGGGCCATCTGCCGCATTGAGGAGCTTCCACGGCACACGGGCCTCCAGCGTGTAGCCCTTCCCATCGCCGTCCTTGCGGAAGGCCACGCTTGACTCCTTGCCCGCGAGGAGCTTCGTCCCGTGGTAGTCCATGCCGTGCTGGATGTGGAGCACCGGCTCCTGGCGGTCGGTGTAGTGCCAGAGGGTGAGGTGGCAGATGCGGTCGCTGTTGGAATCGCGGAGCGGGTAATCGGCCTTCGGGTCGCTGCACAGCCGCACCTGGAGCGCATCGCCGTCCCAGCCCCTGTTCGGCTCCACCTTCGGGTCGTGGCGGTTCACGAGCGGCGTGTCGTCGGCCACGCGGGCCGCAACGTAGAGCGCCTCCTTGTCGAACATGAAGGCGATGGTCGCCGTGAACTTTGGCCGGAGCGATTCGTCGAAGGCGCACTCGATGCCGCCGCTGAGGTCCCAGTCCCTCAGATCGCCGTCCACGGCTACGGTCTTGGGCACGGGCACGACGCCCACCCGGTCGTGCCGCTGAGGCTGCGCTGAAGCGATTGCCGCAAGAGCGAGAAGCAGGCTGGGGGGAAGTGCTCGCCGCATTTGTCGCGTGCCTCCTTTGTGATACACTGAGGGCCGATTGGCCGCGTCTAAGGTACGAAACTCGCGACCCCCCGTCAACCTCGTGCGTTGCAGGAGCGACCTCGAATGCGTCCCAACCTGACCCTTGGGTGCTTGTTGCTTGCAGGAGCCGCCATGGCCGCCGACTACCGCGTGCCCCTGATGGCCAAGCCGCCAACCATTGACGGGAAGATCGAGGCCGCCGAATGGGCGGCCTCGGCGGGCTTCGATGGCTTCGCCTTCAACGGCACGCTCGACCGCCGCCGCGTCAGAGCCTGGGTCGCCGCCACGAAGACCCATCTCCACTTCGCCATCCAGTCGCAACTGCCCGACGAGGGGCAGCTCGTCGCCGAGGTGAACAAGGACACGGTGAAGATCGTCTTCGACGATTCCATCGAGGTCTGGATTGACCCGACGCCTGGCTCCGAGCACGGCCAGTCATTCCAGATGCTCGCCAACGCCGCCGGCCGCGTGGCCTACAAGCACCACGGTCGCGGCAACGTCCCCGAGCAGCCCGCCTGGGCCGGCAACTGGAAGGTTGCCAACGGCTTCCACGCTGGCCACTGGCACTGCGAGGTCGCCGTGCCCATCGCCTCCCTCCCCCTCCCGAAGGTTCCCAACCTTCGGGAGGTTACGCAGGGCGCCTGGGGCATCAACCTCTGCCGCAACTGGAAGAACCCCTGGGCGTTCTCCTCGACAGGCGGCGGGGCCTACGCGCCGACCGACCGCTTCACCTTTGCCCCAGATGCCCTCGCCATCGCGCACGAGAATCGCGGCGACGCTTTCATCGGGGACATCCACCACGCCCTGGTTCTCAGCAATCCGATGGCCACGCCCATCGCCGTCAAGGCCGCCCTCGCGCTTAAGCGCGACGTCATGCCGGAGTTGATCAACTCCG
>Ga0194113_10011772_pt1 | contig 10317 bp, 6 predicted proteins | sample TA2MahC200mmetaG_FD_146193 | JGI IMG/M metagenome (GOLD analysis project Ga0194113, IMG submission 146193) | Freshwater microbial communities from Lake Tanganyika, Tanzania - TA2015017 Mahale Deep Cast 200m | ecosystem: Environmental > Aquatic > Freshwater > Lake | place: Tanzania: Lake... | reverse complement strand
TACGCCTTCCGCGATCTGGCCACCGCCTACGCCCGCCTGGGGTTTCTGGCCGTAAACATCGGCCACCGGCAATCCGCCAACGAGATCCAGCACCGTTACGACCGTCCTCTTGACGTCAGCTTCGTCATCGACGCCCTCGTCCGCACCCGCGCCGCGTCGCTCCGCATACCGGGAGGCGGTGGCGAAGGCGCCTTGCCCATGCCACCCGACTTCTCCGGCATTCCCGATGTCGATCATATCGGCCACATCGGCCACTCGTTCGGTGCGTTCACCGCGCACGCGGTTGGCGGGGCGAACTGGAGTCCCACCATGGGCATCCGCAACTTTCGTGACCCGCGCGTGGATGCCATCGTGCCGATTTCGCCGCAGGGATATCACCGGTTCGGCGGCTACGACGAGGGCCCGAATAACAATAGTTGGAGCGAGATCCGCATCCCGGCTTACCTTATCTGCGGCGAACTCGAAGGCCCCGAGTGGCGCCGCCAGCCGTTCGACCGGTATCCGGCCATCGGCGACAAGTTCTTCACCGTCGGCAAGGGATGGGGCCACAACATCGTCAACGGTGACGAGGCCACGAGACGACTGCTGGCACTGAACACTGCCCTCTTTTTCCACAGCTACCTGCGTCAGGGAAACGGCCGCGACCGGATCGGCACGCTCGCCTGGATCGATGGCTGGACGCTGGAGCGGAAGCTGAAAAGCCCAAAGTCGAACCCCGCCGATGGTATCGAATCACCTGCTCGGGAGTAGCCCCAACGAATCAAGGCGTCAACGAATCACGGTCGAACATTCGTTGATTCCTTCATTCGTTGGGGAAAAATGCTCGCAGGAAAACAAGAAATCGGCAACTAGTAGTACAACGCGGCCTTCCGGCCGCAGCCAAACGCAGATGCGGAGGTAGCCCCAACGAATCAAGGCGTCAACGAATCACGGTCGAACATTCGTTGGTTCCTTCATTCGTTGGGGAAAAATGCTCGCAGGAAAACAAGAAATCGGCAACTAGTAGTACAGAAGAGGAAAAAACGTTTGCCGCTCGCTGATGCCAGACGCGCCTATTCTCTGTGCCCTGAGTCGTTTGAACTGTGGAGTGAAGCCCCATGATGACATCAGGGACTTTCGGACACAAACGGAAATCAGAACCGACTGAAAGCTCGATCCAGATTCAGCCGCCAATGGATGTAATTGGAGCACAGGACCATGAGCATCGTTCGCTTGAGTCTCACGCTTGTTGGGTTGGCATTATTCGGCAACGCAGCGTGCGGGGCAGGTCAGCCACCCCAAGGCCAGACAGTCACTGAATACTCTCAGCAACTGGACAGAAACGGCGACGACAACTGGTGGCAATTTCGCGGTCCCGGCGCGCGCGGCGTGGCGGATGACGCTTCGTTCCCGGACCGCTGGTCGGCGACCGAGAATGTCGCGTGGAAGACCGACGTGCCCGGCCGCGGTTGGTCGTCGCCGGTAGTCGCCCGCGGCAGAGTGTTCGTCACAACGGTGGTCAACCAGGGCCAGTCGAAGTTGCCGAGGAAAGGGCTGTACCTCGGCGGCGATCGCCCGCAGCCGCCCGCCAGCGTCCACGAGTGGTGGGTCTATTGCCTGGAGTTGGACTCAGGCCAGGTCTGCTGGAAAGAGAAGGTTCACGAGGGGCCTCCGCCCAGTGCAATCCATATTAAGAACAGCTACGCCTCGGAGACGCCGGTCACCGACGGCGAGCGAGTCTACTGCCATTTCGGGAACATCGGTTTGTTTGTGTTCGATCTTCAAGGCAAGCCTGTGTGGAAGAAACGCTTTGAGCCGCATCCGACGCGATTTGGCTGGGGCACGGCGGCCTCGCCCGTGTTGCACGGTGAGCGGCTCTACCTGGTCAACGACAACGAGGAGGAATCCTGGTTGATGGCGCTCGACAAACGCACCGGCAAGGAACTCTGGCGCGTCGCGCGCGACGAGAAGAGCAACTGGTCCACGCCGTTCATCTGGCAGAACAACCGTCGCGCCGAGATTGTCACGCCCGGCAGCGGCAAAGTCCGCGCCTACGATCTCGACGGCAAGGAACTCTGGTCGCTGCAAGGCATGTCCGGCATCACCATCGCCACGCCGTTCGCCGAGGACGATCTGCTTTACATCACCTCCGGGTTCGTCGGGAGCCGGCTGCGGCCGATCTACGCGATTCGACCCGGCGCGAGCGGCGATATCACGCTGGGGCGAGACCAAACATCCAGCCAATTCATCGCGTGGTGCAACTGGCTCGCAGCGCCATACAATCCCAGCACGCTGCTGTATCGCGACCTGCTCTACGTGCTGCTCGACCGCGGGATGCTCTCCGCCTACGACGCGAAAACCGGCCGTGCCTTCTTCGAGCGCGAGCGAATTCCACAAGGCGGCGGCTTCACCGCGTCGCCCTGGGCCGCCAGCGGCAAGGTCTTTTGCCTTGACGAAGACGGAGTGACGTTCGTCTTCCGCGCCGGCGCGCGGTTTGATCTACTCCACGCGAATCGTCTGGCCGACGACGACATGGGCATGGCAACGCCGGCCATTGTGGGCGACAAACTTCTACTTCGAACCTCCGCCCGCCTCTACTGCATTGCCAACACAACAAACATCAAGACACAATGAACACATCGGTCAGAATCCTCAGCCTGTCCGCTATTCTTGCGTGCCTGACTCTCTCGCCCGAGGAAGTCGCGGCTTACTTCCGCAAGCAGCAGTCCGGCACGCCGGCGACTCCGGCGAAACCTGGACCGCCACCTGCGCCCGATCCGGCATCGGCGCCCGTCGCGAAGGTGGACATCGTGGAGACGCTGAACGTGCCCTACGCCGCCATCGGAATGCGCGAGGTCGAGCCTGCGAACGCAAGCCAGGGCGCGTTGTTAGAGTGGGCGGGCTGTTATCTGCGGCTGCGAAAAGCTCCCGGTGAAAAACCTGCGACGGTTACCGGCAGCCTCATGAAGCAGATGCTCGCGTCGAACGGTTACCGATGGTTCTCGCTCTGGTTCAACAACCTGGCAGCCATCAGCGAGCGGCTCGTCAAGGCCGGTTATCCCGCGCCGGTCAGGGGAGCCAACGTCGGCATGACGCGCGATCCCGAGAACAACGTCGTCGAAATCATGGGCATTCCGCGCAGCGCGTCGGCCGAGACGTTCACGTGGGGCATGGGCGTCAGCGACGACGCGGCGGCCCGGAAGTTCCACGGCGAGACGCTGGGTTCGGCGGAATTCGATCCGTGGAACCTGCCGCCGCCTTACAGCACGAAGATGTATCTGTTCGCCACCGGCACGGGCCGCGTGAAGTTCACTTCGCCGCGGGGCCGGCGTCCGCGCGAGGCCGACGCGGGACCGGATGCGCCGGGGTTGCGGAGCGTGACGTTGCGCGTCGCTGATCTGGCCGCCGCGCGCGCTGGGTTGACGAAACGTGGCGCACAAATCGAAGGCGACAAGCGGTTGTTCGTGACGCGCCACGCGCAGATGTCGGGCGGCCAGTCGAATCCGAACGACCAGAAACTTGGCAACGGCCTTTACCTCAGCAATGGCGCTTGGGACGTGTTCCGCGATGTGTCGGCGAAGATGGGCATCCAGAACGAGAAAGCCTACAACCGCCAGCCCAGTTTCGGCGACGTGAACAAGGATGGACATCTCGACATCGCCAAGGGCGACGGAACGTTCGAACTGAAACCGAAAGTGAATCGACTCCTGGGTACCATACGGACACTCCTGCTTCTTCTCACCGTCACCGCCGCGCGGGCCGCCGAGCCCGCACCGGCGGCCGATCCGCTGTTCAAGCGATTCGACAAGGACAACGATGGCAGGGTCACTGCTGAAGAGCTGGGCATGCCGGCCGCGTTCAAGGCCGCGGACAAGAACGGTGATGGTTTCGTGACGTCGGACGAGTTTGCCGCCTACCTCGAGCAACGTCCCGGCCAACGCAGGGGCAGGACAGGCCAACGGCGGACCCCGTTTCAGGTCGCGGCACCGGAAGACCTTGTCGTGAAACGTGGTATCCGCTATCGCGAGACGCCGGGCGTGGAGGCGAATCTGCAGTCGCTGGACATCTACGCACCCCAGGATGCGAAAGACCTGCCGGTGATGATCTACATCCACGGCGGTGGCTGGCAGGGAGGTGACAAGGCGGCAATTGGCTCCAAACCGGCTTACTTCTGCAGCCGTGGCTGGGTCTTTGTCAGCCTCAATTACCGCCTGGTTCCGGCGGTGGATTTGCTGACCCAATTGCAGGATAGCGCGGACGCGATCGCCTGGGTGCACGCGCACATCGTGGATCACGGCGGCGACCCACAGCGGCTGCATCTCATGGGGCACTCGGCAGGTGCCCATCACGTCGCCATCCTGGCAACCAACGACCGTTTCCTGAAAGCCGCGGGCATGGATCTGTCCATTCTCAAGAGCGTGGTGGAACTCGACACGCAGGCGCTCGATGTGCCGCGGATGATGCAGAGCTCCGAGACCGCGGTTTACGTCCAGGCCTTTGGCAAAGATGCGAGTCTCTGGCGCGAAGTCTCTCCGCTGCACCACGTCGTCAAAGGCAAGGGAATTCCTTCGTTCTTCCTGGTCGTGGCGGACAACCGCGAGCAGAAACTCCAGCAGGCCGCCGCCTTTCAAAAGGCCCTCCATGCCGCCGGTGCGCGCTGCCAGTTCGTCGAAGCGCCGGAGCACGACCACGGCTCGCTCAACCGCGCCATCGGCGAACCGGGCGACAAGGTCACCGCGGCCATGGAACAGTTCCTGACCGAAATCGAGCCGGGGATGAAGGCCCCCGCACGCGATCAGCCCGCGCCCGCATCGACCGGACCCAAGGACGCCGCGCGATCGCCCCTTTCCGGCTCCGAGCTTCACGACATCGTAAAACAGTACGCCGCTCTCGGCGATCACCGCACCGGCAGCGAAGTCGACCGCCGAACCGCCGATTGGCTCGCCAGCCTGCTGCGCCAGGCTGGACTGCAAGTCGAAATTCAGGACTTTGAAGTGCCGCAGTTTCAATTGCGCGCGGCGAGCTTGAAGATAGCCGGCCAGAACGTCGAGTGCTTTCCGGTCTGGCCGCCGAAGGCGACGGAAAGACCCGTTGTCGCGCCTTTGACCGTGGCCAGCGCCGCGTCGCTATACGGGAAGATCGCGCTGATTACAGAGAACCCTCGTTTGCGCCGCGATGAAGTCGTATTGCTTCAACGCCTGGTCGCGGCCGGAGCTGCCGGGGCCGTGATCCTCGATGCCCGCGGGGAGGGAACAATCCATGCGCCCAACGTCCCGCGTATGGGCGAACCGCCGGAGATCCCGATGCTCTATGGCGCCAACAACGATCGCGAAAGCCTCTCAAGTGCCGCCCAACGCGGCGACGAAGTCGAACTGTTCATCGATGGGGAGTTCCAGCCGCATGCAAAGGCTCGCAACGTTGTCGCAACCCTCGAGCGTGGCCCCAAACGGATCGTGGTGTCGACGCCTTACAGCGGCTGGTTTCGTTGCGGCGGCGAGCGCGGCTCGGGCTTAGCGATGTTCGTCGCTCTCGCCCGGTGGGCGGCGAGCCACGAGACGGAGTTTTCCTACACGTTCGTTGCCAACTCCGCCCATGAACTCGGCTACGCCGGCATGACCGCCTTTCTTGAGCATCAAGCGCCCGAACCAGGCGCGGTCGTCTGCTGGCTGCATCTGGGGGCGAATGTGGCCTTGCTGCTGGAGGCTCGTCCGGCGGACGGCGCCCGAGCGACCCGCTTGTTCACGACGAACCCGGCCTGGGAGCCCTTGCTGACATCCCTGTTTCGGGACGTCCCATGGGTTCGCGTATCCGGCGGACGCGAGCCCAGCGGCGAACTTGCGCTGGTCGCCCCCAAGGGCTACACCGCACTCAACCTAGCCGGCGGCGGCAACCGCTGGATGCATTCCCCGCAGGATGGCCCCGAAACTACCGGACCCGACGTCCTTCAGCCGCTTGCCCATGCGTTGGCAGCTTGTCTTGAGGCCGTAGAAGCTCACCAGCCATGAACAGAAAAACACGCAACGTGAACACTGCGCATACTCTCGTCCTTGTACTCGCTGTTGCTTCGCAAGCCGTGGCGCAGACCGCCGACCTGGGCGGCGCGGTGGACGGCGAGGGTGGCTACGCCTGGGGCGGTGCCAACGGCACGCAGTTCTGGCTCGACCGCAAGAACGAACTGCTCGGCAATTGCATGGTGCAGACCCAGCTCTACCGCGCGCCGACTTACAACGCCTTCAAACAACTTGTGAACGAATCCGCCGGCATCGCCAGCGGACGCGCCGGTGGAATGTTCGGTGAAGACGGCGCCGCTGCGGCCGGCGGGCGCGGCATGACGAGCGCATTCAAGCAACGGGACAAGAACGGTGACGGCAAACTCAGCCGCGACGAAATCCCCGCCGCGCTGTTTGACCGCCTCGACGCCGACAAGGACGGCTCTGTGAGCGAAGAGGAAGCGAAGGCATTGTGGAGAGGCCGATCCAGTCAAACCGAACCGAACCCGTAGAGCGAGAGTTTACGTCATGAGAAATCCACTCCTCATTGCCGTGCTGCTGGGAGCATTCACGGGATCCGTACTTGCGCAAACGTCGCCCGACCGGCTTTTCCAGCGTCTGGACCAAGACGGCGACGGCAAGATCACACGCCAGGATCTGCCTCGTTACTTCGATCAACTGGATCAGAACAAGGACGGCGTGATCACGCCTGATGAGTTGCGGAATGCGGATATCTCCAAACTCAGACAGCGTTCGACTGCCGGAGAGAACACAGCGCGGACGACGGGAGCGGCACGGACCGCCGCGAGCGATGCCTGGCTGCAGCCGTTTCTCTCCAAGCCGGGCATCGACCACGTGCTCGTCGTCGGCGACCTCGAGAAGTCGATCAAGTTCTATGCCGACGGCATCGGCATGAAACCGATCGGCGATCCGAAGAAGCTGGCTGACGGAGCCATGGTGCAGGAACTTCAGTGTGGCACAACCGTCCTCCGTCTGCGCCAACCGGAAAAGCCGCCCACCGACGGGCCGCTGCTGTTCGACGGCACGCCCGGCGACGCCACCAACGACGCCGCTGGCGAAACTCAATTGTTCGAGCAACTCTTCATCAAAGGCATTACCGATGTCGCCGTCCCCGCGCAGGGAATGGCGTGGATCGACCTGAATCGCGATGGGAAGTTGGATCTGCTCACCCTGCAACGCGAGCCGAAGTTGTTCCTCAACCAGGGCAACTTCGAGTTTCAGGAACACCCGCTTCATTTCGAAGGCGAGATAACCGGCTCGCAGGCGCCGACTTTCGTCGATTTCAACGGCGACGGCCTGCTCGACCTCGTCTACCCCGCGGACCCGGGGAACTCCTGGGGCGGCAGTTTTGATGGGTCGCGCCCGCCGGAGGCACTGTTTGAGAGCAAGATCTACCTCAACACCGGCAACCACGGCGCGAAGCAGAATCACTGGCTCCATCTCACCTTCACCGGTCTCAAGGACGCCGAACTCATCGGCGCAAGAGTCGAACTCACCGCCAGCGGCTGGGAACTGGACCATGCCACCGGCTCCCGTTTTGGCCGGCTTGGCATTCTCAAGTCAGTCACCTTCACCACGGACGGCGCAGGACGGAAACTCAACAAACCGGTGCCCGTGCTCTTCTGCGGTACGGGCGAGTGGAGGTTTCAGAATCCCGACAGCATCACGATCCTCAGCCGCGACGACGCGAAAGGCCGCTGGGTCGAGACCGCCATCTCGCGGGACATCTGGAATCCCGATAAGAGCAACGACACGCAGGAGATTCGCCTCGTCTTCGACCATGTGGATCGCGTCACTGGCGTGCATTACGTGTTCGCCGGCACCACGGCGGGCAGCCTGTTTCATGGTGTTTATGATCCCGCTCAACCCGGACTCGTGCGCTGGGAGCCGAAGCCCGACATTGACGATTGTTATGGCCGCTTCCTCGGCGCGGCGGAGGCGAACGGCGTCATCTACACCTGCCGCGCCATAGACAGCCGCAAGGTCACGCAGGCCGCGCAGAACGGCGCGCCCATCGAGAAACGCTGCGGCATCTACCGCGGCGTGGACGGATCCAACGGCCGCTGGGAATGGGTGCGCGTGAAGGAATGGTTCGGCGAGGGCGGTGGCGATGTCAGCCGCGTCGGCTATCTCTGCGGACTGACCGCCACGCCCGATCCGAAGAACGCCTCGCGACAAGTGCTGCTCTGCGCCGTCCACGACCGAGGCGTGGCCCGCATCGAACAACTCGACCCGCAGCAAGGCCACCGCGCCACAGTTTACTCCAGCGTCAGCGAGCAGCTCGACCTCGGCATCGGCCAGCGCGTCCCCGTGTCGCGAATGGCCTACAACGACATGACCGCGGCCACCGATCCCGCTTCCGGACGCCCCGTGCATCTGGTGAGCGGCTGGTTCAAGCCCGCCGGACGCGAAGAGACGGGCGAGTTGGGCAAGAGCGCGTGGTATCTCGTGGTCGATGCCGATGGCCGCGCGCAACTTGGCCGCGTCTTCGATCCGGCGCATCCGCTGACCGATTCCGAGTTCGGCCTGCGTTGCACGCGCAGCATCCGCCCCTCGCCCTTCCCCGAGGAAGCCGGTCGCGTCTGGTATTTCTGCGGCTTCGACCAAACCCCCGTCAGCGGTCGCGGCACCGCCGCCAAGGGCGACACCGCGTGGATTTACAAGGGAACACTGAGAGCGAGCCCATGAAAACGATCATTCCACTCATCAACCTTTCAACGATTCTCGTTTGCCTCGCGGCCTCGGCGCAGTCCCAACAACGCGCGTCCGGCACCGGCCTCACGGAGCGCTTCAGGCAACTCGACAAGAACGGCGATGGATTCCTGTCACGGGAGGAAGCCGGCTCGGCGCCGTTCTTCGGCGCGGCGGACGTGGATGGAGATGGCTCTTTGACCTTCGGGGAGGCGGAGGCGCACGCGCGAAAGAGCCCCGCTCGCGACCGCACCGCCGGCATGGAAGGTGACGGCGCGGGCCCGATGACCTCGCGCGTGAAACCGGTGGAGATTTCGGAGGCCGACAGCCCGGTCCAATCGCTGGATGCGAAGGCGGCCGATGGCCGCGACGTGCGGGCGTTTTGGCGGAGGCCGAAAGGCGACGGGCCGTTTCCCGCCGTCATCTTCATCCACGGCGGCCTGACGCAATTCCCGGAAGAACCGCTGTGCCGGCAGTTAGCGGTCAATCCGGTCGTCACGCGGATGCTCGCGGCCGGGTATGCCGTGGTGCAAGCGACGTTCCGGACCTACGAGCAGGAAGTGCAGTCGCGCGGTCCCATTGAGGACGTCCGCGCCGTGGTTCACGCGCTGGCGAAGGCACCCGGGGTGGATGCGAAGCGCATCGCGCTCTTCGGCGGCAGCGGCGGCGGCAGCATCGCCCTCGAACTCGGAGGCGATCCGGCGGTGCGCGCCGTCGTCGCCGGCGAGCCGGCCACGGTTCTCTACACCGGCATGTTAACCACTGGCGACTACGGCCCGCGGCTGGAGATCATGGCCCAGCCGGTGACGCCTCGGGGGCCACCTCGATGGGTTCGCGACCGACGGTCGCCTGGAGCGCCTCGGTCGCCGGCCAGAGTGACACGGTAAGGCGCCGCCTGCCGGTCCGCGGCGGGCACGGACACATCCAGTTGCCGCGTGTCATGCGTGGCGTGGGGGCTGCGCCGGCCGGAGAACAAGGAGAAGCTGGCGGGCATCCTCACGTACCACGTGGTGGCCGGCAAAGTCATGGCGGCGGACGTGGTGAAACTCACGAAGGCCAAGACCGTACAGGGTTCCGAGGTGAAGATCAAGGTCACCGAAGGCAAGGTGACGGTGGACAATGCGAATGTGGTCAAGACCGACATTGTCTGCGGCAATGGCGTGATCCATGTCATCGACGCCGTGATTCTCCCCAAGTAACTATTGACTGTTGAGTCGGAAACCGGGCAGGACCCGATCTGGGCTCTGCCCTGCCTTTTCTTACTCGAGACGCGGAATCCGACGTTGCCGCAGTTCACGGCGCACTGAATAGTCCGGTTTATCGCCCCGTCATTCGCAGCTGGGAAGAACGAATGCCGCTGTTGGTCGAGACGCCCATACTCGCTGGTAACATCGTTAACGCCGTGGGCGCTTGAGTCAGGACGGGCAACGAATGAGCAGGCATCGGCGGCAACGGGTCCCGTCCGCCGAACTTCCCGAGTTGCCGCAAAAGCGCGTCAACCTGCTGTTGAACCTCGTACGTTTGACTGATGACCAGCACCCGCATGCGGCGCGTCATATACCACTCGATGCTTCCCGCCCCACCCATCTCGTCCCAACTGTCAGGGGCAATACTCGACGTGATCATCACTATAAGC
>Ga0194113_10011768_pt1 | contig 10320 bp, 9 predicted proteins | sample TA2MahC200mmetaG_FD_146193 | JGI IMG/M metagenome (GOLD analysis project Ga0194113, IMG submission 146193) | Freshwater microbial communities from Lake Tanganyika, Tanzania - TA2015017 Mahale Deep Cast 200m | ecosystem: Environmental > Aquatic > Freshwater > Lake | place: Tanzania: Lake... | reverse complement strand
AAGTCTTTCCGTGGAGCAATTCAGGTGCGCGCGAGACAACGCCACCGAATGCAACTCCTATTGCTTGATGCCCTAGGCAAACACCGAGGAGTGGGATCTTTTCCTGAGCGCAGAACTTCACTAGTTCAATACTCACTCCGGCTTCTTCAGGAATTCCCGGGCCGGGAGAAATTAATACGCCGTCAAAAGAGCGCGCATCGGAGATCTCTACCTCGTCATTGCGAAGAACGGTGCACTCGGCACCAAGTTGCGCTAGATATTGGACGAGATTAAAGACGAACGAGTCGTAGTTATCGACTACGAGAATCTTGGTCGCCATGTGCCTATCCTGCCGGAGTGGGGTAGACTTCTCACATGCCAAAGTCTCGGATCCGTAAGAAAGAGAAGAAGTACCTTCCCGATAAGGTAGCGACCGCTCTTCCTGAGCCGAAGGAGAGCCCACGCTGGCTCGTCCCAACGATGCTCACCGCTTTTCTTATCGGTCTTGCGTGGATCGTGACCTATTACATCTCGCAAACGCGTTACCCCATCCCCAACGTTGGGGCATGGAATATGGCGATCGGCTTTGGCCTTATAGGCATCGGCTTTGGCCTTGCCACCCGCTGGCGTTAACCTCTAATTACACTCATGTAATTATCCACTCTGTGGGTATCCCTTGTGGATAACTTCTTACCCTCTTACGAGCTTACGAGATGGTCACCGAGTTAATTTTTACCTCATTTTTCGGACGATCCTGGGCGCCGGTCTCAACCTCAGCGATGGCATCCACAATCGCCTGGCTCGCTGAATCGGTAACTTCACCAAAGATCGAGTGCTTCCGATTGAGCCATGTTGTCGGCGCTACGGTGATAAAAAATTGTGACCCATTGGTTCCAGGCCCTGAATTGGCCATCGCGAGTAGGTAAGGGCGATCAAAGACCAACTCTGGATGGAACTCATCAGCAAACTTATATCCCGGTCCACCAGTTCCATTACCCGCTGGGTCGCCGCCTTGGATCATAAAACCGGAGATAACACGATGAAAGACTGTGCCGTCGTAAAGATTATCTTTGCTCTTCTTGCCACTCTTGGGATGGGTCCATTCCCGTTGACCGGTTGCTAATTCAACGAAGTTAGCAACAGTCTTAGGCGCATGGTTAGGAAAGAGGTCAACAATGATATCGCCCATATTGGTATGTAGCGTGGCTTTGCTAGACATGAATTAGCTCCTTAAGTTCTAGAAGTCGGTATCCTACCCTGAGTATGAAGCGTCTACATATTTTGACTCTGCTCGCTCAATTGGCACTTCTGTACAACGCCGCTCTCTTGATATCGGTTGCTCTAAATTTAGATTGGGCAAAGACACGAGCTGCTGGAGGCCAATTCGATTCTTTCCCTATTGCACTCCGTATTCTCTATCTAGGCATGGCCCTCGGAATGGTTCTCTTGATGCGCTTTCTCTGGCGCTACCGACACACTTCACTAACTCACTCTGCTGCACGCCTATCACGGTTAATTGGTTATCTCTTTGCACTTAGCACCGTTATGCAATTGATTTCTCGTTCACCCGCAGAGCGATTCAACGCAATATCACTAGCGTTCTTCTTGCTTTATCGAAGGGATCGCTTGTCTTAACGTGATTGTGGAGACTAGGGGAATCGAACCCCTAACCCCCTGCTTGCAAAGCAGGTGCTCTACCAATTGAGCTAAGTCCCCTTATTTAGATATCTGGTTCTCCTGTTATCCGGTTAGAACTCTTCTGAATCTTCGGTTGAATCTTCAGAACTAGTCATATCCAACCAGTTTTCTTCTTCGTTCTGAACCTGCTTGTAGCGCTTGAAAAGTGCATACCCTCCTGCGCCAACAGCAAATAGTGCCAGAAGTTTCTTAAACATCTAACCACCACCTGCTTTCATCATGCTTTCATCATGCTTTCATCCTGCCTACTTGTCACTTGTACTGCGTGGGCCTAGGTGGACTTGAACCACCGACCTCTTCCTTATCAGGGAAGCGCTCTAACCAGGCTGAGCTATAGGCCCATTTTTCCAAGAAGCGAAAGGGTACCCCAAGGTTTAAACCTGAGGCTAATCGCCATCTGCCTCTGCATTACGAGCGATGGAGACTACAACCGTCTCTGGATCGAGATTGACCAGACGCACACCCATGGTGTCACGACCGGTTTGCCGCACTTCATCGACTCGAGTTCGCATAACGGTTCCCGCTGAGGTAATTGCTAGCACCTCATCCTCTTCTGTAACGATAAGTGCTCCGACTAGAACACCTCGCGACGCTTCATCGACTTTTGCCGCCTTAATTCCCAGACCGCCACGACCTTGTGGTCGATATTCGGTAACTGGAGTTCGTTTAGCAAATCCACCATCAGTAGCCGTGAAGACAAAAGCATTTGCGACATCTGACACGGAAGCCATTGCAAGCAATTCATCTCCCGCACGGAATTTCATACCGATCACACCACTTGTTGCGCGCCCCATTGGGCGAAGCGCTTCATCATCTGCAGTAAAGCGAAGTGACATTGCATTCTTGGATACCAAAAGAATGTCATCCTTTTCGCCGACAAGTACCGCTGATACAACTTCATCGCTATCACGTAAGTTGATTGCAATAAGTCCACCAGTGCGATTCGAGTCGTACTCTTCGAGTGGAGTCTTCTTCACTAAACCAGATTTAGTAGCAAGAACAAGATATGTTGCTGCGCGATAATTCTCGATTGCCAAAACTTGAGCAATCTTCTCATCTGGTTGGAATGCAAGAAGGTTTGCCACATGTTGTCCACGCGCATCGCGTCCTGCTTCTGGAAGCTCATGTGCTTTCGCTCGATATACCCGGCCCTTATTAGTGAAGAACAAAATCCAGTGATGAGTAGTCGTAACAAAGAAATGTTCAACAATGTCATCTTGCTTCAAGGCCGCTCCACGAACACCACGACCACCGCGTCGTTGTGAGCGATAAAGATCAGCCTTGGTTCGCTTCGAATATCCGCCTCGGGTGATGGTGACAACTACATCCTCTTGTTTAATGAGATCCTCGGCGGCAAAATCTCCCTCGGCGGCAATAATCTGAGTTCGACGAGAATCCCCATATTTGGCCGTCAATTCCGCTAACTCTGTAGAGATAATTTCGCGTTGGCGCTTAGGGCTTGCCAAAATCTCATTTAATTCGATGATCTCTTTCATGATGGCGTCATACTCATCTTGAATTTTCTGTCGTTCGAGCGCTGCCAAGCGACGCAACTGCATATCAAGAATTGCATTTGCTTGAACTTCATCAACATCAAGAAGTTTCATCAATCCGGTGCGAGCGTCATCAGTACTCTCACTCTTGCGAATTAAAGCGATGACATCATCGAGCGCATCAAGGGCCTTCACGTAGCCGCGAAGAATGTGAGCGCGCTTTTCCTTCTCCGCCAAGCGGAACTTGGTTCGGCGGACAATAACTTCGATCTGGTGATCGATATAGAACTTAACGAACTCATCAAGACGGAGGGTCCGTGGGACGCCATCGACAAGGGCGAGCATGTTGGCGCCAAAGGTCTCTTGGAGTTGGGTGTGCTTGTAGAGATTGTTTAAGACAACTTTTGCAACAGCATCCTTCTTTAAGACCACGACAAGTCGTTGACCAAGGCGTTCATTACCTTCATCGCGCACATCAGCGATACCTGCGACTTTGCCATCTTTGACAAGGTCTGCAATCTTCAAAGCCAAATTATCTGGGTTAACTTGATAGGGAAGTTCACTAATCACCAAGCAGGTACGGTTATTGATCTCTTCAACTTCAACGACTGCGCGCATCGTGATAGAGCCTCGCCCTGTGCGATAAGCCTCTTCAATTCCACTTCGCCCAACAATCAATCCTTTGGTTGGGAAATCTGGACCCTTCACAACGGTCAGCAACTTCTCCAAGAGCGCCCCTTGTTTTGCCTCTGGATTTTTCAGCGACCACTGAATTCCTTCCGCTACTTCTTTGAGATTATGCGGTGGAATATTGGTTGCCATACCAACAGCAATACCTGCGCTGCCATTCACCAGGAGGTTGGGAAAGCGGCTCGGTAGTACAACTGGCTCTTGTGATCGCCCATCGTAATTATCAGTGAAATCGACGGTTTCTTCGTCGATATCGCGCATCATCTCGATCGCTAGCGGCGCAAGACGAGCTTCGGTGTAGCGCATTGCGGCAGCGGGATCATTTCCGGGAGAACCAAAGTTTCCATTTCCATCGACGAGTGGATAACGAAGCGACCATGGTTGAGCTAAACGGACCAAGGTGTCATAAATCGCTGAGTCACCGTGTGGGTGGTAGTTACCCATTACATCACCGACGACGCGTGATGATTTGTAATACCCCTTATCCGGACGATATCCGGCATCGAACATCGCGTAGAGAACTCGGCGGTGAACCGGCTTTAATCCATCGCGTACATCAGGGAGGGCGCGGCCAACAATGACACTCATCGCATAGTCCAGATAACTACGCGCCATCTCTACCTGAAGATCGACTAATTCAATCCGATCTGATGAATTCTCCATTGTCCACTCCTCTCGATTCTCTTAGAAACCTAGATATCCAAGAACCGGACATCTTTGGCATTGCGTTGAATAAAGTTACGACGCATCTCGACATCTTCACCCATTAAGACTGAGAAAAGATCATCGGCAGCGACAGCATCCTCAAGAGTTACTCGAATCAACACGCGAGTATCTGGATCCATCGTGGTATCCCATAACTCTTTCGCTGGCATCTCACCAAGACCTTTGAAGCGTTGAATACCATCTTCTTTCGGTAAGCGCTTATTTGCATCGAGACCAATCTTGATGAATGCATCACGCTCTTTATCGGAGAATGCATATTGTGGAGCTTCTTTACCACCCCACTTCAATTTATAGAGAGGTGGTTGCGCTAAATAGACATACCCACCCTCAATGAGCGGGCGCATAAATCGGAAGAGTAACGTTAAAAGGAGAGTACGAATATGTTGCCCATCGACATCAGCATCGGCCATCAAGACAATCTTGTGATAGCGAAGTTTTGCAATATCGAACTCATCATGCACGCCTGTGCCTAAAGCTGTGATTAACGCTTGGACCTCATTATTTTGTAATACTCGGTCAATCCGGGATTTTTCTACATTCAAAATCTTTCCACGGATGGGGAGAATTGCCTGGAATTTAGAGTCGCGACCACCCTTAGCCGAACCACCAGCCGAATCACCTTCGACTATGTATAACTCACATTTCTCAGGGTCTGTCGATTGGCAGTCGGCCAACTTCCCTGGCATACCGCGCCCTTCAAGTAACCCTTTTCGAGAACGAGATAACTCACGCGCCTTTCGAGCTGCCACACGCGCAGTCGCTGCATCTATACATTTTCGAATGATGTCGCGACCTTCGGATGGATTAGCCGCAAACCAATCGCCCAGCTTGTCGTTAACAATCTTTTGCACAAATGTTTTCACTTCAGTATTACCAAGCTTCGTTTTGGTTTGTCCTTCGAATTGTGGTTCCCCGATCTTGACCGAGACAATCGCAGTTAAACCCTCACGGACATCATCACCGGTTAGTCGGTCCTCGCGCTTTTTAATTAATCCCCACTCTTCGCCATATTTATTAACTATGGAGGTCAATGATGCGCGGAAACCCTCTTCATGGGTACCGCCCTCTTGAGTGTTAATAGTGTTTGCGAATGTATAGACCGATTCGGTATATCCAGCGCTCCACTGCATAGCAATCTCGGCAGATATTTTCTGTTTTCTATCCTCTGCTTCAAAATCTATAACGCTCTTGTGTGCTTCACCTTTAGTGGCGTTTAGGTGTTTAACGAAATCCGAGATTCCGCCATCGTATTTATAGACAACCTTTAGCGCTTCACCCTTATCATCAACGTGACCGGCACGCTCATCGGTAAGTGTGATAGTTAATCCCCGATTTAAGAATGCCATTTCTCTAAAACGTGTAGAAAGAATTTCGAATGAGAATAGGGTTGTATCGAAAATTTCTACTGACGGCCAGAAAGAAACTTTTGTTCCTGAATTATCAGATTCACCAATTGCTTTTAATGGAGCAGTTGGCACACCTAATTTATAACTCTGAAAATACTTTGAGCCATCACGCTCGATTTCGACTTCTAGATCCGTACTCAGTGCATTGACAACCGAGGCACCCACTCCATGAAGGCCACCGGAAACTGAATAACCGCCGCCGCCAAACTTTCCACCAGCATGCAAGACTGTGAAGACAACTTCGGCAGCAGGTTTTCCTTCACTAGCGACTACATCGACCGGAATACCACGACCGTTATCTCGAACACTTACCCCGCCATTGGCAAGAAGTACGATGTTGATCTCGGAACAAAATCCGGCGAGCGCTTCATCTACCGAGTTGTCGACGATTTCATAAACGAGATGATGTAAACCGCGCTCACCTGTGGAACCGATGTACATACCGGGGCGCTTGCGCACAGCATCGAGGCCTTCGAGGACCTGGATCGCACTTGCGTCATATCCACTAGCAGCGCCTTTGGCGCCCTTGGATTTCGTCTCAGCCACCTGGCTTGACCGCCTTATCCCTCGCATATGGCCCCGATTGGGGACCCGACCCCCAATCCTAGAGGATTTTTGGAGGTCCTATGCCCTGAAAAAGTACCTAGGGGCGCCGCTGAGCGCTTGACCCCCCAAATGTAGTAAACCCCTACGGGTCATCCGTAAGTATCTCGGGGGCCTCGCCCTCCCTTAACGCTCCAACCGCCCTTTCGCCACGAGGGAGAGTGTGGCCCCTTCACGATCAAATCGCTCACAGTAAAACCGCCAGCCTTTAAGGCTTCGCGAATCTGCGGATCGATCAAGCGAATTTGGGTTGCCCATGCTGTGCTCTCTGCGCCAAGAGTGAGCACGCCTTGAGCAAACGAGAGCGGTTGTACATGTCCGGCGATTTCTGCGCCGACAAGTTCATTCCATCTAAGAAAAAGATCACTATCTTTAATCTTCTCGCGCCAACCACGCTCTGCAATTAATTCTTCAAGAGACTCGTTGAGTAATTGCGGTCCTTCGTACTCACCACTTTCACCACTTTCCCGGGTTCGCTCCGGTTTACCACGGGTTCGCTCCCGCGTGAACTTATTAGCTCTACGCCTAGCAGCAGCAAGAAGTGCGCGTGCTAAATCTCGATTTTCACTCATGACTGCACACTTCCCTCGCGAACGTAAAACCTACGATCCTTAAATTCTTTCGGGAGATCTTCCTCTACCGCTGCCGTGACGAACACTTGCTCGCTCGTATCTATCAACGCGAGTAACGCCCCCCTGCGCAAACTATCTAGCTCGGCAAATACATCGTCAAGTATCAGGATTGGCTGGCCACCTTCACCTGAATTTTGAGCGCTCAATAATTGATATGCGCCCATCCGAAGCGCCAGCGCATATGACCATGATTCGCCCTGACTTGCATATCCCTTAACGGGCGTTGGCCCAAGATTCAAAAGTAAATCATCTCGATGTGGACCAACCAAAGTAAGACCACGCTCTAACTCAGCCTTTCTCAATTGTGGGATGAGCGAAGCTATCTCTTGCTCTAGATCGTGAGCGCTCTGGCCTTGCAAATCCTGTGAGCTTTTATATGTAGCGCTGATCTGATCGCCCTCGGAGATATCCCGATATGAATTAATGACAAACGGCATCAAATCCGAGATTAATTGGAGTCGTGCGGCAATTAATTGAGCCCCGTATCGTGATAAATGTTCATCCCAAGGCGCTAGATCTCGATCATGAGGTCGATTTTTTAAGAGCGCATTCCTCTGTTTGAGCGCTTTTTCGTAATCGGCAATGACACCGGCATATCGTGGTGTACATGAGATGAGGAGTGTGTCGAGGAAATCTCGCCGTTCTGTCGGATCCCCTTTGACTAGTGAGAGATCTTCTGGTGTAAAGAGTACGGCTCGTAAATGTCCTAGAAGTTCACGGGCAAATCGGACTGGTTGTTGATTTATTCGAGCCCGATTCGCCTTTCCTTGATTGATTTCTACCTCTAGAAGCTCTTCGCGCCCAGCTGTGTTTACCTTTGCACGAATATGCGCCTTCTCGTGACCCAGACGAATAAGCGGATTATCTAATGAGGTTCGATGGGAACGTAAATAAGCAAGAAAACCTATGGCTTCTACTATGTTGGTTTTACCCTCGCCATTACTTCCGACATAAGTGGTAATTCCTGGCGTTAGTTGCTGATCCAGATTCTCGTAAGAGCGAAAGTTAGTGAGTTGCAGATATGAAAGGAACACTGGTTACGCAGATTACGGGGCGTACCGCATCGGCATAAGCAAGTACCGATAACTTAAATCGCTTTGCCCATCTGCGCTCTCTCGCCCTGAGAGGACCGCGGGCTTACTTGCACCAGTGAATGCCATATCTACATATGCAGCACCAAGGGCAGAGAGACCATCAACTAAATAGGTTGGGTTGAACGCAATCGTGAAACCTTCGCCATCAAATGCAATCTCTAATTCCTCAATTGCTGAAGCTTCTTCGCCAGCACCAGCTTCAAGGGTGAGTGAGCCGGGGGCGAAGGTCAGTCGAAGTGGAATGGTTTTATCGGCCACGATCGCCACGCGGCGAACCGAATCCAATAGTGGAGCTACCTCAACAATTGCTGTTGCGCTCCGATCGCTAGGTAGTAAGTGACGGTAGGGAGGAAATGTTCCATCTAACATCCGTGAGGTCATTGATTTTCCTTCGGTAGAAAAACCAATGAGTCGTTCTTGCGCCGTTGCCGCCGCTAATGCCAGGCTCACATGTGCGCTACCAGTAAGAGATTTAGAAGCGTCATGAAGAGTACGTGCGCGGATAAGTGCAGAAGCGCTAGCGCGTGGGGCTTCCCATGTTAATTCACGCACAGCTAATCGATAGCGATCTGTGGCTGCGAGAGTTAATTTATTCTCTTCTATTTCAACATAAACTCCAGTTAACACCGGTAATGAATCATCCTTACCAGCAGCTATTGCAACTTGATGAACTGCTTCTGCAAATAACTCACCTGAAATACGTCCGGTCTCACTTGGTAAATCGGGAAGGTTTGGATAATCGTTTACGGGAAGTGTAGGTAACGCAAACTTTGCAGAGCCAGAGACGATACTCACTCTATTTCCATCTAAAGAGATTGTTACTGGTTTATTTGGAAGGGATTTCGTAATCTCGGATAACAATCTTCCGGGAACTAAAACTCTTCCCTCCTCTTTAACATCGGCGCTTACTTCAGCTTTAGCTGATGTCTCTAAGTCATATCCCGCTAAGTGGATGGAATTCTTCTGATCTTTCTTAGCTTCAATAACAACGCCTAACAAGACCGGCATGATTGGTCGCGACGAGAGAGATCGAGAGACCCAGGCAACGCCATCTGATAGGGCATCTCGTTCAATAACAAATCTCATTTGGCTATCTTCCCTTACTTCGCTTCAATTGGAATACCTGTAGTAATCCCCAGAGGCCTGGGGTGGTGGTAATTAATGTAGGTATAAAGAAAGGAGATAGTAATAGGAGTAGGCGCTGTGGATTCTGGGGAGAATTGGTATTTTCGCAGGTTAAAGGGGCTGGAGAGCTCTTCATAAATTGTGGATAAACCGGTGGATACTGTGGAGAAGTCGATATTTAGTGGGGTGTGGCGGAATTTACCCACATGGAAAACTCTCAAGGAAGGGTTTACCCCCAAGGTTATCCCCAAGTGTGGAGCGCGCTTCGCTTGGGGCAGTTAGCCCTGGGAGCGGGCCTGTTGGCGGATTCGGTTGGTCAACTCAGTGACCTGGTTATAGATAGAGCGACGCTCTGCCATGAGCTGACGGATTTTTCGGTCGGCATGCATCACAGTGGTGTGATCACGTCCACCGAAAGTCTGACCGATTTTTGGAAGCGATAGGTCAGTGAGTTCACGGCAGAGATACATCGCAACTTGGCGCGCATTTACTAACGCGCGAGATCGAGAGGTTCCGCAGAGATCATCAATGGTGAGACTGAAATAGGCAGCAGTCTGCGCCATGATTGTGGCGCCAGTGATTTCAGGACCAGACTCATCTGGGATTAAATCTTTTAATACAATCTCTGTGAGCGAGAGATCTACACCTTGCCGATTGAGGCTGGCGAAAGCAGAGACTCGAATCAATGCACCTTCAAGCTCGCGGATATTCGTTGAGATCTTGCTGGCGATGTATTCAAGAACATCATCGGGGGCATTGAGTCGATCTTGTGCCGCCTTCTTACGGAGAATTGCAATACGAGTCTCTAACTCGGGAGGTTGAATATCAGTAATCAACCCCCATTCAAATCGAGAGCGAAGTCGATCCTCGAGAG
>Ga0194113_10011766_pt1 | contig 10322 bp, 11 predicted proteins | sample TA2MahC200mmetaG_FD_146193 | JGI IMG/M metagenome (GOLD analysis project Ga0194113, IMG submission 146193) | Freshwater microbial communities from Lake Tanganyika, Tanzania - TA2015017 Mahale Deep Cast 200m | ecosystem: Environmental > Aquatic > Freshwater > Lake | place: Tanzania: Lake... | reverse complement strand
GAGTTGGGTCAGGTCTTTGACCTGTACCATGGGGCGTCCTCCTTTCTAAGATATCTTTTTCTCTATATCTCTAGAAGGATACGCCCCCCTCTTTTTACACACAATATGTTACGCTACCCACGGCGTTGTTGGCTTGACAAAAGATGCAGCATTACAATATGCTAAAGCCGGTATCCGCGTGAATGCTGTCTGTCCAGCTACCATCCGCACACCAATGGTCGAGCGTCTCCTGCAGGCTCACCCTGAGGTGGAAACAATGGTCACAAACATGCAGCCGATAGGGCGGGTAGGCATGCCGGAAGAGGTGGCTCAGGCTGTCCTGTGGCTTTGCTCAGACGAAGCTTCGTTCGTGACTGGGCACGCCCTGGCGGTGGACGGTGGTTTCGTGGCACAATGATTGCACTCCAAGCCAGGCTGTTGCTGAACTTTGCTGGCTAGTTCGGGACGAGCAGCTCATCAGACTTATGCACTGTTGGAGTCCTATTGCCATCCAGATGGCTGATACCTGAAATACTGAGGCGATGGGCTGTGCCGTGCAGCTAGGGGGTCACATTTGCCTGAAAAGTGCAATGGGGGTAGGAAGCGACTGCCTTGCAGTAGCCTCGGAGACAGAGGAATTCTCGCTTTTCAGCCAGCACCACGCCATAGCCTCTCATACCATTCCCGGTGTTCCTTTCCTGCCACCTTTCTGTACTTGGCCGTGGTGTTGAAGCTGGCGTGGCCCAGATGTTCCTGAAGGAGCCGTAAGCCATCCCCGGAGTCATCCTGTTTTGCCGCGTGCACGGCAAAGGCATCCCTGAGTCTGTGGGGGCTCACCCCGCGCCTATTCCCAGTCTCCGGGTTTATCAGGTCACCCAGGCATGCCCTTCGGGCACAGTCTCTCACGATCTGCCAGGCCCGGTGGCGGTTTATGCCGAAGATGAAGGTGCGGCCTTTTTCTGTCAGGAACCCGCTGCAGGCGATGTAGTCCCGGAGCATATCCATGGTTTGGCGGTCAACGGGCAGTGTCCTCACCCGGCGGTGCTCCGTTGCCTTAGTCACTGCCTTGTCCACCCTTTCTCCGCATTTGGGGCAGAAGGAATGGCTCCTCCCCAGCCTGGCGCTACAGCGGGGACAGGCCAGTTTCAAGCCGGCCTTCAGGTGCTGAATGGTCACCGTGCCCTCTCGGGAATCGATGTCCTGCACAGTGAGAGCGAGAGCCTCCGATATGCGGCAGCCCAGGCGGACAAGCAGCCTTATGAGCAGACGGTCCCGCAGATTGGTGGGCATCTGCTCCAGTAACTCCAGTTCCTGCCGCTCAAGGTAGGTCTTCATCGTCTTCTGGCCAAGGTTTTCCTGCCTTCAACATCCTTGGGTCATTGGCGTTAGCCGAACGTGATTAGTCTTCATGATTCACTTCGTCATCTTTTGTTACGGCGCTGACAGATTTGCTTCATTGCCGATTCCTGGACGGGCTGGAGAATTCCCCTTGCCAGCCCTCTTATTGAATCCAACCGTGCCTGAAAGTCGGGGCTCGATGGCCTGCGGTGCTATCCCAGCCCACCAGCGAGCCATCTTCTTGGCCATGGCGGGAGTTATTGACCTGCGACGTCTGGTGAACCTGGCCACCTGCCAGACCCTGCGCAAAGCTGGCCTTTTGGTGAGCTCCCTGGCAATGTAAGCAGCCTCAGCATCATCCACTTCTCCGGCCCAGCCAGGCTCCAGCAGATGTTTGGCATACATGTCATGAAGGTCTGGGTCCGCTTCCCTGGGCCACCCTATACAACTCATCCTCCTAGCTCCTCCCTTGCTGCAGTCACTGGTAAGCTCATTCTTCGTCCACCTCCGGATCTCTTTCGAGCATGTTTTGCCCGTCCCCGACCAGGTGGGGTACAGAGTTCAGCCGCACCGGCTGATCGGCTTCTCTCTCTGTCCTTCGCGATCTCAGCCAGGATATTCCCCAGGTGCAGGAAGGCACAGTCCATAGACAAATCACCTGGAACCACAGACCGGCCTGCACTGGCAACTGACCGCTTCTTCCTCGTCATTTCCTGTGATTAGAACCTCTGCTAAAATGGAGGGTAGCAGAAGCTGGGCAGTATTGATAAAGATGGAATATAGCACAAAAATGCTATTACCTCTTCGATGTATCAATGTACGATGCGGTGACTGTTGAGCGGGCTTTGTTCATGTGGTGGGAATGGCGCCGGTCTCTTATTGATCACTGGGCCACCGAGTTGGAATTGTCAGAATTGCCTCTGGATGAGATCAGGGTCGAGGCAAGAAAGAGACTGAAGCCACTGTGTTTCCCGGATAGCATATGGTTAGAGCTTTATTGGATATCAGCAGTGGCTTGCGACTGCTGCCTTGACTATGAGCCTTCCTTTGAGAAGATCGTCATTCCAGGGTGGCTCTCCTGGCCCTTCGATGAGAGGGTCTCATCGGTCTATGACCTGCTGAGGCCGTGATGTCGGATAGAGCCGCCACAGGTTTGGAGGGAAATCGACAGGGCGTTTGATCCGCTAGCGTGGATGGCTCCTCGGGTGTTCTTCAGTCCGCGCGAGCCACGAGTGTTGTTGCCCTCAGACCACGACTTCTGCTCCATCCTCCGGGGGCTGCGGGGAAGACCGAGGAAGAGACGGGGTAAGGCTGGAAGGGCACCTCTCTACTCCGACCGCTTAGCAGTGAAATGTGCGGTAGCCAAGGGGGACATGACATACACAGAGATCGCCCGCAGGTTTGGGCTCAACACCACAATCAAGAGACCTTTCTTAAGCGAGCAAAGTGATACCGTCAGGCACCTGGTGCAAAGAGGCGCAAAGCTTCTGGAAGAGTGCGGCCTGTAATACTCCCTGCGCTGTAGGTAAAGCATCAGGCAGGAGAAGAAGCAGCCACCGAGGGAAGGACGTAGCATGATCAAGGCTGCAGCGCTTTGAGTGCTGTCCTCAGGACCTCATGAGATACGCCCTACTCTTTTGCAGTTAATGACAGGCTGTGAGGCTGCCGGATAAAGAATCTGTACGAGGTAAGCGTTGTATTGCACATTAGACCCCGAGCCCTTCCCCTACAAGTAGGACATTCCTCACCAGCAGGTAGGATAGTCCCCAGCAAGTAGGCTACGGGTTCGGACTTAATCCCCACAAGAAGGACACTCCTTTCAAGTAGGTCTGGATCTGGAACAACTGCTTTGCGCTACAAGTTCAACTGCTAGGATACTCCTGACAATCAGGTATGCCACACGGGAGATGAGTGAGATCAACAGGTTCAACTGCTTTGAGTAGCTTCGACAGTCCTTACAAGCAGCTAGCCATCTGGAACAACTGCGTCACGAAGCATGAAGATGCCCCTCTTGTATAGGTCATTGTCGAAGTCCACTGTACGCAGGTGTTACCACAAGTACACTGGCACTTCTTTACGGGTTTAATACTCTGCTCTACAAGTTCGGACAGCTTGCTTGCGGGTTCGGATTCGGTCTTTGCGGGAACGATGCTGCTTTCAAGCGGGTATGCAACGGGAACAACTGCTTTGATGTAGAGTCCTTACAAGAAGGATAGTCCTCACCAGCGGGTAGGATACGGGTTGGGAATGAGAGTGATAGTCCTCACCAGCGGGTAGACAAGTAGGTTCACCCGCTAGGAAACTCCCTCACCACCTGCTGTGATGTAGAGTCCCTGCAAGAAGGATACTCCTCACCAGCGGCTAGCATCTCACGCACAGAACCAGATGGTGTGCCACCCTATATCCAGGATGAGGTTGGGGTGATGTAATCCAGATACAGGAATCTCTGGCTTGATTAACGCAGCCAGGGGATTCGGAGAAAGGTGTCGCCAAGGAAATAGGCGGCACAGAAAGGAGGACAAAGATGAGGATTGCCAGAGTCATCGCGATTGCGGCTGTGGTGTTAATGGTTTTGGGACTATTCTTGGGTACGGGTTGTGGGTCAGAAGGGCCTCAGGGGATTCAGGGGCCAGCAGGTAGTTTTGGCTGGGGCACTCCAATGAGCTACGGCCCTTATAGTTTTAGTATCGGCACGGGCAGTGGCTCTCGGTCTATTCCTTCTCTCAAACCAGGCGACAGGGTTACGTTTACTTTCACTGGCGCTGGCGCTGATGTGTACTACTGGGTGCATGACCCCTATGGTAATGCCATTCTCATTGGCAATTCACCTTATGCAATGGATGCGGCGAAGACATCTTATGGACAAGGCGCTTTTATTGCCGCAACTGCTGGAACCTACAGACTCGCCTTCAGTTCCATTGGCATATTGACATCATCGGTGATCACTGTTAGTTACACCGTATATCCTGGGCCATAATTCGGTTTATGTGTAATGTTTTGCATTGGCGCCATCAAATGGTGCCTGATTTAACCGTGCTGGGATAGCGGTGCCTTGTAGAACTTCAGGCTATCTACGGGTGTACTAACTCACGTCCGGGCTGAAGCTGAAAAGTTGGCGTTATTTTGGCGTTAAACTGAAAAGGACTGGTCAATATTAGTCGGCATTTTACGTACAAAACGGGATTTTCGCCCTGGACACGTTATGTCTAATTCAGACGTAAAACAACTCTTTGGTATGGCTCGCCTAGAATTTTCAGTCCGCTGCTCTACCACCTGAGCTACCTCGGCAGCAAGTTCATTATAGTATTCAGCCATTCTAAAATCAACGTAGGCGTGAGCGGTGTCCAGGACATGCTGTAGAACGGCTTGACTCCGAGGTCTTTCGCTTTCTCTCCCTAGCTTCCTGCCCCCAGACAAGGATGCAGATCCTTCTCGGTGGCCTGCTTTGACAAGACAACCCTGACAGAATATCATTCTTGATTGAGGTAACTCGTTTGCACGCGTCACAATTGCAGATTCTTGCTGTCTAACCACCGGCACCAACTACCTGATAACCACGTATGCCTGAGTGTGAAGGATTGAATACGACTGCGTCTCCTGGCGCCCGGCGCAATCTACATCCCCTGGACTACACCTTCCATCCCCGTTCCATCGCAGTTGTGGGCATCTCGGCTGACCCGCCAAAGACCTGGATCAGACGTCTCTATCTGGATTCGTTTCTTCAAAATAAATACCCCGGCCAGATATACCTTGTAAACCCAAAGGGAGGGGAGATGGCCGGCCTCCCCATTTACCGCAGCGTGAAAGATATCCCGGGGCAGGTGGATCATGTAGTCATATCTGTTCCTGCTCATCACACCCCAAGGATACTGAAGGAGTGCCTGGACATCGGGGTCAAGGTGGTGCACGTCTTTTCCTCCGGCTACGCCGAGACAGGTGAACCTGACCGCATCGAACTGCAATGCAAATTGGTAGAGATAGCGCGCCAGGGCGACATGCGCATCATCGGCCCTAACTGCCTGGGCATCTACTACCCTGGAGGCAAGATAGGCCTCAGCCCTGACCTTCCCATGGAGCCAGGGCCTGTTGGCTTTCTGTGTCAGAGCGGTGGAAATGTCACCTATACAGTGCGGCACGCCGCTGCTCGCGGGCTCCGTTTCAGCAAGGTGGTCAGCTACGGCAACGCCTGTGATATCAACGAATGTGACCTGCTGAACTACTTCGCGGCCGACCCTGAGACTAAGGTCATTGCAGCCTACATCGAGGGCGCTCACGACGGCCGCCGCTTGGTTAGTGTATTGGACAAAGCAGCCGCTGCCAAACCGGTGGTGATTTTCAAAGGGGGCTTCACCCCGGGTGGGCTGAGGGCGGCGGCTTCCCACACAGGTTCTCTGGCGGGGGCCGATGTGGTGTGGGACGGCCTTCTCAGGCAGACCGGGGCCATACGGGTATACGATGTGGAAGAGATGGTGGACATGCTGGTGGCACTGCTGTGCGTCAAGCCTCCCAAAGGACTCAACACGTGTGTGGTGGGGCATGGGGGTGGGGCCAGTGTCATGGCCACTGATGAGCTGGAGCGGGCAGGTCTGAGATTGGTCCCCATACCACCGCAGATAAGGGAACGATTGAAGGAGTTTATCGACTTGGCCAACAGCATGCTCCGTAATCCCATCGACGCTGGCCCGATGGCTGGCCAGGAAGGTTACGAACTCATCAGGATCATGGGAAACCGCGATCCCCTTGATTTCCTAAGGGAAAGGGCGGCAGCAGGCCCCACGCCACTATGGGGCCGGCTGAACGCCTTGCTTAAGGAATGGCCTGGCCTCGATCTGGTTGTCTACCAGCATGGCTTTGACATAAGCCCGATGCCAGTGGAACGGCTCAGAGTCCCCGGCGGGCCTGGCTCAATGGTGATTGCTGCCAAGGCCTGTGAACTGCCAAAGGCGCTTGTGCTCCACTCTTTCGGAAGTGATAATACCTGGCAGGCCTCAGCCGAATTGCGGGCGTTCTGTGCGGAGCTTGGGCTACCCCTCTTCCTCTCCATGAGAGGAGCGGCCACGGCGCTCCGGAGACTGATCGACTACAACAAAGCCTATCCCGATAGGCTTTCGAGGCTACATGCACCGACAGAGGTATAGTGCAGAATTGCCGTTGCTCATTTGAGGGGTCAAGAACCTGGGCTTGACAAGCCACCTGGCAAAGGGCAAACTTTCTCTAAATACTCCATGTTTAGAATGTCTGGGAAATGCCGACGAACGGGCTAACGGTTGCCTATTTTTCTATGGAGTTCGGCATCGACCCGGCGATGCCAACATATAGCGGTGGTCTGGGTATAGTAGCCGGGGATACCTTGCGTGCCGCAGCGGACCTGGGCTTGGCTGTTGCCGGCATAACTCTGTTGCACCGCAAGGGCTTTTTCCGCCAGCACCTGGACAGTGAAGGGAACCAGTCAGAGATCCAACCTGAGTGGTCACCCGAGCACTTCTTGCAGCCACTGGCTCCTCGTGTGCTCGTACCTATATCTGGTCGTCAGTTACATGTGCAGGCCTGGCGCTACGAGGTGCGCGGCGAGTTCGGGCACATCGTGCCAGTCTATTTCCTGGATACTACCGTGGCCGAAAACTCCCCTTGGGATCAGGGCCTCACTGGCTGGCTATACCAGGGGGACGCGTACTACCGCCTGTGCCAGGAGGTGGTGTTGGGCTTGGGGGGGTTGGCCATGCTGCGCGCCCTGGGACACCAGACGATCAGAGCATACCACATGAACGAGGGTCACTCCGCTCTTGTAGCACTGGCGCTGCTGGAAGAGCAGACCTGGGGACGCGGTCTTCATGCTGCTGGGGTCGGAGATATAGAAGCCGTTCGCCGCCGCTGCGTCTTCACCACCCATACGCCTGTGCTGGCAGGGCATGACAGCTTTTCTCTGGACCTGGTGCGGCAAGTCCTGGGTGACGAGCGAGCCAACCTGCTGGTGGAGATTGGATGCTGTCCTGACGGCGTGCTGAACATGACCAGGCTGGCGCTGAACTTTTCCCGCTATGTCAATGGTGTCTCCATGCGTCACGAGGAGATCTCTCGCAACATGTTTTCTGGCTATCCCATCGATTCCGTTACTAATGGGGTGCATGCGCTGACATGGACATCGCCGCCTTTTCGCCGTCTCTACGACCATTACATCCCAGAGTGGCGCCGTGACAACAATTACCTCAGGCATGTCATACGTATACCGCTGGAGGAGATCCAGCGTGCCCACGCTCAAGCGAAGCAAGAGCTTCTGACAGAGGTAGAACGGCGCACGGGAGTCCGCCTGGATCCAGCGGTTCTGACCATCGGTTTCGCCCGGCGCGTCACCTCCTACAAGCGTGCTGATTTCCTGTTCCATGACCTGGAGAGGTTGAAGAGGATAGCCAGCCATGTTGGGCCGCTTCAGGTGGTCTATGCGGGAAAGGCACACCCCAGGGACGACGCTGGTAAGGCTCTCATCCGGCGCGTTTTCCAGTCAGCCGATGCTCTTAAGGGCATCGTTCCGGTAGTGTATCTGGAGGACTATGACATCACTCTGGGGAAATCCCTTTGCTCCGGGGTAGATTTGTGGTTGAATACCCCGCAGAAGCCCCAGGAAGCCTCGGGTACCAGCGGCATGAAGGCGGCCCTTAACGGAGTGCCCAGCTTCAGCATCCTGGACGGCTGGTGGATTGAGGGTCATCTGGAAGGGGTGACCGGCTGGTCTATCGGTAACGGCTGGCGGTCTGAAGATAGGCTTGAGAGTGAGGCTGCCTCCCTCTACGACAAGCTGGAATCTGTTATCCTGCCGATGTACTACCAGCGGCCCGATGATTTCGCCCGCATTATGTGCTCCACCATCGCCCTTAATGGTGCCTATTTCAACGCCCAGCGCATGGTGACCCAGTATATGCAGAACGCCTATCTCAGGGCCGGCAGCGCTTAGCTCCTTGCCATCCTGCGCTTCTGGGATGAATCTCCGTGTCGTTGCGACATCGGCTGGCGACCGTGGCGATCTCAAGGTGGGGTGAAGCAAACGCCAATGTAGTTTGGCTGCCTATCTTTCCTGACCTTGTCGGTCACGGGCATTCTGCGTTCTATCCAAGCCGTGCAATGTCGCACCCTGCAATTAGCACAGTGACAAGTTGTCATGTCTGCGGAAGCGCGAATCTATGCTTGCCCACTGGCTCTGGATGGCCATCCTTGCTTCCTGGGAAGGGCGGGAACAACAGGAAGGGAGGAAAAGAATCCGCAGATTAAGGACGAGTTCAAGATATTGACAAATGCGGCACAAGTTGATATAACTTGACCAAGCGGCTGGCAAACGAATCGACCCGCGCCAGCATTTCTTCCTTGTCCTGAGATCAGCTGGTGAAAGGCGATCAGGCGCAAGAGGGGGAAGACACGAAAACGGCCATAGTGAAGAATGCCATTTGGATAGCGGCAGTTTTGGCGCTGATGGCGTCGCTGGTGGGGTGGGGGATGGTGGCGCAATCGGCGTGGGCTTCGACACCGCTGACCATCACCACGACTTCCCTTGCTGATGGGAGAGTTGGCGTTGCCTATTCGCAAACCCTTCAGGCTACGGGGGGTACTGGTAGCTACACTTGGTCGAGAGTCCACGGGCTACTGCCTGCTGGGCTATCTCTCAATTCTGCCGCCGGTGTTATCTCTGGCACGCCGACCACGGCAGCCACCTTTAGCTTCGTAGTTCAGGTAGAAGACGGTATCAGTTCGGCAACCAGGAGCCTTTCAATCACGATTTATACACAAAACCAACTGGTTATCACCACGACTTCCCTTTCTGACGGCAATGTTGGCATAGCCTATTCCCAGACGCTTCAGGCTTCGGGCGGCAGCGGCAGCTACACCTGGTCGATCTCGGCGGGGAGTCTGCCTGCAGGGCTAACGCTTAACTCTGTCAGCGGCGTTATCTCTGGCATACCAACCTTGGCGGGCACATCCAATTTCGCTGTGCGGGTAAACGATGGGATGACCAGGGTAACCAAGTCGCTGTCCATCAAGACTAATCCACAGCTTGTCATCACCACGGCATCCCTCCCTGCTGGCCGCGTTGGCGTAGCCTATTCACAGACTTTGACGGCCTCGGGCGGCACTGGCCCTGGCAGCTACATCTGGTCGATACCGGGCGTGGCGACTCTACCTCCCGGGCTATCACTCAACTCGTCCACTGGCGTTATCTCAGGCACGCCAACCACAGCCGGCACATTCAACTTCACCGTTCAGGTGGCTGATGGCATAGGCACAGCAACGAAAGCCCTGTCACTCCAGATTGTCAGGGCCAGTACCACGACAACGGTGGACAACAAGAGTGCCACCTATAGTGGTGATGATCAGATTGTGACTTTGACGGTGACAGTAGCCGGGCCGACGGTGAACGAGGGGACGGTGGCCTTCACGGTGAAGGATAGCGGCAACAACGTTGTAGGCACGCCGGTGACTTCGGGGACGGTCAGCGGCGGGATCGCCAGTGCTGGCTATACTCTGCTGGGTTATACAGATGCCGGCGACTACACCATCGAGGGTGCCTACAGTGGTGGGCCTAACTTTGAGCCGAGCAACGGCGGCGGCAAGCTGACGGTCAACAAGGTTGGCCTGATGGTAACAGGCATCACTGCTAACAACAAGGTATACGATGGCAACACCAATGCCACGCTCAATACCGGCGGCGCAACGCTGGTGGGGGTGGTGGCTGGTGACACCGTCATCCTGAACGCCTCTGGTGCGGTGGGAACTTTTGCCAACAAGGATGTGGGCAACGCTAAGACCGTGACGGTATCCGGCCTGACAATCAGTGGGGCTGATGCGGGCAACTACACTCTGATGCAGCCAACGACGATGGCGGACATCATGGCCAAGGCTCTGACGGTAACAGGCATCACTGCTAACAGCAAGGTATACGATGGCAACACCAACGCCACGCTCAATACTGGCGGCGCAGTGCTGGTGGGGGTGGTGGGTGGTGATGCTGTCACGCTGAA
>Ga0194113_10011762_pt1 | contig 10324 bp, 7 predicted proteins | sample TA2MahC200mmetaG_FD_146193 | JGI IMG/M metagenome (GOLD analysis project Ga0194113, IMG submission 146193) | Freshwater microbial communities from Lake Tanganyika, Tanzania - TA2015017 Mahale Deep Cast 200m | ecosystem: Environmental > Aquatic > Freshwater > Lake | place: Tanzania: Lake... | reverse complement strand
CTTTTCCTGGAAGTGGCGTTGACTGAGGCCCCGGCATTGCAAGAGAAAATCCAGGGATTTGCCGCCCGCCACCATTTGCCGCTTCACCCCCCCCCGGGGCCGCCGGGGAAACTCCTGGAGCAGCCCATCCTGGCTGCCTGCCATGTTCCGGAAAAGCAGTTGTTTGTCTATTGCGAAGGGGCAGAACTTTCAGCCCGGCCCAGTCCCGCAGGAAACCTGGAACTTGGAATCACCGGCGAGTTTCGCACCCGGCGGGTTATTTGCCAGGAAGGCGATCTGATCATCTACCTTGACGCCCCGGCCATGGGGCGGCTGCTGTCCTATTTCTTCGCCCTGGCCCGCCAGGGGACGGGGGACAGGGATTAGGTAATAGGTGACACAAAAATACGATTGGAAAATAAAAGGCCGACTATTTTGCCTTAGTGGATTGGCGTTGACCATCTGTGTGGTACCAAGGTGCGGAATATTTGCTTCGCGGCTTCGCACCGGGAGGCTTTTTATTTGCCCTCCGGGTGGCCCGGACGCAGCGATTGGGAGATGAGCATGCCTACCAGCCAGGCCACCAGGACGGCCACGTAGAACTGGCCCACCACTGCCTCTACCACCGCCAGCATCCTGGCCAGGCCCATCTGGGGGACGATATCGCCGTAGCCCAAGGTGGCGATGGTCACCAGGCTGAAGTAGACCAGGTCGCTCCGAAAAATGTTGTCTGAATCCACCACCGCCGACGAGGGGAACTTGAAACTCGCAGGCTCCCAAATCATTAAAAGTGCGTAAATTTGCGCGAAGATCATGGCGATGAGGAGGTAGGCCATTACCGCAGCAAAGATGGTGTCCAGGTGAATCCGCGGGCTTTGAAAAATAAAAGAGAGGGTAGCGGCGACACAACAAAGGAGCAGTAAGGCGATGGACGCGATCTCCAGCCCGTACCACCAGAGGCGCAGTTCAGAGGCATAGCCTGAAGTGGCCAAAAGAAAGAACAGGACCGCTGCCCCCCACAGACTCCACAGCAGCCCCCTGAGGCGTACTTTTTTGCCGCTGGCCGATAGAGACACCAACAGGGAGTTGAGGAAAAAGAGCTGGGTCAAGATTTTAAAAATGACCCTGTTGACGAGGAGCGGTAAGACAAGCAGGAAGAGAACCGTAAAAATGGTGAGCTGCAGGAAGCGCAATTCTTTGAGATGGGAGGGAATTTTTAAGAACACGAGGCTTCCTCAAATATCTTGATTGTCTGTTAGTTAGGTCCGGTTTACCTACGGACTGACTCCCCTTTTCCGTCATTCAACGGCCTACCTGGGCTTCGCAGGGTGAAGCGGGGCCAGGAGCCGCCCGGTTATTTGCCAGAATGATTGGCCGGGCCGGAAGCCGGGGTTGCTGCTCCCTGCGGGCTGTCTTGCGTTTCCCAGCCGCCGCCGAGAGATTTATAAAGCTGTACTAGAGTGAGAAGCTGATCTCGCTGCACCGTGGCCAGGTCCAGTTGGGCGGAGAAGAGCTGGCGATCGGCGTCCAAGACCGCCAGGTAGGAATCAATGCCGCCCTTGTAGCGCAGGTTGGCCAGTTGGGAGTAATCCTGATAGCTTTTCACCAGGGCCGCTTGCTCCTTTCGAAACTCTCGGAACTCGGCATGGGCGATAAGGCCGTCGGCCACCTCCCGGAAGGCCTGACGGACAGTGAACTGATAGAGAACCAGGGTCTGCTCTTTCAGGGCCTTGGTGGCTTGCAGATTAAAATAATTGCGGCCGCTGGTGAAGATGGGGAGCGTCACGGTGGGGCCGATGCTCCAGATCTTGGCCGGCCCGGTGAACAGGTCGGACAAGGCGAGGCTCTGCCGGCCGAAGAGCCCCGTGAGGCTAATGCGGGGGAAAAACTCGGCCCGGGCGGCGCCGATACGATAGTTGGCCGCCACCAGCACCTCTTCCGCCTGGCGGATGTCCGGCCGCCGTTCCAGAAGATCTGAGGGCAAACCGGCCGGCACGGTGGCCCGTACGACCAGATCGGGGAGCGGTCTCCCCCGGGTGATGGGCTGGGGATTGATTCCCAAAAGGATGCAGATCTGATTTTCCTTCTGGGCGATCTGGCGCCTCAAGTCCGGGATTTTGGCCCCGGCGGTGTGCACCAGGGCATCCACCTGGGCTACATCCTGGCGGGAAACCACGCCCCGCTCGAAGCGCATGACGACCAGGCGGCGGGAGGCCTCGTAGGACTTCAGGGTGGCCTGGGAGATCTCCAACTGCTGGTCCAGGGTGCGAAGCTCGAAATAAGCCTGGGCCACGTCGGCCACCACGGCGGAGAAGACGGCCCGGCGGGCCCACTCGGAGGCGAAGAACTCGGCCCGGGCCGCCTCGGTTAAGCTCCGCAGCCGGCCGAACAGGTCAATCTCCCAGAAGAGGTCGAGATTCAGCTGATTGATATTGCCCGTGGGAGGCGTGGGGCCCAAGGGCGGAAAACTTACCTGGGACAGACGCTGTCGCTGGAAGAGATACGTGCCGCCCACCTGGGGGAGCCACAGCGACCGGCTGACGCCCACCAGGGCCCGAGCCTCGGCCACCCGGGCCGCAGCCAAAAGAACGTTATAGTTTTGCTCCAGGGCGGTTCGGATGAGGCCCTGGAGCTCCCGGTCGTCGAAAATTTCCCACCAGGCAAGGTCAGCCAGGGTGTTGAACCCAGGCTGGGGCTGACCCTGCAGGGACTGGAAGCGGTATTCCTGGGGAACGTCACCCGGAGCGCGGTTGTATTTCGGGGCCAGGGTGCAGCCGGCCAGGAGCAGGACGCCCAAAAGCATGACCAGCCGTCTCATGAGTCCCCTCCTATCTCCCGGCCGGAATTGGGGCTGGGGGCCGGCGTTGCGCCTGAGGGCGTGAGGCGGCGTCCGCGCATCTTCTCCGACAATGTCAAAATGGCGTAGTAGAGCACCGGGATGAAAAACACTCCCAGCACGGTGGCCAGCAGATAGCCAGCAAAGACGGCGGTGCCCAGCGAGTTCCGGGCCAACGCCCCGGCGCCGGTGGCGACCACCAGGGGGATGTTCCCCAAGTTTGATGAAATCGCGGTCATCATGATGGGCCGGAAGCGCAGCCGGGATGCCTCGAAGGCGGCGTCGAACACGGACCGCCCTTCTTCATAGAGCTCTTTGGCATATTCGACAATCAGAATGGCGTTCTTGGCCGACAGGCCGATGAGCATGAGCAGACCTACCTGAACATAGACGTCGTTCACCAGACCCCGCAGCCAGGTTCCTAAAAAGGCGCCAAAGACCCCTAAAGGCACGGCTAAGATAATGGCGAAGGGGATGGTCCAGCTTTCATACTGCGCCGCCAGAAAGAGGAACACGAAGAGCAGGCCCAGGATGAAAATAACCGCCTGGGCTCCGCCGGCCTGCTTCTCCTGGAAAGCGGTGCCGGTCCACTCGTAGCCATAGCCCTGGGGCAGGTCGGTGGCGGCCACCTGTTCCAGGGCGGCCAGGGTCTGGCCGGAACTGTAGCCCGGGGCGGCGGCGCCGTTGATTTCCGCGGTGCGGTACATGTTATATCGCTGGATGAGGTCCGGTCCGGTGGTGGCCGCCATTTTCACCAGGGTATTCAGGGGCACCATGGTGCCGCTGGCGTTGCGCACGTAAATCTGCTTGAGGTTTTCCGGGTTAGCCCGGAACTCGGGTTCGGCCTGGACCATCACCTTATAGGTGCGCCCGAACAGGTTAAAGTCGTTTACCTGCAGGCCCCCCAGGTAAATCTGCAGGCTTTCGAAAAGCTCATTTATCGGGATCCCCAGGGTCTTGGCCTTATCCCGGTCCAAATCCAGCTCAATCTGCGGCACCGTGGAGCGGAAGCCGGTGAAGAGGCTGATGATCTCCGGACGTTTGGCGGCCGCGTTCGTGAAGTTCCGGGTGGTCTGGTCCAATTCCGCCGGGGTGCGGCCGCCCCGGTCCTGCAACTCGAACTGGAAGCCCCCGGCGCTGCCCAACCCGGGGATCGGCGGCGGCAAAAAGACGATGGCCAGGGCTTCCGGATAGGAGTTGAATTCCTGCCGGGACCTGGCCATGATGGCCTGCAGGCTCGTTTCTTTGGAACCTCTCTCTCCCCAGGGTTTAAGAATCACAATCAGGGTGGCATTATTGGAGGTATAGGCGTTGGTCAACACATTGAGGCCCCCAAAGGTGACCACGTTTTTGACGCCCGGCAGACCTTGCAGAAACTTTTCCGCCCGGTTGGTAAGGGCCTCGGTGCGCTCCAGAGAAGCGCCATCCGGCAGATTTAAAGCGGCGTAAAAATAGCCCTGGTCTTCATCCGGCACAAAACTGGTGGGCAGGGCCTTCAAGAGGCCGCCGGCGCCGCCGCAGAATACCAAAAGCAGCAGCAGCATCAGGATGGTCCGACGCAGGACGAGACCCACAGCAATCCCATAGCATCCTGACAGTCGATCGAAGTTCCGGTTGAAGCCGCCGAGAAACCTTCCCAAATACCCACGCGATTCCTTCCGGGGTTTGAGGATCAGGGCGCAGAGGGCCGGGGAAAGGGTTAGGGCCGTGAAGGTGGAGATGAACATGGTTGCGGTCAGGGTCAAGGCGAACTGCCGGTAAAGTTGTCCGGTGATGCCGCCCATGAAGGCCGCGGGCACGAAGACGGCGGCCTGCACCAGGGTGGAGGCCACCAGGGCGCCGGATAGCTGGCCCATGGCGGTTTCCGCCGCCTCTTTGGGTTTCATGCCTTGCCCGATATTTAACTCGATGGCCTCCACCAGGACCACGGAGTCATCCACTACGTTGCCCACAGCCAGCACCAGACCGAACAGGGTGAGGGTATTGATAGAAAAGCCCAGGGGCACAAACAGCGCAAAGGTGCCCAAAAGGGCCACCGGCACTGCGGCCATGGGTATAACCGTCGGGCGGAAGCTTCCCAGAAAAATAAAAATGACCAGGAGAACCAGGGCAATGGCCTCAAAGAGGTTTTCCAGCACCTCTTTAATGCCGACGCGCACAAAGGTGGTGTTATCAAAGGATATCTGGTAAGCGAGGCCCGGGGGGAAATCGGCCTTGAGCTGTTCCAGCAGGGCGTAAAGCTTATTGGCGGTATCAATGGCGTTGGCGCCGGGAAGTTGGTACACGACGACGAGCGTGGCCGGCACGCCGTTTAAGCGGCCATAGCTGGTGTAGGTCTTGGCGGCCAACTCGGTTCGGGCCATGTCCTTCACCCGCAATATGGAGCCGTCCGTCAGGGAGCGAATCACCATGTTCTCAAATTCTTCTTGCTTGGTGAGACGCCCCTTTACCTTGACGGCATACTGGAATTCCACCCCGGCCTTAGCGGGTGGCTGTCCCAGGGCTCCGGCCGGCGCCAGCACATTCTGCTCTTTAATGACCTGGGCCATGTCGCTGGCCGTCAAACCTTGCTTGGTAAGCCGGTCGGGCCGCACCCACAGCCGCATGGCATAGTCCCGCTGGCCCACGATCATGGTGCTGCCTACCCCAGAGGTTCGGGCGATGGCGTCCACCAGGTTGATGGAGGCGTAGTTGCTCAGGTAGGTGTCGTCAAAAGTTCCATCCGGCGAATACAGGCTCACCACCAGCAGCATGTCCGGAGATTTCTTCTTGATAGAGATGCCGGCGGACACCGCTTCGGAAGGCAGCTTGGGCGTAGCCTTGTTGACCCGGTTATTGATATCCACGTTGGCCAGGTCGAGATCGGTCCCCACCGTGAAGGTGCAAAGCAGGAGATAGCGCCCGTCATTGCTGCTTTTGGAGGAGAAGTAGATCATATTCTCGGCGCCGTTGACTTCTGGTTCCACTACCGAGGCGACGGACTTCTCCACTTCCTCGGCGTTGGCGCCGGGGTAATTAATCTCCACTTCCACCGTGGGCGGGGTGATCTGGGGATACTGGGCCACGGGCAGGCTCGGAATGCACAAGGCCCCGGCGATCATGATCACCAGGGACAGGACGATGGCGAAGATGGGGCGGTTGATAAAAAATTTGGCCATGTCCTATCCTGCTTTCTTTTCCTCGGTTACGGGCTTATCGGCGGGATTGACCACCATGCCGGGACGGACCTTCTGGAGGCCTTCAACTACCAGGCGCTCACCCGCCTTTATCCCTTCCTTGACGACCACCAGGTTCTGGTAACGCTCTCCCAGGGTGACGGTTCGGAGCGCCACCTTGTTATCCGGCAAGACGACATAGACAACGGTGACCCCTTGCTGCTCCGTAACCGCCTTCTGGGGCGCCAGGAGGGCGTCAGGCCTTTCCTCCAGGGACACCCGGATGCGCCCGAACAGCCCGGGGCGCAGCAGTTTGTCGGGATTGGGGAAATTTACGTAGACTTTCAAAGTGCCGGTGGTGAGGTCCAGGGCCCGGTCCACGAAACTGACCTTGCCTTTATACGGGTATATGGAGTTGTCGGCCAAGATCAATTCAAAAGGTTCGTCAGCCCCATTGGATGCTTTTTGTTTGCCCTCGGGATACTTTTTAATTAGTGAGAGATAATCGGATTCGCTGAGGCTGAAGACGGCCCGCATGGGATCCCAGGAGGACAGGGTGGTCAGGAGGGTTTTATCCTTGGTGACCAGATTGCCCACCGACACTTCTTCTCTGCCGATGGTGCCGGTGATGGGGGCGCGGATCTCGGTGAATTTCAGGTCCAGTTCAGCCTTGGCCACCGCCGCCCTGCCTTTCTCGATGGAGGCCCGGTTATACTCCGCTTCCGCCTCGGCTTTGTCCAGATCCTGTTTGGGGGCGGCGTCCGCGGCCACCAGGGGTTTCAAGCGCTCCACGTCTTTTATGGCTTTGCCCAGAGCCGCTTGGGCTTGGGCCAGTTGCCCCCGGGCGTCTTGGAGCGCCGCCTTATAGGGCCGCTGGTCGATGAGGAAAAGCAACTGTCCGGCTTTAACCGTGCTGCCTTCTTTGAACGAAATCTTCTCCAGGAACCCCTCCACCCGGGCCCTGATCTCCACGGTTTCCCGGGCCTCAGTGCGGGCCACGTATTCCACGTAGATGGGCACCGTCTTCTGCTCTACCTTCGCCACCAGAACCGCGGGGGGCGGGGGACCCGCCTTCTTCTCTCCGCCTTTTTCCCCGCAGCCGCAGGCCGCGATCAGAATCAGGCCCAGGACCAGGCCGGGCAGACGATATTGGCGCGAAGACTTTCTGTATTGGGTTACCGGACGGTTCATGCAAACCCCTTTACATGCAATAAACGCATAGAAGATAATTAAAATTTGTCGAAAGTATCATACTCGTTGAATAATGTAACAGACGTATCCGGTTTACTCAAGTAGCCACTATATATAGTATTTTGGGGTATTGGAATTCTGGCCTATTTAGTTCTATTATTCTCATGCCCTCTAAGTTCTTTCGCCAAGCTCACCAGGTCCTTGAAAGGATTGGGCCGGTTCGACCCGGAAATGCGATTCAGATGTACCCATATTCCTGCCCAATAGCCGAACATGGCAAACTTATATCGTGATAGGCTGTCAATGGCCTTATACTCAGCATCGTTCAGCTCTTGAATTAGGGCATGATTCATGGTGTTCAATCCAAATTTGGTTGTCCTCATAGAACACAAGATATAGTATGTACTTGAGTCAAGCGGATACGCCCAATACGGAATTCCGGGTGATCTGGCCGGATGCAAGTCTGCACGTCCTGGCGGCGCGCGCCACGGTGCTGCGAGATGCCAACGGCCAACCCCGGCGAATAATCGGCGCCTGCTGGGATATAACTGATAACAAGCAAAGAGAACAGCTGGCGCTCTTGGGCTCCGAGGTGGGCGACGCCCTCACGAGCCTGCAACCGTTGCGTGATAGGTTGCAACTCTGCGCCGAAGCCCTGGGCCATCAATTGGACGCGGCCCTGGCCCGGATCTGGATAGTCAATGAACCGGCAGACCTGCTGGAGATGCAAGCCAGTGCCAGGATCCACACCCAAACCGATGGCACCCGTAGCCGGATACCTGTGGGTAAGTACAAAATTGGTTGTATCGCCCAGGAAGCCCGGCCGCGCTTTTCCAACAATGTGGGTGAAGAGCCTGATGTCGATGACAAGGAATGGGTGAAACAAAACAGTCTAATCGGTTTTGTCGGTCTTCCCTTGGTGGTGGAGGACCGGGTGGTGGGCGTCATGGCGTTCTTCTCCCGGACGAAACTGCACCCGGATACGGTGCAGGCCCTCAGCGGCATTGCCAAGACCATTGCCGTTTCGGTTGACCGGAATCGGGCCGAGAGAGAATTAAAGCAGGCGCGAGCTGCGGCTGAGGCCGCCACCCAGGCCAAGAGCGATTTTCTGGCCAACATGAGCCATGAGATCCGCACCCCGATGAACGCCATCATCGGTATGAGTTATTTAGCGCTCAAGACTGATTTGACCCAAAAACAACATGACTATATCAGTAAAATCCACACCTCAGCCAATACCCTGTTGGGAATAATTAACGACATCCTGGATTTCTCCAAGATCGAAGGCGGCAAGCTCTCCATGGAGTTGGTGGACTTCAATCTGGATGAAGTGCTGGATAACCTGGCCACCCTGGTTACGGTGAAAGCCCGGGAAAAAGAACACGTGGAGGTCTTGTTCGGCACGTCTCCGGACGCGCCGCGTTTCCTCGTGGGCGACCCCTTACGGCTGGGGCAGGTTCTCGTCAATTTGACGAACAATGCCCTCAAGTTTACCGAGTCCGGCGAGATCGTGGTCTCCACGGAAGTGGCTTCCCGGGACCAGGATCTGGTAACCCTGAGATTCTCGGTGAGTGACACCGGCATCGGCCTTATCCTGATAAATCTGGACTTGCATGTCGCCAGGCGTAGTTACATTTATCCACCCCCGAATTGCGGTAATGGTGACCGCCTTATCCAGGACGAATTGCGCGAAGAGGGTTCCGGGATATTGGAGACTCCTGCCGCCGGTGGTAGCGGTCGGCTGTCCCGTATCCACCAGCGAATCCGCCTGAGCCGACCCGATGAGAACAAAAGAAATCGCCAAAGCCAGGAACAGTTTCTTACTCAATTTTCCACTCTCCTTTCTCCGACTTGCAGTCCGTTGCGCCTCTCCTTTGCCAGGTCTGTCAATCACTCAATAACAACAGCAAAGGCCCGGTGAGGCTCGAGGCCTTCACGGGCACGGTTCGGCTGATGGTATCGAACCCGGCTGGCCCCGTCACATCTTGTTTTGCGGCATATTGGCCCGGCTTGACGTATTTATGGGAGAAGCTGCGATCCCCAGTGGTAAAGCCATCCCCCGTCATCCAAATCCAGGCGTTGGCGCCGATGGACATATCGGTAAAATAGATGAACTGGTTCGGCTTGGGCTCCAAGGGAGCGAAGGCAAAATTAGCCATGACCTTGGTGCTCTGACCTTGCTTCCAGGTCGTGTCGGTATAGTCATAGCCCTGGCTGAAGCTGTTAGGCTCGATGCGATAAGACACTGTCGCCGCGTTAATAGACAGGGCGCTGATAACGGGGACAGATGTATGATTACCTGTTGACCAAAAGTGTAGACGGCTGTCGAAGATGCCATATATCAGTTCGTAGTCCCAAGCCGGACTATAATAAATATAGGCCACCACCCCATCTTTGACAACATGGCCATAGGTGTTGCCACCCGAGTAGTCGGTGAAAGAATAGCTAGTCGACCTCCAGCCAACGAACCAAGGATGGCCAGGCATTTCGAGGGCGGGGTCATAGGTGGCGAAGTAATCTACGATGACCGAAGGGTTTTCCACCGACGGGGTTTCCGGGGTATATTTGGATTCATAAAGCACAACTCCATCATTGACGGCCAATATATTGGTCTCATGAGCTAACCATGCCCCCCAGTTTGTGCTGATCTGCCAGCCCATTGCCGGGTTAGGGTCATAGACGCCAGTGACAATCTGAAATTTGTTATTAGACAAATCTTTGACGCGCCAGGCCACCATCCCCTGGTAATTGCTTAATTGATCGACTGCATAGGCAAAGGCTCCACCGGGAATGGTCCAAGTATAGGGAATATCCTCCCCGGTGGCCGGGTTATGGACCGAGACGGTCACTTTAGTCTCGGTGTCTTGAACCACGGTGGGGCCGGTGATGTTTTGCAGGGGCGGGTAGTAGGCCAGGGATAGGTCAGCCCCGGACCAGATCAGAACCAGGGTAGCCAGAAGCAGGGGTAAAAATACGGCTCTTTTCATGGCATCACCTCATACAGGGTTTCTTGAAAAAGCTGGTTCGCAATTATGAGTGTACCGCATCCGGTTTCCTGGACACAAGTTTTTATTAAGCCGCTCGAGCGAGTGAGGCTTGGGCGAGCCAGTGGGCCCTGGCCTGCCACGGTCTTTAGCCATGACTTGTCCTTAACGCTCACCAC
>Ga0194113_10011759_pt1 | contig 10326 bp, 11 predicted proteins | sample TA2MahC200mmetaG_FD_146193 | JGI IMG/M metagenome (GOLD analysis project Ga0194113, IMG submission 146193) | Freshwater microbial communities from Lake Tanganyika, Tanzania - TA2015017 Mahale Deep Cast 200m | ecosystem: Environmental > Aquatic > Freshwater > Lake | place: Tanzania: Lake... | reverse complement strand
CGTGTAGCGATCTACCCATTCGGGCCGGAACAGGCCCAGCTCGGCGTAGTAGCGCAGCGTCTTCACCGAGACCTGCGCCAGCTTCGAGAACTCCCCGATCTTGAGCATCCCATCTCCCTCCCAACACACCTCATCTGCCGGCCGGCAGCTTCACTGCCAGTATACACCCTCCTCCAGGGGGAGAGTCAAGAGCCGATCGCCCACGAATTCGACGTCAGCTTATTGCCCCGCCCCGCGGGGCCTGCTATAATGCGCATCATCCTGAAGCGTTCCCCTTCAGGCGCCGATCGCCGAACACTGGTTCCTCATCGGCGGTCGCACCAAGGAGAGTCTCATGAAAGCAGTCATCTTGCGCAGGCCGCGCCAGCTTGAATTGATCGAAATCCCGCGGCCGCGACTTACCGAAGAAAACCACGTATTAGTACAGGTGCGCGCGTGCGGCATCTGCGGCAGCGACCTGCGCTACTTCGTGGGTGAGAACCCATGGGCGCTCCACACCCTGGGACGCCACGTGGACAACCCGCCGGACATGATCCTGGGCCACGAGCTGGCGGGCGTGGTGGTCGAGGTCAACAGCGCGCGCTACGAGCATCTGCTCGGCCGGCGGGTGGGCGTGCAAGCCTTTCGGACGTGCGGCGCGTGCCGCCTTTGTCTGAGCGGACACGAGAACCTGTGCCGCAACACGCTGCACATCGGGCATGCTCAGGGTTGGGGCGCGATGGATCACTACCCCGGCGGCTACGCCGAATACTGCCTGGCCTGGGCCGATCTGCTGCACCCCATGGCCGACCATGTGGCATTCGAGGAAGAGGCGATGCGCGACATTTTGGGTGTGGCGGTGCACGCGGTGGGCCGGGCCGAGATCCCCGCCGACGCCAGCGTCCTCTGCATCGGCGGCGGGCCGGCAGGGCTGAGCATCGCCCAGGTGGCCCGCGCACGCAGAGCAGCCCACGCGCTGATCTCTGATCCGTCGCCGCTGGCGCGCGAGATCATCGGCCGCCACGCGGGCCTGACCGCCTTCGATCCGCGCTGCGAAAGCCTGGCTGACGGCCTGCGCCGGATCACTGGCCAGACCCAGTGCCACGCGATCTTCGATACGGTGGGCAGCGTCGAGACCTTCCACGCGGCGCTCCCTTTGCTGGCGCCGGCCGGCGCTTATGTGAATCTCGCGGTGCAGAATCTCGATGCGACGCTCAACCTGGCCGCGCTTGGCTCGGAACGGCGCGTCACCGCTTCATCTAATGCCTTCTATGCGGATGAGCGCGAAGCCCATCGCTTGATCGAAACACGCGGCGTTGACGTGCGCTCGATGATCACACATCGCTTCCCCTTGGAGAGCTATGCGGAAGCCTTTGACCTGCTTGCCCGTGCTGCCAGGGAGGCCTACAAAGTGGTGTTCGAGATCGGTGATCTCACAGCCGATGCGAATAGACCACTTGCGACCGCCGTCCGCGGCTGTCAGTGAAGCCTGAAAGCAATGCAACACGTGAAAGCATGAGCGGCAACCGTCTGGGCACATCTCAGATTGCGCGCGCGATCGGCGTTCACCCGAACACCGTGCGCCTCTACGAGGCGTGGGGCTTTCTGCCGGCTGTGCCCCGGAGCCCATGAGAAGGGATATGTCTCAACCCCAGATCATAGTCGAACATCTGACCAAAGTTTACCGCGTCCCGCAGCGCGGGGAAGGGCTGGCCGCGGCTGTGACCAGCATGTTTCGCCGCGCCTACCAGCATGTCACGGCTGTCAACGACGTGAGCTTTGCGATCGCGCCGGCCGAGATCGTCGGGCTGATCGGTCCGAACGGCGCGGGCAAGACGACGACCCTCAAGATGCTGTCTGGCCTGCTGCACCCCACCGCGGGCGCGGCGACCGTGGCCGGGCATGCGCCGTGGGAGCGTCACCCCGCGTTCCTGCGGCGCATCAGCATGGTGCTCGGCAACAAAAGCCAGATGCTATGGGACATTCCGCCGCTGGACACCTTCCGTGTGCTCGCCGAGATTTACGCTGTGCCGCCGGCCGAATACCGCGCGACGCTGGACGAGCTGGTCGCGCTGTTGGAGATGGAGGAGCTGTTGGCCAAGCCCGTGCGCAGCTTCTCGCTGGGCGAGCGAATGAAGTGCGAGTTGGTGGCGGGCTTGCTTCACCGGCCGGCCGTCCTCTTCCTGGATGAACCGACCCTGGGGCTGGATGTCTCGATGCAGAGCCGGCTGCGCCGCTTCGTGGCCGAGTACAATCGGCGCTCTGGCGCCACGGTCATCCTCACCAGCCACTACATGGCCGACGTCGTGGCTCTCTGCCCGCGGGTCATCGTCATCCACCAGGGGCGCATCCTCTACGATGGCCGTCTCGGTCAACTGGCCGAGCGGCTGGCGCCCTTCAAGCTGCTGCGCGTGGCGATGGGCGAGGTTGAGATTGAGGCTGAGGTCAAGGCTAAGGCTGAGGAGGAGATTGAGAGGTTGCCTGGCGGCGTGGAGGTGCTGGAGCGCGAGAACGGCCGCCTGGTGTTGCGCGTCCGCCGCGGCGACGCGCCGGCCGTCACCGCGCACCTCCTTCAGAAACTACCGGTCAGCGATCTCACGGTCGAGGATCCGCCGTTGGAAGCGGTGATTGACCAGATCTACCAGCAGCCCGATGCCCTTTCTGACGAGGCCGGCCGGCCCGAAAGCGCGAGGGCCGCACAATGAATCTCATCGCGCCACTCAACAGTCGGGGCGGCTGGGCGCTCGTCAAGAGCACCTGGACCTCGTGGCTGCAATATCGCAGCTTCTTCTTCCTGCTCGCCTTTGGGTGGATGATCCCGCCGCTGATCTATTTGTTCGTCTGGTCGGCCGCGGCCGGCCAGGATCATGTGGGCGGCATCACCCGCGGCCAGTTCGTCGGCTACTACCTGATCCTGATCCTGGTCAACCAGATCACCTACTCGCAGACCAACTGGACCGTAGGCGACGTGATTCGCAGCGGAGGGCTGAACGCCTGGCTCCTGCGGCCCATGCCGCCGCTGTTCCATGCCCTGTCATCCGAGCTGGCCGGTAAGGTCGTCTACTTGACCTTCGTCACGCCGGTCGCCGCCCTGCTGGCGCTGCTCCTGCGCCCCGAGATAGATCCTGGGCTGGCCGCCGCGCCGCTCTTCGTCCTGTCCGTGGCGCTGGCCTGGGCGCTGCGCTTTGTGTGGGGCCTCTGGATCGCGCTGTTGGCCTTCTGGGCCACGCGCGCCGATGCCCTGTTGGCGGTGCAAGACGCGCTGGTCTTCGTGCTGGCGGGAGTGGTCGCGCCGGTCGCGCTGCTGCCGGCCTATCTACAAGGAGCTGCCCGGTTCCTGCCGTTTCGCTACATGGTCGGCTTCCCCGTGGAGATCCTCACCGGGCATCTGACTGGCGACGAGCTGGCTGTTGGCTTCGCGATGCAATCCGCGTGGCTGGTCATCGCGGTCGCGCTGGCATACCAGGTCTGGCGAGTGGGTCTACGGCGCTACACAGCCATCGGAGGTTGAAGATGCGTTACTTGCGATTGATCGGCCGCTTCGTGCGCGCCTCGGCGCAGCAAGACCTGGCCTATCGGGCCAACTTCCTCATCAGCCTGCTGCATTCGGTTCTGAACCTGGGCGTGGGAGTGGTCGGCGTCACGGTGCTCTTCGGCCAGGTCGAGACGCTCCACGGCTGGGATCTGCGGGGAACGCTGGCGTTGCTGGGCGTCTATCTGAACGTGTCTGCTCTGCGCGGGCTGTTCCTCGGCCCCAGCCTGGACGCGCTCGCCGGCATGGATGGCGAAGTGTGGAGCGGACGTCTGGATTTCACCCTGCTGCGGCCGGTGGACATCCAGTTTCTGGCCAGCTTTCGGTACTGGCGGCTCTTCAGCCTGACCGACTTGCTGCTGGGGATGGGTGTGGTGGGGGCCGCGCTGAGCCTGCCGGGCAGCCCGCTCACCGCGGGTCGGCTGGCAGCCTTTGCGGTCAGCCTGGCGGCCGGGCTGACGATCCTCTACGCGCTCTTGCTGGGGTTCACCGCGCTGGTCTTCTGGAGCCCGGGATTCCTCTTCGGCTGGCTCTTCAACGGCATCTTCCAGATGGCGCGCTACCCCGTTGCGATCTATCCCGGCTGGCTGCGGCCCGCGCTCACCTGGATCGTGCCCGTCGGCCTGATAACCACCGCGCCAGCCCAGGCGCTGACGGGCGACCTGGCGCTCCCGACTCTATTGGGCGGCGTCGGCCTGGCCGGCCTCATGCTGACCGCCGCATCGCGCCTGTTCCGAACCGGCTTGCGGAGGTACGCCAGCGCGTCAAGCTAGACACGACTTGAGCGCCTGCGCTAAATCTGCGATGATGTCGGCCGGGTCCTCGATGCCGATGGACAGGCGCACCAGGCCATCGCCGATGCCGATCCCGCGACGCGTCGCGGGATCGAGGCTGCGATGCGACGACATGGCCGGGTAGAGCGCCAGACTGTAAACGTCGCCGAGCGTCGTCGCGGGCAGGATCAGCTTGAGCGCGGCCATGAAGCGCCAGACGGTCTGCCGATCGGCCTCTCGCAGATCGAAGCTGATCATCGCGCCGAAGGCCCCGCGGCCGAGGATGCGGCTGGCTGTCGCGTGCTGAGGCGAGTCCTCAAACCCCGGATAGTTCACGCGGCTCACGGCCGGCTGCCCTGCCAACCAGCGGGCGATGTGCCCCGCGTTGTCGCACTGCCGCTGCATCCGCAGCGGCAGTGTCTTGATCCCGCGCAAGATCAGCCATGCCTCGTGCACGCCCAGGTTGCTGCCCACCAGCTTGTTGATCTCGTTCAGCGCCAGCCGGCGCTCTGCGCTCGTCACGACCACGCCGCCCAACGCGTCGCCGTGCCCGCCCAGATACTTCGTCGCGCTGTGCACCACGTAGTCCGCGCCGAGGGCCAGGGGTTGGCACAGATACGGCGTCGCGAAGGTGTTGTCCACGATCAAGACTGCGCCGGCTGCGTGGGCGATCTCGGCCAGCCGCGGCAGGTCCGCCACCTTGAGAAGCGGATTGGAGATCGTCTCCACCAACAGCGCAACCGGCTGGCATTCGGCCACAAGGGCGGCCGTTGCAGCCAGATCGCACGCATCTACGAAGCGCGTGGCGCCCCCTTGGCTGGCCAGCAGCCTGCTCAACAGCGCATAGGTCGCGCCGTACACGTCCTGAGCTGCCACGACCGTCGCGCCGGCGCGCGCGCCCGCGGCGAGGAGCGCGCCGTGGATCGCGGCCATGCCCGAGCTGTAGCTGAGCGCCGCTGCGCCGCCCTCCAACACGGCCACCGCCTGCTCCAGGGCTGTGTTGGTTGGCGTGCCGTAACGCGTGTAGACGGGCCCCTCGGCCGCGCCGGCGAACACAGCATCGAGCTGTTCCAGATCGTCATACACGTAACCCACGCTGGGGAAGATCGGCGTGACGACAGGCGTGAAGCCCGCGCGATCGCGCACGGCCCGCTCGCCCGCATGGACGGCGGCGGTAAAGATTGACCGTTCAGACATAACTCAATTCCAGCGTCTCAGCCCGATTCATCGGGCGCTGCTCAATAGCCCGGCGACTTCATCGCCGGGCTCGACTTCATCGCCGGGCGGTCTGCCGGGGGCAGCGGCCCGCGCGCCACGAACTCCACGGCCTGCTCGAGCTGCGCCAGATCCGAGATGCCAACCAGCACGGTCGAAATCTCCGGCTTGGCCAGGGCAAACCGGATCGCGGCCTCCACCAGGCTGCCGACGAAGCCCTCTTGCACCAGGAAGTCGAAGCGCCGCGCGTGCGCCACATCCTCCGCGTAGTCGCGGCCTGTGGCGATCGGTTCCACGGTCGCCGCGGCGTGGGCGTGCCGGTCGGTCGAGCCGCTCAGCGCGCCGCCGGCCAACACGCGGATCGCGATGACGCCCATTCCCTGTCCGGCTGCACGATCAATCAGCCCCGCGTAGTCCTGGAAAGGAAAACCCGGCGAAACGGGCTGGCCGGCCGAGGGGTTGATCAGATTGTAGCAGCACTGGATGGTGTGCGCCTGGCCCAGTTCGACCGCCGCGTGCAGGGCAGCCGTCTCCCCGATCCCGTTGATGCCCCAGAAGCGCGCCTTGCCCTGTTCGCACAGTCGTTCCAACGCTTCGCCGACCACCGCCAGTGCGGGGGCGGTCAGCCAGCTCCGGCCGGGCTGATGCGCGACCGCCAGCGGGTTGTGCAGTTGGATGAGATCAACTTGTGGCCGGCGCAACCGGCTCAGGCTGCGCTCGACCGAGCGGATCACCGCGGCCGGGATGTCATCAAGCTCTTCCTCGCGGATCATCACCTTTGTGCCGACCAGGACATCTGGCCGCAACTCCGCCAGCACGCGGCCCAGGTTCGTCTCCGACAGCCCGGCCCCATAGATGGCCGCCGTGTCGAAATAGTTGACGCCCAGCTCCACGCCGCGGGCGACCGCGCGGATCATCTCGGCATAGTCCCCGCGTACCAGCAACCCACCGACCGCGCCGCAGCCGAAGCCCAGGGCCGAGACGCGCAGGCCAGTGCGACCCAATAACCGGTATTCCATGCGGATCTCCTGAGCGATAGACCCTTGAGGTTTGCCAACCTCAAGGGTCCAGACCCTCAATCGAAGAAATCCTCATCCCCTGGCGGGAGATAGCGCCGCGCCCGCTCTGGATTGATCTCCACGCCCAGGCCGGGCCGATCCCACACGGTGATGAAGCTGTCCACCACGATCGGCTTCGGCAGTCCATCCACGATGTCATACCACCATTCCGGCTTGCCGGTGGGATACTCGAACGCGATGTAATTGTTGGGCAAGGTCGCGCACACCTGGACGAGCGCGGCCAGCCCAATGAGGCCATCGGCGATGCCGTGGGGCGCCATCAGGATGCCGTGCAGGTCAGCGTATTCGGCCACCCACTTCAGCTCGGCCAGGCCGCCGATGTCGGCCGGGTCCGGCCCGATGATGCGCACCGCCTGCTTCTCGATCAGGTCCGCGAAGTTCTGCCGCAGGTAGATCTGCTCGCCGGTGTGGATGGGGGTCGAGGTAGCGCGCGTCACCTCGCGGTACAGTTGGGCCATCACATAGGGGGTGTAGTCGCCGGTGATCAGGTCTTCAAGCCACATCACATTCAGCGGCTCCAGCGCCTTCGCCAGGCGGATCGCATCCGGCACGGTCCACCCCGGCCCGCAGTCGAGCGCCAGCCCTACCTCGTCGCCCAGGACCGACTTCATCGCCTCGACGCAGGCGATCACGTGCTTGAGGCTGCGCTCGGTCAGCAAACCGCGGTTGGGATAGAACGGCGCCTCGCGCACTTCGCCATAGGTGAAATCGGGCAACCGAACCGGCATGGGGCTATGGAACCCGATCCCCTGCTTGATGATGGAGAACTTCTCTGGCGACGTCTTCATCAGCGCCATGTTCGCGGCGTAGTGGTCCGGCGTTTGGCCGCTCATGGGGAAGCGCACTGCGCCGTTATAGACGCGCACCTTATCTCGCACCTTGCCGCCCAGTAACTTGTAGACCGGCAGCCCGGCCGCCTTGCCCGCGATGTCCCACAGCGCCATCTCGATCGCGCTGACAGCGCTGCCCCATGGCTTGAAGCTGCCGAGCCGGCGGATCTTCAGCATCACCCGCTCGACATTGGTCGGGTCCTCGCCCAAGAGGAACGGGCGGTAGAACAGCACGTGCGGCTTCAGGTAGGACTTGGGCGACTCCGCTTCACCCCAGCCGACGATCCCCTCGTCAGTCGTGATGCGGATGACAGGGTTCTGGCCGATGACGGTGCATTTCAGATCGGTGATCTGCATAGGGTAAGACTCCTGTGGATTGCGTGGTGGGTCGGGCGTCGAACGTCAGACGTCCGGCGTCGGGCGTCAAACGTCAGGCGTCAGGCGTCGAACATGAATTGACGCTTCACGCTTCACGCCCCGCGCCGCCAGGACGATGATCTGCACGGCGACTTCCGGCGCGATGTGGCCGGTGTTGATCGTCAAATGATAATAGCGGATGTCTTTCCATTCGGCGTTCTTGTGCATGTGGCGGATCGCCTGCCGCTTCTGCTCATCCGAATCGCTGATGCGTCGTCTGGCCTCCGCGTCCGCGATGTTGAACCGCTGCATCAGGCGCTGCACGCGCACCTCCAATCCTGCGTAGAGGTGGACGTGCAACGCGGCGGGCCAGTCGCGCAACACCATCTGGCCGCCGCGGCCGACGATGACCACCTGCCCCTCCTGGGCATACTGCATCATGGTGTTGCGCACGATCTGGCCGTAGGTCTGATCGTCCACGGCCATCTTGGGATCGAACGCGCTGGGCTGCTTGCTGTAGAGCGCCAGCATGTCGGTGCTGACCAGCCGGGACCGGGTCGCGAAGCTGCGCTCCATGGCCAGGATCGCCTCGACATTCACGCCCGCCTGCCGTGCGATCTCCGAGAGCATCGCCTTGTCCATGCGACGATAACCCAACTCCTGACACACGAGATCGGCGATCCGATCTCCCTCGCTGCCGAGCTCGCGCGAGATTGTGATCACAGCCATGCGGCGCCTCCTCGATCAGATTCAGAACAACGACGCCTCCAGCCCCTGGTCGTCCACGATCATGTTAACGCTTTGTCGGAAATGCGCGGGGTGGCGCACGTAGGCCAGATAGTCCGCCATGGTGTGCGCCGAGTTCACCGAATTGTGGGCCAGCACGAGCGCGCCCGGCCGGAACGCGTGCTGTCCAGCCATCAGCAAGTCGAGATAGATGGATTTGCCGCTGGCGCCAGGGCCGTCGGCGTCCAGGTAAAGCAGGTCAATGACATCCTGGCAGTCGCGCAGCCAGACCAGCCCATCGTGCGCCACGATCTCGGCCGGAAAAGGCGCGTTCTGGCCATCGCGAAATCGGTTCACGTTGCGGCGGGCGCGATCTGCTTCTGCAGGCCGGATTTCCAGCCCGATCAGCCGCTCAGCCTGATAACACGCGCCCGGCCCGATCGCCGCGCCCGCGTTCGAGATGAAGGTGTTGCCGCAGAAGATCCCTACCGCGACCATCACCCGCGGCCGCCGGATGGCGTTGATGGCGTAGAGCAGACGTTGCATCCGGTGGCTGATCGCGGTCCAGGGAATCTCGAAGTGCTCTTCCACGGCTGCGCGGTGAGCCAGCAGCTTGTCGTGATCGTATGCCGCATGGGGCAGGACGCCGGCGCGCGCCAGCGCGACCAGTCCTGCATCCACCACCGCGACCTCCTGTTCGAGCGGCTCGAGCCGCCGATGTGGATCGTACCAGCTCATCTTGTACTGCCGCCAATCGTTGGCTTCATGGGCAAAGGCCATGGACGAGTCCCTACTTCAGCGGCGAGTAGTCGGTGGGTTGCAAGACGACGCTGGCGACCCTGGCCGTCAGCACGCCGTTCACCTCGCTGGCCGCCCGACCCGCGATCCAGTCAGGATCTGCGCGGAAGGCTTCCCAGCCGCGCGTCATAGCCGCGCGGTCCTCGAACGCCATGATATAGACCAGATTGCCGGTCTCCGCGGTGATGGGGTCGGGAACCCAGAAGCCGACCAACTGCATCCCATGTTTGGCGAAGATGCCGAGGGTCAGCGTGCGAAAGCGGTTGTGCAGCGCCTCGGCCTTGCCTGGCGCGGCCCAATAGGTGCGCAGTTCGTAGATCATGGGCAAATTCCTTTCTGAGCGTATTATACACCCGCGCGCAAGTTCTTGACCGCGCGCGACTGGACCGTGAAGCTGAGAAAGTCAACAGTGGTTCCAGGGCCGACCGGACACTGCGCCACCAGCCCGACCCGCACCGTAGGCGGCAGGGGCAGGCGGAACAAGCGCACCATGCGCCAGCTCTGGCCATCCAGGGCATAGTACATGCCAAACACATCGCCTGCCCGCAGGAGTTGCAGCCACAGGTCAGGAACAGACAGATCAACGCCGTTAGCGTCGTCCGAGTACTCACGCGTGACCACACTGACGGCTGCAGTGGAGCCGAAGTCGGTGCGCTCATAGCACAATTTCGCCCATTGCCCGGCGTCATGACGCACCATGAGCGCCGCGGCGTCATATTGAGTCACCCATGTGGGCCGCACGTACGCCTGGGCCACGAAGTCGCCAGTGACGTTCAGCCACAAGAAGGGCGCGTTGTCGGCCGCGTGCGTCCCGGCCGGCGACTGGAAATAATCCACCTTCGCCGGCACGTACACGCGCATACCGCTGCCGGGCAGCGGCTCCCAGCGCAGCGGCGGATGATCCCAACTCAACAGCCGCGCGGCCAGCGCGTCGGACGAGAGATCTTTCAACAAGTTCATGGGGTAATCCTCCTTGATAGGTCAAGCCACCCGGCCGCCGATATGCCGCAGGGGCTGAAGAGATGGCGCATGTGTTG
>Ga0194113_10011754_pt1 | contig 10328 bp, 6 predicted proteins | sample TA2MahC200mmetaG_FD_146193 | JGI IMG/M metagenome (GOLD analysis project Ga0194113, IMG submission 146193) | Freshwater microbial communities from Lake Tanganyika, Tanzania - TA2015017 Mahale Deep Cast 200m | ecosystem: Environmental > Aquatic > Freshwater > Lake | place: Tanzania: Lake... | reverse complement strand
TGGGGACATCCTGATCCACGAGGTGCCGGACAACGCAGCCGAGGCCGTCCACCACGAAGGCCTTCAGGCGACCGGCCTGTGGCGCGAAGTACGCGAGCAGCACCGACCCAGGCGTCTGTGAAGCCAACCCGACCTGGAGGGTCTCGACCGCCGTCGGGCCGAGCACGGCCAGGCGGCGCTGCATCTTCGCGATGGGCACATCGACCCAGTAGCGCAGCTCGGAGCGGGCGGAGCCCTGCCTGGAGTCGGTCCGCGTTCCGACGCGCAGCACGTAGCGGCCGTCGGGCACGCGCTGGTCGTTCTCGTCGGTGACGTCCCAGGCGAAAACGTAGTCCTTGCCCAGCGCGGGAGGCGTCGGGTCGAGCGTCTTGACGGGTTTGCCGGCTTCGTCGGTGACCGTGATGCTAACCGGCGGCATGGCCACCCCGTCGGCGCCCACGACGGGCGTCACGTGGGCCCGGACCTGGAGCAGGTCCCCGAGCACGGAGATCTCCTCCACCGAGACATCGGCGATGGCCGGTGGCCCGGGGGCGATGGCGCCGGCCGGTTCGGTCTGCCCCCCTTCGGCGGGCAGCGGGGCGGACGCCTCCGAGACCTGCATGCCCAGGGGTGTCGCGAGGGTGTTGCGCACCAGGATCATCTGCTCGGCAGCCTCCTCGGCGCCCTTAGCCGCCAGAGGCTTCCAACTGGCCAGGGCCCGGCCGTTGGCGGGGGCCGGCCCGCTGGTGATGCGCTGGGTCGTGCGTCCCTCGGCATCGGCGACCTCGACCTCCTGCTGACCGAGGGGGCTGGTTCGGTAGTCCAGCGTCACGTTGCCGTCCGCCCGCGAGACCTGGTCGATGGTGACGTAGGCCTCGGTGAGGGGCTGCCGGTTGACGAGCGGCGCATTGGCGTCGGGGGCCGGTGCGCCGACGTTCGAGGCTGTCCGCGACAGGGGGTAGAACAGCTCCGCCTGGCCGCCGCCGGGCGCGTTCGCCTCCGGGGTCGCGGGAGGTTCCGGCCCGGGACCAAGCGGCGCGAGCTCTGGTCGCACGCCGGCGCCACCCATCCCGCCACCCAAGCCTGCCGGGGCCATCCCCATTGTAGCGGCCGGGCCCCCGGCGCCGCCCCGTGCGGCCATTGCCGCTTCGAACTGGTTTCGCATCTGGTCGCGGTGGTCCGGCGCCTCCTGTACGACAATCGGGCCCTGCTGGCGCGGTTGCTGCCGCTGCGGCTGAGACGGCGCCAGCTCCCAGGTGAACTTCTGCATCGCCCCGGGAGCCAGGCCGGTGATCACGAGCGTCATCGAGCGCGCGAGGTCGGCCAGGGTCGCCTGACCGCCACCTATCCCGAGCGGGAAGTAAACGAACTGGAGCTGGTTGAGCAGGCCATTGGGGTCGGCCCCTGGGGCCTCAGCCCTCAGCGGCACGAGTTGGCCGTCAACCGTCACCTGTACGTTCGGCTGCTCGATTGTGAGCCGCAGAACCGCCTTCATCGTCGGCGGCGGGGTCCAGCGCACGGCCACGGGCTCGCCGCGGGCGCTGCCCAGGACGTTGTCCAGGGGGCCGACGCCGAACAGCAGCCCCCCGGAGAACAGCTTGCGGAACAAGTTGTCCTGCGCCTGCCCGCCGGCGTCGGCTTCGAGCGCCGCCCAGAACTCCGGACCGAACTTGATCGCCGCCATCGCGTAGGGCTTGCCGAGGTCAACTTGCAGCAGCTCCGACAGCAGTGCCGCCGTCGCCGGAGCGGCAGCCTTCTCGGCCGCCGCCTCCTCCGCCCGGAGCAGGGACGCCGGGCCGAGACCGGCCAGGCCGATCAGCAACACAAGGGAGTGAATGCGGTGTCGCGTTGTGAGTTGCATTCGGAGTTCCATCCTTACCGCGTACCTTCCACCGTCGCCGCGGCGGGCGCGGCGCGGAGGGATCGATCCATCTCAGCCCCGGCGGCCCCCATGTCGGCGACCAAAGTGGCCGCCAGCGCCGGGGCGCCGAGCGCTTCATCTACATTGCTCAGATCGGACCGCAGCCGGCTGGCAATCAGCCGCAGGTCGCTTGTGCTGACCCGCGACGGTCGGTAGGCGGCGTAGGCCACGCTGTATCCCGCCGTCGTCGCGTCATCTGCGTAGGCGGCCCCGATACCGGAGCCGGTTGCCGGATGAGTCGTGACATGCTCAGCGACCAGCTCCATCGGTCGTTCGGCAGGAACCGGTGCCCTACCGGCGACCGGCATCGGCGTCGCCACCGGAACGCGTTTGACCACGGTCCGCACGACCTCGACGGGGACCTCGACTTCCTTGTAGACCACCTTCTCGACCGGCACTTCCTTCACCGGGCCGGGTATCTCCACCAGCCGGACGTCCGTCCTCGTGAGCGTGCGCGGGAGCGCCAGGTGCCCCACGCTCAGCCCGATCAGCAGACACGCCGCCGCCATGCCCCACGAGAGCCGCCACGACGGCGCGGGGGCCGGCGCGGGCTTGTGCTCGCGCCGGCGCACCTCCGCTCCGATCGCGCGCGCCAGGGCGTCGAAGTGCGCGTCGCCGGGCTCCTCGGGGTCAGGCTCGCGCAGCAGCGTCTCCCACCGCGCGAAGCGCTCGTGCTCCGCGGCACACGCCGGGCAGGCGTCCAGGTGCTCGCTCAGGCGCGCCCGCTCATCGGCGGAAGCGGTCCCGTCGAGCACCTCGTGAATCAGCTTCAGGGCATCCTTGCAGTTCATCTCGATCAGATCCTCTCCGGGAGAGAAGGGGACGGCCCGATCTTGCGGCTCGTCCCCTCCTCCATGCCGAGAGTGCGGCGAAGATTCTCGCGGGCGCGGTGGATCGTGGCTTTGACGGTGCCCTGGGAGCAGCGCATGATCTGTGCCACGCCCGCGATAGATTGGTCCTCCAACGTGAAGAGCGTGATCGCCGCCTGCTGCCGGGGCGGAAGCTGCGCGATGGCCTCCCGCAACCTGCGCAGCTCCTCCTTGCCCTCGGCCAGTCTCGCCGGGCCGGCCGGCGCGCTGGGCGCCCAGTCCGGCGGCTCGCCCCTCACGGTCTCATCCAGCGGTTCCATCACCCGTCGCCGACGGTACCTCCGATACGACATGCAGTGGTTCGTCGCAATCGTCAGCAGCCAGTTGCGGAAGTTCCCATCGGCTCTGAACCGCGGCAACTTCTCATAGGCCCTCAGGAAGGTCTCCTGAGTCGCATCACCGGCGTCATCCGGGCTCCCGAGCAGGCGATAGGCCAGCCGGTACACGGTACGCTGGTGCTTGCGGACCAGTTCATCGAAAGCCGAACCATCGCCCGCACGCGTACGGGCCACCAGCCCGGCGTCGCTGTCTCCCATTCGTGTCGAGCCTTCCGTCACGTCGGGCAACCGTCACTCTCCAGTATGCGTACCGAAGCCCTCTGGTTTATCCGAACACGAGTGGGAGCCGGGAGGTCCCGGGGAATCGGACGGAGGCCTTTCCGGTCCGTGTTCGGAAATGAGCAGGGATGCGAAACGCCTCTCTCCCACTCTCCGCTCCGTTCGCTTGCCTGGCACTCCTCGCCTGCCCGTCGTTTGCGGGCGCCCAGCTGGTCGGCCCGCCCGAGGACCAGCCCCATGTCGCCGTGGTGAAGGACTTCATCGGCGACTTCGGCGAGGCGAGCCAGACGAACACGCTGCCTGCGATCGTGAACCCGCAGGCGCGCAGTGACGGCGTCATCGTGCCCGCCATCAACCTGCATCCTACTGCCAACGGAGACAGCATCGTCGCCTTCCGCGACGTGCGTCTGCCGCAGGTCGCCGAAGGCGAGCGCCTATTCCTGACCTTCCGCATGGGGATGAGTGACGGGATCAACTGGCAGCACGAGGCGAAGCCGAATGGCGTGCGGTTCGCGGTGCGTGTGAACAGGGAGGAGCAGGTCGCGGAGACCCTCGCGGAGCTTGGCTGGCGTTCGCGCGCGCTCGAGCTGACCTCGTTGGCGGGGCACAGCGCAACCATCCAGTTCGTCACCAACGCCGTCGACGGGAACCCCGCCTACGACTGGGCGCTCTTCGCGCAGCCGCAGATCGTCCGCGCGAGGCTGTCCCGCATCGTGCGCCTGCCCGCCGAGACGATCGGGATCGCCTTCGCGGAGGTCAACTGCACGCAGCCCGCGACGGTGAGGCTCGCCATCGGCGAGGCGACTGAGCGCGCCACGCTGACCCGCGGCCGACACTGGCTCCCCGTGCGCTTCACGGGAGTCGCCGAGCCGAAGCTGGAGGTCGCCTCCGGCGCGACCGAGCTGGTGTCGTGCCTCGGTGCGCCGCTGAGCTACCGGATTGAGCTGCGCGAGGTCGCCGCAAGCAAGCCGTTCCTGTTCGCCGAGGAGCCCTTCACCTTCGCGGCGACGCTGGAGAACGTAGGCGAGGGCCTCTACCCCGGCGGGGATGCCGTGCGCCTCGATGCCGCCGTGCCGCCCGAGTGGCGGCGCTTCCTGGAGAACCGCCTGGGGCCGCGCCCCATCCCACCGATGCGCCCCGGCCAGAAGGCGACGGTCGTCTGGGACGACCTCAGCGCCGAGGCACCGGGCAACCTGGTCCTCGGCGCGTCTCTCGGGCGGGAGACCCAGCACGTTCGGCTGCGCGCCTTCCCACCCCCACTGATCCCGCCCGCCGCGCGCCCGAAGGGAGCCGTCTGTCGCGCTTGGCCTCAGCCGGACCTCGCCGGACTCGTGGGCAATCCATGGTCACGTCTGACCCTCGTCGCGCCCGCCTCGGGTGACGCCTACGCCATCGCCGAGACGTGGAACGGCAAGGCCTGGCAGCGAGTCGGTTCGATGTACCCCCTCGCGAGGCTTGCTGTGCGCGACGAACAAGGCCAGCGTCGTGTGCCGGCCCTCGCCATCGATGCCGTCAACAGCGAGGCCGGCGCGCTTGCCATCGATGCCCACTTCACGGCCGAGGGCCTGCCGAGCCAGGCGCTGCGCATCCGCCTCACACCGGAGGCAAACACCCCGCGCATCCGCCTGGACTACGAGGTGCCGGTCGCGACCGACATGGACCTTCTGGCCTTCATTGGGCCGACCGTGCTGGCCGGTGACCGGGCCTACGGCGCGAGAAAGGACTTCGCGATCTTCCCGGGTCTGGAGTATCTGGAGGGCGCCGAGGAGTCGTCATCCACGCGCGATCTCGCGCCGCCGCTCAACGACCGGCGCGTGCCCGCGGCCTTCCGCATCACCACCCCGCTGATGGCCGTTCAGGGCGAGGACTCGCTGGTCGCTCTCCTGTGGGATCCCCACCAGGAATGGGCCCCACATCGCCGCCGCCCTGCCGCGCGCTTCCTGGCGCCTGCGCCAGGGCCGGGCGCGGAGTATGTCCATCTGTCCCTGCTCGCGCCCTCGGTCGGCTCGCACCTGGAGGAGAACCGTGCTGAGGCGACGACGCCGCATCACCTGAAGGCGGGCGAGGTCCTCCGCCTCAGTGCCCAGCTCGTGCTGGATCACAAGGCCCGATACGGACCGGGCAGTGTGGCGAGCGGTCCGCACCGGGGTGGTCTCGTGCTGGAGGCGATGCAGCAGTGGTGCGAGGCCTACGGTCTCCGTCAGCCGTCACCACAGCCCCGCAGCTGGCAGGACGAGCGCGCGCTGTCCCGCGAGGCGTACGTGACGACCCTCTGGAGCGAAGACCCTCCCGGCTGGCCCGGTCACACGGCGGCGCCGCCCGGACACGGGCTGGACGTCGCTCCCGGAGTGCTCCTCGACCTCGCGGAAGGCGTGCCTCCCGACGCCGAGCGCGAGCTGCGCCGCCGGCTTGACCTCGTGACCGAGCGTGCCTTGCGCGAACGGGCGCCGAACGCGCTCCTCAGCTCGAACCGGGTGGAGCTGGGCTTCTTCCTGGGGCACACGGCGGAGGCGCTGAAGGCGCTGAAGGGGTTCGCCCAGAGCCTACTGGCGGGACGCGAGAACGGTCTGTGGGTCTGGCGGCCGGCGGATCGCGAGCACCGAACGCTCGGCGTTCCCGGCACGCACACGCTCGGGCAGGCCGCGTACCCCTCACTGATCTGCCTGCGAGCAGCGCGCTACACGGGCGACCCCGACCTCGCGACCAAGGCTCTCGAGGCCATGCGGCAGATGGAGCCGTACGAGGTCCCGCGCGGCGCCTCGATGTGGGAGTGCCCGCAGTACCAGCCCGACCTCCTCGCCGCCGCGCTGGCGATCCAGGCGTACTGCGAGGCATACCAGCTGACCGGCGATCCGGCGCACCTCGCACACGCGCGCTACTGGGGGTGGACCGGGCTGCCGTTCATCTACCTGTGGGACCTGCCGGACCGGCCGACGATGCTCTACAACTCGATCGGCGTCATCGGCTCCACATACTACACGCATTCCTGGCTCGGCCGGCCGGTGGTCTGGATGGGGCTCGACTACGCGTACGCGCTGCAGGACCTCGCGGAGTTCGACTCCTCCTTCCCCTGGCTGACCGTGGCGCAGGGCATCACCAACTCCGCGATGTGGCAGCAGCACGCTGACGGACCGAGCAAGGGCCTCTACCCCGACTCCTGGGAGCTGTCTGAGAACCACCCGAATCCCTTGGACCTCAACCCGCTGCTGCTCCTGCTGAACGAGTACCGGTTGCGCGGGGAGTCGATGGCCATCCGGTCGGCGCGGACACAGACACCACAAGGCCCGGCGGTCATCAGCTCAGGAGCGGACATCACGAAGCCGCGCAAGAGCGCGAACGGCGTCACGTTCGAGCTGCATGGCATCCCGAACCTGCCCACCTACACGGTCATCGCGCCCGCCGCCGAACCCACGTCGGTAATGGGCACGAGCGACTGGACCTACGACCCGGAACTGAAGGCCGTCATCCTGCACCACACGATGCCCGACAGACCCGTCCGTGGCTCGGTCTCATGGTGATGCCCATGCCGCCCAGCCTCACCCGCAACTCCCTCGTCGACGCCCTCCGCTCCCTAGGTCTCTCCCCAGGCGCCCGGTTGATGGTGCACTCCTCGCTGAAGAGCCTGGGCCACGTGGAGGGCGGGCCACACGCCGTGATCGGCGCATTGCAGGATGTGCTCACCGAGGAGGGCCTGCTGCTACTGCCCTCGTTCAACCACGGCGCAGTGTTCCACTCCGGTCGAGTCGGGTACTACGATCCGCGTGAGACCCCGACCGAGAACGGCCTCATCCCCGAGACCTTCCGCAGGCTTCCCGGCGTCTGGCGCAGCCTCAACCCGACCCACGCCTACTGCGCGTGGGGACATGATGCGGAGCGCTATCTCAACCGCCATCATCTCACCCTCACCATGGGCCCCGATTCGCCTCAGGGCATCCTCCATCGCGAGGGCGGCTGGTGCCTCTTCATCGGCACGGACTACTTCACTAACACCTTCAAGCATGTGGTCGAGATGTCCACCGGCGCTCCGTGCCTCGGCCGCCGCACGCTCGAACTCCCCGTCCACTTGCCGGACGGCCGGCAGGTGAAGCTGCGCACGTGGGGCTATCGCGGCGGACGCTGCCCGATCTCCGACCCGAACGAGTACGTGGACCGCGAGATGGAGCAGCGCGGCCTGCACATCCGTGCACGCATCGGAGGGAGCACCGTCACGCTCTTCCGGCTGAGCGACTTCTACACGCTCCTCGCGGGGATGCTGGCAGAGGGCCATGCGGGGCACCCGCCCTGCAGCCAATGTCCGGTCCGCCCGAACCCCACCGCCTACGACGTGCCCTCCGACTGGGACGATGAGGCCGCTGACCTGCTGCCCGACTCCCCGTCGCGCGCCATCGGGCCGTTGGCTTGGTGTAATGGAACAGGATAGACAGGATGGAACAGGATGACAACGCGTGAACGCTTCCTTTCGATCGTGCACTTCGAGCAGCCGGACTACGTGCCCTACTGGTACGCGCCGGGGATTGGGATCGCGCACATAGAGACCGTTGCGCGCTGGATCGCGGAGGAGGGCTACCCGAGCGACTACGACTCGCTCGTGAGCTTCTGGGGCGCAGAGGGCTACTACGGCGTCGGGCTGCACACGGGCTTCGTGCCGGACTTCCCGGTGGAGCGGATCGACCTCGGCGACGGTTACGTGCTCATCCGCCAGCACAAGGCCGAAACGCGCGAGCTGGCCAACAACTGGGACCTGTACACGATGCCCGAGTTCCGCACCTACATGTTCGAGGACCGGCGCGACTGGGAGGAGCACATGCGCCCGCGCCTCGACCCCGCCGATCCGAACCGGCCGAAGCCCACCGTGCCCGACGCCCAGCCCGACCAGCCCCTGACGGTCCACTGCCCGAGCTACATCGGCACGCTGAGGAGCTGGTTCGGGCTCGACACGGTCAGCTACCTCATGCACGATGATCCCGCGCTGATCCACGAGATCAACCGCGCGTCTACCGACCTCTTCCTGAGCCAGGCGTGGCACGTCGCCGAGCGCGTGCAGATCGACGCGATCACGGGCTGGGAGGACATCTGCTACCGGGGCGGGATGCTGCTCTCACCGGCGGCCTTCCGCGAGTTCTGCGCGCCGTACTACCGGGAGGTCGCGGACTTCGCGCGGCAGGTGGGCGCGGCGGTGGTGGACGTGGACTGCGACGGGGATGTCTCGGAGTTCGTGCACTGCCTGTGGGACTGCGGCGTGAACATGTGCCACGCCTTCGAGCCGACCCACGGCGGCTCGGACATCCGGCGGATTCGCGAGGAGCTGCCGCGCTTCATCATCTGCGGCGGCCTTGACAAGCACGCGATGGTCGATCCCGATCCCACGACCGCCATCGCGGAAATCGACTCGAAGGTGCCCGCGATGCTGAAGCACGGCGGCTACCTGCCGAGCATCGACCACGGCCTCCCGCCGCACTGTCGCTACCGGCCCTTCTGGCACTTCATGAACCGCATCCGCGAGCACTGCGGCGCCCCGACGGCACCGTTTCAGGAGGTCGGGCCGCCGTCGTGAGCCGGCCTACGCGGAGGCAAACAGCGCGTTCCCCGGCACGCTCGTCGGGCCGCAGCCGCAGACGTAGTCCTCGGGCTCCATGCCGAGCTTCGACCCGAGGTCGTCCCACATCCCGATGGTCTCGTTGCAGAGGGAAACGCGGACGCGAGGGTCGCGCCGACGGACCTCGTCGATGACGAACTCGTACACCTCGCGGCGCAGCGCATGGGGGAAGATGTGCTTCACGCGCGGCCAGTAGCCCTGGCCCGGCGGACCATCAGCGAACAGGTCGCGCATCGCACCCAGGAAGCGCGGATCGAGCAGGGACACGTCGATGATCTCATCGATGCAGCCGGGGTCCATCCAGCCGAGGAGGTCGATCGTGATGACATCCGGCGTGACCTCGGCCAGCAGGTCACGAATAAGGCCCTCGAGTTCCTCGCGCCAACCCCTCACCGGCAGGATTGGCGAAAACCGCACGCGCGGGACGTAGCCCGCGCCTTGGACCTTGGCCGCCGCGGCGATGCGCTGTGCGGTGCCGGGCGTGCCGTGCTCGACATGCTCGGCGACCGTCGGGCTGGAGATTGTGAAGCTCACGATCGTGTGGCCGCGATGGTCGAGGCCCAGCAGGTGATCGACGTTGTCGCTCTTCGTGTAGAGCATCAGGTACGCGTTCGGCTGCTCCGCGAAGAACCTCACCATCAGCCCGGATGCGCCGTACTCAGGCTCGAACGCGATGGTGTCGGTCTGGTTGTCGTACTTGTAGAGCTGCAGCCACGGGTTCGCGTCCAGCAGCTCCGGCAGCCGCTCGACCAACTCCTCCAGGTTCACCATGAGGTTGAGGAACCCGCCGATGTGGCAGTAGTCGCACCGATGTAGGCAGCCGAAGGCCGAGTGCAGCTCCGACGCATCTTGGCAGACGGTCCCGTACAGCTCACGGTACTTGCGCCCCTCCCGCAGCGTCCACGCCGCCACGCCGTCCAGCATCCGCAGGCCCAGCGCCGGGAACCGTCGTCTGCGTTCCGCCAGCGTTTCGGGCGAGCCCCAGGTGAAGGCGTTGAAGACGAGAACGGGATCGCCGGCGAGGTTCCACTGCCCCGTGCGCCAGGCGTTCCGCGCCGGCCACTCGTTCGCTTCGCTGACCGCGTTCAGCCGCGCATCGTCGACCGTCTCGGGCTCGTGCTCGCAGTGCACGTGGGCGAGCATCCGCTCGACGCGCGCCCGGCGCTCGGGCGTCGCCAAGGCCCTCTCGTGAATGTAGACGGCGGGTGGGTGGATGCCGTACATGGAGACCTCGGCGTCGAAACTAGCGCGAGTTTGAGAGTTTGGGCCGACGGATCCGCAGGAATGGGGGTTGGGGTCGGTCGTTTTACATCACGGAGCGGGTATGTCGCTATCGGGACGGGGTCGATTGGGGCCCTCGAGGACGGTGGGGAGGGTCGGAAGGCCCACGGCCTTGAGGACCTGAG